>Ga0184634_10000444_pt1 | contig 10565 bp, 12 predicted proteins | sample PLM31_200_b1_FD_133016 | JGI IMG/M metagenome (GOLD analysis project Ga0184634, IMG submission 133016) | Groundwater sediment microbial communities from an aquifer in East River, Colorado, USA - PLM3-1_200_b1 | ecosystem: Environmental > Terrestrial > Soil > Riparian zone | place: USA: East... | reverse complement strand
GAAGGATCGATGCGCCATTGAGCCTGGACGGTGTGGGTTCCTTGCGGAGTTCCTCGCGCTGGTGACGCTCCCAATCGGAGATCACTTCTCTGGCCCGCGCGGCGTCGCTTTCGTCGGCCACGACTCGTACGAGGCCCATCGCCGGCAACTCGCCCATCGCTCCCAGCAGGTGTTCGCCGTCGACGCGTGCTTCGATTCCGGATTGCTGCAACAAGTGCAGAATCATGTGCGCTTCGATGGCATTCGAGGCTTCAAAAACCGTTCGCATGGCCATGGTCAAATGTTCCTTGTCCCAGCCGGAAGCAAATCCTAGTCGTCGATCGAGAACCTGGCGCGCAGTCGCTTCACGCTCTTCTGTTTGCGCTTGCTCGTCAGCCGGCGTTCCTTCGCGGCGCGGGTGGGTCGGGTGGCGCGGCGCGCCTTCGGCTCGATCAATGCCCGCTCGATGAGTTGCGAAAGCCGTTCGAGCGCTTCGCGGCGGTTCTGATCCTGGGATCGATGATTGCGCGCGATGATGAGCACGCTGCCATCGTCGTTCAATCGCTGGCCGGCGAGCGCACGCAGGCGCGACTTCACACGTTCGTCGAGGGCTTGAGTTCCCGCGAGATCAAAACGCAGCTGTACGGCAGAGGCGACTTTGTTGACGTTCTGCCCACCGGGGCCGGAGGCGCGAACGAAGCGGAATTCGAGATCGCGGTCGGGGATCTCAATTTCAGGGGAGATCAGCATGAATCACGCCGGCGCGAATGGATCGGCGTGCGGGGAGCTCACTCTTTTCCCTGTACCTTCGAACGATATACCCAGCTCTCCGCATCCTCGGCGGAGGCATGGATGTGGACCTCGCGCTGCGCGACCGGGATCGAGATGCCGTTTTCCTTGAACAGCCGCCAGATCGCGCGGTTGACCTCGGAGCGCACGTTGTTCACGCCTTCCTGCGGATCCGCGATCCAGAATCGCAGCTCGAGGTCCATGCCGTAGTCGGTGAAGCCGATCAGCCGCGAAACCGGCGCCGGCTCACGCAGGATGCGGCGCTGATTCTCGGCCGCCTTGAGCAGCACCTTGAGCGCAAGCTCCGGGTCGTCCTGGTAGCTGACGCGAACCGGGAGCTTCAGGCGCACCTTCGGGTCGGTGTAGCTCCAGTTGATGACCGAATTCGTGATCAGGTTCTGGTTCGGCACCAGCGTTTCAACGCCGTCGCGATCACGTACCACGACGTGACGGCCACGGAGCTCCTGCACCCAGCCGAATCCCTCGGTGCTGGTGCCGCCGATACCGGTGAAGCTGATCACGTCACCCGGCTTGATCGAGCGGTCCATCAAGAGCACGAAGCCGCTCACGAAGTTGCTCGCGATCGCCTGGAGGCCGAATCCCAGGCCGATGCCCAACGCGCCGGTGAACACGGTGAGCGTCGTCAAGTCGAGCCCGGAGGCGCTGAGCGCGATCAAGATGCTGAACGTGATCAGGAAGACATGCGCGAACTTCGAGATACCGATCCGTGTGCCGGCGGCAATCGCCGGCAGGCCCATCACGCGCCGCTCGATCCAGCGCGCCACCCAGGTCGCGCCCAGCACGAACAGCGTGATGATGAAGAGCGACTTCATGATCGACCAGGCGGTGACCTTCCTTTCCTTGCCGATCGTGAAGCCGATGTCGTCGAGCTTGTTCACCACCGGGTCGAGCCAGCCCAGGATGTGAAGCGCGACAAAGGTCCAGGCGATAAGCGTGACGTGCGTTTCCCAGCTCTTGAGCCACGTCTTCGGGCCCAGCGACAGGCGCAGCAGGAATACGGCAATGCGGATCAGGACCAGCGCGCCGAGAAGCGTGAGCGTCAGGTCGAGGAATTCTGTGCCCAGATCCACCGCCTCGAGGACGCTCCGCACGACGAACAACAACAGCATGGCGATGACGAAGGGGCTGACCTTGATCGCGCCCTCGGAAAGGGTCTCGCGCACATTGGCGGGCGCCGGCGCATCGTGGCGAATCAACCGGTTGCGCAGGAATCGGCCGAGGAACCACGCGAGCCCGAAAGTGGCGAGCACGGCGGCGATTTCGGTGAGGGTGTGGCCCGTGAGCAGGCGGTCCAGCAGACCGTCGAGCGACTTGATCAGGTTTTCCATCAGGCGTTGAGATCCGGGATGAGCTGGCTTTCGAGCTTGGCGATCTGGTCCTTGAGGATCAGCTTGCGCTTTTTCAGACGCTTGAGCTGGAGCTCATCGACGTCGTAGTCCAGCGAGAGCCGCGCGATGACGTCGTCGAGGTCGCGGTGCTCTATCCGCAATTCCCGCAGGCGCTCGATGTTCTTGAAAAGCTCGGTATCGACGTTGTCCGTCATGGAAACATGGAAAGGTGCCGGAGCGGCATATCGGCATTATTCCGCCCGATCAGTCTTCGTGTCCGTTCCGAGAATAATGCCGATATGCCGCTCCGGCACCTCAAAACCTCTTCCAGACCGGCTCGACCTGAGCCGGTAGCTTAGCCAAGCGGCCGGGCGGATTCCATGGGAATTGCGGGTCGTGAAAGTCCGAGCCGACCGAGCCCACGAAACCAAAATGCCCGGCGAGCACGGCCAGGGGTTCAATGTGCGCATTGGCCGTGCCGCACACCACTTCGATTCCCTCGCCGCCGCAGCTGCGGAACTCCTCCATCAGCCGGCGCCGCCCGCCCGCCGACAGCGCGTAGCGCAGCGGATGAGCGAGAACCGGTATGCCGTTTGCAGCGCGGATCCAGCCGACCACCGTCGCGACTTCGGGATAGTTGGCGCGCATATGACCCGGGCGCCCGCGACCGAGGAAGCGCTTGAAGGCCTCCGCCATGGTGGTCGTGATCCGACTGGAAACCAGTGAGCGCGCCAGGTGAGTTCGCGTGACGACCTCGTGCGCCGACTCGATCTCGGCCACCAGCGCCGCAGCAGGTATCGCCTTGGAGTCGAGCCGCCGCCCGATCTCGCGCAGACGCTCGCGCCGCATGGCGCGCAATGCCGTGAGACCTTCGAGCAACGGCTCCGAGCGCGGATCGACATTGAGGCCCAGGATGTGGATCGTCTGCGCATTCCACGCCGCGGAAACCTCAACGCCAGCCACGCATCTCACGCCGTGCCGCTGGCATTGCTCCTCGGCTTCACCGATACCAGCCACCGTGTCGTGATCCGTCAGCGCCAGCAGCTCGACACCCGCGTCGGCAGCAAGATCGACGACCGCCGACGGAGCCAGCATGCCGTCTGAACGGGTGGAGTGCAGGTGCAGATCGGCGTTCACTCGACGAGCCTCAATGCACTTGCCGCATGTCGGGAGCGAGACCCACGGTTTCGAGTTCCTTGCCGCGCAGGATCACGAATCCTTGCCGTCGCGTCACACTGTCCTCGGTGTAGTCGAACACGTAACTGCGCCGCAGCGTCAGCCGGCCACTCGCGTCGCGTATCGGCCGCATGCGGGTGAACGCCACCGTGCCATCGAGGAACTGGACGTTGAGCTTGCGACAGGTTTCGGCCGCGACCCGGTTGGCGTATTCGCGCGCTCGCAAGGTCGCGTGCCAGAACCAGGCCGCCGACAGCGCGGCGATCGTCAGAATCAGGGAAAACCACATCGTGCAAAAACATCAGGCGGCATTGCCGGCGACCAGGCCGAGCCAGTCGCGGCTCGCGTCGCCGAAGGCGATGAATTCCGGATTGAGGAGGGTGGGCCGCGTGTTGTAGCGCAACGGCTGGCCGTCGAGATCAGTGACATAGCCGCCCGCGCATTCGACCACCGCCTGCGCCGCCGCGGTATCCCATTCTGAAGTCGGCCCCAGGCGCGGGTAAAAATCCGCCGCACCTTCAGCCACCAGACAGAACTTGAGCGAGCTGCCGACGGCCTTGAGCTCGTGCGGGCCCAGCCGTTCGAGCAGCGCATCGAGTGAATCACCGCGGTGCGACTTGCTGCCCACCACGCGGATGGGTGACACCGCATGCGGGCGCGCGCGGATGGGAACGACCTGATCATCCGACGAGCGCCGAAACGCGCCAACGCCCTCGCACGCGTAGTAGTCGAGGCGTTGTGCTGGCACGTGAACGACGCCAAATATCGGACGATGGTCACGAACGAACGCGATGTTGACCGTGAACTCGGGATTGCGCGAGACGAATTCGCGCGTGCCATCGAGGGGATCGACGAGCCAGTATTCGCGCCAACGCGTGCGTTCAGCGTGCGGCACGACCGCCGATTCCTCGGAAAGGATCGGGGTGGCGGGCGTCAGTGCGTTGAGTCCTTCGATGATCCGTGCATGCGCGCGCAAATCGGCTTCGGTCAACGGGGAGCGGTCGGCCTTCTCCTCGACGACGAAATTACGCCCGTACACCTCCATGATCTCGCGGCCCGCAGTGCGCGCTGCTTCGAGAACGGAAGGCAGAAGATCGTGGAGCTCCAACATGAGGCCGGTATCATACCCGTCATGCCCCCCGCGCCGCTGCCCGACTGGTCCGCGATCGACACCGTGCTGCTCGACATGGATGGCACGATCCTCGATCTCAAATTCGACCATCATTTCTGGCTCGAGCTGGTGCCGGCGAAGTTCGCGGCTGCGAACGCTCTCACTGTCGATGCCGCCAAGGCACGCCTGATGCCGCTGTTTGCGGCCAAGCAGGGAACGCTCGAGTGGTACTCGATCGACCACTGGAGCCGCGAACTCGATCTCGACCTATCGGCGCTGAATCGCGCGGCGCGCGAACATATCGTCTGGCTTCCAGAAGCCGAGCGCTTCGTGCGCCGGATTCGCGCGCTCTCCAAGCGCCTGATCCTGGTTACGAATGCCCACAGCGAGACGCTCGCCGTCAAGGATGAGCAGCTCGACTTCAGCGGGCATTTCGACGCCGTGTATTCCTCGCACCCGTTCGGCGCGCCAAAGGAGGACGTCAGGTTCTGGGAGCGCCTCATCGAGCGCGAGCCGTTCGATCGCACCCGCGCGCTATTCGTCGACGACAGCCTGCCGGTGTTGCGCGCGGCACGGGCATTCGGTATCGCCTGGATCTATGCCATTGCGCACCCCGATTCGACTCGGCCGCGACGAGAAATAGAGGAGTTCCCGGCGGTTAACGCCGTGCACGAGCTGGCCTGAGGCGGTGCCGGATGTGGCTTATGTGTCTTATTGGCCTTGTCCCGTTCTCCACTCGACGGCCCAACTAGCCAATAAGACACATAAGCCACATCCGGCACCGCGCTTAAGCGCGCGAGCGTCGGCGCGGAGGGCCGGCGCGCCGCTGGTGCTTGCTGCGGTGATGGCGATGTGAATGGGATAGCCGCTCGCCTTCCTCTTCGACAGTCCGCTTGCCCGGCGGTAGCGTCTTTACCAGTTTCTCGGGCGTGATCGTCTCGACCGGAATCTTGTGGCCGATGAAGCTCTCGATGTCCGGCAGCGACACCACGTATTCCTCACAACCGAAGCTGATGGCATCGCCTTCGGCGCCCGCCCGGGCCGTGCGACCGATTCGGTGCACGTAGTCCTCCGCGTCCTGCGGCAGATCGAAATTGAAGATGTGGCTCACGTCGGGGACGTGCAGACCGCGAGAAGCGACGTCGGTCGCGATGAGGATGGCGAGATTGCCGGCGTGGAAATCGCGCAGCATGCGCAAGCGCTTGCGCTGCGGCACATCGCCGGACAACGCCTCGGCGTGAAAGCCGTTCGCCTTGAGCACCCGCTCCAGCTCGTCCGCGGCGCGGCGCGTATTCACGAAAACCATGGTGCGATGCGGGTCCATGCTCCGGAGTAACCCGACGAGCAATGGCACCTTCTCATTGGTGGCGGGGAAATACAGCGCCTGCCGCACACCATCCACCAGCACCCGGTCCGGCTCGATGCGCACCAGCTCCGGATTGTTCATGTGCTCGTAGGCGAGCTCGAGCACGCGATGCGAGAGAGTGGCGGAAAAGAGCATCGTAAGGCGCTGCTCGGGCCGCGGCATGCGGCGCAGGATGTAGCGGATGTCGGAAATGAAGCCCAGGTCGAACATGCGATCTGCCTCATCCAGCACCGCCACCTGCACGTACCGCAGTTCGAACACACGTTGCTTGAAGAAATCGATGATGCGGCCGGGTGTACCGATGAGCACGTCCACACCTTCTTCGAGGGTGCGCCGTTGCTTCTCGTAGTCGGTTCCGCCAAACGCGAGCCCGAGCGTCAGATCCGTGAACGCACCCAGCGCCTCGGCATCCTTGTGGATCTGCACCGCCAGTTCACGAGTCGGCGCGACCACGAGCGCGCGCGGTGCGTTGCCAGGACGTGTCGGTGCGGCCGGTCGCCTGAGCAAAGTGGCGAAGATCGCCACCAGGAATGCCGCCGTCTTGCCGGTTCCCGTCTGAGCCTGGCCCGCGACATCGCGTCCCGCGAGCGCAATCGGCAGCGTCTGCGCCTGGATCGGCGTGCACTGTTCGAAGCCGGCCTCGGCGATACCTCGGGCTATCGGTTCAGGAAGGGCGAGAGAATCGAAGCGAAGATCCGATAAATGTGTTTCTGGCATCGCAGGTGGGTTGAGAGCTACAGGCTTGCAAATTACCGGAAAGTTGGGTCCAATACGGGCCATTCGTAGCGGCACCGTCCGCACTTCCCTTTACACCCGGCTCCATTTTTGACCCCCAACGCAGGGTTATTGTAACCAAAATCTTACTTCACCGGCGCCCGCCTGGCGCCGCGCGCCGCAAGGGCACTCTCCTTACCACTCTTCTCAGGTCGAGTTAGCCGAATTTCCAATCATCTCCTCCAAGGAGGTAGTTCAGAGTGAGCAAGCATATTGTTCACACCAGTGACGCCACATTCGATCAGGACATCCTTCAATCAGACAAGCCGGTGCTGCTCGACTTCTGGGCCGAGTGGTGCGGTCCGTGCAAGATGATCGCACCGCTGCTCGACGAGATTGCCGAGGAATACAAGGACCGGCTCACGATCGCGAAGATCAATATCGACGAGAATCCGCACACGCCGCCCAAGTTCGGCATTCGCGGGATTCCCACGTTGATCCTGTTCAAGAACGGCACGGTGGAGGCCCAGAAGGTCGGCGCGGTTTCGAAATCGCAGCTCGCCGCCTTTCTGGATAGCAATCTATGAGAGGTTATCTCGGTAATTCAGCCCGTAGCCGGCCGAAAGGACAGAATCGCCGCAACGATCCGAACCGCGGCGGACGCCAGGACGAGTTCCTGCCGGAACCCGACTACAACGACGCCGAAGGCCTCGACATCATCACGCCGAGCGAGCTCGCTGCGACGCGCCGCTCGATGAACCTGACCGAGCTCAAGACCAAGCCGGTCTCGGAGCTCGTTGATCTCGCGACCCAGATGGGCCTCGAGAATATTGCCCGCTCGCGCAAACAGGACATCATCTTCGCGATCCTGAAGGCGCACGCGCGTCAGGGCGAGGACATTTACGGCGATGGCGTGCTCGAGATCCTGCAGGACGGCTTTGGCTTCCTGCGCTCGGCCGACAGCTCTTATGTCGCCGGGCCGGACGATATCTACGTCAGCCCCAGCCAGATCCGCCGCTTCAACCTGCGGACCGGCGACTCGATTTCGGGCCTGATACGGCCGCCTAAGGACGGCGAGCGGTATTTCGCGCTGCTCAAGGTCGGCGAAATCAACTTCGATTCGCCGGAAAGCTCACGCCACAAGGTCCTGTTCGAGAACCTGACGCCGCTCTTCCCCAAGGACCGTCTCAAGCTCGAGCGCGGCAACGGCAGCACCGAGGACCTCACCGCGCGCACCATCGACCTGATGGCGCCGATCGGCAAAGGCCAACGCGGCCTCATCGTCTCTCCGCCCAAAGCGGGTAAGACGATGCTGCTGCAGAACATCGCCACCGCGATCACCGCGAATCACCCCGAGTGCTACCTCATCGTGCTGCTCATCGACGAGCGGCCCGAAGAAGTGACCGAGATGCAGCGCACGGTGAAGGGCGAAGTGGTGTCGAGCACGTTCGACGAGCCGGCCAGCCGACACGTGCAGGTCGCCGAAATGGTGATCGAGAAGGCCAAGCGCCTGGTCGAGCACAAGAAGGACGTCATCATCCTGCTGGATTCGATCACGCGCCTCGCACGCGCCTACAACACCGTGGTGCCGTCATCGGGCAAGGTGCTCACGGGCGGCGTCGATGCCAACGCGTTGCAGCGGCCGAAGCGCTTTTTCGGCGCCGCGCGCAACATCGAGGAAGGTGGCAGTCTCACGATTCTCGCCACCGCGCTCATCGACACGGGCTCCAAGATGGACGACGTGATCTATGAGGAGTTCAAGGGCACGGGCAATTCGGAAATTCACCTTGACCGGCGCATATCCGAGAAACGCGTGTTCCCGGCGTTCAACATCAACCGTTCCGGCACGCGCAAGGAAGAGCTGATCACCGCGCAGGATGAGCTCGCCAAGATGTGGATCCTGCGCAAGCTCCTGCATCCGATGGATGAGCTGGCCGCGATCGAATTCCTGCTCGACCACATGAAAGATACGAAGACCAACGGCGAGTTCTTCGAGGCGATGAAACGCTAGAGTGCCGTTCGCGGCAAGCTCGCTTTCCCCCTCTTCCGCGTCTTCGTGGGAGAGTATTGTCCTCAGACCCTCTCCCGTCAGGAGACGGGAGAGGGCGGGGGTGAGGGTCTTACTTGGCCGGCTATTCCGGAACGCCGCTCGCGAAGAAGCTCGGGATCAAACCTGGCAGCCGGCTGTTTGTGGCCGGCGCGCCGCCCGACTACGCCAGGCTCGTCGCTCCGCTTCCCAACGACGTGAAAATTGTGTCGCGAATGACCGGTGACACCGACATCGCGCACCTTTTCACCACGCACCGGGCCGACCTGACCGCCAAGTTGCGTTCGACGCTGGCGATGCTGAAGCCCGCCGGCGCGATCTGGATCTCGTGGCCGAAGAAGGCCTCGAAGGTTCCGACCGACATCACCGAAGACACCATCCGCGAGGTGGCCCTGCCGCTCGGGCTGGTGGATATAAAGGTGTGCGCGGTCAATGAGGTCTGGTCCGGCCTCAAGCTGGTGATCAGGAAGGCGTGCCGGATCTAAAGATAGGTGCCAGGTCGGGGGTTTCGGGGGTTTGTCCCGTGGGTCGCTCAAACCCCCGAAACCCCCGACCTGGCACCAATGTCGCGGCGGAATTGCACGCCGGACCAGCGAATGACCTCGACCAGGCGATAGGCCTCTTCTCGCGCGGCGCGCACCGACTCGCCCAGGCCCACGGCGCACAGCACGCGCCCGCCATTCGTGACGACCTTGCCGTCCGCCAGCTTCGTCCCGGCGTGAAATACCTTGCCGGGCAGTTTCGCGGCGCGCTCGAGTCCTTCGATCACATCGCCCTTGCGGTACGTGTCGGGATAGCCGCCCGCTGCCATCACGACGCCGAGCGCGGCACGCGGATTCCAATTCGCCTCGACCTCATTCAACCGGCGATCGAGTGCTGCTTCGCACATCTGGACCAGGTCTGAATCGAGACGCATGAGCACCGGCTGCGTTTCCGGGTCGCCGAAACGACAATTGAATTCGAGGACGTTCGGCGTGCCATCGGGCGCGATCATGAGGCCGGCGTAGAGAAATCCCGTATACGGCGTGCCATCGGCCGCGAGCCCGAGGATCGACGGCTCGATCACGTCCCGCATGATCCGCGCGTGCAGCTGCGGCGTCACGATCGGAGCGGGTGAATACGCGCCCATGCCGCCGGTATTCGGCCCGCAATCGCCATCGTCGCGGCGCTTGTGATCCTGCGAGGTCGCCAGCGGCAGGATGTGACGGCCATCGGCCATCACGATGAAGCTCACTTCCTCGCCATCGAGAAACTGTTCGATCACGACTTCGCGTCCCGCTTCGCCGAACTGGCCGTCGAACATCGCGCGCGCGGTGCGGATCGCGTCGGCCGCATTGTCGGCAATGACGACGCCCTTGCCCGCCGCCAGGCCGCTCGCCTTGACGACGATCGGTGTCGGGTGCGATTCGATGTAAGTCGCATCGAAGGTGTCGCGAGTGAAGGTGCGCGACGCTGCGGTCGGAATCCGGTGCCGGCGGAGGAAATCCTTGGAGAACGCCTTGGATCCTTCGAGCCGGGCGGCAGCCTGCGTCGGACCAAAGCACCGTAACCCGCCCGCGTCGAACCGATCGACGACGCCCGCAACCAGGGGACCTTCGGGGCCCACGATGGTGAGATCGATGCGCTCCGCTTTCGCCAGGCGCTCGAGGCCGACGATATCTTCGGCGGCGACCTCGACGTTGCGCGTCTTGGGTTCCTGTGCCGTGCCGGAATTCCCCGGTGCGACCAGGACTTCGGTGACGCGCGGCGACTGAGCGACCTTCCATGCGAGCGCATGTTCGCGGCCGCCGGCGCCAATGATGAGGATTTTCATCTAGGACTAGAACCCCTCACCCCAACCCTCTCCCCGCGAAGCGTGGGGAGAGGGGGGAAGCAACTATTCGCCATCAGCACGCGTCGTGAGTCTCTCGCAATCATTCCCCTCTCCCGCTTGCGGGAGAGGGTTAGGGTGAGGGCCCGGCCTATTGATCACGCCGCACCTCTTCGATGCGGTCGAGCGCGATGCGCGGCTCGCCGGGTCGGGTGGAGAGCCGT
>Ga0184634_10000443_pt1 | contig 10598 bp, 8 predicted proteins | sample PLM31_200_b1_FD_133016 | JGI IMG/M metagenome (GOLD analysis project Ga0184634, IMG submission 133016) | Groundwater sediment microbial communities from an aquifer in East River, Colorado, USA - PLM3-1_200_b1 | ecosystem: Environmental > Terrestrial > Soil > Riparian zone | place: USA: East... | reverse complement strand
TACCAGACTAGGGCCATGTCCTTCGGCGGAGGGTCCATCACCCCGGCGATAAAGGCGTTGCTCATCGCCAACGTTGCCGTCTTCATGCTTCAGACGGTAACGGACGGCTCGTTCGTCATGATGTTCGGCCTGGTCCCCTATCTCGTCTGGCACGAACTTTATTTGTGGCAGATCCTGACCTATCAGTTTCTTCACGGGGGACTGTTTCACATCCTGTTCAACATGCTCGCGCTCTGGATGTTTGGATGCGATCTGGAGCGCGGGTGGGGAAGCCGGTTTTTTCTCAAGTACTACATGGTTTGCGTTGCCGGCGGGGCGATCTTGAATGTGCTTCTCCTGCCCGATCAGGTCGCGCCCAGCATCGGCGCCTCGGCCGGGATCTACGGGATCCTGCTCGCCCAGGCGCTCCTGTACCCTAATCGCATCATCTATTTTTACTTTTTCTTTCCGCTCAAGATGAAGCATTTTGTCATGATCATCGGAGCGATCTCTCTCTATTCCTCGATTACCGTGACCCACTCCGGGATCGCCCACCTCGCCCACCTGGGCGGGATGGCCTTCGGCTACCTCTATCTCCGTTGGGGCAATCCCTGGGTCTGGGTGAGACTTTCCTGGGACCGGTATCGCCTTCAGCGCCGCAGGCGGTGTCTCCGGATCGTCGAGCGCGACGAGGACGACGATACCAAGCCGACGCTGCATTGAATCTTCATGCCGGGGAAATGTTCACAGTGCGGCTCGAGGACTTATCTAGGCCGGACTACGATCGAGACCGACATCATCGAAATCCAAAATGTCCCTTGCACCATCTGCCAGGAATGCGGCCACGAGCAGATCGGCGGGCAGGTCCAGAAAAAGATCGACAAGCTTCTCGGCCGTGCGGCGAAGGGAAAAATCAAAGAGCGCGTCGTGGTGATGTAAGCAAAGCTGGACCTAATTGAAGCATCGTTGAATCGCATATCAACAGCGGGTCAATAAACTCGCAACTCAAAATCAAACGTATCAAGACAGAATCGAGACGCCACCGTTTCTCGAAATTCTGGCAAAGAAGGGTCCTGTTTTCGTAAGGGCGAAGCGAGAGATTTTCGGGAAGGCTTTCACAAAGGCATCAGCCATATCCTGTGCCTTCATCTGCCCGCTACCGAAGACAAAGACCCGGACTTTGTGCCTTCGATACTCGTCCAGCGCCGCTGGCCGGTACCGAATCCTGTCATCCTTAGTGAGAACAACCCATCCTCTCTTTCCAACTTCCGATATCCAATCTTCGTCTTGCGCATTCTGCGGGAAATGGTCATCGTGGACCTCTACCGTTACGCCGCTCTGGCGAAGTTTTTCCGCGATTACCTTTTGGCCCAATGAACGGTCAACAAAGAAGACGAGAGCCGGGTTAGGCGGCGTCGAGCCAGAGTTCGCAGCGGATCGCCTCTTCGATATCGGATCGCGAGCGGCCATAGTCCTCCGCCAACTCTTCTATCGATTCGCCCGCCTTATAACGCTGGGCGATAATCGTGGTCGCAATACCGGTGCCCACCAGCACCGGCCGCCCAAACGAAATGGAAGGATCGATGACTATAGTCTTCGGCTCCTCGGGTTTACGTTCCCTAGTGAACGGATAGAGCCTGATCGGTGCCCCGATACTGTCCCGCTCCACCCGCTGCAGGTAGGCTTCTATCAGGTCCTTAATAGCCAGTTGGCCTTCTTGCGAGATATTTACCAGGTGCCCAAACGTCTCAACGAACAAGTCCACACCGTCGGTCGCGAACTTTTGTTCGGCTAAAGGATGCCGAGAACCAAGCTGTTTTCTAAGATATTCCACGGCATTTCTAACGCGCCAAAAAGTAACACCGTGGACCCGCCGGATTGCATCAAGCACGTGAGCCTCAACCAAATTCTCGAAGGAGAGGAGTTGCTGTTCCCGACGGCGAGAGCGTTGAGCGTAAGGAGTCCTAATCTCAACCAAATTTTCAAAGGACAGGAGTCGATGTTCCCCATCGGGAAGCTCAATGATCGGCCTAAAAAATTGCTCTCCGGCTCCCGTGGGATAGGGCCGACCCAACACCCAAGACCTCAGTGTCGCCTTTGGGATTCCGAGATAGTGCGCGGCCTCGTTTATCCCGTAGGCCGGTATCTCACGTAGGTCGCGACGCTTATGTAAACTGTCAAGTGCCATCGTAAGCAGACGATACACCAGATCAGCAGCCCCGGCAAGATTTATCGGGAGGCAAAGATCAGCGGGGGCAATAGAAGAAAGGCCTCTAACCGCCCACACTCGCTCCTTGCCCGGATGCTCAATTATTGTACACTGTTTTGAATGAAGGGGTCCTATGGAAAGATATTTGACCACGAGCGAGGCGCGCCAGAAGTTTTTGACTCTTATCGACGAGGTCGGCGAAGGTGATCAAATCATCGTCACCAAGCGAGGGGTGCCCAAAGCCGTCATTGTGAACATTGAGCACTTGGAGAGGCTTAAGGCCTTGGCGCGTCTCTGGCAAGATCCCGAGGCGCTGCAGGCCATGCGGGAATCCATGGATAACCTCAAGAAAGGGAAGACCCTCCAACTCTCCGGAATACCCAAAGTCGGCCGCATCTTAGCGAGCGCCCGCAAAAAAGGCCTCTTGCGTGGATGATCTTATCACCTGCAGGCAATAATCCTCATCCACTACCGCGTGCCGCGCCGCGGGATAGTGGAATTTCTCAATTTGTTTTGGCCGAGAGTTTGAAACTGACTCTGTTCAGAATGCGGCCACGAGCAGATCGGCCATCAAGTGCAGAAAAAAATCGACAAACTTCTCGACCGCGCCGCGAAGGGGAAACTCAAAGAGCGCGTTATTGTAATGTAGATAAGCCTCCGACGCTTTACTCAGGTTGTTGAGTAAATTTACTCAGTGTATTGAGTAATTTGTAAAGTTCTTACCTCAGCGGCCTCAAGCCGTAGAAGCGCTCCGCGTTTCCGTGGAGAACGGCGTGTTTGTCATCGTCGCTCAAGTGGCAGTGCTCCGCGATCTCTTCGATCTCGTGGCGGCAATACTCGTTATTGACCTCGTGCGGAAAGTCGCTTGAAAAGATAAACGGCTTGTTCCCCACCATTCCGATCGCGTGGTGGAGCGTGGGCTCGGTCCCCTCGCAACCGACGAAGATTCTTCCCGCCTCAATCTGGCGTTTGATATAGGCGCTGGCGCCTTCGCCCTGCTCGATCTGAACGAACTCTTTACGGGGATCGTAGGGGATATGCGTTTCCCACCCGCGCTCGAATCGCTCAATGCAAGTGAGGAGCCACGAAACGCCCGCTTCCATGAAGCCGATGCGAAGATTGGGGAACTTGTCGAAGATGCCATTGAAGACGATCGCCGCGAAGGCGACCATCTGGCCGAAGGGATGGCCTAAGGCGTTAATCGGGGCGTAGGGGCTCAAGTAGTCCATGCCCAGTCCCTCGTGCGCGCCGCCGTGGACCGCCAGGCAGCAGCCCAGGCGGTTTGCCTCGGCGTAGACCGGCCAGTATTCTTTCGCGCCCAGATGGCCCTTGAGTCCCATGGAGGGAATCATCGCGCCGCAAAAGCCCAGCTCCTCGACGATCCGGCGCAGCTCCTTGACTGCTTCTTCAGGCTCCTGCATGGGGATCAACCCGAGCCCTTGGAACCGCGCGCTTTTCTTCAGATAGGTTTCAGCGAACCAGTTGTTGTAGGCCCGGGCCGAGTCGATGGCGAAGTCGACGGTGATCACTTTGCCGAAGGCGAGGCCGCCGGTGGTGTAAAGCACCGCCCGCTCGATTCCGACGTTGTCCATGAATTCGATCCACCCCGGGACGCCGACTTGTCGGAAGGCGCCCGGGACGAGCTTGTTGAGATGGCCGGCGTGGAGGTGATCGAGTGGGGGGAAGAGACGGCCGCCGTGCCTGCCATCCGCCCGGTAAGGCGCGGGCATAAACTCCCAGAGCGAGTCCCAGTCTTCCATGACATGTCCGTCACCGTCGACAACGCGTATACCGTTCCTGGTCATATCATTCCTCCCCTTTTCGGCGAAGATTTTTGCGGTGACTTAACGTGCAATGCCTGTTCAAGCGGCTCTCACTATACAACGGCTGGCCAGCTGACTCCAGAGCCATTTTAGCCACGAATAGCGCCATGAAGGAGATTGCCCTGAGAGTTGTAGGATCGGGCAAATATGCCTATGATGTCGTGACCATATGAGTCAAATAACCACCTCCGTCGCAGGACAGAAAACAGCGCCCGAAACCCCGACTTTTTTGGAGGCATTTCGTTTCTGGGTCAAATTGGGTTTTATCAACTTTGGCGGTCCCGCCGGCCAGATCGCCATAATGAATGCCGAGCTGGTAGACAAGCGGCGCTGGATCTCCCAGGAGAGATTTCTCCACGCTCTCAACTATTGCATGCTCCTCCCCGGCCCGGAGGCGCAGCAGCTGGCCATCTATATCGGCTGGCTCCTTCATCGAACGTGGGGAGGAATTGTGGCCGGCGCATTTTTTGTCATTCCTTCTATTTTTATCCTGCTCTTTCTAACTTGGATCTACGCGGCTTACGGCAACGTTCCCGCGGTGATGGCCGCCTTTTATGGACTCAAACCGGTCGTGACCGCGATCGTTGCATCCGCCACCATCCAGATCGGGAGGCGCGCGCTCAAGAACGAAGTCATGGTTCTCATCGCCTTACTCGCCTTTATGAGCATCTATTTTCTCAAGATCTCCTTCCCTGCCATTGTCTTGTCCGCCAGCCTGCTCGGGTTTATGGGCGGAAAGTTTTGGCGAAAAAAATTCTATGTGATTAAGCCGCATGGGGGAGAGAAGTCCCAGGCGGTCATATCGGACGATTTTCAGGCCGATCATACCCGGCCGAGCTTTAGTCGGGCCATGAAAGTCATCGTGGTCTGCGGCGCTCTGTGGGCCTCGCCGCTCGTGGCGGCGGCCTGGTGGCGGGGCACGGACGACATCTTTTTTCAAATCGGCCTGTTTTTCAGCAAGGCCGCCATGGTGACCTTTGGTGGCGCCTATGCCGTGCTGGCCTACATCGGGCAGGCGGCGGTCGAGCGCTATGGTTGGCTCCGGCCGGGCCAGATGCTCGACGGCCTGGGTCTGGCGGAGACCACGCCCGGGCCGCTCATCATGGTCACGCAATTCGTCGGCTTTCTCGCCGCCTGGCAAAACGCGACGGGACTCGCGCCGTTGACCGCCGGGATTACGGGAGCGCTCATGACCACCTGGGTCACGTTTACTCCCTGCTTTCTGTGGATTTTCTTGGGCGCTCCATTTATCGAAAAATTGCGTGGCAACGTGGCGCTGACGAGCGCGCTCTCGGCGATCACCGCGGCGGTGGTGGGTGTGATTCTGAACCTGTCAGTTTTCTTTGGCCTCCATGTCTTTTTCCCGCCTCAAGGAAGGGTGGCATGGGCCGATCTCGATGGGATGGCCTTGTCAATTGCCGTTGTTTCTTTTATTGGGCTCGTCCGGTGGAAGTGGGATATCCTGCCGGTCGTGGCGGGCGGAATTATCGTAGGATTGGCGTACAAAGTCATCCTGGGCATGTGAGGGCCGGAAAAACGGGCCTTGCGACGCTCGATCAGCCCTTGACAAGAAAGTGGCTCTAGATTACTGCAAGCCAGGCCGTTTGAAGAGGCGGCGATCAGGACGGTGGAATTCAAAAATTCTCAGGAGGAAAATTCTATGTTTGATAGACCATGGGGCGTGATCTGGAAAAGTTTTGCCCTCGGATTGCTCTCACTGGCGGTCTTGATGCCCCAAGCTTGGGCTGCAAGCTCTTCGGGAAAAGCCGAATGGGACCGGGTCTTAGAGGCGGCGAAGAAGGAGGGGAAGGTCATAGTTTTTGGGCCTCCAGGCGCCAACGCGCGGCAAGCCCTGGCGGACAGCTTTCAAAACACATTTCCGGGAATTCAGGTCGAATACCAAGGGGCAACCGGGGCCGCCACTGCTCCGCGGATCCTCTCCGAACAAAAAAGCGGTATCTATGCCGTGGACGTCCATGTCGGAGGCACCACGACAATGCTGGAGTCTCTCCTGCCCGCCAAGGCGCTCGACCCGGTGCCTCCCGCTTTAATCCTTCCCGAGGTAACGGATTTGAGCAAATGGTACCAGGGCAGATTGGACTATTCGGATAGCGCCGAGAAGCACAACCTGGTCTTCACCGCCGCGGTGAAGGTTCCCGTAGCGATCAATCCTGAAATCGTTAAGGCCGGTGAGATTCGCTCCTATTGGGACCTCTTGAATCCCAAGTGGTCCGGAAAAATCGCCATGAGAGATCCCATGGGGGCGGGACCGGGCCTCGCGACCGCCACTTTTTGGTATGCCCATCCCCAGCTCGGGGTCAAATTCATGCGGGATCTTTTCAATAAGCAGCAGGTGACTCTCTCACGCGATGACCGCCAGCTTTTGGAATGGGTGGTGCGCGGAAGATACGCCGTTGTCATCTCCCCGAGTGAGCTCGAGGCCACCGACTTGAAGACCAAGGGGATCAACGTCGATCTGATAGGGGCGGAGCAATTCAAAGAAGGGAGCTATCTGACGGCGGCCTTCGGCAGCATGGCCCTCGTGACGCGCGCGCCTCACCCTAACGCGGCGAAGCTTTATCTGAACTGGCTTCTCACCCGCGACGGACAAACCCAATGGACCAAGCTGAGCGGTTATCCAAGCCGCCGGCTGGACGCCCCCCGGGATCATCTCAATTCCATGTTGGTCCCTAAAGAGCGGGTGGAGTACCAGCCCAATTACAAGGAGGAATTCGTCCGTCTCAAAGGAGATATTCTTAAGCTCCTCGGAGAGATCGTAAAATAAGCTGTTGATAACTGTGGCTGGTCCATCGGATTTGTCTATCCCTGACGGCTCTTCCTTTGGGCCGGTCATTCCTCCCTAATCCGCCGCCCTGATTTAAAAACCAACCGTTGGATTTTACTGCATTTTTTTCTTTACTTTCGAGTTCATTTTAAGTATAATCTTTCTGGGCTTCTTTAATCATTTAACTAATTGTTTTTACAGGGTAATCTCCACATTGCTCAATAGCAGGAAAGGGTCTCCATGACATCTTCCTCAGAGTCCGATTATAACGCCGATAAAATCAAAGTTTTGGAAGGGCTTGAGGCGGTCAGAAAAAGGCCCGGCATGTACATTGGTGATACCTCGGAAAGGGGCCTCCATCATCTCGTCTATGAGGTTGTGGATAACTCTATCGATGAGTCCCTGGCCGGACACTGCGATCAGATCGATGTCGCGATCCACATCGATAACAGCGTGACGGTGATCGACAACGGCCGGGGCATTCCGGTCGACCTCCATCCCACAGAAAAAAAGTCCGCCGCGGAAGTAGTGCTGACCATGCTTCACGCCGGGGGTAAATTCGACAAGAACTCTTACAAGGTTTCCGGAGGACTTCACGGCGTGGGACTCTCGGTCGTCAATGCGTTGGCCGAGTCTTTGGAAGTGGAGATCAAGCGCGAGGGTAAAGTCTACCAGCAGCGCTACAAGCGGGGCGTGCCGCAGGAGCCGTTGAAGGAAGTGGGGCGCTCTAAGGAGCGAGGCACCCGAGTCACCTTTCGTCCCGACACGGAGATCTTCGAAACCCTGGAGTTCAGTTTTGACACTCTCTCCCAACGACTGCGCGAACTGGCCTTCTTGAACAAAGGGGTCAAGATCACCATCGAAGACGAGCGGAACCAAAAGAAGCACGAGTTCCTCTATAAAGGCGGTCTCGTCTCCTTCGTCGAGCATCTCAACCGGGCCAAGACTCCTATCCATTCCCATGTGGTCTATCTGCAGGGCGAAAAGGAGGGGGTCGACGTTGAAATCGCCATGCAGTGGAATGACGGTTACGCGGAGAGCGTATTTTCTTTCGCCAACAACATCAACACTAATGAAGGCGGCACCCACCTGATCGGGTTCAAATCGGCCTTGACCCGCACCATCAACAGCTACGCGGTGGAGAGCGGATTGCTCAAGAAAGACGAGGAGAACCTCCAGGGCGAAGATGTCCGCGAGGGGCTCACCGCGGTGATCAGCGTGAAAGTCCCCGAGCCCCAATTCGAAGGCCAAACCAAAACCAAGCTCGGCAACAGCGAAGTGAAGGGCATCGTGGAGACGTTGATCAACGACCGGCTCGGGACCTATTTGGCAGAACATCCCGGGGACGCCAAAAAAATCGTCATGAAGGGGGTCGAGGCGGCGCGGGTCCGGGAAGCGACCCGCAAGGCCAAGGATCTGGCCCGGCGCAAAGGCGCTCTCGATTCGGGTTCTTTACCCGGAAAGCTGGCGGACTGCCAGGAACGGGACCCGGCCTTGAGCGAGATTTTCATCGTAGAGGGCGATTCCGCGGGCGGATCGGCCAAGCAGGGGCGGGACCGGCGCAATCAGGCGATTCTGCCCCTGAAAGGGAAGATCCTGAACGTCGAGAAAGCCCGCTTCGACAAGATACTATCCTCTCAGGAGATCCGTCTGCTCATCACCGCCTTGGGCGCGGGAGTGAAGGACGACTATGATGCGGCGAAGCTCCGTTATCATTCCATTATCATCATGACGGACGCGGACGTGGACGGGTCTCATATCCGGACGCTCCTTCTGACCTTCTTCTACCGGCAGATGCCGAATCTGGTGGAAAACGGCCATCTCTTCATCGCGCAGCCTCCCCTCTACAAAGTGAAAAAAGGCAAGCAGGAGCGCTACCTGAAAGACGAGAGTAACCTCGAGGACCACTTGATCGAGAGCGGCACGGAAAATGTCCGGGTCTCTTCGGCGGACAACACGAACGGCGGCGGTCTCACGGGCCAGCCCCTGCAGGGTTTCATCAAGAAGGTGCTCCGCTGGGAGAAGCTGATGGGGGTCATAACCCGGAAGAAGAAGAGCCGAGCGATCCTGGAGTGCCTCCTGCTCGCGGACGAGTTCTCCGAGGAAAGCCTCAAGGACGCGGAGGCGCTCAAAAAATTCTCAAAGGAGATCGCTTCTTATATCTCCCTCTTGGCGCCGGATGAAGCGCCGCTCTCGTGCATGCTCGAGGAGGATCCGGAGCATAATTGCTTCAAGCTCATCTGTTCCACCCGCACAAACGGCTCGGGAATGCGGACGGTCATCGACCGCGAGTTTCTCACGAGCCCGGAGTACAAAGAACTCAGGCGTCTTTTTTCAGATTTGATGGGGTTGGGCAGCGCCCCTTACCTGGTGGAAAACGGAGGGGAGCAAGCGAAGCTCCGCTCGCTGAACGAGCTGTTGAGCTCTATTCTCGAGCGAGGGAAAAAGGGCCAATACATCCAGCGCTACAAAGGGCTCGGGGAGATGAATCCAGGGCAGCTCTGGGAGACCACGATGAACCCGGAGACGCGGATCTTGTTGCAGGTCCGGATTGAGGACGCCATAGAAGCCGACGTGATCTTTTCCACATTAATGGGTGATGAAGTGGAGCCCCGGCGCAGGTTCATCGAAGAGCACGCCCTTACGGTCAGAAACCTGGACATTTGAAGCAGCTCACAGCCGTCAGCTGTCAGCAGGAGAAATACGCCTCAAAATGGTTTTTCAAAAATCCCAGTCTCAGCTGATCGCTGATCGCTGATCGCTGATCGCTTAAAGGCTATTCATGGAAGCCACCCTCAAGCAGCAAAAAATCCCAGTCTCTATCAAAGACGAGATGCGGCAGTCCTACATGGCCTACGCGATGAGCGTGATTATCGGCCGCGCGATTCCTGATGTCCGCGATGGGCTCAAGCCCGTTCACCGGCGCGTCCTTTACGCCATGTACGACATGAACAACGCCTGGAACACGCCGTACAAGAAATCCGCCCGCGTCGTGGGGGATGTCATCGGCAAATACCATCCCCACGGGGACGTGGCGGTCTATGACACGATCGTGCGGTTGGCGCAGGACTTCTCCATGCGCTACCCGCTGGTGGACGGACAGGGAAATTTCGGCTCCATCGATGGAGATCCGCCGGCGGCCATGCGCTACACGGAAGTCAGGATGGCCCAGTTGGCGGGCGAGATCCTGGCCGACCTCGAGAAGGAGACGGTTGATTTTGCGCCCAACTACGATGACTCCCTCCGGGAGCCGCTCGTTCTCCCCTCTCGTGTTCCCAATCTCCTGGTCAACGGCGCCTCCGGGATTGCCGTCGGTATGGCCACGAATATTCCCCCGCACAACCTACGGGAGGTCGTGGGCGCTCTGGTGGCCATGGTGGAAAAACCGGATATCTCGATGAAGGAGCTCATGGCCTACATCCCGGGCCCCGACTTTCCCACGGGCGGGTTCATCTACGGCAAAGAAACGATCACTCAGGCCTACGCAGAGGGCCGGGGGATCATCCAGATGAGGGGGAAGGCCTTTACCGAAACGGTCAAGCGCACCGGCAAGGAGCAGATCATCATCAGCGAGATCCCCTACATGGTCAACAAGGTGCGTCTCATCGAGCAGATCGCCGGCCTGGTTCAGGAGAAGAAAATCGAAGGAATCGCCGACTTGCGCGACGAGTCCGACCGCGAGGGCATGCGGATCGTGATCGAGCTCAAGCGCGACGCCGTCTCCGAGGTGGTGATCAATCAGCTCTACAAGCACACCGCGCTGCAGGACTCTTTCGGCGTCAACATGCTGGCCATCATGGAC
>Ga0184634_10000441_pt1 | contig 10616 bp, 8 predicted proteins | sample PLM31_200_b1_FD_133016 | JGI IMG/M metagenome (GOLD analysis project Ga0184634, IMG submission 133016) | Groundwater sediment microbial communities from an aquifer in East River, Colorado, USA - PLM3-1_200_b1 | ecosystem: Environmental > Terrestrial > Soil > Riparian zone | place: USA: East... | reverse complement strand
CTTTACTTTGATTGTCATTCTGAGCGAAGCGAAGAATCTCGTCTTTCCAAATACATGAGACCCTTCACTTCGTTCAGGGTGACATTGCTTAAGTAAAGAAGTGTTAGACTCACTACACTAGCGGCTCACCGTAATGGCACGGGGAAACTTCTCCTTGGTCTTTAAAATCTCCTGCAGCTCCCTGGCGGCACCGCGCGTGGCCAGACGGCCCACGCGCACGCGATACCAGGTCCGGCCGCGGATGGTGCTCTTCACCACATAGGCATCGTAGCCCTTTTCTTTGAGTCTCCGCACCAGGGCCAGCGCCGGCCCCTCCTCCGTAAAGGCATTGACCTGAACCGCCCATGCGCCCTGAGGTGCTGCCGCCTCGGCCTTTTTCTCCTTCGGCCCCTCTTTCTTGGCCGCGAGCCCGGGGGCGACCTTTTCTACAATCACTCTTTTTTCCTCTTTGGCGGCGGACCGTTTCTCCGGGGCTGCCGACTTGGCCACCTTCTCGACCGGCCTTTTTTCCTTAACCGGCTTCTCCGTCGTCTTGCCCGCGGGGACCTTGGTCAAGGTGTCGTAAAAAGTCATCTCCTCTTTGGCCGCCTCTGGCGCGGAAGTAGAGGACAGAGATTGAAGCGGGACCTTGACCACCGGCTCCCCGATCTTCAGGAGCTTTTTCTCTTCGATCCTCTGCCCAACCACAATGCCCAGGAGGAAGATGATCCCGGAGGTGATCACGCACCCCACTGAAAGCAGGGCCAGTTGGCCACGGGTAAAATAGTACAGAGTCTTTCTTTCGCGCCGATTCTCTGCCATGCTGTGCCACCTCAACCGTCGGGGCTTGCGGCCCTTCGTCCCCTCATGACCATCTCACCCCGATCCGAAATCTTAACCCGGTCTAAACTCTAGCAACAGCCGAAAACTAAAGCTACGGCCATGAAGCCCGGCAATGCCTCAGCGCCTTTTTTTCGGATCGGGGTCGCGCTGGCCTACCGGGTCGCAGGGGGCTCGGAGCGGGCCGTCATCCTCAAGGGCGCATCGACCCCTAAAAGATGGAGCCCTCTACGGATCACCTTCTGCACACTCTGCACCAACAAGAGACGGGCCCGGGTCAGGGAGGCATCGTCCGAGATCACCCGGAAGCGATTGTAGTAGCGGTGAAACTCTCCCGCCAGCTCCAGGAGGTAGAAGACCAGCCGATGAGGCTCCAGCTCTCTCACGCTCTCTTCAATCACATCGGTGAACTGGAGCGCCCGCTTGATCAGCTCCAGCTCCTCAGCCAGAGACAGGCGCTCCATCTCGGCCGCGGCCAGCGCCCCCTCATCCACCGCCACCCCCGCCTGACGGGCCTGCTCGAAGATGCTGGCGACGCGCGCATGGGCATACTGGACATAGAAGACCGGGTTCTCGCTCGACTCTTTCTTGGCCAGCTCCAGATCAAAATCGAGATGGCTATCCGCCCGGCGCATGAGGAAAAAGAAGCGCGCCGCGTCCCGCCCTACCTCCCCCAGCACCTCCCGGAGCGAGACAAACTCTCCCAGACGCTTCCCCATCCGCACCGGCTCTCCCCCCCGGGTCAGGTGCACCATCTGGACCAAAATAATCTGCAGGCATTGGGGATCATACCCCAGCGCCTCAAGCGCGGCCTTGAGCCGATTTACATAGCCATGGTGATCCGCACCCCAAACGTTAATGAGCCGCTTAAAGCCGCGCTCGAGCTTGTTCCGATGATAGGCGATATCGCCGGCAAAGTAGGTCAGCTCGCCATCGCTCTTGATTACCGCGCGATCCTTGTCGTCGCCGAAGGCGGTGGCCCGGAACCACTCCGCACCCTCCTGCGCATACAGCATCCCGCGGGAGCGCAAAAGCTCGATCGTCTGCTCCACCGCGCCGGCCTCCCTCAGTCCCTTCTCGCTTATATAGGAGTTAAAGGCGATGCCGAATCCCTGGAGATCATCGCGGATCGCCGCCAGCAGGCCCTCGCCTCCGAACTGGCTCAAAAAGGCGATCGCCTCTTCCCGCCCCTCTGAGAGAAATCTCTCGCCCCAGCGCCGCTGGGCCTCTGCCGCGATCTCCCTGACATACTCCCCCGGGTAGCCCTCCTTGGGGAACTCCGGCTTCTCCCCGTAAAGCTCCCGGTAGCGGACATAGACGGACAGGCCCAACTGCTCCATCTGTCTTCCGGTATCGTTGACGTAGTACTCGCGCTCGACATCAAAGCCGACTGCCTGGAGCAGGCGCGCCAGGACTTCACCGATCACCGCCACGCGGCCGTGGCCTACGTGGAGCGGGCCTGTAGGGTTGGCGCTGGCAAATTCTACCTGGACCCTCTCTCCCCGACCCAGGTCGGGAAGCCCTTCTTTTCTGGCCTCGACCTCTTTGAGGCAGCGGTAGCAAAATTCCGGGGAAAAGGAGAAGTTCAAAAAGCCCGGGCCGGCGATTTCCGCGCGCGCCACTATGCGGTCCGGGTCCTCGAGGTTCTTGAGAATGGCCTCTGCGATGGCCCGCGGCGCCTTTCTTTCCTTCTTGGCCCAGAGGAGCGCTATATTCGTCGCCAGGTCGCCGAACGCCTTCTGCTTCGGCGGCTCAAGAAGCAAGGGGGGGAGGTCTGTGATCTTCAGCCCTCCCCCCCTTGCCGTTTTCTCCATGGCTCGGGCTAAGAGATCCCTAAGGTGACCTTTCATCTATCGCTTTCCACCATCCCTGACTGCTCCCAGGCCACCAGCAAATGGCGCTCAACCCCTGGTCCATCCTGAACTTCATCCCATCACTCTAATGGCGCTATTTATAACGTCTTTTTTCCAACAAAGTCAAGGAAAGCGGCGTGCTCTCTCGCGCCCTAGGATAACTCTATATTCGCCTTTACTGGCATCTACCGCTGCGACCGGCTGCCCTCGGCCGGTATGGACCTCCTCCAGTAGCGCCGCCAGTCCTCAGAGCCCGCAATGACCTCCGCCAGGACCACCAGATGGGGAAACCGATTTTCCTTCGGATCGCGAATGACGTGCGGCGGCTCGCGGCCTGCCTGCACTTCCTGAATGGCTTTCAAAATGAGACGGCGCGCCCCGATGATCGCCTTATCGGTGGTCCCCAGGTGCTCTTGGCTGCGCTCCTGAATGGCGCCTGCGCTCTCGACGGCAGCGGCGTCCTGTGGGTTGTTGAAGGAGCCTAAACCGGGAAAACTCCATGTCTTCATAGAACCTCTGTCCTGCAGCCACCGGTTATCCCGGTTGCGCATCCAGCGGTAGCCCGGGAGCTTTTCCTTGCGCTCCGCGTTGATCTTCTCCCAGTCCGCGGCATCGAGCGGCGCGCTGGAGCGGTAGACGACGTCATAGCGCCAGTGGCGGGTGTCGTCGATGGGGACATGCCAGTGAAGATCCAAACCGTCGCCCGCAGTCTGCCCGGCAATGGCGCTGAGGTTGGGCAGAACAAAGTTGGTAACCCGGAGGTAACTCCTGTCCTCTCCGGCCTTCCGCACGGTGAAGATCCGCAGGCCAAAGTCGGTTTCCTCCACCTCGATTGTCGGCGCCACGTCGGCAACGAATAGCGCCGTGGCTAGAGCCCCGTCCGTTCCCTTGACCGACCGATGATAGGGGTCCTGCGAGCGCCGGTGCAGGAAGGAAAGATGGGCCGGATCGATATTCCCCTCATTGGCCTGCAAGTAATTGCAGTCGTGAAATGTCTTTGTAATGTACCGGTGGTCAGGTGCGGCAACCAGAGGCTCGTACGCGGGCAAGCAGGGCGGCTCTCCCGGTCCCAGGTAGGCAAAGATGATTCCGGCCAGCTCCCGGCAGGGATAGGCGGGATGGCGGATCTTGTTCTTGAAATCGCTGCCGGCCGGCTCTGCGGGCTGCTCCAGGCAGCGGCCATAAATGTCGTACAGCCACCCGTGGTAGATGCATCTCAGCCCGCCGTCCTCGACCCGCCCCAGGCTCAGGTCAGTTCCCCGGTGGGAGCAGTGGAGTCCCAGAAGGCCAACCTGTCCCTTCTCGTCCCGAAAGAGAACCAGCTCCTCGCCCAGCAACTCGACGCTCAACGGATCTCCGCCGGCCGGCAGCTCCTCGGACAGGGCCGCCGGCTGCCAGTAGCGGCGCAGCAGATTGCCGCACGGGGTGCCAGGCCCCGTCCGCGTCAAGAGATCGTTCTCTTCCTTGGCTAACATCGCCCACCTCCAAAGTTCTCCTCATACCTGCTGGACAGAAAATTTTCCACCCACCCAGCGCGCCGCGAGGCTGATGACGACCAGGATCACGACCAGGGTCATTCCCAGGGCCGAGAGCTCAGGATACTGTCCCGCGTCCCAGAGCTCGAAGATGACCACTGAAAGGACCTCCGTGCCGCTGCGGTAGAGCATGACCGAGGTCGAAAGCTCGCGAAAGGAATGGGTGATGACGTAGATCCAACCAGCGACAAAGCCAGGGATCAGCAAGGGGAGGACAACGCGAAAGAAGGTATAGCCCCAGGAGGCCCCGCTCATCTCCGAGGCCTCCTCCAGCTCCTTCTGGATCTGGTGCATCGAGGAGGAACAGGCCCGCATCCCATAGGGGAGATACTTGATGACGTAAGCGATGAGGAGAATCCAGAGTGTGCCATAGATGGGAATGGGCAGGGTCAAGTAGACCCACAGGATGGCGATGCCCAAGACCAGCCCGGGAAACGCGATCGGGCTGAAGGCCAGGAAGTCCAGAACCCCCCTCCCACGCCAGCGGGTACGGATCACAATCCAGGCAATCATAGCTGTCAGAACCATAACTATGCTGGAGCTCGATAGACCCAGAACGAAGCTATTCCAAAAGGCGCGGGCGATCAGCGGAAGGGTAAAAAGCCGCCTGTAGTTGTCCAGCGTCAGGCTCCCTAAGGCTTCCTGGGACGGGGGCATGTAAAAAGGCAGAAACGAGGACCAGATGACGGTTAATACCGGGAGGATAAAGATGATAAAGGAGACCAACAGGGTAAGCAGACCAAGCGGGTATCTCCAGCGGCCCAGGTCAAAGGCCGCAGGGCGGTAGCCCTTTCCCGTGATCGTGGTGAAGCGCTCCGAGACCGCGGTCGCCTTGAGGTAGATGAAAATCCCCACGGCGGTAATCAACAGATAGACGACCGCGAAGGTGCTGGCCAGGCCGAAATTGGTCGGGATCTTATGGGTGGCGAGATAGACCTCGGTGGCAAAGACCAGTATCCCCGCCGGTATGCCGATCAGGGCTGGCACCTCGAAGTTCTCGATGGCGCGCACGAAGCTGATGATCCAGACCGCCAGGATGGCCGGAAGGAGTATCCTCAGCGTAATCTGAAAGGTCGTGCGCACGACGCCTGTGCCGGAGATCAACGCAGCCTCCTCCAGGGCCGGATCCATGGAGCGGAATGAGGCCGTGAGGAGGAGAAAGGCAAGGGGGATCTGATCGCTCCCCAGGACCCAGATCATCCCGGCCATGTTGTAGATCTCTATGGGCTGGTCCAACCCCAGATAGCGCGTGGCGATCAGGTTGAGGATGCCCGACCTGCGGCTAAAGAGCATGATCCAGCCGATGGTCGTGAGGAGCCCGGGGACGATCAGAGGCACCAGGATAGAACCGTAGACCGCTGCCTTCCAGCGCATATTGGTCCTCTCCGTCATCCAGGCGAGGTAGACGCCTCCCAAGAAGGCCAGGAGACTCGCCCCCAGACTAAAGATAAGCGAGTTTTTAAAGGCGCCCACCATCTCGGAGCCCTTAAAAAGGGCCGCGTAATGATCCAGGGTAAAATAGCCCGGCACTCCCGGCGGGCTGCTCTTAAAGCTGCCGTAAAGCAGCATGACCATCGGGATAAGAGTAAGATAAGCGATCAAGGCGACCGCCAGGGTAAGGAAAAAACCTCTGGTACTCACGGCGAATTTAAGATATCTCCTCATAGATCGTCCCTTTGAGATCCCGCCTCCTTACCCCTTTCCTTACCCCATTCGGCAACCGAATCATAGCAAAAAAGGATGGTGAACGGATGGCAAGGAAAAACCGGAAGTCTTTGTTTGAACGGCTAAAAGATTCACTTGAAGAGGCTGAGAAATTCACAGTTGGAAAGCTGACGCTTAAAACATTCACCGTTCCCGACCCTCCGCCAGCTTATACGCCGGAGCGGATCGCCCGCATCATACGGAAATGGGGTCAGAGTGATTTTCCTTGATTTGATCCCTGTCCCTGGTATAAGCTTGCAGCAAGCAAAACTGGGAAAGCTTCTGATGGCTCGCCCACCTCGAATTACAGTCCCTGGATACCCTCATCATATCATCCAAAGAGGTAATAATCGGCAACCGATTTTCCTCAGAGAACAAGACTATCAATTCTATATGCAGTGCTTCCTTAAGGCTAAAGAGGAGACGGGATGCCGCGTCTATTCGTACTGCTTAATGAGCAATCATGTCCACTTTTTGGTTGAACCGAGCGAACTGCAAGGAATCAGTTGGCTCTTGCAGAGCGTAGGACGCCGCTATGTGCAATATTTTAATCACTGCAACCAACGAACCGGAACTCTCTGGGAAGGTCGATTCAAAAGTTCCTTAGTGGGTGGTGATGCTTATCTTATGGCCTGCTACCGCTACATTGAGCTTAATCCAGTGAGGGCCGGAATCACCTCCCATCCAAGAGATTATCCTTGGAGCAGTTACAGTTTTCATGCTGAAGGAAGAAAGGACCCCCTGCTCGATGAAGACCCATGCTATTTGGGACTGGGGAGCACACCTTTAGAAAGGCAAAGAAGTTATCAGTTGTTCATAGGGCCGGGGACTCCTGAGACCGAGCTAGGATTCATAAGGATCAACATACAGCGGGGAGGAGTCACAGCAGAGCCTTCCTTCATCCAAAACCTCTCTACCCGGTTAGCTCGGAAGCTAGAGCTCGGACCCAGAGGGCGGCCAAGAAAGAGATAAAATCACTCTGACCCCTTTTCACCCCGGCTTGCGGGAAGAGGGGGAATTAAGCAGGAGATGGATAGAAACTTGATGGACTAATATGAAATCGCTCGCTCAATCGCTCAATATGTTCGCGCGTCAGTTTGCGCTTTCCCCTCAAAATATCGGAAACGACCGGCTGCCCCCCTAAATCCTCTGCCAAGTCATATTGATTCAAATCATTTTGTTCCATCAGGAAGCGAAGCACGCCTTCAGGGGTGCTCGGTTTAGGCTTGAATTCTTTCTTTTCGTATTCCTCAATAAATGGGACAGTTGAAGCCAGGTATTTCTCAACGGCTTTGCGTTCGGCGCCTCTGATAGATCCTCTTTCAAGCTCCCGTATTAAAGTGCTAACCGCTCCGGCATAATCGCGATGCATTTTCTTATTGGTAATGGGTTGTGGCGGTAAATGGAGGAGCAACCATTTAAGAATGGCGCTTTTTACGGGTTCCTGAAAGGGCTTCAACTTTCTCTCCAGGACTTGTACGGTCATGTTATTTTCTCCACCTGCCTCACTCCACCACCCTCACCACTTCAGGTCAGAGGACCAGCACTACAGCCTCTCTCACCCCGCGTGGGGTATGAGCCTATGCCCTGGTGCAAAGGGGCTTTTGGATCAGTATCACGGTTAGCTCGGAAGCTAGAGCTCGGACCCAGAGGGCGGCTAAGAAAGAGATAAAATCACTCTGACCCCTTTTCTGCAGAAAAGACAGCAGGGGAACGGGGACTTGAATTTTGATCGATCATTCTGTATCACTACATCATTAATGCTATCATGATGTAGTTGGAATATGTTTCGTACTCAAATCCAGTTAACCGAGTCCCAAACCCGTGCTCTCAAGCGCATGGCGGCGGATCGTGGAGTGTCGGTTACCAAACTGGTTCGCCAAATCCTAGATCTCTTTCTCCGGGCAGGAGGAACCGTAGACAATCAGGAGCAGCGCCATCGTGCTATTGCCGCCGCAGGACGATTTCGCTCCGGCCGCTCGGATTTGGCGACCGAACATGATCGATACCTACAAGACGCTTATGAGAAATGAGTGTGTTTCTGGACACCTCAGCCGCGTTTGACAGTGATTTCCTTGAGCAAAACCTCGAGACCTTCGGCCAAAAGGCTGAGAGATCGACAGCCTGAAACTAAAATCTAAATCAAATCTGGCTCAACCTCTTTTTCAGGCTTTAAAGTAACTAAAAGAGACCGCTCAACTGGAGGTGACGATGGCTGCTAAAACTGTAACGGTTGAAGAGGCGCAGACACATCTCCCCGAGCTCCTCGTTTTGGTCAAACAGGGCAAGGAAGTGATCATCGCCAAGGGCAAGGAGCCCTTGGCAAAGCTCGCCCCGTTTGCTCAGTCCAAAGAGAGCCAAACCCAAACCCCCCGTGTCTTTGGGGAGCACAAAGGACAGATCTGGGTAAGCGATGACTTTGATGCGCCTTTGCCCGATAAATTTTGGTTTGGCAGCGGTACGTGAAGCTCTTGATCGATACCCACACCTTCCTCTGGCTGATGGATGAGCCCAAACGATTGTCTCGCAAGGCTCTGGAAGCCTGCCAGGACCGTGGGAACGATCTCTATCTAAGCGTGGTCTCTGCTTGGGAAATAGAAATTAAGCAGCGGCTGGGGAAACTGAGGCTGAAGTCGCCTCTGAGGACAATCATTGAGCAGCAACAGGAAAAGAACGATCTCCAGATCCTGGCCATTGAGCTTAAACACGTCCTTGCCTTAGGCGAGATTCCACCGCACCACACCGATCCTTTTGATCGCCTGCTCATCGCCCAAGCCCGGCTTGAGGATGCGTACCTGGTTAGCTCTGATCCTATGTTTACAAAATACCCGGTGAAACTATGGTGGTGACCGGCCACTGCCTTTACGAGAGGACCGAGCCTGTCCCAAACCTACATCCGTTAGGCACATTACCCTTCCACAAAAAAAGTAGGGCATAAAGGTTCCTGACACCTTTTCTCACCCTGCACCCTAAATGTCGGATCGGGGTAAACCAGCTTCCGACAGATTCCGGGGTTAAGAAGTTTACTGATCTCTACTTCACCACCCGCACCCCTTCAGGCCAGAGGACCGGCACCACAATCTCTCCGACCCCACGGGGGGCATGAGCCAATATGCTCGGGGGCAAAGAGGCTTTTGGGTCAGCCTCGACCTTGACGCAATAGCAAGGCTCAGTCCCCATTTCGTTTCTTGTTTTAATAAGTAAAACGCCTTACCGGAATTTTTGACATCTTTTTTCTGTAAACAAAACTCTTGACAAGGATTGTCATAAGAAATAAAAAATGGAATTTAGTTGCCGCTCCTGCACCTAGTAGGTACCAATCGTGATTGAAGTAATTGAAGTAACTGAGACTGACCATGAAACCGCCCAGGGACTGATCTCCCCATACGGCGGTAAGCTAGTCAACTTAATTGTCGACGATGAGGAGCGCGTTGGGTTGACAGGTTATGCCTCTGAGCTACCCTCCTTACAACTATCTCCCCGTTCGCTTTGTGATCTCGAGCTTTTGGCGCTGGGGGCATTCTCTCCCCTGGATCGCTTTATGGGGCAGGCGGATTACACCCGGGTGGTCGAGGAGATGCGGTTGGCTGATGGCACCCTGTTCCCCATCCCGGTGACTCTCCCAGCGGCAGACATCCGATCGATCCCAGTAGGCGGGGACATTGCGCTCAGAAGTCCTAAAAACGATCTGATTGCTATTATGACCGTAGAGGAGGCCTTTTCGTGGAGCCTTGCTGAGGAGTCTCAGCTCGTTTTCGGCACCAAGGATGTCCGTCACCCCTTGGTGGCGGAGATGGCCTCGTGGGGGCGAACCTACCTATCAGGGTCGCTGAAGGTCGTCGATCTGCCGCAGCACTACGATTTTGCCGAGCTACGGAAGACTCCGGCTGAGGTTCGTAGCGCGCTGCAGAAACTCGGCTATCGCAACGTGGTTGCTTTTCAAACCAGGAATCCCATTCATCGGGCTCATGAGGAGTTGACGAAGCGTGCCGCAGCCCAGGTTGGCGGCGCCTTGTTACTCCATCCGGTCGTTGGCCTGACTCAGCCCGGGGATGTCGACCACTACACCCGCGTTCGCTCCTACAAGGTCTTGGTTGAAAGGTACTATGACAGGGCAAGCACCCTGCTCAGCCTGCTGCCGCTGGCCATGCGCATGGCCGGTCCGCGCGAAGCGGTTTGGCACGCCATGATTCGCCGCAACTACGGCGCGAACCATTTTATCGTCGGCAGGGACCACGCGGGTCCCGGCAAGGATTCGGCAGGCAGACCATTTTACGGACCCTACGACGCCCAGATGCTCCTGCAACGGCTGGGTCCGGAGATCGGCGTGAAGATGATCCCCTTCAAAGAGATCGTCTATCTCCCCGATGAGGATCGGTTTGAGGAAAGCGACCGGGTTCCCGCCGGGGCTCAGATCGCCACTCTCTCCGGGACGCAAGTGCGCGCTGAATACCTGGGCAACGGGACGGAGTTGCCAGAGTGGTTTACCCGTCCGGAGACTGCGGCAATCCTTTCACAGGCCTATTTACCGACTCATCAACAAGGGTTTTGTGTTTGGTTTACCGGGTTAAGCTGCGCCGGGAAGTCTACCATCGCTGAGATCCTGGCTGTTTTGCTCATGGAGCGAGGCAGAGCGGTAACCCTGCTGGATGGGGATGTGGTCCGCACCCATCTGTCCAAGGGACTAGGCTTCAGTAAAGAAGAT
>Ga0184634_10000440_pt1 | contig 10645 bp, 11 predicted proteins | sample PLM31_200_b1_FD_133016 | JGI IMG/M metagenome (GOLD analysis project Ga0184634, IMG submission 133016) | Groundwater sediment microbial communities from an aquifer in East River, Colorado, USA - PLM3-1_200_b1 | ecosystem: Environmental > Terrestrial > Soil > Riparian zone | place: USA: East... | reverse complement strand
GTCCACAGGGTCGGCACTCTCTATCTTAGTATTCACGAGGCTCTATGGGTTCCCTGTTGGTATGGCCTGCGGGTTTGCGATCCTCCTTTCATAAAGAGTTTTCTCGATCCTCTTAGTCCTGAGAGTCGCCCCTCAAAACCGGATCTTCGCTATCGGGGTGTACCGATAATTCCCCGCGCCGGACTTTAACCGGCAAGTTGCACCGCTTCCGCGGCATACGGTCAAGTCTGCTCTTGGCTTTTAGCCGCCGAGAGCGTGAATTCTGGGATCGGGTCCTGAATCTTGGGGGAGAAAATGGGGAAGTCCAATTTTCACTGACAAATGGCTAGTGAGTGGGTAATAGGGACAGGTCTTGCAATCACACATTGTCGTAATGCAAGACGCGACCCTAAGCGTGCTTAGACCGATCGCTTATAGCAACTTGAGCTTGGGCGTCAGCTGTGTATGGGGACGGCCTTGCCTCGCTGGAGGTCGGTGAGAGCGCCCAAGATCTTTGGGACCAAGGACACCAAGTCTTGCAACTTATTTGTCCTGGCATGAAGGACTAAAACGGCAATATCAAACGCAGGGAGGTTCTGCTGGAAGGTTAGATTGCGGTCGACGGTGATGAAGACATCAAATTGCTTTTCCGCCCTGACGAGCAGCTCCCCGTTGTCTAAACCAGCCCAGTCCATCTCCGGGGCTGTTTTTACCTCATGACCAGAAATTTTTCTTGCTAGCCGCCGGTCAATACACTCATCCAGGAGGATTCTGAAAGTCGGCAAGCACCTTCTCCTTCGCTTCCTCCAGGAAGGCTATGACCTGCTCTTTGGTAACGGTGGGAAACCCTTCGAGGAAGTCAGAAATGGAGTGACCCGCCTCTAGGTAGTCAATCAATGTCTGGACAGGAACACGGGTACCGCGGAAGACAGGGGTGCCCCCCATGATTTGCAGATTGGAACTGATGACGCTCGATTCCATTTAACAATTTTTTAGCCTTAAGGGAGCGAAAAGTCAAGGACTCCAGCTTTTATCCGATAAATCTTCATGACCCGATTACAGATAATCCCTGATCAGGATCTCGGCGATCTGGACGGCGTTGAGGGCCGCGCCCTTGTGGAGGTTGTCGCCAGCAGGCCGAAATGAGCCGTCTCTCTAACGGCGCAGACACCGGTCAAGCTTCGCCCCAAGACGGAGTTGAACGGCTCTGCGTTTAAGGCGCTTGAGATCCAGCTCGGGCGGTGGACTAGAGAGCAGCGCCTCCACATCCAACAAGTCCTGCGGACCGCCGGCGTCGAGCTTCATTAGAATCAGGTCCTCTGGATGGAGCACGAAGACCTCAAGGCGTGAGACTTTGAGTATTACTCTTCGGCTGAGCGCCTCCCTGTGCCACCTTTTATGTGCCCAGAGAATATCTGTAACCAGAGCCACAGGGCGATGCACCCCTAGGCGTAGGAGCAAAGGAATAGGATCATCCGGTTCTCCGACTCGCCACTCTGCCGTGCAGTCCCGCTGCTCCAAAAAATCTTGCAGCTGCTTCCGAAAGGCTAGGTTGCTCAACGGGCTCGGATCGCTGTCGGCCAGAAGATCAATATCCTGAGTCGCGCGCACAACCCCCCAAGCCGACACAGCCAGGCCGCCGATCAAAGCAAAGCGGATCGGAATCTGAAGAGAAGTAGAGGCGCCTTCGAAGAGCTTCCGCAGCGTGTCTAACACGGGAGCGAATCGCTGCTCCATTACCGCTTCCGACGGCCCGCGTCACGCAAGGCGAGACAGAAATCCGAAAGCTCCAAAGCTAGCTTAAGTCGCTCAGCAGGAGTTGTGGGAGAAACAGGCGGCCTCTTAACCCGCGACGGACGACGGCGGCGCCGCTGGTTCAGCGGCAATGAATTTGTATTGCGGTGCACCTTGCGTACCGGAGCCATTACCAAGACCTACAAGTAGTCCCTTATCAGGATCTCGGCGATCTGGACGGCGTTGAGGGCCGCGCCCTTGCGCAGGTTATCGGCCACGATCCAGAGGTTGATCCCGTTGGGGACCGAGTCATCCTCGCGGATCCTTCCCACCAGAGTGGCGTCCTGGCCCACAGCATCGATCGGCATGGGATAGACGTTGTTCTCGGGCTCGTCGCAGAGGAGGATCCCCGGGGCCTCGCGCAGGATGGCCCGAACCTCTCTGGCCGTGAGCTTCTTCTCGGTCTCGATATTGACCGACTCGGAGTGGCCGCAGAAGACCGGCACGCGCACGGCAGTGGCGGTGACGCGGAGCGAGGGCTCCGCTAAAATCTTACGGGTCTCGTGCACCATCTTCATCTCTTCCTTGGTGTAGCCACCTTCCAGAAAGACGTCTATATGGGGGATGCAGTTAAAGGCGATCTGGTGCGGAAGCTTCGCCTTCTTAGGCTCTTTGCCGTTCAAGAGGGCAATGGTCTGCCGGCTTAGCTCCTCCATGGCCATGCGTCCCGCACCGGAGACCGATTGGTAGGAGGAGACCACCACCCGCCGGAGGCGGGCCGCGTCATGGATCGGCTTGAGGGCTACCACCATCTGAATCGTAGAGCAGTTGGGATTGGCGATGATGCCCCGGTTTTTATAGCGCGCGATCTCCTTGGCATTGACCTCCGGAACGACGAGGGGGATATCGGGTTCCATGCGAAACTGAGGGCTGTTATCTATAACCACGCTGCCGGCTGAGACCGCCAGCGGCGCGAACTTCTCGCTCACGCTCCTCCCCGCAGAAAAAAGCGCGATGTCGGTGTCGTCAAAAGAGTCCTCCCTGACGACCTCGACGCGGATCTTCTCGCCGCGGAAATCAAGGCGCTGGCCGGCGGATCTCTCCGAGGCCAGGAGACGGAGCTCGCCAACAGGAAAGAGCCTCTCTTCCAGGATCTCCCGCATCTGCTCGCCCACGGCGCCTGTGGCGCCGACGACCGCAACGTTATACTTCTCTTTCTTCACGACCCTTTAACTCTTCAACCCTTTATCCCTTGAACCTTTTCTCTAACGAGCCGTCCCATCTCCTTGCATCCCACCAGCCGGCAGCCCTTTTCCTGAATATCGGCCGTGCGATACCCTTCGTTGAGAACCGCCTCCACCGCCTTTTCTATCTCATCCGCGGCCCCAGTCTGATCGAGCGAGTGGCGCAGCATCAGGGCTACGGTCAGGATCGTCGCCAGCGGGTTGGCCAGATCTCTACCGGCAATATCCGGCGCGCTGCCGTGGACCGGCTCGTACATCCCTGCCTGCCCGCGCCCAGGCAGGCGGGCCTTCCCGCCCAGGCTGGCCGAGGGGAGCATGCCGATCGAGCCGGTGAGCATCGCGGCCTCGTCGCTCAGGATGTCGCCGAACATGTTAGTCGTAAGGATCACGTCAAACTGGCGCGGATCGCGGATGAGCTGCATGGCGCAGTTATCCACCAGCATGTGCCCCAGCTCGACATCCCCATAACCATTGCCTTTATGGACCTGGGTCACCACCCTGCGCCACAGCTCTGTCGCCTCCAGGACATTGGCCTTATCTACCGACGTCACCTTCTTGCGCCTTTTGCGCGCCGCCTCGAAGGCCACGCGGGCGATGCGCTCGATCTCCGGGGTCGTGTAGACCTCGGTATTGACGCCGCGCTCCGTGCCGTCGGGAAGACGGGTGATCCCCTTAGGCTGGCCAAAATAGATCCCGCCGGTCAGCTCCCGCACCACCAGGAGGTCCGTCCCCTGCACCACCTCTCGCTTCAGGGTCGAGGCCGAGACCAGAGCGGAGAAGAGCCTTACCGGACGGAGATTGGCAAAGAGGGCCAATTCCTGGCGCAGGGCCAGGAGGGCGCGCTCGGGGCGGATGGAATAGTCCAATCCATCCCACTTCGGGCCGCCCATCGCGCCGAGCAGGACCGCGTCGCTCTTCTGTGCCAATCGCAGCACCGATTCGGTGAGCGGCTTGCCATAGGCGTCGATGGAAGCCCCGCCGACCAGCGCCTCCTCCAGCTCCACCTCAAAGCCGTGGAGGGAGGCGACCTGGCTCAGGAGCTGGGTCCCGACGCTCATCACCTCAGGCCCGATCCCGTCTCCGGGCAATACAGTTATCTGGTAATTCAACGAGACACCTCATTCACTCTAAGGTCTATGGCCCTTCCCGGCCGACGAGCTGGCGACACTGCCGGCGATATTCCAGCCGGTTCAGGGCATGGATATAGGCCAGGGCGCTGGCCATGATGATGTCGGTGTGCGCCCCTTTGCCTGAGACCTGGACGCCATCGTCCTCAATCAGGCAAGAGACCTCTCCCTGGGCATCGGTCCCGCCGGTGATCGCCTTGACCGAGTAGCGCACCAGGCGCGAGCGCGAGCCGGTGATCTTGGCGATCGCCTTATAGCAGGCATCGACGACGCCATCGCCGGTGGCGTGATCCAGGCATTCTTGCCCGTCCACGCGCACCTTCACCGTAGCCGAAGGAATGGCGTTGGAGCTGGAATTCACGTTGAGGTAGAGGAGCTCGTAGCGGTCCGGCCGGCTCGGCAGGCGCAAGATCTCCTCGGCCACGATCGTCTCGATATCCTCGTCGTAGACCTCCTTCTTTTTGTCGGCCAACTCCTTGAAACGGAGAAAGGCGCGGTTCATGTCCCCCTTGTCAAGATGAAAACCCAGCTCCTTGAGCCTCTGATCGAAGGCGTGGCGGCCCGAGTGCTTCCCCAGCACCAGACGGTTGCCGCTGATCCCGACCGACTCCGGGGTCATAATCTCATAGGTGAGCTTCTGCTTGAGGATGCCATCCTGATGGATGCCGGCCTCGTGGGCAAAGGCATTGTCCCCAATGATCGGCTTATTGATCGGGATCGGGATACCCGTGATCTGGGAGAGCAGACGGGAGGTCGGATAGATCTGCTCGGTCACCACGTGGGTATCCAGATGAAAGAGGTCTCTCCTCGTCTTGAGGGCCATCACCACCTCTTCCAGAGAGGTATTGCCGGCCCGCTCCCCGATGCCGTTGATCGTGCACTCCACCTGTCGGGCGCCATTGGCCACAGCCCCGAGCGAATTGGCCACGGCCAGGCCCAGGTCGTTATGGCAGTGGGCACTCCAGATCACCTGATCCGCTCCCTCGGTGTGCTCCACGAGATAGCGCACGAGCGCGCCAAACTCCGAGGGGATGGCGTAGCCTGTGGTGTCGGGGACATTGACCGTCCGAGCCCCGGCGCGAATCACCTCGCTGAACACCTGCACGAGAAAATCCCGATCGCTACGCGAGGCGTCCTCGGCCGAGAACTCGACCTCATCCAAATACTTCTTGGCGTAACTGACCGCCCAGACCGCGGCATCCAGGACCTCATTGCTCGACATGCGCAGCTTGTGCTTCATGTGGATATCCGAAGTGGCGATAAAGATATGGATGCCTGGGTGTTTGGCCTTCTCCACCGCCTTCAGGGCCCTTTTGATGTCCCCCTCCTGGGCCCGGGCCAGACTGACCAGGAGCGGGCTCCTGACCTCCTTGGCCACACCCTCCACGGCCTCGAAGTCCCCCTCGGAAGAGGCGGCAAAGCCGGCCTCGATCACATCCACGCCGAGCTTCTCCAACTGGCGCGCCACCACGACCTTTTCCTCCACATTCATGCTCGCGCCCGGAGACTGCTCGCCGTCTCTCAGGGTGGTATCAAAGATCCTCACGATACCAGGACCGGCAACTCTTTCTGACATCGACCTTCCTCCATGACAAGTCAGGAACAGATTTTTAGGCCTATAAAAATAAAAACTCCCGCGGCAAGGCCAACGGGAGTATCCTACGAACAACAGAGAAGGGGGCTACGGTAAAACTTCTGCCATCTCCGCCATCCGCTCCCGTCGGCGCTTATGGGCCGTCAGGCACCACAAGAGCGGGCCGGATAGAGTATACAGGAAGAAAACGGCAAAAAACATAATCTGGGGCTCCGCAATAGTCAGTTGTATAAAAAGTATCGCGGAAATCAAGAGCCAGAAGGAGTGCCTCTTCCTCAGGACCAGATGCTTCAAACTGAAGTAATGGAAGTTGCTCACCATCAGCGCGGCCAGGATGTAGATCACCAGGAGGAGAATGACCTGTTTGCTGGTCGCCCCCTCGCCGCCAAGAAAATGGTACATGAGGACCGTCGCCGCGATCATCTCCGCCGCCGCGGGTATCGGCAGCCCGACGAAGTGGCTCTTTTCCACGCCTCTCACCTGGACGTTGAAGCGCGCCAGCCTGAGGGCGCCGCAGACCACATAGAGCCAGGCCGCCAGCCACCCCCACGTGCCCCATGGCACCAGGGCCCAATAGTAAACCAGAACCGCCGGCGCCACGCCAAAAGAGACCATATCCGCCAGGGAATCGAGTTCCACACCAAACTGGCTGGTGGAGCGGGTCAGGCGGGCTGCGTAGCCGTCCAGGCCGTCCAGGATATGGGCCAGTATCACGAGCACTGCTGCCTGGAGGTATTGCCCGTTAAAGGTTGAGATGACCGAGAAAAAGCCGCAAAAGAGATTCCCGGTGGTAAAGAGGCTGGGAATCAGATAGATGCCCTTCTTGAGCTGAGCGGAGGTCACCTTCCGCTTCAGAGGCGGCCGGTGGATACCCCTCTGGGGTAAGAACCGGACCTTGCCCATGGACCATCTGTTGCCTGAGGTCTCGCCCATCCCATTCATGGCAGCCTCCCGATAATGGTTTCCCCCCCCCTCACGGCCTGTCCTTCAGCCACTTCGATCCGAGAACCGCGGGGCAGAAAGAGATCTACCCGGGAACCAAACATGATCAGCCCTAATCTCTGTCCTTGCTCCAAAGATTCGCCCTCTCTCACATAGCAGACGATGCGCCGGGCCATCACCCCGGCGATCTGCACGACGCTCAGACGCCTTCCCTTGGCATCGACCATCCTGATGGCATTCTGCTCGTTCTCCTGAGAGGCCCTCTCTCTATAGGCGGCAAAGAATCTTCCGCGCCGGTACTGGACCTGCTCGACCCTTCCCTCGACCGGGGCGCGATTGACATGGACGTCCAGCGGCGAGAGGAAGATGCTCACCTGAGTCCCGGCGCCGTCCATGAGCGGCCCCTTCTCCACCGGTCTAATCCCCACCACCCTGCCGTCGGCAGGAGAGACCACCAGCTCCGCGCCTTTGGGCGGGACACGCTCCGGGTCGCGGAAGAAGCCGATAAAGGCAAGGGTGAAAAGAGCGAAGACCAGCCCTAGCCATTTCCAGCCCAGGATAAAGGCAAGCAGGGCCAGAAGCGCTGCGATGATGATAAATGGATAACCTTCTTTCGCGATACTCAAAGGTAGCCGGCAAGCAATCAGCCCTCAGCATGGCGACCCTCTGATTGCTGAATGCTAGTTTTTACTCCTATCGACCAGACGATTCTGGCTCAGCCAAGGCATCATAGATCTGAGCCTCTCTCCGACCTTCTCGAGCGGGTGGTTCGCCGCCTCTTTCCTCAACTCTTTAAAATGGGGCGTTCCGCAACGATGCTCGGTGATCCACTCCTCGGCAAACTTTCCCGACTGGATGTCGCGGAGCAGCTCCTGCATGACGCGCCTCACCTCCGGACCAACGATCTTCTTCCCCCGGGTGAGATCGCCATACTCGGCAGTGTTGCTGATCGAATAGCGCATATTGCTCAGACCACCCTCATAGATGAGATCCACGATCAGCTTCACCTCATGGACGCACTCAAAGTAGGCCATCTCCGGCGGATAACCCGCAGCCACCAGGGTTTCGTAGCCCGCCTGGATCAGGGCCGTAAGCCCGCCGCAGAGGACCGCCTGTTCGCCAAAGAGATCGGTCTCGGTCTCATCCTTGAAGGTCGTCTCCAGGACTGCGGCCCGAGCGCCGCCGATAGCGCTCGCGTAGGCGAGCCCCACCTGCTTGGTATCGCCTGAGGGATCCTGGTGCACCGCGAGCAGGCAGGGCACGCCCCGCCCCTTTTCAAACTCGCTGCGCAGGAGGTGGCCCGGGCCTTTCGGCGCCACCATGAAGACATTCACGTCGGGAGCTGGGATGATCCTCTTAAAATGGATATTAAAGCCGTGGCCAAAGGCCAGATATTTCCCCTTCCCCAGGCCGGAGCGAATCTCCTTTTCATAGGCCTCGCCCTGAAGCTCATCGGGCAGGAGGACCATCACGATATCTCCGGCCTTGGCCGCCTCTGCGGTCTCCATAACCTTGAGCCCGGCCTTCTCCGCCTTGGGCCAGGAGCCACTCCCCTTTTTCAATCCCACCACCACATCGATCCCGGAGTCCCTCAGATTGTTGGCATGGGCATGACCCTGGCTGCCATAACCGAGAATGGCCACCCGCTTGCCCTTGAGATAGCTCAAATCCGCGTCGCGCTCATAATAGACCTGCACATTTCCCTCCTCGTCGTAAACAGCTACTAAGGATACCTGCTCAGGACCTCCGAGTCAACCAAAATGAGCCTCCCAGCCCGCATTATTCATAACCAACCTCCTCGTTCCTGTGCCTCAGGCCTTCAGGCTCCCCTCGGAGACCCCAAAGACTTCCAGGCGGAGGGGACCTGTCCCTCCGCTTCTACTGGCAACCACAACTTTCGCAGTAGAGCCCCCCTGGCTTGACATGAGACCAGGCGAGCAGATACAAAGGGGTTGACCGAAAAAAGGAGAGGCTATGAGACGTTGGTTCCTGATCGGTGGTGGCCTGATGGTCTTGATCGCCATCGCTCTTTTTTTCCTCTTTTCCTCTCTCGATTACCTGATCAAAGCCGCGATCCAGAAGTATGGATCGGAGATCACGCAGACTAAAGTACGCCTGAAAGAGGCGAAGGTCTCGGTCACCTCAGGCCAGGGCGCCCTGCGCGGCCTGATCATGGGCAATCCGAAGGGTTTTAAGACGGAGAGCGCATTCCGTCTTGAGGAGATCAGCCTCAAGCTCGACGTCGGCACGGTCACCAACGACCCGGTCGTCATTAAAGAGATCGTCATCTCCGCGCCGGAGGTCACTTACGAGCTGGGGTCTAAGGGGAGCAACATCGACGCCATCCAGCGAAACATCAACGCCTACATGACGAGAGGCCTGGATAAGACAAAAGACAAAAAAACCCCAAAGGGCGATGGCAAGAAAGATCGCAGGCTAGTCATTGAAAACCTTTACATCAGGAACGGCAAAGTCAACATCGGCTCCCCTGCGCTCCAGGGTAAGAGCCTGATAGTGCCGCTCCCCGATCTCCACCTCACCGACATCGGCAAAAAGAAAGGCGGTGCGACACCCGGCGAGGTAGCCGAAAAAGTGTTCGGCGCCCTCAGTCAGGGAGTTATCAAAGCTGTGGTAACAGTCGATACCGCCAAGATCCTCGGTACGGTGAAGCAAGGGGCCACCGGCGTCCAAGGTGCTCTCGAGGAGGGAGCCAAGGGCAGCGCCGATGCCCTCAAGGGGCTATTCGGCAAGTGATGACGAAAAAAGGGGACCGCCTCCTGACCCCATTTCCGCCGAGGGCACAGCAGGAAAATTGCGACATGACTCAGCTTAGGCGAGTCTGACACAACCTCCACAATCTCCAATTTTCAATCCCAGTTCTTAAACTTTAACCCGCGGGAGAATCTTTTCGCCCAGAAGGCCAAGCTGTCTAGGGTCGGGATCTGCCAGGCCGATGATCAGCGTGTCGAGGCCTTTGGCAAAAAAGGAGCCGATGCGCTCGGCGATTGCCTGGGGAGAGCCCACAAGAAAGGTCTTCTCAATATCCACCCTGACCCGTCCGTAGTAACGGTTCAGATAGGCGGCGCAGGCCGCCACCGCCTTTTCTCGATTGTCGTCCACAGCCATAAAGGTGAGGCCAGCCCTTTCGATCTCTTTAGGATCCCTCCCTGCCGCCGCGGCAAAGCCTGAGATCTTCTCCCAAATTGAGGGTAATTCCGCTATGGCCGAGCTGCCGCAGATGTAGCCGTTGGCAAGTCTCGCCGCGCGCTTAAGCGCCACCTCTGCCCCTCCTCCCATCCAGATGGGAGGGTGGGGAGACTGAGTCGGCTTAGGTCCAATCGTGAGATTTTCGACTTGAAAGAATCTTCCCCTGTGCGTCACCTTCTCCTCAGTCCACAGGCGCCTCATCAACTTCACAGCTTCCTCGGCCCTGCTTCCCCTGCCATCAAAGGGAACTTCAACCGCCGCAAAGTCATTCTCCCGGCTGCCAAAGCCGATGCCCAGGGTGACGCGCCCGCCGGAGAGGAGATCCAGAGTGCTCACCGTCTTGGCAAGGAGCACGGGATGCCTTAAGCCGGCCAAGAGCACGGATGTTCCAAGCCTTATCTTCTGAGTGACGGCCGCTGCCGCGGCCAAAAAGGTCAGAGGCTCCAGGTTGTCGTAAACGACCCGGTCAATAACCCATAAAGAATGGAGGCCCATCTCCTCGCACCTTTTTGCGAACGTGGTCGCATACTCAGGCTGAATCTGAGGAGCCGGATTAACAAAGCAAAGGCCGATCTGCGCCATCTGCGCTCTCTCCTTTCCTGTCTTCTGTTGGCTTTTTTGTGCCTATAAAACCACAGCTTGTGGTACGAATGCAAAGGCAGAAATGAAAAGAAGAAAGCCCATAGATTCGACTCGCCGGCGGATAGGCGGGAGATTTTTATCCCTCGACAGCGTCTTTCATAGGTGACCCTTCTCCTACACCTTCGTCAGACGGAACACGAAGTCCAACGGAAACCTATGAGCGTTCCGCTTGACCT
>Ga0184634_10000438_pt1 | contig 10660 bp, 9 predicted proteins | sample PLM31_200_b1_FD_133016 | JGI IMG/M metagenome (GOLD analysis project Ga0184634, IMG submission 133016) | Groundwater sediment microbial communities from an aquifer in East River, Colorado, USA - PLM3-1_200_b1 | ecosystem: Environmental > Terrestrial > Soil > Riparian zone | place: USA: East... | reverse complement strand
TATCCCACAGGGCGCGTCGCAGCGCGCTCACTGCAGGCGCTCGACACATCTCTCACTTGAAATATGGAATCACGTGCGTGCCCCACAACTTGATGGAATCCATGATCTTCTGGTGCGGGATATCGTAGATCTGCATGAAGCAGAGAAGCTGCTGGCAGCCCGCGTCCTGATAGCGCTTCACCTTCTTGATGCACGTGTCAGGGTCGCCACAGATGATCATGTCATTTTGATCCATATAGTCAAAGGTGAACATGGACGCATCCACCTTGAGGAACTGCTTTATATAATCATAAGTACCCAGGTCGGTATTGCCCGATTGCCATAATCCAACTGACGCGACTGCTTCGAAGGCGCGGTGCGCATACCACTCCATCGCCCTTGCCGCAGTCTCCCGCGCCTCCTTGTTGGTTTCGGCGCAATGGACCATCGTGAAGGTGGCGGCGCGATCGTTGATGAACTTGCCGGCCGGCTTCGCCTGGGCGAGGCCGCCGCGGTAAATTTCGATCCGTCGCTTGAGCTCATCGGGATCAACCAGCAGCGTAAAGGAGAGCAGTCCGAGGCCTTTGCGTCCCGCGATTTCGTGTGTCTCGGGCCCGGTGGATGCGCACCACAGCGGCGGGTGCGGCTTCTGGAGCGGCTTTGGTATTACGCAGCGCGGCGGAAACTTGAAAAAGCGGCCTTCCCAGGAAAAGACCTCATTGGTCCAAGCGCCGACCACGATGTCGAGAGCCTCGTCCCATAGGGCGCGGGTGTCGTTGGGGTTGATGCCGAAACCTTCGAGCTCGTCGCGGCTTACCGACCGGCCGGTGCCAAATTCGAGGCGGCCGTCGCATACCAGATCAAGGGTCGCCGCCATCTCGGCAACCCGAATCGGATGGTTATAGGGAAACGGCAGGAGCCGCACGCCATGGCCGATTCTCATGGTGGTGGTTCTTTGGGCGATGGCGCCATACAAAGCTTCGGGAGCGGAGCAGTGTGAGAATTCGCTGAGGAAATGGTGTTCGACGGTCCAGAAGTGAGAAAATCCCGATCGTTCAGCGGCCTCGACCTGGGCAAACACCTGCTTATACGCTTGATGTTCACTCATGGGTCCCCAGGGTTTTGGTACTTGAATTTCATAGAAAATTCCAAAATCCATTTCCATCGTCATTACTCCGTATGTCTATGCTTCATTGCGCAGCGAGAGGCATCTGCGGAATCCAACTATTGCGCAGTCCAGCCTCCGTCGATGACCAGCTCGGCGCCGGTAACAAAGGACGCCTCGTCGGAGCACAAATACAATGAGCCGTAGGCGATCTCTTCCGGACGTCCCATTCGTCCCATCGGAGTCGCGGCTTGGAATCGCTCAATCATATCGCCGGCAATCCGCGTGGATTCGATGATGGGCGTCGCGATGATCCCCGGATGAATGGAGTTGACGCGGATGCCCCGCCGGGCGTATTCCAACGCCGCCGCCTTGGTGATGAGCCTGACCGCTCCCTTGGCGCCGTGGTACGCGATGAATCCGGGGCTGCCGATGATTCCAAACACCGAGGAGATGTTTACGATCGCTCCGCCGCCGGCTTGGAGCATCGCCGGGATCGCGGCCTTCATCCCGAGCCAGACCGCGGTCTGATCCACCGCGACCACCCGGTTCCAGCCTTCGAGCGTTTCTGCCTCGACCCCGTGGGTGTTGGCGATCCCGGCGTTGTTAATTAATGTGGTCAACTTACCGAAGCGTCTGACGGTTTCGCCGACCGCCTCGGTCCAATTCGCCGGTTCGACGACGTCCAAGTGCAAGTAAGCGGCCTGTCCGCCCTGCTTCACGACTTCATCGACCACACCTCTGCCCTTTTCGTCTTGGATGTCGCCGGCGACGACCTTCGCACCGTTGGCGGCGAACACCCGAACGTGGGCTGCTCCGATGCCACTGGCGGCGCCGGTGATGAGAACTACTTTCCCGTTTAGTCGATCTGCCATGTTTGCGCGCCTCCGCGCGCGCGAGTCTGAGGGGATCGCATCGATCAGCGGCCGGTCGCGCCGCCCAGACTGATGCTCTCGGCTCGGCTCAAGAACTTGTCGTAAAAGCAGTTCCTCAAACCGATTCCGCTTCGTTCAAGAACCGGCAGGGCTGCATCGATCATGGGGCCCGAGCCGCACAAATAGGACTGCCAGCCGCTGGCATCAGGTACCTTGCGCGCGACCACATCGGTAATCAGCCCGGTGTCGCCTTCCCATTCATCGTCCGGTGCGGTCTCAGACAATGCGGGGACGAAGCGGAAGTCCGGCAACCGATTCTCAAAGCCGTACAATTCGTCGAGGAAGAACAGGTCGCGCCGCCGGCGCGCACCGTAAAAGAAAATGCTCGGCCGCGGATCCCTCGTTTCCGCCATCTCGCGCAGAATCGAAAGAATCGGCGCCAGGCCGGCGCCGCCAGCCACGAACAGCGCAGGCCTCGGTTCCTTGCGAAGGTGAAACCGGCCGTATGGGCCGGAAATGGTGACGTGCTCGCCCAGTTTCAGCTTGTTTCCAACGTAAGACGACGCAAGCCCATCGGGAATCAGTTTCACCAGGAACTCAAGAACACCGCTCTGGCTCGGGGGATTGGCCATCGAATACGCGCGCCACTCGTTGGTCTGCGGCACCAGCCCTTCAACGTACTGCCCCGCCGTGAAGTTCATGGACGCGGGTTCGACGAGCGCGAGCTGAACGTCGACGATGTCGTGGGTGACGAATGCGACATCGCGGACCACGGCTTGGTATTCCCGGATCTGCCCGACTGCTTCGTCAAGCTCCGAGAGATCGTAATCTGCGAGTTCGAGGGTCACGTCGCTCAACGGATAGGCGGAACACAGCAGCGCGTAACCTTGGTCGCGCTCGAAGTCCATCAGGGCGAAAGTCGACGCGTCAGACTGATCCAGATCGCCCGCGACGGCCAGCGCCTTGCACGTGCCGCAGCCGCCCTGCCTGCATCCGTAACGAAGGTTTATTCCCTGCCGCAGGGCAGCTGCGAGAATGGTCTCATTGTCGCGGCAGACAAATCGTCTGCTGAACGGCATCAGAGTGATGTTGTACTCAGCCATTCATCAATGACTCCGAGCCCGCCGCGCTCAACATCTCCAAGCTCTGAGTCCGGCCCCTCAGTGCATGAACATTCCGCCGCTTACGCTCAAGGTCTCGCCGGTTATGTAACTTGCATCCTCGCTTGTCAAAAACGCCACGACCCGTGCGATTTCCTCGGGCTTGCCCCAGCGCCCCATCACGACCGACGCCAGCAGGGCGTCCCTTTGCTTTGCGGGCATGTTGTCGAGCACGCTATGAGCCAGCGGTGTGTCGATGGGTCCCGGCGCGATGGCGTTGACCCGGATGCCGTGGCGCGACACCTCGCCGGCCAGCGAGCGCGTGAATCCCATCACACCGGCCTTGGCCGCGGCGTATGCCGCTCCGGCTGGATAGCAGACCCAACCCGCTACCGAGGCGATGTTGACGATCGCGCCGGCCCCCTGCCGGATCATGGGCGGAAGCGCCGCGCGGCAGCAGTGAAAGGTTCCGCGCAAATTGACATTGATTTGGATATCCCATTGCGCATCAGTCATATCCACGACATTCTTGACGATATCCGTGCCGGCATTGTTGACGAGGATGTCCAGACGGCCGAAATGGTCGATAGCGGCCGCGACCAGGTTGCGCACCTGCGCGTCGTCGGCAACGTTGACCTGCACACCAAGCGCCTTGCGCCCGAGCGATTCAATCTCTTTGACGGCTTCGCCGATCCGCTCTTGAACAAGTTCGGCCACAACGATATCGGCGCCGCGCTCGGCGAGCACCCGCGCAATCGCGCGCCCGATGCCCTGGCCGGCGCCGGTGACGATTGCGACCTTACTGCTTGAGCTGGCCATTTGCAGTGCCTCCCGCCCGCAGCTTTTCCTTGTAAACTCGCAGCGGCGACACGACCTCGTATTTGCACCGGCGGATGTCGTCGATCGTCCACATCCTCTTGGGTTTGAGCAGCGGCTGTGCGATGAGCGTCTTGCCGTCGGCGCGGACGTAGCCGAGCTTGAGGATTACGTCCGCCAAGTCGTAGCCGTCGTACAGATCATAGAAGCTCTTGAAGCCCGAGTAATGAAGCGGATCGCGGTCGTAGATCCACTCGCAAGCCTCAGAGCAGAACGACAGGACCTTGCCGTTTTTCTCCACGATCCGGCCCGTGCTCACGTCGGGCCGCGGAAAGATCAGCGGCAGTTGGCACACCTGGCAGAAGGCCGGCAGTCCGCCGAGCTCCTTGGTGATCAGCATGCCCGCATCGGGATCGGTCATCTGGTGGTAAGATTCCCAGAACTTGCCGTAGAAGTTGGACCAACCCGGGCATTTTTTTTCCAACCATTCGATCTCCCGCTCATCGATCGGGTCGAAGCGATGGAAAAACACCGGCCATGCGCCGAACAGATAGATAGCGGCGGTGTGGGAGCACCACTTCATGTGCTCGGCGATCGCGGGCAGAAAGCGGGGTTCCCTAATGCCGTACTTCTCGAGCTTCTTGTAGAAGCCGCCGTAGTATTCCTGCATCACCCAGCGCTCGGACATCTCGTATGCCGAGTCCTGCTTATTCTTTACGAAGTAGTCGGCGAAGATCATGAGCGGGGTCTCGAAGCCGACGTGCCCGCGCCACGACCATTTATCGTAGGTATCTTGAATTAGCGGAATATTGCGGTCGTCATCGAGCAGCGTCATCAGCGTCGCATAGCCATTGGCCATGTGGCGCGACTCGTCCGATTGGATTGTGAGCATCGTCGAGGTCATCACAGGGTCGCCGCACGCGGTGGCCGCGGTGGAGAGCCCGACAAAGAAGATGTTGGAATATGCGGTCTCCACAAACGCCTGGAGCGCGAGGCACGTCTCGACCGGGTCGCAGGTCATGAAGTCCTCTACCAGCGAGCGCAGGATCGCCGACCCCACGCTGTTTTGCGCCGCGAGCAGCGCGATGTCATAGCCGGCCGGATCCTCCCAGGTTCTCATGTGGTGGCGCAGCGCATTCAGCTCGAGCTGCGTGTGCCGCATCTCGTCGAGCACCTGAACCATGAAGCCCTGGCGCAGTTCGGTTGGGGCGATCGCCCGCGCCGTACGCCCCATCTGGCGCGTCGCCGAATACTCGATCGCAGAGAGGTTGGAGAGCGCGAACTTCATGCCCTCCATCCAGCGCGGCTCGGGATTAGAGCTCTGGATGCGGCTGGCTGCCTCGAGCAGCGCATAGTGACGGTTTTCCTTCTCCTGCTCCATCTTTAGATATTCCCGGACGAAGGTCTTGAACGGATCGACCGCCTTCTTCGGGACGTGGAAGCGCGTAGTTTCGACGTACTTGTCCTTGGGATCGATATAGGTCGGGTCCCAGTCGATGTCCTTGATGCGTTCGTAGCTCTCATTGATGCTTCGAGTCATGTTCGCCACTCCCTCCGCAGCCGCTGAATGCGCCCTTAACCTATTTCGGTCGATAGGCTGACCGTCCGGTCGTCCACGTTGATTCGTCCCACGTAGGAGGAAAGGATGACCAGAAACGTTTCGACGCCGTAAGGCCGGCCGAGCCGTTCGGAAACCTTTGGCAGATCGACGTGGAGATCGCGGTCCGCTTCAATCTCGATATAGGCGCCGTGGTTGGTGATGGTGACGCCCGGTTGCGATTCACCGACCACCTCCGCGACGGCGCCGGCTTCCTCGCCGCCCATCAGGATCATCGTGACCTTGTTGCTTTCGCTGATGAGACCCTTGTCAGCCATCATCGTTCTCGTGATCGTCTCCGCAATCAGTGAGAGAGGTTGAGATTACCTGCGAGGACCGGTTCGGTCAGCGACCCCGCCTGGGATGCAAGCAATCTTCGATTACCCCACCGTAGGGGTTTGCAGTTTCAGGTTGCGGATCATATCGGCGTACTCGCCGGCCACCGTGGCTGCGGCCTGATCGAAGCCGATCGGCTTGCGCTCCGGAACATCGAACAATGGCGCGAACGCCTGCGCAGCCCGCAGCGCGCGCGGCTCCCAGACTGAAAGCCAATCCTGGACGACACCGCGGTTGGCTGCGGTGTCCGCGATTAGGAATCTGACCAGCTCGATGCTGGCGGCCATGTTGCGTTCGCGGTCCGCGGCGACGGTCTCGAGAATCACCGGCGTCACGGGATCGCCGTTGTGGGCCGCACCGCGCACGAAAAACTCGCGGGTGATCAGTCCCGCGACCAGCGGCTCGTAGGCGAGATTAATCGCAACTAGAATCTCGCCCCAGTCGCGACAGGCGAGCAGCAGTTCAACGTACTCGCGGCTCGGCTGGTACACGGGATCCTCCATCCAGACCGGGCGCGCCCGCTGGTCGGTGAAGCCGGGAATCATCTCCTCGAGCTCCATCATGCACAGTGCGATCGCCTGCGAGTGCCGGACCTTGTCCAGACTCTGGAAAACCAGCGGAGTGCCGACCACATCCGACAACGCTTCGCGCTGCGCATAGCAGAGCGCCAGGAAGATCCCGTATTCGGGAAAGCGGTAGGCCGAATAGTAGTCGGCGAGGATCCGCGCCCATCCGCGCGACAACCCCGCGAACAGCCCTGCCCGCCGAGCGCCGCGAATCGCAAGCTCGATCGCTTGCTCGCTCTTGGTCTGAAGTTCCACGTATGGCCGGAACCATTGCTGGCTGGGGTCGCGATAGCCCCACCAGTCGCTCGCCTTGAGCCGCGTTGAGGATTCGTCCCAAACGCCGCGGCCCTTGGAATCAGGCGAAAACCAACCCTGCGTGGCAAAAGTCTTGGGGCTCCATTGCGTATGGAGTGTCAGTTCCTCGTACTGGGTAGCACGCCGCCCGGCGGGCTTGAGGTATCGAAACGCAAGCGCATTTGCTCGGCCACTGGCAGGCATCAGGCGGGAACCTCCCTCAAAAGCGATTATTTCCTCTCGACAACAATTGTGATCCTTTCAAATATGGCCGCCCCGCTTCCGCTGTCAAGCCGCACGGCCGCCAGATGCCCCGGCAGCGCACTGCGTTGGCCCCACGCGCGTGGGGGTGCACCGCTCCTTGGACGCTGCGCGACCAGCCTCGATCTCGATCATGTACGCGCGCCCTTCACCGCACGCCACTGGAGGTGCCGCCGACAGTGGTCAGATGTGGCGGCAATACAAGATTCCCCCCTGTTCGAGTTCCGCGACACGGGCTTGGGAATAGCCGAGATACCGCGTGAGCACCTCCTCGTTGTGCTCGCCAAGCAGCGGCGCCTCAAGATCAAGCCGCTGCGGGAAATCCGAGAACCGCAGTGCGAAACCAGGCACCTCGAAATCGCCAAGCATGCGATCGTGGACGGTACGAACCGTCCCGCGCTCGCGCAAATGGGGGTGATTTACTGCTTCGGCGACGCTCAGAATTGGCGCGACCGGCACGCGATGCCCTTTCAGCGCGGCGACCGCCGCGTCGTCGCTCGGCATCGACTGAATCCATGCCTCGATAATCGCGACCAGCTCTTTGAGATTCGCGAGACGGTCGGCGTTGGTCGTGAAGCGCGCATCGCGGGCGAGCGCGCGCTGTCCCATCGCCTCGCACAGCTTTACCCAATGCTGCTCCAGCGGCGCGATAATAATTAGGTATCTTTGTTTGCCCTTGAATGCTCCAGCCGGGACCGCATACCACGAATGCAGACCCGAGCGCGTGGGGTTTATCTCACCCTTGCTTAGAGTGTGCATCTGCACGCCGACTTCGTGGTAGTGGAAATAGCTATCGAGCAACGAAATGTCGAGGTGCTGGCCGCGGCCGGTACGTTCGCGGTAGAGCAAAGCTGCGCAAATCGCGCCCATCGCGTGGACACCGGTGCTCACATCGCCGTACGCGATCATCGGGAAGTATGGCGGTCCGTTCGGATCGCCGCCCATCGAGCTGATACCTGCGTACGCTGCGCCCAGCCAGTCGAATCCCGGTTCGTGGGCGAGCGGACCAGTCTGCCCAAAAGACGAGATCGAGCACATAATCGCCTTCGGATTGAGATCGCTCACCTTCTCGTAGCCGAGTCCCATCCGACCGATTACGCCCGGCGCGAAGTTCTCAACCACAACGTCAACTTTCTTTACCAGTTCGCTCAGCATAGGAAGCGCTTGCGGATGCTTGAGGTCAACGCACAGGCTCTTCTTGCCGCGGTTATGCTGAACAAAAGCACCGCTGCGGCCTGCGACATTGAGTGGACCGCCGCGTGTCGCATCGCCGGCCGGTGCGAACTCAACCTTGATAACTTCGGCGCCCATTTCGGCCAGCATCAGCGTGCATGTCGGGCCGGCTACTATGTGGGTGAAGTCGAGAACCTTATAACCGTCGAGCACATGCCGCCCTCGGTTGTCCGCCATTGTGATTCGCTCCATTTAATGTCAGACGACGGCGCCTGCACTGGTATGAATCGTCTGCCCCGTAATCTGCCTGCTCTCAGGAAGACAGAGAAACAACACTGCCGCGGCGACGTCTTCGGGCTGCGAGACGCGATGGAACAGGTTCTCCAGCGGACCGCTTGAGGCTAGATGCTGGAGCGCCTCAGCGTCGCCAAGCGCCCGCGTCATTGCCGTGGCAGTGATACCGGGGGCGATTGCATTGACGTTGATGTCATGGCGGCCCAACTCAGCGGCGGCACAGCGCGTCAACTGCACGAGGGCGGCTTTCGAGGTCGCATACGCCATCGGGGAATTGCGTGCGCGGAAGGCTGAGCTCGAGCTTATATTGACGATCCGGCCCCCGCCGCCGCGCTCGATCATGTGGCGCGCGGCATGCTTCATCAACAGCATTGGCGCCTTGAGGTTCACGGTGTGGACGAAGTCCCAGTTCTCGTTGTCCATCTCCAGCAGGTTCTGGACCTTTCCGGCGACGCCGGCGCAGTTCACGAGAATGTCGATTCGTCCCAATCGCTGGACTACACGCGCGACGGCTTCTGGAATCCGGCTGGTGTCCGCCAGGTCAGTCACCAAGGCGAACACATTGCCGCCGGACTTTTCGCCCTGATCGACGACGGCGTTCACTCCGCCTTGATCGCGGTCAAGCACGGCGACGGCAGCGCCGGCGCCAAGCAGAGCTGCAACTGTCGCACGGCCGATTCCAGACGCGCCTCCGGTCACGATAGCCACTTTGCCCGAAAGCTTGGAACTCATGTCAGCCTCCTGCGGATTTCGCTGCATGCTTCGGTCGGCGCTGGGCGAACCTCCGCTCTGCACTATCGGGGACGCAGACGACATCTTGGGAACTCGCTGGCGAGCAGCTCTAAGTCGATGCGAGCGCCGGGTTCAGTATCCCGCAAATCCCATATCGGTTGTCGCCTGCGCGTCGGGATCGGTGCGAACGTTCACCAGCGCGGGCTTGCCGATCTTGATCGCGCGCTCGATGGCGGGTCGGATTTCGTCCGGCTTCTCAACGTATTCGCCGTATCCGCCCAGCGCCTCGACCATCTTATCGTAGCGCTGCCATCCGAGCTCCCGCCCAACCGTCCCGCCAGTCTTGCGCGAGGTGAAGCCGGCGTTGTTGCACACCACCACCACGATCACAATGTTGTGTCGAATCGCGGTGTCCATCTCCATCCCGTTCCAGCCGAACGCGCCGTCGCCGCTCAGGACCAGCACCGGCCTGTCAGGCGCCGCCACCTTGGCCCCAATCCCGAACGGCACGCCCACTCCCATACATCCGTGCGGCCCCGCATTGATGCTGCATCCGGCCTGGTAGATCGGGATCGACTGGCGCGCGAAGTTGAGCGTTTCGTGGCCGTCGACGACCAGAATCGTGTCGCGCGTGATCAGGTCCTTGATCTCGTTGCATAGCCTCAGCGGATGGATCGGGACCTGGTCGGAATGGAGGAGAGGGGCGCTGCGCTCCAGGTTGGAGCGGTGCTTGGCGCCAAGCTGCGAGACCCACTCGGTCTCCTCGCTCGGGTTGAAGCGCCCCTTCGCCTCCTCGGTCAGCTGCTGCAATACCATCCTCGCGTCGCCGATAATGCCGACCTCGACGGCGCGGTTGTGCCCGATTTCCCGGCCGTCCAGGTTGACGATGATGAACTTCGCGTCGCGTGAAAAGCGCGGCGGGCGCAAGAAGGAGAGCATCGAATTGGCCCGCGCGCCAAGTACCAGCACCACGTCGGCCTCGCGAAACGCGGTCGAACGCGCCGCCGGGAACGCGCGCGGATGATCCTCGGGCACCGCACCGCGGCCTTGCGGGGTCGTGAAAACCGGAAGTCCGGTCGCGTCGATAAATTTGCGCAGCGCCTCCTCGGCCCGCGACCACAGCACGCCGCTGCCCGTGATTACCAGCGGACGCTGCGCTCGTTCCAGCAATTCCACCGTCCGCCGCACCAACGCCGGGTCACCCGCCGGCCGCGCCTCGTATCGGTAGTTCTCGACCCAGTGAATCTTCTTTTCGTCGACTCTCTCCGCCAAGACGTCGCCTGGCAGGTCGAGATAGACCGGCCCGCGCTTGCCGTCGAGCGCCTCGCGAAACGCGATGCTGATGTACTCAGGGATCCGGTAGCCAAGGTCCACTCGATAGGCCGACTTCACAATCGGCTTCATCATCGGTAACTGGTCCATCTCCTGGAAGGTGTCGAGCGTGATCCCGCGCATCGGCGCGGCGCCGCCGATCGCGATCACTGGAGAGGAGTCGGCCCAGGCGTTGGCAAGTCCCGTGACGAGGTTGGCTA
>Ga0184634_10000437_pt1 | contig 10663 bp, 9 predicted proteins | sample PLM31_200_b1_FD_133016 | JGI IMG/M metagenome (GOLD analysis project Ga0184634, IMG submission 133016) | Groundwater sediment microbial communities from an aquifer in East River, Colorado, USA - PLM3-1_200_b1 | ecosystem: Environmental > Terrestrial > Soil > Riparian zone | place: USA: East... | reverse complement strand
TCCTTCGCCAAGGCTACGGAGGGTTCTCCTCGCCTTCATCCCCGCAGCAGCCTACTCCGCCGAAGTAGCTACTTCGGCTACGAAGGCCGGAAGCTACGGGGTATTCGGCGAAGGAGAATAAAGCTTCCCTCCGGTTAAGCTTGCTCAGCACTACGCCAATGGAGTGAAAGGCAAAGTCAGTGATAAAGAGCTGCCCTGATGGTATACGATCCAGGAATCTTCCGACTTCTTCGGCTCTTGTTTGAGCCAGGAGTCTTTCAAGCCACACATTTGTATCTACGAGATACATGGGTTAGTCGCCCCGCCACTCCAACGCCTTTTTCTGTAGCTCAAGCGACGTATAGCGGTCGCGATAATCCTTGAGCGCGCCGGCCCAGTCCTGGCGCAATTTTTGACCGCGCTGTTTTGCCTTCTTTCCCAGTAGAAATTCAACAAAGTCCCTCACTTCTTTCTGCAAGGCCGGCGGAAGCTCTTTGACCAACTCCTCTAGTTTTGACATCGATTCACCCCCTCTTGCTTTCGTCTTCGATCTTGTCTTTCTATGCGGACGAGTTGATTTTGCCATACAGGACCTCTGTTTCGGTGAGAACTCGTTCGCGGAAGTATCTGCTCAGGGACTTTGGTGTATTGCTCGTCGGGATCTGTGGTTTTTCTTTTCTCTTTACCCGCCATAGCCTTTCCCCTAGATTTTATGGGAGAAGGCCTATTCTGACAAGCGCTTTTAAAGATATTTTTTACTGACAGAGGGCCTGCAAAAAATCGATGACTTCAGGGATGATCCCCTCCCAATCCTGGCTCTGCGGCGCGAAGGTGAGGTGGCCGTCCGGGGAGAGGCGATAGCGGCCCTGATCTTTTCCTATGAGCCCAAGCAGCCGCTCCACCTTGACCGGCGACTGGGGGTGGAAGAGAAGCGAGAGCCGGCCCTCGTGGTAGCTCACCTGCTCCACGAGGGAGCTCCTGAGGGCCCGGCGCAGCTCCATCACCAGGAAGAGGTTTTCCGCCACCGCGGGATGGGGGCCATAGCGGTCCTGGATCTCCTCCTTGAGCCCGGCCAGCTCCTGACCGTCTTCCAGGCTCGCCAGGCGCTTATAAAAGAAGAGCCTCTGGTTGGTGTCAGGGATGTAGCTTTCAGGCAGATAGGCTGAGATCCCCAGGCGTATCTCGGGCTCGACCTGAGGCACGACCGCCTCGCCTTTGAGCGCCCGCACCGCCTCTTCCATCATCTGGGTATAAAGCTCAAACCCTACGGCGGTAATCTGGCCGGACTGCTCCTTCCCCAGGAGGTTCCCCGCCCCGCGGATCTCGAGGTCATGCAGGGCGAGCTTGAAGCCGCCGCCAAGCTCGTCCAGCTCCTGCAGCGCCCGCAGCCTCCTTTCGGCGTCGCGCGTCATCACCCCCTCCGCGGGGATGAGCAGATAGGCGTAGGCGCGGTGATGGGAGCGGCCGACGCGGCCGCGCAGCTGGTAGAGCTGGGCCAGGCCAAACCTGTCGGCGTGGTTGATGATGATGGTATTGGCGTTGGGGAAATCGAGGCCGGACTCGATGATCGCCGAACAGACCAGCAGTTGGGCTCGGTTCTCGAGAAAATCGAGCATCGCCTTCTCCAGCTCCCGCGGCCGCATCTGGCCGTGGGCCACGGCGATTCTGGCTTCGGGGAGGAGATCCGCAAGCCTCTGGGCCACGCGCGCGATAGACTCGACTCGATTGTGGAGAAAAAAGATCTGGCCGCCGCGCTGGAGCTCGCGCAGGACCGCATCCCGGATCACCCCCTCGTCGTACCTCGTGATATAGGTGCGGATGGCCAGCCGGCCGGTCGGCGGCGTCTCGATAATGCTCATATCCCGGATGCCGATGAGAGACATATGCAGGGTGCGCGGGATCGGGGTCGCGGTCAGGCTCATGACATCCACCAGGCTGCGCAGCCGCTTCAGTCTTTCTTTGTGGACCACGCCAAAGCGGTGCTCCTCATCGATCACGACCAGTCCTAGATCCTTGAGCTGAATATCCTTCTGGAGCAGGCGGTGCGTGCCGATGACGATATCGACGAGCCCCCGGGCCAGATCCTCGAGCACCTGCCGGCCTTCTCTGTCGGTGAGAAAACGGCTCAACATCTCCACCCGCACCGGATAGCTGCGCAAGCGGTGGCGGAAGGTTTGAAGGTGCTGCTGGGCCAGGACCGTGGTAGGGGTGAGCACGGCTACCTGCTTCCCGCCCATCACTGCGAGGAAGGCCGCCCGGAGCGCCACCTCGGTTTTGCCAAAGCCGACATCGCCGCAGATCAGGCGATCCATCGATTTTTCCTTCTGCATGTCTCCGATCGTCTCCTCGATGGCCCGTTCCTGATCCGGCGTCTCCTCGAATTCGAAGGCGGCCTCAAACTCCCGATAGAGCTGGTCTGGAGGAGAAAAGGCATGGCCCCCATAGACCGCGCGCGCGGCATAGACCTCTAAGAGCTCCTGGGCCATGGCCAGGATCGATTTGCGCGTCTTGGCCATGACCTTTTCCCAAGAGCCCCCTCCGAGCCGGTCCAGCGCCGGCTCTGCCCCCTCGCCGCCGATATATCTCTGGACCAGGTTGATCCGATCTACCGGCAGGTAGAGACGGTCCCCTCCCTCATATTCGAGGTGAAGGAACTCCCCCTCGGCCCCCTCAAGCTTGAGGAACTTAAGGCCCCGGTAGATGCCGATCCCGTGATCCAGATGGACCACATAGTCGTCTGGCTTCAGCTCGCTCAGGCTGGTGAGAAAATGGCTCGGGTGGCTCTTCTCGATGCTCGGCCGCTGGCTCCTCCTGGTGCCGAAGATCTCGTCTGAGGTGATGACGACCAGCCGCCCTTCGGGCAGGCGAAAGCCCTGAGTGAGGCTGCCCACGAAGATGCCCCGGTTGGCCTCGGCACGGGCAAGGATAACGGAAAAGGAGCCATCGAAGAGGGGAAGCGCCACCTCATAATGGGCCAATAGCTCCCTGAGCCTGGTCGCATCTCCCTGGGTTGGCGCCATAAAGAAGACTCTATGCTCCTGCCATTCTTTGAGACGGCTTACCAAAGAGGCGAGAGAGGGCTCTCGGCCTTGAGCAGAGATCTCTTCACGGAGATCCGTGTTGAGATAGGACTTCACGGTGAGGGAGGAGCCTGAAGATTGCCCTCGCGGTGGAAGGATATCCAGCGACTCGCTGTGGAGCTGGGCAAAGGAAGAGAGGCCCGCGCGCCACTCCTCGGCGCTCAAATAGAGCCTTTCGACCGGCGGGGTGAAGCGGCCCTCTTCTTTAGCCCTGGCTGCCCTTTCCCAGATAAGCTTCTCCAGGCGCTCCAGCTCTGCCTCTACCTGGGCGGCCTGGTCCAGCAGGATCAGGGCATCGGCCGGCAGATAAGAAAAGAGCGAAGAGAGCGTGGGGTAAAAATAGGGCAGGAGAAATTCCATCCCGCTGAAGGGAATTCCCTCCTTAAGGGAGTCTAGGAGAGAGTTTTTGGCACTGCGCTGGAGCTCCAGCTCTCCTGCCCGCCGCTCCACCTCTCGCACCACCCCTGGAATCCCTTCGCCCTTAAAAGAGAACTCCCTTACGGGCAGGATGACGATCTCCTGAAGGTGGCCTAGGGAGCGCTGGCTGGAGGGATCGAATTCCCGAATCGACTCTAAGCGATCACCGCAGAATTCAAGGCGCAGGGGCCGGGAATAGGCCGGCGGAAAGAGATCGACGATCCCTCCCCGGAGACTGAAATCGCCTCTCTCCTCCACCAGGGGAACGCTGTGAAAGCCCCAACTTACCAGGCGCGCCAGCAAGGCCTCGCGGGCGCTCTCTTCGCCGAGCACGAGATAGAGATAGGAGCGATCAAAGGCCTCTTTGGGAAGGAGCTTGAGCAAGAGCGCCTCCGGCGTGGAGACCAGAATCGGGGCCACTCCCTGCGTAAGGTAATAGAGCCCTTCGAGGCGACCGGCTACATTATCCGGATGGGGCGAGAGGCTCTCAAAGGGAAGGACCTCCCAGGAGGGAAAGAGGTGCAGTCGCCTATTCAAGGGCGAGGGATCGCCCCCTTGTCCCAGAAAGAAGACCAGGTCTTGAAAGAGACTCTCCGCGGCGCGCGCTGTCGGCGCGATCACCAGAAGCGGACGCCGGCCCTGGGCTGCGATGAGGGAAAAGAGGTAGGCCCGGGCCCCGCCCTGAAGACCATACATCCTCTTTTCCCCTCGCCACTCGCCCTGAAGAAATGGTCCGAGCTTTTCTTGTAAGCTGGAAGAGAGCATTAAAAAAAGAATCGCCGCAAAGGGATCCTGGGGATCTGCTGCCTGAGAGTCGAGGCCGCGCCGGAATCAGCCTCGATCTGTCTGGCCCACTGCTCCATGCCCCGGACCAACCTATCCACCCTGATGCCCAGGTAGGTGGGCTGGTAGTCCTCCAACCGGATGAGGGCCTGATAGATCATGCGCACCGGCCCTCTGGCCTCACCGAAATCGCAGAAGAGCCTCAAGGCCGCGGCCAGCTGCACCAGCCCCTCCAGGAAGGGTTTATGTTCCTCTTCTGTATCGAGGTAAAAATCCTCGAAAGACTCGTGGGATTCAAAGTAACGGCCAGCATTGAACAGACGTATGCCCTCTCGCAGCCGAGCATCCATAAGTAAATACCAAAACAAACTTAACAAGTTCCCCTTAGAGGCTCAAGGGCAGGCTATGGAACTTACACGGAAAACTGGGAAGGACCGGAGCCTAGCTGGCTCACCAGCTAGGCTCCGGCTTTGGGCTAGGCTGTTATCTCGTTTCGAGCGGAGCTGAGAATAGCTGACGCTATATCAGAAACATCCAGGTGTATTGCAAGTTGCATTGCCCGAGGCTGTGTTGCCCCCGCCATCGATATTTCCAACCGCATCGATCCCGGCACCGGCGTTGTCATTGGCCGTGTTAGCCAGAACCACGTAACCCGTCGAGTTGAGATCGATGCCATCCTCGCCATTATTGTTGGCTGTATTTGCGGAAACTGGCGTAGCGCCGGAACCTGGAACACCGGACGCGACAAAGATCCCATCCTGACCATTATTGTTAATCGTATTATCGGTAATCCCCGTGACTGAAACGGCGTTACTTGCGCTCCCTTGGAATAATCCGATGCCATGGATTCCATTATTCCTAGATCGGTTTCCTTTTATCGTTATTTCCGTAACGGTATTGGTGGTTCCTGATTCCCCATGCACGCGGATGCCATGAATTCCACTATCGCTCACGTCATTGTCAGAGACGCTCCCTTTTACCGTGTGAGAAGAACCTAATCCTCCCCCAACATTAATCCCATGATCTTTGCTGTTCTGGGATTTGTTATTGGCCACAACGAATGTCACCGAAATTCCTGTTCCGGTGGAAGTGGCCGTTCCGCTGCTCCCGCCTCTAATCCTGATCCCGTTTCCCTGGAGTGAGGCCGCGGCGCCACTCTTTCTGACGATGTTGTTAACGATTTCGGTGAACACGATGTTGTTTGATCCTGGACCGCCGCCTGCGCCAGCAACCAAGATTCCATCGTCAACATTGTTCTCAACTCTGTTGTTTGAAATTATAGCCGTAACCCCGTTGTTCGATCCATCACTACCCCCCACGACCCGAATCCCGTCTCCCGACGTCGTCCCTCCTGTCTTCACTCCCCGGCTGCCACGGATTAAGTTGTTATTGATCACCACATCTACCGTATGCCCGCCGGTGGAATCTATACTTCCAGCCACAAATATCCCGTCGTCCCCGTTGCGAATGACTTCATTGTTGATAATGATTGCGCCAACCTTGTTCCCGCTGGTGTTAGCGGCGCCGGTTTGACCTGAGACTCTCAGACCATCCGCTCCGTTTTCCCGAATGGTATTTTTGCTGACTACCACGCCCATGACTATCTGATCCGACAGGTTGGGGAGAGGCTCCACCCTTATCCCCTCCCGAGGAAACTCTTGAATGGTCAGCCCGCGTATCGTTATGTTGCTCGCCCGAACGCGAAGACCGTCGTCGCTTGCGCCTGTCAAGGTAGAGCCATCCAAGGTAACGCCGCACGCGCTCCCATCGATGGTATCTCCGGGACCCGTTAGCGCGGGAAGCTGGGAGGATGTAACGAAAACAGCAATAGGACAGGACAAAGCCGATGTGTCAAACAAGATGGCATTGGCAGCAGCGTCTGCATTGGCATCAAGAATGGCCTGTCTCAAGCTCCCAGCCCCAGAGTCTGCCGTGCTGGTCACAAATATCGTCTGTGCCCATGCGACCGAAGAGCCGGTGGCCAATGGCGCCGATAAAACGGCTAACAGCAAAAAAATCTTTACCCACAGACCTCGTTGATGAACCTCAGCCATTTTCTTCTCCTTAAGATTAAAAAGATCGAGCTTGCGTACCATAACCGCACCCCTCTCCCCATGTCAAGAAATTTCTTTCTTTCCTGCCCAGAGCCTCTGGTCGTAGGAACTGACCCGCTTCAACGAGGTCAGCCAAATGCACAGATCAGAGAGGGCCAAGACCATCGCCGCAAGCGCAAACGAGACCAGATAGCTTCCGGTCAGGTCGTAAAAAACGCCCCCCAACCACGAACCCAAGGCTCCTCCTACGCCCACGCTGATCACGGAGTAGCCGAGGATCGAACCGAATCCCTTGCCGGAAAAGATATCCGCAGTGAGGGCCGAAAAGATGACCGCCCGGGAGCCAAAGCCGATGCCAAAGAAAAAGAGATAGAGATACAAAAGCCATGACTGGGATGGATCGCCCGCCGCCATCAAAGCCCCGACTCCGACAAGCGTCGCAATGATATTGAGCGTGTAGGCGGCCTGCTTGGAGAGAAGATCGGCGATGATGCCGAAGATAAAGCGACCACAGGTGCTCGTGACCCCCACCAGCCCAAAGACCGTAGCGGCAAAGAGGCGACTGAAGCCGACATCTACGACATGGGCCACTTGATGGGTGACGATCACCGTCGTCCCACCCGCAGCCAAGACCCGGGCAAAGAAGAGCAGCCAGAACTGAAGGCTGCGCAGGGCTAACCGTGTGGTCCACTGATTCCCCGCGCCGGTCGGCCGACTCAGATTCTCGCCGTAAGGGCCGCGCCGGTAGAACCCCAGGACCAAAGGCAGCATCAGCAAAGTGAGACCGACCAGGACCTGAAATGCGCGGTCCCATCCCCACCTGGATATCAACCACTGGGTGAGCGGAGAGAAGACCATGATCCCTACTCCCGTTCCCGCGTAGACTGCGCCCAGTGCCGAGGCCCTCTTGGAAGAAAACCATTCAGAGATCAGGAATACATGAGGGACCATGCCCATAAAGCTGAACCCCAAAGCTGAAATCAAGCCAAAAAAGAGATAGAACTCCCAGAGGCTTCGGATCTGACTGCTGAGAAAGAGTCCTAAAGCGAGGATAAGACAACCCGCGGCGACCACCTTCTTGGGCCCATGGCGGTCTATGAAGTGGCCTATCATGGGTGAAGCCACGGCATCGACGATGAGAACCAGAGAGAAGACCCCGGCGGTTATCCCTCTGCCCCATCCAAATCTTTCCAACAGAGCGACATAGAAGACACCGAAGGAGGAGTGGAGACCGCGGGCGAGGCCGAGGATCAGGGAGGCCAGGCCGGCAATAAACCACGGAGTGGAAGGTGAACGCATAGAGACTAACGGACTCGCTTTCTAGCAGAGGATCAGCCCGACCACAACCTTGAGGGCTCGCTCCCCCGGTTTGCCGTCTATAAGGAGATGTTTTACAATAGAGGCCATCATGAAGAAGATCCTAATCGTTGAGGATAGCCCTACCGTCGTGGCGATGATGGCTAACGTTTTGAGAGGAGGGGGGTTCGAGGTCAAGACCGTGGAAAAAGGCAGCGACGGTCAGGCCCAGGCCAAAAGCTGGAAGCCGGACCTGATCCTCCTCGATGTCATGCTGCCAGATACCAACGGCTTTGATCTTCTGGCCCAGCTCAAATCTGACGATGAAGTCAAAAACATTCCTGTCGTGATGCTCACCGCTCGAGACGCCAAGGAAGACGTCGACAAAGGGCTGGAAGGCGGGGCGATGGACTACCTGGTCAAACACAGCACCATGCCCAAGTTGCTGTTGGAGAAGGTAAAGAAGTGGCTCGGGTGAAACCGCCGCCTCACTTCCGCGGAGACATGGAGCCGCCGTGCTGCGCCACATCTCGCTCAAGAGCCGCAACCTCAAGAAGACCGCGAGCTTCTACACCGAGGTGTTGGGACTAAAAGTCGCCTTTCGGGTCCCGCCGAAAAGGCCGGCCCACCTCCTCCAGCATGAGGGATACTTTGCGCCGATTGTGTTTGTTCCGACCCCTGCATGCTGTCGAGCGTTTAGGCCGGCTTCTCTCGTAAAGTCACATGGGGACCGCCGAAGGCTTCGGACCGATTGCCGAAGAGCACGAGAGGACTGGCTCCCACGTTCGTGATCTGGTAGTACTCCTTGGCCCCAAAGAAGACAACCTCGTTCTTATCAATGATCCTCTCCCCCCCACCGATGCCTTTGACCGAGGCCTTTCCTTCCACCACCATAAAGGTCTCGGGAGAGACGTGGTAGTGCATGTCCGTGCCGTCCCCGGGCTTGAAATAGAGAATCCATGAGCGGAAATTCTCCGTACCAAAGAGGTTAATCTTCCTTTTCTTTTCCCTTTCGGCCTCGGACATCTTGTGGTTCAGACTGACAAAGTCCATAAGAGACCCTCCTCTGCTACTTTTTTCTCTCAGACGATGTTCGCACTACACCCGCACCGGCATTCTCCATCCATGCCTTCACTGCTTCCTTCTGGAAAAGAACCAGGTCGATGGCCTTCTGTATCGCCTCTGTCTCTGTTCTGGCTTTTAGAAGACGTTTAACCCTTTTGATCTTGGTTTCGTCCAACCAGTAATTCTTCCGCTTAAGGGATTTCATCCTGACCTCCTAGGATACGTATAACCTGTTTCGTTTTGTGCGCAGAGTCAACAGTCGCCCCATCTTCCCTTCCTTCAAGAAGGCCGACTCTCTTTTCTTTTTCATCCGCGAGAATGTCAACCAATTAAAGAGGCAGTGGGGGAATGCACCCTTCAGCGGAGACTAGAGGCAATGTTAGACAGCTCTGGCTAATTGTTCTTGGTTCTGGATAATGATTTTAGGGTTGGGATTCTGTTTGGGAATGGGGAGACCTTGTTTCTTTAATAGCGCAATATGCTCTTCCATTCCCCACCTGGCCTTGTAGAGGCAGTCTTCGATAGAATGGCCGACTCCTGTAAACCCTTCTAAGTCAGGAGAATAGAAGCCAAAAAAGGTTGGGTCCTCCGTCGCCTCGATAACCAGCGAGTATTTGAGATCGATCATCGCATACCTCCCTTCTGCTCCAGAAGCCTCACAAGTTCGCTGAATTTCACGACTTCTCCAAGACGGACTTTTTGTACTCTGTGCGCATTTCTGATTGGAGGCGTCCCAGGCGGTAGGTTTTCCAGTCGATGAACTGCGCATATTCAGCCAGGGTGGGATGGGCCTCGCGGATCTTGCGCCACATCTCCTGAACGATGAACCTGTAGTCAGGATGCCCCTGCGGCATCGTGCGGAGTTCGCCGATGTGCACCGCCTCGCGCAGGTTCATCTTCATGTACCATCGGATCTTAAAGGCAAAGGGCACAACGTACTGCGCCTCAAGGGGAAAGTCTTTATAAATTTTCTCGTAGAGCTTGGCGGCTCTCTCCATACACCGGTCAAAATCTGCCTTAAAGCCAGCTTCGACAATTTCCGGGGGAGTGTCATAACCGTGCACAGTCGTGAAGTCCTGCCTTTCTTGAGTGAGAATCCGGTGACGGTGTAGGTCACGATACAAGCCAAGGTTCCCGACGATATCAAAAGTGTAGTAAATATTCTCTAGTGCTCGCCCTGGTTTGTCCCGTCTGTGGCGCCGTCGCTTGAGGTACTCGTCAAGGACCTTTTGCCGCTCCTTCTTCGACAGCTTTGACGCAAGCTTTCTCAGCTGATCTAGAGGATGCCGCAGATGAGGATAAAGGATCGCAGCTATAACTCTGTCCTCTGCGGTCCTGTCATAATCTACGAGGGTCACTAGTTTCTTAGATTTGGACGGGTTTTTGCGGACCAATTTCGCGGCCAGGGATCGGGTCGCGCCGTAGGTTTCAGCGAGGTATTCGCTGGCCTTAGCCCGCTTCACGAACGAGGGGATGAGCTGGTTGAGCTCCCGGTGGATGGCCGGGGCCAACGCTTTCGCCTCGGTCAGCTCATGGGAATAGAGCTTGGTGAGAAGATACTCAAAGGCCTGCCCGACACCGAAGAAGCCGACGTTGGTCAGCGTCGCCGCCGGCAGATAGCCGCGCAGGGCATCGCAGGCCTGTGCCCTGACAGTGGAGCGGTAGGCAGTCTCGGCCCACTTCCTGAGCTTCTCATCCTTACAGGCATCCCGGTAACTCAAGGGCCCGCCGCTCTGGGGGTGGCGCAGCTCGACCTCCTCGATGGGAAGGGATCTCATCACAAAGTCGATCATCGGCTCGATCTGGCGCGAGTAGGTCTCGAAGAGGAGATTCATCACCTCCAGATAGGCCGGACGATGAGGCGAGGCCATGATCTTAGGCTCTCGATAAAACAGATAGTCCCCGTTTTCGTCCTTTTGGTCGAAGCGGACGTAGCGCGTCGATTTTTCCAAAGGGGCGATGCCGATGCGCGCATCTTCCAAAATGTTT
>Ga0184634_10000431_pt1 | contig 10704 bp, 9 predicted proteins | sample PLM31_200_b1_FD_133016 | JGI IMG/M metagenome (GOLD analysis project Ga0184634, IMG submission 133016) | Groundwater sediment microbial communities from an aquifer in East River, Colorado, USA - PLM3-1_200_b1 | ecosystem: Environmental > Terrestrial > Soil > Riparian zone | place: USA: East... | reverse complement strand
CCACGACTTTACCTCTGAGATCTGACGGTTTTTCAATGTTGGGCCGCACCATGAAGTGATACGGGATCGTGTTGACCACTCCTGCCAGCATGACGATATCCGATCCTTGGAGGTACGGGGCGGCCGCAAGACCCCCGGTCATCAGGGCCAGGGGAATCTCACCGGCCAAGAAGGCCTGGGCTACCAGCGTGCTCCCTGCGAGCAGAAACTCCACCTCGAGCCCATTGCGCTCGAAGATCTTGAAGTCCTTAATCGCCCGTGGGGCCACCTGCGTAGCCGCAGGGGTGCCATAACCGACGCGGATCCTGACCGGCTTCTCCGCCGCCGGAGATACTCTTGCGACCGCGAGAGTGACCACGAACAGCAGAATCATCTGGCTCCGCTTCATACCTCAGCACTCCTTTCCCGTAGAACTGCCAGCGCATCGACGACCTTGGCTCCTTTCCCCGCGGGCAGCGCCTTAAGAGGGTTGATGTCGATCGATTCGATCTCTTCCTTGAGATCGGCCGCCAATCTTCCCATCTTCACCAAACAATCGGCGAGGGCGGGAAGATCCACAGGCGGCGCGCCGCGAAAGCCGGAGAGCAACCGATATCCCTTGATCTCTTGGATCATCTTCAAAGCTTCGTCTCGATCCAGCGGCGCCGTCCGGTATGCCACGTCCTTCAGCAACTCGACGAAAACACCACCCATGCCAAAAAGGACAATCGGACCGAACTGCGCGTCCCGATGTGCCCCAAGAATAACTTCCATCCCTTCTGAAACCATCTCCTGCACTAAAATCCCGGAGAGGTGGGCTTGAGGTTGAGATTTTTTAATCCACTCATTCATCTCGGCGAAGCATCTCTCGACTTCAACGGAGTTCTGCAGGTTCAGCTTGACGCCGCCCGCTTCCGTTTTATGTGGAATATCCGGAGAGATGACCTTCAGGGCCACCGGATAACCCAGGCTGCCGGCGATCTTGACCGCTTCAGCAGCCGAAGCGGCCAATCCTTCGCGCGCGCATGGGAACCCATAAAGCCGCAGGAGATCTTTGGACTCCGCCTCCGTGAGGATCTCTTTTCCCTGCAGCAGGCTTCTCGCCGCCGCTATCGTGCCGGGATCGGAAGGCGGAGACGGTGCCTTCTCTTGCGCGACAGGGCCGACGTAACGGACCATTCCCTGTATCGCTTGCAAGCTCTTGTCCAGCCCCTGGAGAAAAGGGAGCGGGATCTCTCTTTTAAACGCGCCGCCTTCACGGCTCACGCTATGGGAAAAGATGGAAAACACCACCACCGGCTTTTCATACTTTTGCGCGAGCTCGGCAGCGACGCGATAGCGCTGGGCCGGCGCGGAATCGCGATCTTCAGGCAATTTTCCCTGCATCGCCAGGAGATCAATCGCTTCGTCCTGAAGCAGCAGCTCTATCGAGCGGCGAAAATTCTCCTGACTGGAAAGGACGCCCCAACCTCCATCCAGCGGGTTGTCCACAACGCTTCCTACGGACAGAAATCGATGGAGGGCGTTAGTGGTTTCGGGCGAGAGCGGAGGAAGCTCCACGTCGAACTTGTCCGCCGCGTCGCATACCATGCCGCGCAAGCCGCCGGAATTGGTGAGCACCCCCACGCCTCGTCCCTTGGGAAGCGGAGCTTCAAGAAAGAGGGCGGCCGTTTCCAGAAGCTGGTCGGGGTTTTCCACCCGGATCACTTTCAGGTCGCGAAAAACTGCGTCATAAACCTGATCCGAGCCGGTGACGGAACCGGTGTGGCTCAAAGCCGCTGCTTTAGCCCGCTCGGAACGGCCGAGTTTCATTGCGATCACGGGTTTTCCCCGTTCGCGGGCCTTGCCGCAGGCTTGGATGAATTTCTCCGCGTCTCTGATGCCTTCGATGAAAAGAGCGATGACGCGGGTGCCCGGGTCTTCGGCAAAATAATGGACGTAGTCGCTGAGATCGAGCCCGGCTTCGTTGCCGCTGCTCACGAGATAGCGGAAGCCTATGGCCCGGTCGGCTCCCGACTGGAAGAGGTTGCCCAGAAATCCTCCGCTCTGGGAAACCAGGCTAAGCCCGCCCGCATAGAGGGCTCGCTCTTTCGCTACCTCATAAGTCGTGGGGTAAAACCTGGTGGGCACGGAAATCAAGCCGACGCAGTTCGGCCCGCAAATCCGAACCGACGCGGCCGCGGCAAATAAACGGATCTCCTTTTCGAGCGCTTTTCCTTCGGCGGTCGCGCTCTCGGCGAAGCCGCTCGAGACGACAATCGCCGAGCGGCAGCCTTTCTGCGCGCCTTCTTTTAAAGACGGCAGGATGCCGCGCCCGGGAATGAGGACGATAAGCTGGTCCACTTCACCCGGAATCTCTGAAATGCTCCGGTAACATCTCTTGCCCCAGAGGCTCGTGTATTTGGGATTGACGGGATAGACGGGCGCGCCGAAATCGTGCGCCGTCAGATTGCGGTAAATGACGTCGGGCCAGCCTCTCTCGGAAGCGCCCAGGATCGCCACCGAGCGCGGGGAAAATAGCGGCGCCGGCGAATTCCAGTCGGGGCCGGCCATTCTTCCTACTTCTTAGCGCCCTTTGCGCTTTGCCAGTCGTAGCTTCCGAGCGCGGGCTTATATTTTCTTTCCTTGAACTGGTGGATGCCTTCCTTCGCCATATCTTTGGTCGCGCCTTGGAGCAGGTTCAAGTCTCTCCCGAAAAGGCCCGAGAGGCTTCGCGCCTCCTCTCTGCCCAACTGCTGGCTCAAATGATAGAGTTCCTTAACCGCGCGCAACGCCATTGGCTCCTTCGATTTCAATACTTCAGCCACTCTCTTCGTTTCCTCGCTGAGTCGCGCCAACGGGACCGCTTTCGTCACAAGTCGGATTTTCTCCGCTTGCTTGCCGTCGACGATCTCGCCCGTCATCGATAAATAAAGAACGTCCCTCGGCGCGAGAATCTCCGAGATCGCTTTGGTCACTTCGCCGCCGGGAAAATGGCCGAAGTTGATTTCCGAGAGAACGAATCTCGCTTCCTCCGCCGCGATGGCGATGTCGCACGATGCCAGCGTCGTAAAAGCTCCGCCGATGCACCAGCCGTTGATCGAAGCGATCGTAGGCTTGGGAAAAAGTCTCAGCTTTTCGCCGCGCCACTTCGCCCACGCGCTGGCGTCGCTGCGCTCGAGCGGCTTGTCGATCAAGTTGTGAAAATACTCTTCAAGGTCTTCCCCGGCGCACCAGCTATCTCCCGCGCCCGTCAGAACCAAAACGCGACAATCCTTATCCCGCGCCAGGAGAGTCAGGGCCCGGTCCATGTCGCGATGCATTTTCGGGCTCATGGCGTTTTTCTTCTCCGGCCGGTTGAAGGTAACCGTCGTAACCCCTTCTTCGGTGGAAACCAAAATGGTCTCGAACTTCTGCTCGATCATCTTCCCTCCTTGAAACTTTTGAGCCGTTTAAACGATTCGAACGCTATTCTCTCTGAGCCTTCCGGAGATAGCTCAGATCGACCAGCTTATCCACTTGGAACCCCTCCGGCAAAAAGCCCAACCGGACCTGGTGCTTGACTGCGGCCTCAAGCCCCTCTCTAGTTGGAGACCCATCGATGGACCAGACTTTTTTACCGGCGTAGCTTTCCCACCCTGCGGCGGCATATTCCTTCTTCATCTTGAGTTTATTTACCGCGTAATCAACAAACTGCTCCCGCTCTTTAAATATCCACCGTATGGACCGGATCATCCCGCGGAGAAAGCGGACTACCACTGCGGGATTTTCCTGCGCCCATTTTCCTCGCACCATCACTGCCGTGCTCTGGTAATGGCGCACATAATCGTCCGCATCTGCGAGCCTGACCGTCCCCTGATCCGCGGCGATGAGACTGAAGGGGATCGGCAGGGTTGCGGCGTCGACCTGACCTGCCACGACAGCCGTCAGCCGATCCCGCGCCCCACCCACGCGGAGGAGAGCATAGTCTCGCGGATAGGAGAGCCCCTCATGCGCCATCATCTCGTGAAAGACCAAGGTGCTGCCGGAGAAGAGCCCTCCGACGCCAATCGTTTTTCCCTTCAAGTCCTTAAGCCCCTTTAGACCTTTTCGCCCCATCACGCTGTAAGTGATCGCGTTCAATGTGCCCGCGACGATTTTGAGATCGGCCCCTTTGTGAGCTGCTACCAGGCCCTCGGATGGGCCCGTGTCGGCGAATTCTACGGCCCCCCCTACAAGCGAGGTAATAGGCAGGCCGCCCGAGATGGCGACGAGCTCAACTTCAAGACCTTCACTGCTGAAGATCCCTTTATCCTTACCTACCCACATCGGAAGAGTTCCAATCGTAGGGATCGTCCCGGCTACCCTTATTTTCACCGGGCCAGCCGTGAGACTTCCCGGCTGAATCACGAGGCCTAACAAAACCCAGAGGAAGAGAAATATTCTTAAGACCATAACCCGCTCTTCTCCCGTAACTGTCTGGGGAAACCTACTTAAAGATGCCCTCCTGCTCCAGCTCTCTTAAGGCCCTCAAATCGACAAAGTCCTCAAATTTGGCCGCTTTCGCTTTGGGCTCCCTCTCGCCCAGCTCTTCTAAGACAGTCCGGATCCCGGCAGGGGTGGGGAAGGGTCTGCGCTCCAACACCTTGGCGCTGCGCGTGACTGTAAACTCCAGCGTCTCAGGATCGTCGGTCCTGAGCGCCGCTCGGACAACCTCCTTCGCGGCATTGCGGTCAATCTGGAAAAGGCGGATCCCCTCGGACATGCTCTTGATCAGCGCCTTCACCATCTTCGGATTGCGCTCGATGACCGGGCTCATCATGTTGAAGGTGAGAAACGGATACTCCACTTTAGATTCGGCCAAATCCACGACAACATTGAAGCCCTCCTTTTTGGCGCGCGGGATAAAGTCTGCCGCCATGATCGTCCCGTCAACGCTGCGGGCCATAATGGCCGCCAGCCTGGCCGAGGAGTTGCCGATCTGTAGCACAACCACATCTTTCTCAGGGTCCAGCCCTGCTTCCCGCAAAACCAGATTGGTGATGAAGTGGGAGCCGGAGCCGAAACGGCTTACGGCAACTTTTTTACCCTTCAGTTGCTTCACCGAGGTAATCGACGGGTGAGTCAAATAAACATGATTAAAGCGGTTGGCGACTGAGGCAACGATGCGTTGATCTATACCCCGTAATTTAGCCAGCATCGCCTCTGATCCTTGGGAGAAGGCCACGTCGAAGCTCCCCGCGACCAGGGCCTGGCTCAGCAGCGAGCCACTGCCGACATAAACGATCTCCGGATCCAAGCCGTTCTTGCGGAAGAGCCCTCTCTTTTTTGGCAGCTCCAGGACGTACTGAGTGATACCCGTGCCGCTATAGCCGATCTTGATCCTTTCAAGCTCCTGGCTCACCGCCAAAGACGGAAAAAGAACGCAGCAAAAAGTAATGAAGGACCGGAAAAGATCGCGCGCCTTCATAAAACCTCCTTTTTCGATGCCGGCTTCGCAGCCTCCGTTCAGCGCTTGAGGTACTTTTTCGTCAGCCCGTTGGCGTAATCCCGAACCGCCGGAGAGACCGCCAGCAATTGGCGAAGTATCGGTTCTCCCTCGTGAGTGAGGAGCAGATCGGCATCTTCTCCCGCTGTGCGGAGGAGTTCAGCGTGAAAGGCATTGTCCTCCTTCAACCTTGAGAAAGCATCGCGCAGGCCCTTCATGATCTCAGGGGGTGTCTTGGGCGCAGCGTAGAGAGGCCGACCCGCGCTATCGGTCCCGGCCCAGCTCACATAGGCCTGCCACGCAACCCCCGCAGGACGCTTCGCTCCGAGCGTCTCTTCGAAAGTGGGAACTTCAGGAAACTCAGGCCGCTTTTGAAAGGAACCGCCCGAGGTGAGCCTTCCTTGTTGGACAAAAGGCTTGAAGCCTTCCCCTACGAGCTCCCTAAGATTGGAAATGGCTGCAGTGCCGAAGATATCCGTTTCGCCGCGGCGAAATGCCAGCCGGATCTCGCCTCCTCCGGGATAGCCGGCCACCCAGGCGAGGTTCCACGTGAGAAACTCGGCGCCCCAGAGAAATATCGCATTCCAGCTCTCATCCCCGGCCCGAACTCCAACCTTCAGAGGAGCGTCAGGGGCGGTGAGACGCGCCAGCTTATCCGGGCGAATGAGCGCCACCGAGGGCTGCCGGAAGACGCTGCCCACGAACAGCCAATGGCTGAGATCGAACTTGGCGCCCTCCATGCCGAAAACCTGCTGGTTGATGGAGGTCGTGCTGGTGTAGTGAAGTATCAAGCCATCCGGCTTGGCAAACTGCTCAAACCAGTTGGTGGCTACCATGCCCCCTGCCCCCGGCATGTTCTGGACGATCACGCTCGGGTTCCCGGGAATGTGCCGCTCCAAAAATTTAGCTAGCAGGCGAGCCTCCCCATCGACTCCTCCTCCCGGGGCAAAGCCAGCGATGATCCGAATGGTCTTACCCTTATAATACGGCTCCTGACCGGCCACCGGCGCAGCCACGGTCAAAAAGAGGATGCCGATGGCCCATGCGATCAAGGATTGGTGAGAGCTCTTTTTCATCTCTTGCTCCGGATTTTTCACCCTAGAGCTGACACCGGGGTTTTATCATCTCGGAAAGGATATGGCTAGCCCTACCCTCTTTACCTCGCGCAGCTTCAAGCCCCCCTCAGTCCCTGATGTCCTGAAGCAGCCATTCCGTGGGGATGGGCTCGCCGAGAAAAACCGCCCGGGTTCTTGGCGCGCAGAGTTTGTCAAGCTAGTCAACAAAGTCCCTAAGTGCCCCCACGTTTCCGGAATTCCGGAAACGTGGAAGTCCCGCGTCTTGCTGAACGGCAAGCCACTACCGACCCGTTTCGTCTCAAAGAACGAGCTTGAGGCGACCATTTCACCCGAGGCGATCGCAAAGGCGGGCACCTAATCGTCGTGCTCAAGTGCGAAGGAGAACCGTTCCCCGAGTCCCATCGCGCCCATCTCGTGGTGGGCTTCAAGCTATAGTGAGGTGCGTTATCCGGGACGCTGGGCCAGGCTTTGACAAATCAATAGAGATAGTCGCGTCGTAGAAGTCTGATCTGTCGGCAGATGCCGGCTGGACATTTTCACGTTTCCGGAATTCCGAAAACATGATACATAGGGCGCGTGGAAGAGGATAGCTACAGACAGTCGCGCCTGTGCCGGTTGCTCGGCAATCCGGTCGCGTTCGCAGTCGTTCAGCTGCTTGCAGAGAACAAGGAATTGAGCCCAAGCGAGATTGCCCGCGCGGTCGGCAGAAGCGTGCAACGGGTGAGCACCGTGCTTGGCGCTCTGCGCCTGGCGGAGGTGGTGCGCTACGACACTGATGGGAAGCGCAACCGATACCGGCTCAAACACCCCAGTGAAGTCCGTAACGTTCTAGGCGCGCTATCCCGCTTTGTGAAGGTTGCCTCCGTGGTTGGCCGTGAGTGACAGACAACGGCTGGACGTTTCCACGTTTCCGGAATTACGGAAACATGGAAGTCCGTTAGCGAAGTGGACAAGTCGATGCTCAGGCCCCGACCTGACTGATCCGTACATGGCTGAGCGATCATTTGTTGGGCGATCCGTTTAAAATGCGCCGCGAACTGAAGGACCGATTCGCGAGACCATAGAAGAGGCGGTGCGGGATCTGGCCATTCCACCCGTCGAGCCACTACCGATCCGTTTCGTGTCGAAGAACGAGCTTGAGGCGACCATTTCACCCGAGGCGATCGCAAGGGCGGGCACCTACATCGTCACGCTCAAGTGCGAAAGAGAACCGTTCCCTGAGTCCCATCGGGCCCATCTCGTGGTGAGGTTTAAGCAGTAGCGAGGAAAAAGTTAGTATTGCCCCGGAATTATCTCCCCGAATTGATGTATACTGTCCCCGGAATTGCGGCCGCCAGCTTCCTAAAGATTGGACTAAGGAAGGACCTTTTAGGTCCGTAGTCTCATTGCATCTGTAGTCCGGCGCCTGATAAATTACTGGCTCGAATTAAGCCGTCCCGTCTTAAAGCTTACTTCCGCCGAAGCAATCCAATGATCGAGTATTTTATTATCCACATCGGTTATGAACAGGTCTACGGGAAAAAGCTGCCATTAGATGAGGCTGTCTTACGACTTAAAAGATATCCCCTATTAAGTCTCTTAGAGATTTTAGCCAGAATGGATGCCGCCCTTTCGTTATCCTCGCTAGATGAATTTGCTCAAGGTCACCGTCTACTTTTGCGGGAAATACTCACCCCAGATCAGCGGTCCGATATTGCAAGATTTAGGGCAATCTACAGGACAAAACAAGGGAGCAGGCCGGAACTTATTTTATTTCATGAGCTTCAGATCTTGAATGCCACAAAATTGGCTTTGGAGTATTGTGACGACGAGGCGGAGAGTCCCGCGAACAGCTGGAGACCCCTTGTCGAGGCACTGCTGATACTAAATGATCATTTGATTCCTGCCGGTATATGGCGGGGAGACTACAACGATCTAGGCAAGGACGAACAAACTGAGGGTTTCATTCGGTACATGGTCCCGAACATGGTTTTTCATCGTGGCTCCCGCCTTTTGAATCTTATCTCAAGGTGGTATGACCTTTTCTTCGTTGACGCTCCTTACCTCAGCCGTCGTCCTGACTATATAGATCTCCCAGCAGAATTGGGCAAAGTAATCAGTCTCGATTCGAAATTGTTTTACCGGATTGGATCAGCTTTTTTCACTCATTGGATGAAACCGACCATCTCATATTGGAATCCTGTTTTGAACCTCACTACTTGGTTCAGAGATTTCGACATAGAGCCTAGGGAGTATGAGCCTGTATTAGGGCAGCTTGCTCTAACCAGGGATCAGCTCAAGGAACAGTTTAGGGAAAGAGGAGGTTGGGAGCCTTATTTCTTTTTGCCGATCCAAGCCAAGCCGTTTCTTAGAATTAATGACGTACTGCTTTGCTTGAGCAGACGTTTTGCGGCCGAAAAAATCGCCTCCGGTCTCTACCATCTCCTTCTCACCAAACTGCCTACTTCCGGGGAGCGAGACAGATTCCTTACCTTTTTTGGCTTTGTATTTGAATCCTACGTGAATCGACTGCTTGAGCGAGCTTTCCCTTCGACATCGCTCGCCACAAGATATTTTCCGAATGTAAAGGATCCAAAAACTGGAAACGAGATCACTGACGCGATTCTCGACTACGGAGATGCTCTAGTCCTCATAGAGGCGAAATCGACGCTTTTCTCCTTGCCTGGTTTGGTTTCTGGAGATCCTCAAGTTCTGAGGCAAAAATTCCAAGACATCGTATATGACGCCGCCGAACAACTCGACAAAGCGGTCAAGGCTGTAAACACGGGCGCACTCTCTACCCTTGGGATCACTCCCGACCGCATCAAGTTCTACTACCCATTGGTAGTGACGCTCCAATTTTTTCCGTTAGAGCCCATTACTTATCGTAGGCTCGAAGAGACGATCGCGGCAAGGGGATTGCTTCGGGGACCGGGGATTGCTCCCCTTCAGATGGCTTATATCGAAGACCTTGAGCGGATGGAAACGGCTATGGCGACTGGGAGGGCGGTGGCGGATCTACTCCGTGTCAAGGTCACTGACAAACGACTAAAGGTGTTAAGCTTCGGAAATTTCTTGCTTGAGCATGTCCCCCAAATTGTAAACCGGCACAACCATTATCTGGAAGAGCGATTTGCAGCAATTCGTGATGAATTGTTGGCTTTTTTCAAAAGCCGACAGAAAACTATGCGGTAGGCTGCTTAAAAGCTCGGATCGAACTGTATTCTCCATCAACTCAATCTGGAAGAAGCGGGAGACCGGCTCGGTGTTTTAGAGGTCTTGTTTTGATGCTGGCCCACAGCGCATACTTGCCTGGTTGACACTACTTGCCCGCTTTAGCAGCATATCCGCTATCAAGCCGCAGAGAATTGTGCTGAAGCGTTGCTCAGATGAATTGGGTGCTAATACGTGGTAAAAACAAGCAGCCAGATCTCGCCCCCTTTTCACGATAATTGAGGTGTCCATTGACCTACAGTCCTCGTGATACTTCTGAATCTTGGCATCGTGCAGAGGCTTTGTTCCGAAATCTTCCTCTAGGTGTCCAGACATGGCTCCACGAGCAGGCACATCACACAATCCTTGGAATGCTTGAAAAGGAAAGTGAAAAATATAAGGGCAAAATGGGAACTCCGCCCCTCTACTTTCCGCCGGAGCTGGGGATTCCAGAAACGTTCGTAATCGTAAGGAACCCGAAGACGAAGGAGATATTTGGCGAAATAGACCCAGATTTAGTGATTCTACTCCATCGGCGAGGCCGATGGGATAAGCCTAGTCGCGCTCAGATCGAAAATTGGGCAAACACAGCAGCAATTGCATTGGCGGGGCATCAATATGGTGCAGGTGCAGAACGCGTTGTTTCCACTCGCACGTCACGTGATCCTCTTACAAAGTATGCGCATTTTGACACCGAAAGATTGAGTGCAGAAAGATTGAGGGTCAAATCTTTACCTTTGACATTCGTTGTTTCCGTCTAAGGAAATAAAAAGCAAAAGGAGTGGAGTGAGGCAACCGAAAGCAATGTGATCGGCTTGACGCCTATGGGGTCCTGTGAAAGGATGCAGCCCTAAGTTTGTTATAGGCGGTTGAATAAACTTGCAGGCCATCTCTCTCTGGATCAAGATCCCGTATACTGTCTTTGTCTTCGTTCTTGTGCCGGTCTATTGGATCCGGTACGGCCCGGCGAATTTCCTGTGGTTCTCGGACATCGCGCTTTTCGCGACGCTT
>Ga0184634_10000429_pt1 | contig 10707 bp, 9 predicted proteins | sample PLM31_200_b1_FD_133016 | JGI IMG/M metagenome (GOLD analysis project Ga0184634, IMG submission 133016) | Groundwater sediment microbial communities from an aquifer in East River, Colorado, USA - PLM3-1_200_b1 | ecosystem: Environmental > Terrestrial > Soil > Riparian zone | place: USA: East... | reverse complement strand
GTCTATATGACGGGAGCGGCCGAAGAGGTCTTTCAGGGAACGGTAAAGATTTAGACCGTGTTCGTGATCGTATTTCGTGTTCGTTACGAGCACGAGTCACGACAGGCGGAGGTAAGTTATGTTTACCGGTTCAATCGTGGCGTTGGTGACGCCCTTCAAGAACGGGAAAGTCGATTTGGAGAGTCTGGAGGCGCTGGTCGAGTTCCACATCGCGAACGGCACCAACGGCATCGTGGCTTGCGGCACCACCGGAGAGTCGGCCACCCTGAGTCACGAAGAGCATCAGGAAGTCGTCCGGGCGGTCGTCAAGGCAGCGAAAAAGAGAATCCCCGTCATCGCGGGCACAGGCTCGAACTCCACCCAGGAAGCGGTGGAGCTCACGCGGGCGGCGGAGGCGGACGGAGCCGACGGCGCGCTTTTGATCTCGCCCTATTATAACCGGCCCATGCAGGAAGGGATCTACCAGCACTATAAAAAGGTGGCGGCTCAGGTGGGCATCCCGCTCATTATCTATAACATCCCCGGCCGCACCGGCTCGAAGGTCGAGCCGGAGACGCTCGCCCGCCTGGCGGAGTTGAAAAACATCGCCGGAGTCAAGGAGGCCACCGGCTCAGTGGACAACGCCATCGACGTCCTGCGCCTTTGTGGAGACCGGCTCGCCTTATACTCCGGAGAGGACTCCCTCACCTTCTCTCTCATGGCCCTGGGCGGCCAGGGGGTGATCTCTACGGTCGCGAACGTGACTCCCAAGGAAATGGCGGAGCTCGCTCAAGCCTGCTTGCGGGGCGACTGGCTGAAAGGAAGATCGCTCCAGCTCCGTCTCATTCCTTTGATTCGCGCCCTCTTCATCGAAACCAATCCGATTCCGGTCAAGGCCGCCCTCTCCCTCATGGACAAGTGCGGCGCTGAGCTTCGCCTTCCGCTCACGGCGATGGCGGAGTCGAACGTCAAGAAACTGAAACAGGCAATGGCCGACCTTGGCCTGGTGCGAGGCTAAAAATGTTGCATGTGATCGTTTGCGGCGCGGCCGGAAGGATGGGAAGCACGATCGTGCGCCTCATTCATGAGACGGGCGGGATCAAGCTCGTAGGCGCGGTCGAATGGTCCGGCAGTCCCCAAATCAACGCGGATGCCGGCGAAGTAGCCGGTGTCGGCAAGATCGGAGTTCCGATCACCGCTCAGATCGCGCCGCTCTTGAAGAAACAAACGGTGGTCATTGAATTCACGTCTCCGGAGGCGACCCTGGAACATGTCAAGGCGGCGGCGCAGGAACAGGTTCCTATGGTGATCGGCACTACGGGGCTCGACACAAAGCAGCTTGACGAGATCAAACGGCTCGCCCGGAAAACCGCCGTTCTCGTCTCGCCCAACATGAGCGTCGGGGTGAACGTCCTCCTGAGCGTCCTGGGCCGGGTGGCCCAGGCCCTGGGAGACGACTATGACGTGGAGATCATCGAGGCCCACCATCGCTTCAAGAAAGACGCGCCGAGCGGCACCGCCCTCGCCTTGGGCCGGGTCGTGGCCGAGGCGCTCAAGAGGGATCTGGACAAGACCGGGACCTTCGGTCGCAAAGGAATCATCGGCGAGAGGAAGAAGGAAGAGATCGGCATTATGGCCGTCCGCGCCGGCGACATCGTCGGCGACCATACGGTGATGTTCGGCGGCCTGGGCGAAAGACTGGAGTTCATCCACCGCGCGCAGAGCCGCGAGAATTTTGCCCGCGGCGCCATCCGCGCCGCCCTGTGGCTCGCCGATAAAAAAACCGGCCTCTACGGCATGCAGGACGTGCTGGGACTGAAATAGGAGAGTTCGTCAAGCACTCCTACCCGCCTCGACAGGTAAAAGCCCAAGACCCGCAACTACACGAAAATGGCGCAAGTTTTGGGTTAGCAGTGGTAGTTTTCTCGCCAGAGCGGAGGCTGCAATAAGGGCATCGCTTTGTGTCAGAGAAGAATAGGCAGTCCTGAGTCGGGAATATTCGTTATTAACCCGTTGATCAATCCGAATGAGACGGAAACGTCGAAGAAGGGCTAAGATTGCATGTCTTTCCGAGGCCCTAAGACCTCGTTTGGATAGAAGCTCTTTCTTGGTAACGGCTGAATAGTAGATTCGATTCTTTGGATTTTCGAGATAACTGCGGTAAGCCCTACGGTTGATGTAGGCTATGAGGATATCCGTATCGACTAAGAGTTGATTCTCTCCCACCTACGGATTTCCTCAAGGAAGGTCTTCTCACTCCTTGCCTTCTCTCCTTTCCGAAGCCTACGGACATAATTCACTTCGTCTTTGATGTCCGTATGGCCAAACGGATTGAATTTTTCCCGGACCAGAGACTCGAGCACTTGCACCGGATAGACCCCCTGTCTTTTGGCCGCTTCGACCACAGCTCCCTTCAACCTCCGGTCGAAGCTCAAGGTCCATTTTTCCTTCTTCAACTTCGCTTTGCCCATTTCCTTTCCTTTGTGGATTGATACGTATAATATGCGGCTAACACTCTCAAGTCAATGTATCCTTTCGCCATTCGCCATTTTTTGCTTGAGAATCTTGTCTCATTTGAAGTAAATTGAGTCACGTTAAAGGGGTCTGCCTATGAGTCATGAAATTTACCGCGTTGTCTCATTCGAGAAGGTCACCCCGTTCGCTCTGAAAGTGGCCTTTGACGACGGCATCTCCCAGGTGATCGACTTTCAACCTGTATTGAAGGGAGAGGTGTACGGACCGTTGAATGATCCGACGTTCTTTGATCAGGTTCAGATTGATAGAGAAGTCCACACGCTCGTCTGGCCCAACGGCGCCGATTTTGATCCCGCGATCCTTCACAACTGGACTGAATCAGGCCCCGCGCTTAAGAATCTGGCGGAAACATGGAAGTCTGGACAGAAGGATCCCGCTAGAGTTATCTCCTAGCTCATCGCTTTATTTCCTGCCGGCCCTCGAACGTGCGACTGCCGAGGTGTTCGGGACCCTATCCCGCTAATTCCTCCTATGGCCGTGCTTTTTGAACTCAAGCTGCTTGCCCTTGTCGGTGAGCGGGAGGGTCTGGGTGCCTACCTTGTTGCCGATCGCCAGGGTCCCGGTGATCTGCGTTTTGTCAGCCACTTCCAGCGGCAGGTTCTCCACCTCGATCTCGAAGCGCCAGTGGCTCTCCCCGCGCCGCCTGAGTTTGACCTCGATCTCGGGGAGCGTCCCTTCTGCGGACTTGAAGCGGAAACCTGTCCCCTGCGAGACAAATTGTCCCGGCCCGATTTCTGTCTCGAAGACAATTCCAGCGTTCCCCGCCAACCGAATCGAGAAGCCCTCGACTATCGGATCGATCGTGACGCCCGGCGGAAGGCTTAGACCGCCCTTCCACTCGATCTCGTTCTCCTCCAGCTCGGCACTGAGCTCAATCTCCAGCTCCGTCGTGTCGAGGCCGATGTCCGTCTGCGCCTCGAAGACCTCTCCACGAACCTCGGCCCAGAAGGAGACGCCACCGCCTGCCGCCCCCATTCCCCACGCCGCCATCGCCGGTCCCGTCGAGGGCGGGAGCTGGGCGGCTGGGATGTTGCGGACGATCGGCGGGTTGGACGTGTTGGGGTCGCCATCGGAGACCGAGACGACGAAATCGCCGTTTCCGACGCGGCCGATCTCATACACGTGGCCGAACCGGTTATCCCAGGGGAAAGGGATCGCTGCCACGCCCGTCGCACCAAGAAAAACGATCTGGCGAGCCTTCGTGGCCGGATCGCGCCCGAAACCCAGGACGACTCGCTTCTGTGAGTCGTCGAGGATGATGCGCACGCCGATGGCATCGTTCGACCAGGCCGTCGAGGAATCGCTGGTCGGCTCCGAAGCACAGGTCACTCGGAACGTCGTCGCATTACCAGGCGCGCCGATTTCGGTCGCGGAGTGGAAGTAGACGAGCGACGAGGCGTTGTCAGGATCCGAGATGAGAAGTCCGCGGGAGCTCGGTTGCGGATTGAGATTTCCCGAGCTCGCCCATACGGACGGGTCCGGCTCGCCGATCGAAGTGTTGGGGTCCGGAAAGGTGTACTCGAAGGTCTTGAGTACAACAGCATCAGCAACTCGCGGAAGCGAAAGCCCCAAGATGGTCATCAAACCCAGCAGCAAAAGGGCGGAAAGTTTACGGATGTGACTTCTCATATTCACCTCCCAAATAAGAAAATCCGGCTGAGCCAGCCCGGGCCATGATGCTTAAACCCAAGACGTGACAGCATGACCCGGCCGTCAGCATGGCTTCAATATCGAGCCGTATCTATAATCCCAAGGGGGGGGTCAAGTCAGCGGAAGATGGGAGTGAACCATGGATTTCATTCTTTTTATAGTTGTGGTATTCGTGTAATCGGAGTTAGGAAGTGGCAAAATCCCCCTATTGGAGAAAGATTGAAAGAGAGCTGGAGAAGCTCTCCCTGAAAGACCAAACGAAGCTCGCGGCGAGTCTGGCTCAGCGCCTTCGGCTCGGACGGCGCGAGAAGAAGTCCTGTGACTGGGCTAAGCTTCTATGGTCTTGGAAAGGGCCTTTGGAACGGAGAGGATGCTCAGGATTATGTTAACTGTTTCCGTGAGGATAGGGTGTGACTCTATCCCAAGAGTTAGCCGAGTTAGAATCCATCTTTTTTGACACTGCCCCCATCACAGTTGGCTTCGGCATTGGCCATTGAAGCCGAGGCTTTTCTGACCAATGACAGTAAACTTAAGCAGGTAAGAGAACTTAAAATCCTGCTTCTCAAGGATTATTTGTAGGATAGATTGATGATCGATCTGGACATCATCGTATCGCTCTGCAAGCGGCGGGGCTTTATCTTCCAGTCGAGCGAGATCTACGGCGGCACGGGCTCCTGCTGGGACTACGGCCCGCTGGGAGTCGAGCTCAAGAACAACGTCAAGCGCCTCTGGTGGCGCGACAATGTGCAGCTTCGCTCCAACATGGTCGGGCTCGACGCCTCCATCCTCATGCATCCGACCGTCTGGAAGGCGAGCGGCCACCTCGACCACTTCACCGATCCCATGGTGGACTGCAAGGGTTGCCAGCACCGGTTCCGTGCCGATAAACTCGAAGAGACGGAATGGGTCCACTACTGCCCGGCGACCAAGGGAAACAAATTCATGGTGCCGGGCGGCGAGCCTTGCCGCCACTGCGGCGGCAAGCGCACGCTCTGCCCGGCTTGCGGCAAGGGCGATCTCACCGAGCCGCGGCAGTTCAATTTGATGTTCAAGACCTTCATGGGGCCGGTGGAGGACGACGCCTCCGTCACCTATCTCCGGCCCGAGACCGCCCAGGGGATCTTTGTCAATTTCGAAAACGTGCTACAGTCGATGCGGCTCAAGCTCCCCTTCGGGATCGCCCAGATCGGCAAGGCCTTCCGCAACGAGATCACCCCCGGAAACTTTACCTTCCGCACCCGGGAGTTCGAGCAGATGGAGATCGAATACTTCGTCATGCCGGGGACCGACGAGGAGTGGCACCGGAAATGGATCGACGAGCGCTTCGCCTGGTACCAGAAATACGACATGCGAAGGGAAAACATCCGTCTGCGGGAGCATGAGAAGGATGAGTTGGCCCACTACGCCAAGGGGACTTCCGATATCGAGTACCAGTTCTCCATGGGATGGAGCGAGCTGGAAGGGATCGCGAACCGGACGGACTATGATCTCAAGCAGCACGCTAGGGCGAGCGGCCGGTCCCTCGAGTATTTCGATGAAGAGACCAAGCAGAAAGTCGTCCCCTACGTGATCGAGCCGTCGGCGGGAGCGGACCGCTCGACCCTGGCCTTTCTGGTCGACGCGTATCATCAGGAAGAGGTCAAGGGAGAAAAACGCGTGGTCCTGCGCTTTCACCCGGAGCTCGCGCCGGTCAAGATCGCCGTCCTTCCGCTGCTCAAGAAAAACGGCCAGATCGTCGAGACCGCTAAAAGAATCTGCGCCGATCTCAAAAAGCGTTGGTATACTGTTTATGACGACACCGCCGCCATCGGCCGGCTCTACCGCCGCCAAGATGAGATCGGAACCCCTTTCTGCGTTACGGTCGATGTTCAGACCGTCGGAGACGAAAAAAGCGCTGCGGACGGGAAGGTGACCATCAGAGAACGGGACTCGATGAATCAGATTCGCGTCCCCATCGCTTCCCTGGAAGCGACGATGGCGGAACTCATGGCCGGAAAATGGAGCCAGATCGCCGGCGGAAATCTCGGACCGGAGGCGCCGCATGGAAAATAACCGCTACGACTACCTCCCCATCATCGGCCGTCCGAAGCTCCAGTGGCCGGACGGCGCCCGTCTCGCCTTCTGGGTAGGAATCAACATCGAGTACTTTCATATCGACAAACCGCTCCTGAGCGCCCCGAGCAAGCACTTGCCCGACGTCCCGGGTTATTCCATGCGGGATTACGGATCGCGGATCGGCGTCTTCCGCATCATGGAGACCTTGGATCGCCACGGGATCAGGGCGAGCGTTCTACTGAACTCCGACGTTTGCGAGCACCATCCCGCCATCATCGAGGAAGGGAAAAAACGCCGGTGGGAATGGCTCGGCCACGGCCTGACCAACAATATGCGCGTGAGCGATTATCCGGCGGAAGAGGAAAGGGCGGTAATCCGCCAAGTCAAAGAGACGATCCGCGTGGCGACGGGGATGGGCCCCAAGGGTTGGCTAGGACCGGGGCTGGTGGAAACCTTTCACACCCCGGACCACCTCGCCGCGGAAGGATTCGAATACGTTTGCGATTGGGGCTGCGATGACCAGCCCATCCCCATGCGCGTCGAGAGCGGTCGCATGATCGCGATGCCCTATCAGCAGGGGGTCAACGACATCACGGTCCTCGTGAATACCCATCACGCCCCGGAAGAGTACCTGCGGCAGGTCTGCGATCAATTCGACACGCTCTATGCCGAGGGAGCGAAACACGGCACAGTGATGGCGCTTCCCCTGCACCCTTTCGTGACCGGCTTTCCTTCGCGAATCAAATACCTGGACAAGGCGCTGGAATATATCTTGGGCCATGAGGGGGTCTGGCGCGCGACCGCAGGCGAGATCTCGGAATGGTATTACCGGAAATACTACAAAGATCCGGGCTCGCCTGCTTAGAAATCAGCAACTCACTCTTTTCGCCCTCGGCGAACATTCTTAAGCCACAACTTCCGTCTCCCGTTTTCTGGCGTGCTCTTTCCAGTCCACGGAGCCCGAGATTGCCTCGGAGAGAACCACCAGGTTGGGCACGCGGCTTGACGCTCGATCCCTGATGAGATGAGGCGGATCCTTTCCCTCCTCGACGTTCTGAATGGCCTTGAGAAGAAGCTTTCGGAACGCGACGACGGCCCTGTCGGAGGTCGCGAGATTCTCACCGGTCCGATCCTGGATGGGACCCGCAGTCTCGGTGGCGCAGGTGTCCATGGCCGTAAACGTGGCGATGCCGCTGAAGCTCTTACTCTTTATCGATTCCCGGTCCTGGAGGTAGCGGTTGGCGCGGTTCCGGACAGGGATATAATCGGCATCTTTCTCTGTCCGGTCCCCCCCGCTCGACGAGATCGGCTGGCGCCGGCTGAAAGTGATGATGTAGTTCCAACTGTGGAGGTCGTCGATAGGAATCTGCCAATTGATGGTGTAGCCTTCCCCGGCGGTACCCGGTCCTCCCGCGGGGACCGCCGCCAGGTTCGGGTAGATAAAATTCGACAGCCGCAGGTAGACTTCGCTGGGCCCTGTCCTTCTGAGGGTGGCGATTCTGAATCCAAAATTCGTCATCTCCACTTCGATCGCCGGAGCCGTGTCCGCCGCGAATAAAGTATTGCTGGAGGCGTTGCTGCTTCGGACTTTTTGAGCTTGATCTCCTCCTTCGGCTCGCAACCGCCGATGGAGAAATGAAAGGTGGACAGGATCCAAGTTTCCTTCATGCGCCTGAAGGTAATTGCAATCGTAAAAGGTCTTGTCGACGGTCCGGTGACTATCCGGCGCGAGAAAGATCTCATAGCGGGGAAAGACCGGAGGCTCACCGGGACCCATATAAGTCAAAATCAACCCGCCGATCTCTTCACAGGGATAACTCGGATGGCGAATAGAGTCTCTATGCCCGCCCCCAGCGGGCTCTCCGGGTTGATCCAGACAGCGCCCGTGGATGTCGTAAAGCCAACCATGATAAATGCACCTCAGCCCTCCGTCCTCGATTCGGCCATAACTGAGATCCGCGCCTCTGTGGGAACAATGAAGCCCCAATAATCCCGGTCTCCCCTGATCGTCCCGGAAAAGCACCAGATTTTCTCCCAATAATCTGATCGGCTTCGGCGCTCCTCCGGGAGGCATCTCCGCTGAAAGCGCCGCGGGCTGCCAATAGCGCCGAAGAAGTTTTCCGCACGGCGTCCCCGGACCCGTTCGGGTCAAGAGATCGTTTTCTTCCTGAGGAATCATATTTCCGCCCCCCTGGGCTTGCGGTTCACTCTCATTTGGCTTTCGCCAACGCCTCGTCCACAACTTTATAGATCCTATCCATGTCCATGTGGTTAGGGTCGCTCACGAAGAAGTAGTCAGCGCCTTTTTCCCTTCTCTTGATGGGATTGACCATATCCTTCGGGATATCTTCCCGCGCCGAGTTTCCGCCGAGGCCGGGCCTGCCCATGCTGTAGTTCTGAAAGGCGATTTGCCCCTCACGGGAAAAAAACCAGTTGAGCGCGACCTTCGCGGCATTCGGATGGGGCGCCGTCTTCAGGAGTGAGAAGGTGCTTTGCCCCAGATCGATGCCCGGCGCTTCTTTCCGGGGACGGGGAAGCCACTCCACCGGCAGACCTTGCGCTTTGGCCACGTCGGTCCCCCGGGGAGACACATAGAAAACGAACTTACCCGAGGCGAGCCAGTTCATCATCTGGCGGTCGTCCCGGGCCAGGGTCATGCCGGTCTCGCTGAAAAGCCGGTTGACAAATTCCGGGCCCAGCGCCGGATTATAATAAAAGTAGCGGAGGTTGTTGCTGACCGGGCCCCGCGCCTTGGGGTCGAGGCCGACCATCTTGCCCTTCCACTTCGGGCTCAGCAGGTCCCAGTAGCTCGCGATCTCGTTCGGGTTGACCAGATTCGTGTTGTAGGTGACCCCGGAATCTCTCACGCTCATCTCAAAGACGAAGACATACTTGCCTTCGGGATCGCCATAGATGTGTTTTCCCTTGTACCAGTTCGACTCATCCATGACCTCGGGCAGAATCAGCGCCGCCTTGACCGGCTGAAGAACGCCGCTCTTGTAGAGCAATCGGACCTGGGTCGTGAGCCCTCCCTTGTAGAGGTCCGCGATGTGCTTCCCGGCCCGGAGTTCGGTCAGGAGCCTTGGACCCAGATCCACGCTTTCGCTCCCGACAAATCTGACCTTGATCTCGGGATATTTTTTCTTGAACCCCTGAAACATGACTTCATGCTCGGGATCGGTATAGATCATCAACTCGCCCTCTTTCTTCGCCGCCTCCAGGGTCTTTTCCCATTCCGCCTTCCAACCCTCGAACTCTCCTGCCTCCAGCGGGCTCGGACGGAGCGACGCGAACGCCAAAAAAAAGAGGAAAAAAAACTTGAGTCCGCTCCCGGCGCATGATTTCATAAATGTCTCCTGAGAGTTCATGGACCGCAATCGACTCAGGCCGGATAGGGCCTGGCAACCCGGTAAGCGGCCGGCGTCCCCTTGAGCGGTCTTATTGTATAGGCGGAGATATTGTCGTCCACGTCATAGACGTCCGCAGAACGGTTCTTTTCCCTTTTGGTGTATCCCCGGCCGCCGCCGTGGTCCACGCCCTGGGGCGTAAATAGAAAATTACCCAACTTCGAACCTGAACAGACGTACCTCAACTCGTCCACGTCGGCATCTCTATGGACGGGAGCAGTGCCCACGCCTCCTCCGGAGAGGTGGAGGGTCCAGGCGAGGTTTTTCTTATTGTCCAGATAGGCTCCTCCCAAAAAGGGAACCGGCGTAGAGCCCAGCTTCTCGATCTCCCCTACTCCGAACTTGAACACGGGAACTTCTCCATCCACCATCTCCACATCCAACGGATGAAAATCATAATAGAGCCGGCTCTCCTCGCCTAAAAAGTCGGAAAACGCTCCCCGATACTTTACCCGCACCTCATACTCTCCCCTCTCCCCATTTCCCTTCCCCAGCTTCGCTCTCCTCAATTTCTCCTCCCTGACCGCTCCTCGCCCCTTTCCATAGATGTGATCCACCATCTCCTTCGGCACCACGAAGACCTCGGGGCCGGATTCATAGATGATCCGCAAACTCTCGGTCGCCCGCTTGAACACGACCCGGTACGTCACCCCCTTCGGGATCACTAAAAACTCCCTCTCCCCCACCTCGACCTCCCCGAAGTCGGTCTCATAGGTCATCTCTCCACGGCTCACCAGATGCAGCTCGTCCGCGTCGCAGTTCCGGTAAAAATAGGGCATCGTCTCCCGCCGCCGGGACAACCACACCCCCATGTCCTCGCTGAAGAAAAGCTTCACCGCCTCCCCATACGCCGTCTCCGCGTCCGTCGGCACGATCCCCGAGGTGTCCACCTCCCAGTTCTGATAGTTCCCGTTGACTCGCTTCCAGAGCATCGGATGATTGCGCCGGTAGAGGAGCATCTCCGAGCCCCAGAAGACCCTCCGGCTGTAGAGGTGTTTTACCCAATCATGCTCGTCCATTTTTCTATGGATGAGTCGTTGCACCGGAGTTGCGCTCATTGCGATACCACCTTCTCTGGCCT
>Ga0184634_10000427_pt1 | contig 10762 bp, 7 predicted proteins | sample PLM31_200_b1_FD_133016 | JGI IMG/M metagenome (GOLD analysis project Ga0184634, IMG submission 133016) | Groundwater sediment microbial communities from an aquifer in East River, Colorado, USA - PLM3-1_200_b1 | ecosystem: Environmental > Terrestrial > Soil > Riparian zone | place: USA: East... | reverse complement strand
TGGTCAAAAAATTTGTCAGCTCCGACTGGCAATCCTTAAGCACTTTCTCGTGCGTGATGACGCCCGGAATCTTTGCCGCAAAGACAAAACCTGGCGGAGTCTTATCACGCCAGCCGGTAACCACGTGCGGCGGCGGAATGCTGTAATAAGTCGAATCGATCTCGACCGCGCGAAAGCGTCGCGCGTAGGCTTCGATGAACTGTCCGGGCTTTAAGTTAGGCGGGTAGAACGGTCCAAGCCAGTCACTGCTCGACCAGCTCGACGTGCCAACGAGGAGATTTTCAGGAAAGCTCATAGCCACTCTTCACCATAGACCTGGCGGGCCGTCAATAGCAGTGGTGTTTCAATCTCATTGGGTCGATTCCCCGCAGCTTGCTGCGTAATGCCTAATCCTAAGTCCGTCATTCCCGCATGCTTTAAGCGGGAATCCAGGCGGGTTCAGAACTGGACCCCCGATAAAAACATTCGGGGGTGACAACTTTGGGAGAAAATATCATAAAGGTCTATCGATACCCCGCAGCTTGCTGCGGGGTAGTTCATTGACAATCCGGGATTTGCAGTCTACTTTCTTGAAAACAGACTTGTTTTCATCCTGTCTAAGCCGTCACATGGATACCTACGATAGCAAGACCGCGAGCCGTCTCGTCGGCGTGAGCCTGCGTCAGCTCCAATATTGGGATGAGCAGGATTTCATCCGCCCTTCGGCGCAGCTGGCTGAGGGCCGGGGTACCAAGCGGTTATACTCGTTTCACGATCTGGTTTGTCTTAAGGTGGTTAGAGATCTCGCCCATCACGGTTTCACTCTGCAAAAAATCCGGCGCTGCTTGGCGCCGCTCAAAAAAGACTCCTCGCAGACGGAGCACCCGGCGCAGTCGCTCAAATATTTGACCGACGGCGAGGAGCTGTTCGTCATTACCAGCGACCGACGAAAGATTCTCGACGCCATCAAGCGTCAATTCGTTGTGTCGTTGGGAATTGGAAGCTTGGTGCGTGAATTGGACTCTGCAACAAAGCGCGAAGTCCCCGGCGCCGAGCGCAAGCGCAAGAAATCCCAGCGGCTCGAAGAGAAACCGAGCGGGTCCGCATAAACTCCGATGGAAGCGACAAAAATTACGCCGATGATGCAGCAGTATCTCCAGATCAAGGAAAGATACCGCGACGCCATCTTATTTTTCCGGCTCGGCGATTTCTATGAAATGTTTTTCGAGGACGCTCACACCGCGTCGAAGATCCTCGATATCGCACTCACATCGCGCCACAAGAGCGAAGAAGGTTCGGTGCCGTTGTGCGGCGTGCCTTATCACTCCGCTGAGCCTTATATTCAGAAATTGCTCGATGCCGGGCATAAAGTAGCGGTATGCGAACAGATGGAAGATCCGGCCACGGCCAAGGGCGTGGTCAAGCGCGAAGTCGTGCGCGTCATTACGCCCGGCACGGTCACGGCCGCGGAGGCGCTCGATGCCCGCGGCAATAATTTCTTGGCCGCAGTCTGCAAGGGCCAAAGCAGTTTCGGTTTGGCCGTCAGCGATATCACGACCGGAGAATTTCGCTTTACCGCTACCGCGGATGAGGCAGCGCTGCTCGATGAACTCGGCCGCATTCAGCCGAGCGAGTTATTATTGGCAAGCCGCGATGGCCGGTTGCGCGACCGGCTCTACAAAGAATATCCCTTGATTCACTTCACCACGGTTGCTGACGAGACTTTCACTGACGCAGCCCAGGATCGAGTGGCCCGGGAAAATTCCGAGGGGTTGGAGCAATTCGCCGAAGGCGTGCGCGCGGCGTCGGCGATCGTCAGTTACCTTGAACGTAACGCGGCCGACTCCCTGCGATTGCTCCGCGTTCTGGATCCTTACGCTGTAGCTCATCACCTCGTCCTGGATGAAACGACCCGGGCAAATCTCGAATTGGTCGTGAACTATCAAGGAGACCGCAATGGATCTTTGTTAGCGATTCTTGATCGCACACTGACGCCGATGGGCGCGCGCCGTTTGCGCCAGTGGCTTTTGTACCCTTTGGTTAATGAGAGCGCGATCCGCGAGCGTCACAACGGAGTTCAGGAATTGGTGGAGCGCTTTTCGCTCAGGCAGGAGCTGAGGACCGGCCTTTCGAAGATTCAAGATCTGGAGCGCTTGGCGGGTAGAATGTTATCAGGCAGCGCAATGCCAAAGGACCTCGTCGCCGTCAAAGAAACGTTGCACGAGGTAGCGAGGATCCGCACGCAGCTCGACGGTATTGACGCGCATATTCTCAACAGCTTGCGCGACGGTTTAGCCGATCTCCCCGAGGTCGTCGACTTGATCGAGCGGGCGATCGTCGACGATCCGCCCTTTGCGACCAAAGACGGCGGTTTTATTCGCGGCGGTTTCGACGCTGAGCTGGATGAGATTCGCGGCGCGCGCGCCCACGCCAAAGATTGGATCGCGCAGTTTGAAGCGGGCGAGCGGCGGCGCACCGGTATTCAATCGCTAAAGGTACGTTACAACCGAGTGTTCGGTTACTACATTGAAGTCACCAACTCCCATCTGAAATCCGTCCCGTCCGATTACTCGCGCAAACAAACCTTGGCAAACGGCGAACGCTACATTACTCCTGATCTGAAGGAATACGAAGCCAAAGTTCTCAATTCGGAAAGTCTGATAGAAAAATTAGAAGTAGCACTGCTCACGCGGGTGCGCGAGCAAGTCGCCGGCCACTATCCAGCCTTGAAAACGATGAGCAATGCACTGGCGGTCTTGGATACTTTAGTTTCACTGGCAGAAGTCGCTGAGTCGCACCATTTTAGCCGGCCGGATTTCGACGGCGGAATTAGCTTGTGGGTCCGTGAAGGGCGCCATCCGGTGGTCGAGGCCACAGTCGGCCGTGGCGCGTTCGTGCCCAATGATTGCTCCATCGACCCCGATTCACGGCAAATTATTCTTCTTACCGGACCGAACATGGCTGGCAAGTCGACTTACATGCGCCAGGTGGCGCTGATTGTGATTCTCGCGCAGATGGGGAGCTTTGTTCCGTGCGCGGAGGCGCGCATCGGCATCGTCGATCGAATTTTTACGCGCATCGGCGCCGCCGATTCGCTCGCTCGCGGCGAGTCGACTTTCATGGTGGAAATGAAAGAGACCGCGAACATACTGCACCATGCAACTCAGCGCAGCTTGATCCTGCTCGACGAAGTGGGGCGCGGCACCAGCACTTTCGATGGGATCTCGATCGCGTGGGCAGTGGCGGAATCACTGCACGATGTCACGGCGCGGCCGCGCACGCTCTTTGCGACGCATTATCACGAGCTCACGGAGTTGGCCGAAACCAAGGAGCGCATCAAGAATTATAATTTCGCGGTTAAAGAATGGCGCGGCGATATTATTTTTCTGCGCAATCTAGTCGAGGGCGCGGCCAGCCATAGCTATGGCATTCATGTGGCGCGTCTGGCCGGTATGCCGGCCAAGGTCATCGCCCGAGCCAAAGAGATCCTTGCCCGCTTGGAAGGAAGCCAAGATGACGGCGGCGAAAATTTCAAACCGCGCGGGCGGGCAACACCTGAACAACCGGCGCAGATGGGCCTTTTCAGCCCACTGGAGGATCGTTTTCGCGATCGCTTGAGTCAACTCGACGTGTCGCAGATGACACCGATGGAAGCCATGAATGCGCTGCACGAGTTGACGGAAGAAGCCAAGAAATAGGGGATTGAAGGCGAGAGGTATTATGAACCAAAAAAAGTGCCGCTTGCTACGCGCTGTCGGGGTGATCTTACTTCTGCTCCCATTGGCGTTGTCGTTCTTCCAGGCGAGACTCGCATTGGGGCAAAACCAGAGAATCGACCCAAGGAGGGAACAGCTCCGGCCCAGTGCATCTGCGACTCAGACAAGATCGACCGACAGTGAAACGGCTCCGAGCAGCGACACTATCCGCAATAGCGACGCAGAGCAAAACTATCCGACACAAGGGACGCTGCCATCGGATAAGGCGCAGGTCACCGCGCTGCGTTTTCTAACATCGAAGTCATACACCAGAATCATGTTGGATCTGTCGCAAGAAGCGAAATACGAAGTGCGCCGGTTAAAAGAAGATGCCGCGAAGGGAATGCCGCCACGAATCTATATTGATATAACGGGCGCGCAACTGGCGCTCGTTTCCAAAGAGCCGGTGCCCGTGGACGACGGTCTGCTACGCCAAGTGAGGGTCGGCCAGTACAGCGCTGACGTCGTGCGGGTCGTTTTGGACATGCACAGCCTCGGCGCCTACAACGCTTTCACGCTTCCCGACCCGGTTCGGCTGGTCATCGACGTGCAGGGACAAAAGTCTCAAGAGACCGCCGTAGCTAGAGAAACCGCGGTCAAACCGGAGCCCGCCGGCCGCAAACCGATCGCTAAAAGCACGAAACCTGCGATTGCTCCGGTTCCAACAACTAACGGCATTCGCAAGATTGTTCTCGATCCGGGCCATGGCGGTAAAGATCCGGGCGCCGTCGGCCCAGGCGGAATAGCCGAAAAGGATATCGTGCTGAACATCGCAAAAAAATTAGCCCTCAAGCTCAGGCGCGAAATGGGTATTCAGGTGGTCCTGACGCGCAAGGATGACCGCTTTATCCCGCTGGAAGATCGAACGGAGCTGGCGAATAAAGAAAACGCTGACCTGTTTATCTCGTTGCACATGAACGCCAGCGAAAACACCGAAGCCAAAGGCGTGGAGACCTACTACCTCGATAAGACCACCGATGAGGCGGCGAACCGTCTCGCCGCCCGTGAAAACGCAACGTCGCGAAAAAACATATCCGATTTGCAGTTTATTTTGGCCGATATGAAACAAAACGTGAAGCTGGAAGATTCCATTACCTTGGCCCATCATCTCCAAGGTTCCCTCGTGGGAGGCATGACGAAAGTACTGGGCGATGTGAAAGACCTCGGTGTAAAGAAGGCGATCTTCAACGTTCTTGTCGGCGCATACATGCCATGCGTCTTGGTGGAGATGTTTTTCATAACCAATCGGAGCGAAGGCCGGGCCATGAGCCAGACCGGTTATCAAGACGCCATGGTCGAGGCGCTTTATGAAGGCATTCAAAAATACGGCCAGACGACTCTCATCGCCAAGACCCTTTAATAAAAATCCATGGATGCCGTCGCTATTTCGCTTGCGCTGCTCGAAGACGCCCAGGTCGATCACGACCTGAAGCGTTTGGCGCGCAACTACATCGATAACGGACGCCGCCAACTTTTGGAACGGCACCGTTCGGGGGCAGGTGGATTGGAGATCGCGGCGGCGTGGTCGACGGTGATGGATCATCTGATTCGCCATCTCTTCTCGACCAATAGTGCCGATTGCAGCGGCCGATTGCCCCAGGCGAATTCCCGTTTTGCCATCGTTGCTCAGGGGGGATATGGGCGCGGCGAGCTCAATCCACAATCGGATATCGATTTGCTGTTTCTTTATTCGTGGAAAGTTTCGCCGTACATCGAGGCGGTGACGAAAAAACTTCTCTACGCGCTGTGGGACGCAGGGCTTCAGGTCGGCCACGCCACCCGAAGCGTCGCGGAGTCCGCCCGCCTGGCGGAGAGCGATATGCGAGTGCGCACGTCACTGCTTGATGCGCGCTTTCTATGCGGCGACTACGCTCTGTACGGCAATTTCGAGAAGAGCGTCGAATCACGCTTGCTCAAAAAAGGGGTCAACCGGTTTATCCGCGAAAAGCTGGCGGAAAACCGTGCCCGCCACGAAGAGTTCGGCGGATCGGTTTATTTGCTTGAGCCTGACGTCAAGGAAGGCGAGGGTGGACTCCGCGATGTTCACACCGCACGCTGGATCAGTCGAGCCAAACTTAAAATCAAGGATCTGGACGCTCTCGCGCTCAACGGCATTGTCGCCTCGACGGAAATTGCCAATTTGAAGGAGTCCCAGGATTTTTTGCTGCGGGTACGCAACGAGCTGCACTTTTCCAGCGCTAAGCACCAAGACCAGTTGACCTTCGAACAACAGGAAAACGTAAGTTCCGCGTTGGGTTTTGAAGGGGAAGGCACCTTGCGCGGCGTTGAAGTATTCATGCGCACCTATTATTTGCATGCGGCGCAGATCAACCGGATTTCTACCCTCATCATCCACCGCGTAACCGAGTGTGATAAACCGCGGTTCGGCGTGAAGTATGTTTTCGGACGAACTCTGCGCGAGGGTATTCGACTTTCCAAAGGCCATCTTACCGTGACCAAGCCGGAGGTTCTCCGCGCCAATCCAGAGAATCTGATCCGCATTTTTGACGACGCCCAGAAATACAACTGCCAGTTGACTGATGAAACGCGAGAACTTTTGCGCCAGCATCTTGACCTCATCGACGATGATTTTCGCCGTTCCGAAGATGCCAACACAGCGTTTTTTAATATTCTGAAATGGAAGGAATCGGTCTACGAAACCTTGTTGGAAATGCACCGTGCCGGCGTACTGGGTGCATTGATTCCGGAATTCGGCCGGCTCCTGTGTATGGTGCTGCACGATGCCTATCACACTTACACTGTAGACCAGCATTCCTTACGGTTGATCAAAGAGATCGAGCGTCTCAAGGGCGGAGATTACAAAGACAGTCTGCCGCTACTCACTCAATTGGCCCGTGAAGCCGAAAAGATCGAACTGCTCTATCTCGGCTTGATGTTCCACGATATCGGCAAGGGTTTCGGCGGCGGTCATTCGGAAATCGGTGCGCGCATGGTCCATTCAATTGCGCGCCGTATGCGGCTCAACACCGACGATGGCGCCTTGGTCGAGTTTCTCGTGCGCCACCATTTGCTTATGACCCACACGGCGTTTCGCCGCGACCTGGAGGACGAAAAGACGATCTTTGACTTTGCCAAGACCATGGGCAGCGTGAATAATCTCAAGATGCTTTACCTGCTTACGTTTGCCGATGTTAGAGCCGTGGGACCGGATGTCTGGAATCCTTGGAAGGCTTCGCTATTGGGCGAACTCTATGTCAAGTCGCTGAATCATCTCGAGGAAGTCGAAAAGGGTGAATTCCAACGCCAGGACGTGCGCGCCATCATACGCCGGGTGCAGACCAGAGTACGGCGGGAGCTTACGAAAAGCCACGAAGAAGAAAACGTCGAGAAGTTTTTGGCAGCGATGCCCGAGCGTTATTTCCTGTCGACGCCGGAGGACGACATCCCGGAGCACTTCGAGCTAATGGCTGATTTCCACGGCAAAAGGGCGGAAATCTCCGTGCGGCATTTTCCGGAACGGGACTGCAGCTCGGTCGTCGTTTGCGCTCAAGACCGGCCGGGACTGTTTGCGTCGATAACAGGCGTTTTCACTGCGCTCAAATTCGATATTCTCAATGCCCGCATCTTTACCGCCAGCGATGGTCGAATTCTTGATGTCTTTCGGATCTCCCACCACGGACGATCCGAAGTCGTCATGGCCGAGCAGAAATGGATCAAGTTTCGAATCACTTTGGACGGAGTGTTGGACGGCAAGATCGATGTCGCCCGTCTGGTGGAATCGGCAAAGCCATCGCTCTATTTACAAAAGCCCGTTCCCAAAGTGGCGACCGTGGTGAACATCGACAATGAGGCCTCGGATGATTTTACCATCGTTGAGATTTTTAGCGAAGATCGAATCGGCGTGCTGTTTGCGATAACCCATAGCCTGCACCGGCTTGGATTGTCGATTCACGTCGCAAAAATTTCAACCAATGTGGATCAAGTAGCCGACGTATTTTACGTCACAGACCAGTTCGGTGCGAAGGTCCAGGACTCGTATCGGGTCGAAACCTTGCGCCAATCGCTCCATCAAAGTCTCGCGCCGCAATATGAAGCCAACGAAAGACCTGCTCAGTCCCTCCATTGATACTTTTCTCTCGATGGTTACGGTTGAGAAGGGCCTGGCCAAAAACACCGTCGAGGCCTACAGCCGTGATCTTTCCGGGTCGGTAGAGTTTTTCCTCGCCCATCACGTTGCGGCTTGGCAGGACGTCGAGTCCTCTCACATTCGTACTTATCTCGGCGTTTTAAAGCGTAAAGGTCTGAGCGCCAGAAGTATCGCCCGTCACGCCGTGACATTAAGGCGCTTGTTTCGTTTCCTGGAAGGTGAAGGAATTGTCAAAGAAAACCCAATGCCTAAGGTTTTGCTCACGCCGGGACCGAGAAAGTTACCGCAAACCTTGTCGGGCGACGATATTCGCAAGCTTTTGGCGCAACCGGATCCAGCCCAACCCCTCGGCGCTCGGGATCAGGCAATGTTAGAGTTGCTTTATGCGACTGGATTGCGCGTGTCGGAGCTGGTGCAGCTGCAGACCCAGAGAGTCAGTTTCCAAGGGGATTATGTCACCGTAAAAGGCAAGGGGTCGAAGGTAAGAGCTGTGCCGTTCGGTAAATGGGCGCGCGAAAAGTTGTCGAAGTATATGACCGTGGCTAGACCTAAATTGCTCAAAGGAAAATCTAGCCCGTTTGTTTTCACGAATCGTTCGGGAAAACCGATGACCCGCCAAGGTTTCTGGAAGCTCATTCGTCGTCACGCCTTGCTGGCGGGCATCGACAAAAAAGTGAAGCCGCATACGTTGCGCCATTCCTTCGCCACTCACTTGCTCGAAGGGGGCGCCGATTTGCGATCGGTCCAATCCATGCTCGGCCACGCCGATATTTCCACGACGCAAATTTACACGCACGTCGACGGGGCGCGACTCAAAGCGGTTCACCGGCGGTTTCATCCGAGGGAGCGGGCGAACGGTAAGCAGGGGAAAATGGAGTGATGGGTATCTCAACCGCCTTTTCCCAATACTCCAAAACTCCAGTACTCCATCACTCCAGATTTCATTCTTCCGCCTTGTCTTTTCGCGATCGTTGCCGTATTCCTATTAGAGTCAATTTCTGGCGAAATACTCTTGGAAGAATTCATCCGCCAAATCGCAATTTGGGCGCTGCCTGTTGTCGCGGCCGTCGTATTTCATGAAGTGGCGCACGGTTGGATGGCCTATCGGCTCGGCGACCCAACCGCTGCAAGACTGGGCCGTTTAACGCTCAACCCGTTGGCCCATATTGATCTGTTTGGCACCATCCTCGTGCCGTTGATGTTGATCATCGCGAATTCTCCGTTCGTATTCGGCTACGCCAAACCGGTGCCGGTCAACTATGGCAATTTGCGCAACCCCAAACGCGATATGATTTGGGTAGCGGCGGCCGGCCCAATTATGAATCTCTTGCTCGCGTTGGGCTTTACGATCCTTTGGAAATCGCTGGCAGCGCTGACAGGAGGCGAGTCTGCAAGAGCTGTTTCTTCAAATTTTGCGGCTTTCCTTATTCCCATCATGCTGATGGCTCAAAGCGGCATTTTGATTAACATCACCTTGGCGGTGTTTAACGCTTTTCCGCTCCCGCCGCTCGATGGCGGCCGAGTGCTGATCGGGTTGTTGCCGGAAACGCTCTCGAGAAAAGTGGCGCGGATCGAACCATTCGGTTTCATTATTTTGATCGTTTTGCTGATGACCCGCACGCTCGATAAGATCATCGATCTACCGACCGAATTCTTATTGAAACTTTATCTTGGAGTCCTTTAGATTAGGCTATATGGAAACGATCGTTAGCGGAATGCGACCCACGGGACGGCTTCATCTTGGCCATTTTCATGGCGCGCTGACGAATTGGCTCCGCCTGCAGGAACAATATCGCTGTTACTTTTTCGTCGCCGATTGGCATGCATTGACGACCGACTATGCGACGCCTCAAGGCATCAATCAGAGCACTATTGAAATGGTGATGGATTGGTTGAGCGTCGGCCTCGACCCCAAAAAATCGGTCCTGTTCCGCCAATCGCGCGTGAAGGAGCATGCCGAGCTTCATCTGCTGTACTCGATGATCACGCCGGTATCGTGGCTCGAACGCAATCCGACCTATAAAGAGCAGCTCAAAGAACTCACAGGAAAGGATCTTTCGACCTACGGCTTTCTCGGTTATCCGGTGTTACAAGCCGCCGATATTACCATCTACAAAGCCAACAAAGTTCCGGTCGGGGTCGACCAAGCGCCGCACGTCGAGTTGACCCGCGAAATTGTGCGCCGGTTTAATCAAACATATCGGCCGATTTTTCCCGAGCCGGACGTGCTCCTCACCGAGGCGCAAAAAGTGCCCGGCTTGGACGGCCGCAAGATGAGCAAGAGCTACGGCAACGCCGTGTTTCTCTCGGATACGCCGAAGGAGATCGACCAGAAACTCAGCCGCATGATGACCGACCCGGCGCGGGTGCGGCGAACCGATCCCGGCGAACCGGAGAAATGCCCGGCGTTTCAACTGCACAAAATCTACTGTACGGAAGACGAGATCGCCCAAGTCTCCAAGGGCTGCCGGACGGCGGGCATCGGCTGCCTCGATTGCAAAAAAGTCATGATCAAGCATGTGATCGATGATCTCGCGCCGTTTCGCGAAAAACGCGCCCAGTACGAAAGCAAACCGCGCGAGGTTGAAGACGTGCTCGAGACGGGCAATGAATCGGCGCGGCAAACCGCCGCCGCGACCATGGCGGAAGTAAGAGAGACGTTGGGACTGTGAGCACAAGCGTACAATTGGAGATATTCGAGGGGCCGCTGGACCTCTTGCTCCACTTGATCAAGAAGAACGAAGTCAGTATCACCGATATCCCGATCGCTACGATCACCGAGCAATATCTGGCGACGTTGGACCTCATGCAAAGTTTCAATCTCGATGTCGCCGGTGAATTTCTCGTCATGGCGGCGACCTTGATTCACATCAAATCCCGCATGCTCCTACCGGCCGGAGAAGACGAGCCGGACGAAGAG
>Ga0184634_10000426_pt1 | contig 10766 bp, 9 predicted proteins | sample PLM31_200_b1_FD_133016 | JGI IMG/M metagenome (GOLD analysis project Ga0184634, IMG submission 133016) | Groundwater sediment microbial communities from an aquifer in East River, Colorado, USA - PLM3-1_200_b1 | ecosystem: Environmental > Terrestrial > Soil > Riparian zone | place: USA: East... | reverse complement strand
TTGGTTGCGGGGCCGGGATTTGAACCCGGGACCTCAAGGTTATGAGCCTTGCGAGCTACCAGACTGCTCCACCCCGCGGCAATAATAGGACTTTCTTTCTACCTTGCGCTTGTTGCGGAGTCAAGGTAGGGAAGCAGCATGGCTGAGAAATTTCGCAACCCGTTGTTGACTGTCGACATCATCATCGAAGTGGCCGGTGGTGAAATCGTTTTGATCGAACGAAAGAATCCACCTCACGGCTGGGCTTTGCCGGGAGGATTCGTCGATTACGGAGAAAGCGTTGAAAGAGCCGCCGTGCGCGAGGCCAAAGAAGAAACATCTTTGGACGTGGTGTTGACAGAGCAATTCTACACCTACTCCGATCCCAGCCGAGATGCGCGCCATCACTCCGTCTCGACGGTTTTTATCGCGACCGCCAAGGGTGCGCCGCGGGGCGCCGACGATGCCAAAGCCGCGCAACTATTTCGCCAAGACAATTTGCCTGCGCCGCTGGTGTTCGATCACGGCAAAATCCTGGACGATTATTTTACGTTTAAAAAAAGCGGCCGGCGGCCGAGGCCGTAAGAAACTTCGCCGCGATCAGCAGAGTTTGGCAACCGCTTGGCGAATCCGCGCGCAACCTTTTTCGATATCCTCGAGGGAAGTCGCGTAGGAAAAGCGAATGTGCTCGTTGGAGCCGAAATCCTCACCCGGAACTCCGGCGACTTTCGCTTCTTCCAGGAAATAGTCGGCGACGTCGCACGGCGAGTTGAGTTTTTTTCCGTTGCCGCTGCGGCCGAAGAGCTTCGAGATATTGGGAAATACGTAGAAGGCTCCTTCGGGTTTACGACAGCAAATGCCGTCCACGGCGTTGAGCTTGTCGACGATGACGTCGCGTCGCTTGTGAAATTCCCGAACCATGATGGCAACTTCGTCTTGCCGACCGCGAATCGCTTGCACGGCCGCTGCTTGAGCGATGGACGTCGGGTTTGAAGTGCTTTGGCTCTGAATTTTGCCGGCGGCGGCGATGATATCGCCCGGACCGAGGGCGTAACCGATGCGCCATCCCGTCATGGCGTAAGTTTTTGACACGCCGTTGACGATGATCGTCCGATCGCGCAGCGCGGGGCAGAGCGTGACGATGTTGTGGACTTGAAAGCCGTCGTAAATAATTTTCTCGTAGATGTCGTCGGCGAGAACGAGGCAATCGTGTTTTTCGAGAATGGCCGCAATCCCCAGCAATTCTTCTCGATTGTACGTCGCTCCCGTCGGATTGCATGGGCTGTTCAATAAAAACACCCGTGTCAGCGGCGTCAACGCGCCGCGGAGCTGTTCCGGCGTGATACGAAAACCGCTGGCTTCGCTCGACGAAATCAGCTTCGGCACGCCGCCGGCTAATAAAGCCATGTCCGAATAGCTGACCCAATACGGCGCGGGAATCAGCACTTCGTCGCCCGGATTAATCACAGCTTGTAAAATGTTGTAGAGTGAGTGTTTCGCTCCGCAACTGACGATCACATCTTCCTTGCGATACACCAGGCCATGCTCGCGCTGATATTTTTCCGCAATCGCTTCACGCAGCGGTTCGATGCCCTTCACGTCTGTGTATTTGGTCATGCCTGTACGCAGCGCTTCGCGTGCGGCATCTTTGATATGCTCTGGAGTATCGAAATCGGGCTCGCCGGCGGAGAAATTGACGACGTCAATTCCTTCGGCGCGAAGTTTGCCGGCTTTCGCAGCAATCGCCAATGTCACCGAGGGCTTGATTAACTTGGTTCGGTCAGCGAGCTTTGTCATGAAAACGAATCCTTAGCGGTTAAATTTCTGTTTGAGCTTCTTCAAGACGTTGTCGGGCACCAGGCCGGAAACATCTCCGCCTAAACTGACGACTTCCTTTACCAGGCGAGAGCTGGTGTAAAACTCGGATTCGCCGGTCATCATGAACAGCGTTTCGAGCTGAGGCTTGAGGCGGTGATTCATCAACGCCATTTGAAATTCATACTCAAAATCCGACACGGCTCTTAGACCGCGGATGATCACCGTCGAGCCCTTGCGCTCTGCGTAGTCGACGAGCAATCCGTGAAAAGAATCGGCCGCGACTCGACCCTTAAGCTCGGCAAAACCTTCATTGATCATCTCGAGCCGCTCTGCAACTGAGAATAGAGAGTGGTCTTTGTCCGGATTGGTTGCGATCGCAACGATCACCTTGCCAAAGACCCGCAGTGTTCGCTTGACGAGATCCACATGGCCATTGGTGATCGGATCGAAAGAGCCCGGGTAGATGGCGATGTCATTGGCCATAGAAATTATCCTCAAGCAGTTGGATTGGTTTTCGTTTCGTGTCTAAAGAATGAAAGAAAAGTATCACCATATTGCCGTTGATCATACAACGCGAGTTGGTCGTAATGCGATTTCACTACTTCTCGCGCGCTGTGCTCCGCGACGATTCTCCCTGAATCGTTCAACAGTTCAACCTTGGCGATGATCTCGAGCGAAGATTCAGCCAGTCCTTGATCGTACGGGGGATCGAGAAAAATCATGTCGAACGTCGTGCCGCGTTTGGCCAACGATCGCAGCGCTCGAGCGACCGGCGCCAGCCAAACTTCCGCGCGCTCGGCAAATCCAAAGCGGCGCAAGTTTTCCTTGATCGTCGCCGCCGATCGCGCCGAGGAGTCCACCAAAATCGCTTGCTCGGCGCCGCGGCTCAAAGCTTCGATACTCACATTGCCCGTGCCGGCGTACAGATCGAGCACCTTCAGACCGGAAAAATCACGCGGCAAAATATTGAAGAGGGACTCTTTAACTCTCGCGGCGGTGGGCCTTACGGCCCGGCCCTTGGGGGCTAGCAAGCGACGCCCTTTGGCTGTTCCGCCGATGACTCGCATATCAGATGAATCCTTTAACGCACAAATCCAGACCGTGTTTCAGTTGCATCGGGCAGCAATCTTAACCGTCCATGCGCAGTACGATCTTGCCGAAATGTTTGCGTTCTTCCATGCGCCGCTGCGCATGGGCCGCGTCTTTGAGTGGAAAGACATGATCAATGATCGGTTTCGCTTTCGATACCGATAGAAAATTCAACACTTGGCGAAACTCTTCGTGGGTCCCCGCCAGCGAGCCGAAAATCTTCAAATGATTCCAGAAGACGCGCCGAAGATCGGTCGGAGGGTTAGCTCCCGCAATGGCGCCGCAAGTTACCAGCCGTCCGCCTCGTACCAGCGCGGCGAGACTCTTGGCCCAGCCTTCACCGCCGATGCAGTCAACGACGATATCAACGCCGCGCTTGTGCGTCAGATTTCGTACTTCTGCGGCGACGTCGCCAGCGGCGCAATTGATCGTATAGTCGGCACCGAGCCGGGTGGCCATTGCCAACTTCTCTGCGCTGTTCGAGGTCACGATGACATGCGCACCGAGCGAAGTGGCCAACTGGAGCGCTGCGGTACCAATGCCGCCGCCCACGCCGAGAATCAACACGGACTCGCCGGGCTTGAGTTCTGCGTCGGCGATTAACATACGCCACGCCGTGACATAAACCAAAGGAAATGCGGCCGCTTCTGCGAAAGTCAGACCGAGTGGAATCGGGTAACAATTCCTGCCGGGCACTCTGACGTATTCGGCATAGCTGCCGTTTTCGCGCTCCCCCAGGAGATAGCGTCGGCCGCACAGATGCTCGCGTTGAGCACGACAAAATTCACAACGGCCACAACTGTCGGCGGGATACAGACAGACCGCGTCGCCGGGTTTGACGTTGGTTACCTTGGTGCCGACCGCAACGACCTTGCCGGCGCCGTCGCTACCGAGAACATGCGGAAGCGCCAAGTGATTGCTGCTCAACCCTCGCCGAAGGCGAATGTCTATGCGATTCACCGCCGCAGCTTTGATCTCGACGATGGCGTCGTGGGGAGATCTTAGCTCCGGCTCGTCGGTTTCCTCGTAGTGAAGTTCGTCAATCTCGCCGTGGCCGTGGAGCCGTACCGCTTTCAAGAAAATTTCCTTGATAAAATAACTTCTTCGTTAGCAAGAGAAGCTCGGCGTGTCAAAGCAGGTCGAAGCACCGATCTACGCAACCGTCGAATCGCGGTTTGGTGCGGACAGACGAGATTCAAAGCTCGATCACTGCGGGCCGGCAGCCGGCGGCATCAGGTGGAAAAGGATGTGCCGCAGCCGCAGGTGCCGGTGGCGTTGGGATTGCTGAACTTGAAGCCACCGCCGTAAATGCCGGAGGCAAAGTCGATCACCGTCCCGGCTAGATAAGGCACACTGGCGTTATCGATGTAAACTTTTACCCCGTCTAGCTCCAGCACCTTGTCGTTGGGCCTTTGTTCGTGGTCGAAATCCAGCTTGTAAGAAAAACCGGAACAACCGCCGTCTGCCACAGCGACCCGCAATCCATACCCGTCGCGTTGATTGCGCGCCAAGAGTTTCTTGATCTGCTCGATGGCGTTTTCAGTGAAGACCAAGTCCAGATTACCCGTATTGGTAGTATCCATAATTTGAGCCTCTAACTAAAAGGGTATTGCCGAGCGCGATTCAAGTCAAGCCAACGCTCTCAGGTGCCACGGCGGTCGATTATTTTTCAAATAAAGCTTGCACGAAGCGAGTAGGATCGAAAGGTTGAAGATCTTCGACTTCTTCACCGACGCCAATGTACTTAACCGGGACGCCGAGATCCTCCTGGATACTGACAATGACACCGCCTTTCGCCGTGCCGTCGAGCTTGGTTAAAACGATGCCGGAAATTTCAGTGGCTTCTTTGAAGACGCGGGCTTGCTGAAAGCCATTCTGACCGGTCGTCGCGTCCAACACCAACAACGTTTCGTGGGGCGCGTCCGGTTGCTCGCGGGTAATCACCCGGCGGATCTTTTTAAGCTCTTCGATCAAGTGCGCCTTGGTGTGAAGGCGCCCGGCCGTATCGATCAAGACAACGTCCGTGCCGCGGCTCTTCGCCGCTTGCATGCCATCGAAAACGACGGCGGATGGGTCCGCGCCCGGACGATGCTTGACGACATCGACGCCGGCGCGTTGTCCCCAGATGTCGAGTTGCTCGATTGCCGCGGCGCGAAACGTGTCGGCCGCCACGAGCGAGACTTTTTTACCAGCGCCGCGGTACTGCGCCGCGAGTTTGCCGATGGTCGTGGTTTTTCCCACGCCGTTTACGCCGAGAAAGAGAACAACCCAGGGACGGACAGAAAGCGGTGTTATTTTCGCTACCGGCACGGATCCCTGAAACAGCTGGACCATGGCAGTCTCCAGCCGCGTCGACATGTCCTGTTCTAGATCTTCGGCGCCGCTCGGCGACTGGCGGCGCAGCGCGTCCATCAGCTTCTGAGTGGCCTTTACGCCGACATCGGCGGCGATCAAGCTTTCTTCCAGAGCGTCGAGGGAAGCTTCGTCCCATTGGCGGTTTTGAAAGATGGTGCCGATGTTCTCAAGCAAGCTCTCTCGACTCTTAGTCAGTCCACGTTTGAGCCGCTGAAAAAAAGAGCCGCCTTCCATGTCGTGATATTCTGTGAAGGGTAACGGAGAGTCAACGGGGAGGGATTAAAATCCGAGCCGGAGATCCGCCGAGCGTTAGCTCATCCTCACGGAAACGACCTTCGACACCCCTGGTTCCGCCATGGTGATGCCGTAAAGAACCTCAGCGGCCTGCATGGATTTCTTGTTGTGCGTGACCAGGACGAACTGTGAGTGCTCGCTCATCTCTCGAATCAACTCGGTGAAGCGGTCGATATTGGCGTCATCCAGCGGCGCATCCACCTCGTCGAGGAAGCAGAAGGGGCTGGGCTTGGTCAGAAAGATCGCGAACAAGAGACTGACCGCAGTGAGCGCTTTTTCGCCGCCGGAAAGAAGCGTGATCGATTGGAGCTTCCTGCCCGGCGGCTGGACGATGATGTCGACGCCGGTCTCAAGATAATCGTTTTCATCGGTCAGAACCAACTTCGCCTTGCCGCCGTGGAACAGCCGGGGAAAAATCGCTTCGAACTTCTCGTTGATCGATTCAAAGCTCTCTTTGAAGCGCAGGCGGCAGATGCGATTGAGCTTGATGATGGTTTGTTGCAGATCGCCGATGGATTTTTCCAAATCTTCCTTCTGTTGGCTCATGAACTTAAAGCGCGTGGTGAGCTCTTCATACTCGCCGATGGCGCCCAGGTTCACTTCGCCCATACGATCCAAGCGGCCGCGCAGATCGTCGATTTCCGTTAAGAGATCCGCTTTCGACGGGCTGTTGTCGGAAACGTCGAGAGAGAGCGCGTCGAGCTCGGCGTCATATTTTTCCCGGAGGTTTGCCGCCAGATGCTGCAGTTCGAGCCGTTGCTCCGCTAGCGACAGCTGAATGCGACTTTTTTCCTCCTGGCAAGCTTCGCCGAGCGGCCTTAGCTCCTTTATGGTCTCGCCGATTTCAGCGAGTTGCATGGAAATCGCCCGGTATCTCCGGCGATCGGCCTGAAGTCGTTCTTCCAGTTTTTGCAACTCGCCGCGGTTCAATCCGAGCGATTCATCGGTGTGCGCGAGGGCTTGCTCGATGTCGCGCCGCTGCTTTTGGAAATCGGCAATGCGGCCCTGGCGTGCCGTTAATTCTTGCGCGGTCTGTTCCAAAAGCTTTTGCCGGTTGGCCAAGTTCACATGGGTGTTGTCTCTTTTTTCGCCAAGGGCCGCGTTGCGTATGCGCGATTGGGTAACGTCGGCTTCGGCCACTTCGGCAGCCTGGCTCACGGCGACGAGCTGATTCTGTTTTTGCCCCAGCACTTGTTCGCGTTCCAGCTTCTCTTCGGCGCACGCATGCGTCGCGCTCTGGCAGCGCAAAATTTCTTCGCCGACCAGGTGCAGCGTAGTTGTCAGATCGCTTTGCTCTTGCGTCAGTGCGTGAACTGTTTGCGTCAGCCGCTCCTGCTCCTGTTTGACGGCGCGATGTTCGTGCTCAAACCGTACCCGATCGAGTTCGAGCCGATGGATTTCAGTGCCGAGCAAAGTTCTTTTGGTTTCCGCCTGATCTAATTCTTGCTTAAGCTTTGCGCTCTCGCGCTCTTCCCGGGGAAGCTGGGACTCAAGCTCGGCGAGGGTATTGCCGAGCTCCCGAATGCGACGCCGCTGGGTGAGAAAACTCCCTTCAAGAGACGCGCCGTTGCCACCGGTCATGATTCCGATGGGATCAATGACCTCGCCCTCGGGGGTCACCAGCGTGCTGTGATATCCGTTACGATTCCAAAGCGACAAACCAGCCTGGAGATCGCGCACCACAACAACGTCGGAGAGCAGATATTCCGCCACATCGCGATAGCCGTCTTTGATCGAAATCATGTCAATGAGCGGCGCAATCACCTCGGATTCGCCGAGGGGCAGCTCTTTGTATAACTTGCGCGACAGCTCGCGCGGGATGAAGCTGCCGCGGCCGGACGCCTGGGTTTTTAGGTATTCGATCGCTTCCACGCCTTCATCGTGACCCTTGACGATCACGTATTGTAGCCGGTCGCCCAGAACCGCCGTGAGTGCCTTTTCATAAGACTCCGGCGCCTCGATGACTTCAGCCACGAGACCAAAGATACCGTTAGGCGTGGCCGCTTGCTGCTTTTTGAGCATGATCGCGCGCACGCCCTCTTGGCACCCCTCATAATTTTTTTGCAAATCCTCGAGCGATACCAAGCGCGAGCGGTTTTCCCGGACCTGCTCTTTGAGCGAGACAATTTTCTCATCGTGCTGCGCTTTGGACTTATCGAGGCCCTGAATAGTTGCGCCGACGTGCGCCGCTTCAATCGTTCGTTCGCGGGTCTCTTTGAGGCAAGCTGCCAACGCCTGGGCGGTATCTCGGAGCCGTACCTCGCAGGCGGCCAACGATACGGTGGCGTGCGCGAGCTCGTCGTGATTGCGCGCCAGCTCGTGGCTGATCTCAGTGTGCCGTTTGTCTTTGGTCGAAGCGTCGTTTTTGAGATAAGCGATTTGGTTGGCGGCGTTGATCAGCGCTTCTTTCTCCTGCTCGACCTCGGCCTGTAGCGTTCGAATCCGGGTCTGCAGTCTCTCGAGATCTTTTTCCTTGTCATGGAGAAAAGTTTCCTCGAAGAGCGAGAGTTGAACGAAGCTTTCCTTGGCCTTGTTGAGCTCCTCGATTTCTTGGGCGAGGGTTTGGCTTCGCTCATTCAGTTGTGACAACGCGGCGCGAGTTTCTGCTTCGCTCTGCTCGAGTTGGGCGAGATCCTTTTTATAGAAATCGCACTTCTGTTCGTCGGTTTGTATTTGCGTACGGCGCTGATAGACGCTCTCTTGCTGGATGCCGATTTCCCGGTCTGCCTCCATCAGCGTCAGGCGCGCCGATTCATTTTCCGCCTCTTTACGGTGCAAGGATGCAAGGTGTTCGGCCAGGCGATTCTCCACGCCGGCGAGGGCCGCTTCTTGGTGAGCAATCTCTTGATTGAATGCGTCTCGTTGGAGAACGGTAAACGCGAGATCTTTTTCTTTAAGCTCCGATTTCAGCGCGCGGTAACGCTCGGCCTTCTTGGCTTGCAATTCCATGGTGCGGATCTGTCGCTCGATCTCGCGCACGATATCGCTTACTCGGAGCAGATTCTGGTGAGTGCGATCGAGCTTATTTTCCGCGACGACCCGACGGCTTTTATACTTGCTGGTGCCCGCCGCTTCTTCGATCAGGGCTCGCCGTTCCTCCGGTTTGGAATTGACCAGCTCATCGACTTTGCCCTGCTCGACGATCGAATACGCTTTGCTGCCGACGCCGGTGCCCAAGAATAGTTCTACGACGTCTTTTAGACGGCAGATAATTTTGTTGATGGCGTATTCCGACTCGCCGGAACGAAACAGCCGGCGGGTTACCATGATCTCGCTATAGTTGCTGTATTCGGCCGGGGCGCGGCCGTCTTCGTTGTCAAAAATGATCGACACTTCGGCCATCCCGGTGGGAGGAAGACTGTCGCTGCCGTTGAAAACCACGTCTTCCATATGGTGGCCGCGCAGGTGGCGGGCGCTTTGTTCGCCCATGGCCCAGCGCAATGCGTCGACGATATTCGACTTGCCGCATCCGTTAGGGCCCACGACCGCCGTAATACCCGGGGTAATCTCGACCACGGTCCGTTGAGCAAAGGACTTAAAGCCAATCATCTCAAGCCGTTTTAAACGCATAAGTTCTTCTATTTAGGGAATTTTATGGCCATTCTTAGCGGAAAAATCTTCTCGTAATATTCCACAGTGACCATAGGGTGTCAAGCGAAAATCACAAGATAGAGGGGGACGGAAACGTGCTTACCGCAAGATATTGAGGGTTGGAATGACGCGAAACTTTACAGCGCGACAATCGGTCGGCGCGCCAGTCGGCGTCGCGCAAATCAGCTGCGAACGTGGTCCGGAATAAAACAAAGTCAAAATAAAACTATTTTTCGAGAAGCTCGGTGTTCCAGTAGGAGACGTCGATGGTATTCAAAAAGGGCATCCATTCCTTGTAGCGGGACATGCTAAAGGTTTCCTGCATAAACGGTGTCCATTGCGGCTTAATCGGCCGTCGCACCAGCGGCATATTGGCTTGGTGTGGCGTCCTACCACCCTTGCGGCGGTTACAATCATGACAGGAACAAACGACATTCTCCCACGTCGACATACCACCCTGGGAGCGAGGCGAAACATGGTCGAGATTCAACTCGTGCCGCGGCAGGCGCCGGCCGCAGTACTGACAGGTACATTTATCCCGAGCGTAAATGTTGTAGCGGCTGAAACGGACCTGTCGTTTGGGTACACGGTCATAGCTGACTAGAAGGATAACCCTGGGAACGCGTAGAACCCGGCTGACCAGACCGATGGTCTCGTCATGAGTCGAGATCGACAGGTCGCTCCAGCTCTCGAAATCAAAGGTTTGATACTGCTCGTTGACCGCCTTGGCAATACCCTGGTAGAGAAGCACAAAGGCGCGTCGAACCGAAGTAACGTGTATCGGTAGATAAGACCGGTTAAGAATGAGGACTTTCGTATTGAGAATGCTATACCTGGGCGCGGTTACCGAATAACTCATAATGATAAGCTTTTGCTATCTGCTAAGCCGGCATTATTCGACGGTATTCTTTCAAAAATATCGGGCGGACGAGCCAAAGTCAATTCGACCTGGATAGTCAGGCCGGAACATTACTTGAAGTCAAAGGTAATTTCCTCTATAAACACAATTGGTTTTCTTGACGGTCTTTGTGGATTTCACGCTGCGCCAGGTGTTTCCCCGCGCAAGTTCCCGCCAGCCTCGAGTATTTACTCTTTGATATGAAACAAGAAATTTTCATTAACTCGACGCCCCAGGAAAGCCGAATCGCCATCATGGAGGACGGCTTGCTCGCGGAATTCTTGATCGAGCGAAAAGAAGAAATGGGCGTCGCCGGTAATATTTACAAAGGAAAAGTAGCCAGGGTTCTCCCCGGCATGCAGGCTGCTTTCATCGACATCGGCATGGAGAAGGCCGGATTCCTGCACGCGTCGGATTTCTCCACCGAGTTGGGAGACGTTCAGCTTTTGAGCTCATCGAGCGACGATGTCGAATTCGAAGAACCTCCAAAGCCGCCGCCCACGCGCCGACTACCCCTGGAAAAGCAAATCTCGCGTAACGAAGAGATCGTCGTACAAGTGGCCAAGGACCCGCTCGGAACCAAGGGGGCCAGGGTTACTTCACATGTCTCACTTCCCGGGCGCTACATGGTTTTTATGCCCGGCACCAAGCATATCGGCATCTCGCGGCGGATCGAAAGCGAAGAGGAGCGCAAGCAACTCAAAGAAATCGCGCAGTCCCTCGGTACCGAAGAAGGAGGATT
>Ga0184634_10000424_pt1 | contig 10776 bp, 9 predicted proteins | sample PLM31_200_b1_FD_133016 | JGI IMG/M metagenome (GOLD analysis project Ga0184634, IMG submission 133016) | Groundwater sediment microbial communities from an aquifer in East River, Colorado, USA - PLM3-1_200_b1 | ecosystem: Environmental > Terrestrial > Soil > Riparian zone | place: USA: East... | reverse complement strand
CGGATTTCGCCAGGGCAAACGGCTGTTCTCACCTGGAACTGGATTCCGGCGTGCAACGGTTTGGCGCCCACCGGTTTTATTTGCGCGAAGGTATGGATATCAGCGACCATCATTTTTCTTTAAAGCTATAGCAGGAGGTTAAGTTGCTGGACCTACTCGTAAGCCCGGAAGCTTGGATCGCTTTCTTCACCCTGACCGCGCTTGAGCTCGTCCTCGGCATCGACAACATCATCTTCATCTCCATTCTTGTGGACAAGCTTCCCCCGGCCCAGCGGGAGATAGGCAGAAGGATCGGCTTGTTTCTCGCCATGTTTATACGCATCGGCCTGCTCTTCGTTCTCTCCTGGGTTGTCGACCTGGTCGATCCCCTTTTCACCGTGCTGCGGGAAGATATCTCCGGGCGCGATCTGATCCTCATCGGCGGCGGCCTGTTTCTCCTATGGAAAAGCACAAGGGAGATCCATCAGATGCTCGAGGGTCAACATGGCGAAGCCGCGGCGGCGGTGCCTGCCGGATTTGCAGCGATCATCTTTCAGATCCTGGTCATTGATATCATCTTCTCGCTCGATTCAATCATTACCGCGGTTGGCATGGTCGACCAACTCCAGGTGATGATTGCGGCGGTGATCGCGTCGGTGGCGCTAATGATGGTGTTCGCGGGACCGATCGGGCGTTTCGTTTCCGCACATCCGACGATCAAAATGCTGGCGCTGTCGTTCTTGGTCTTAGTCGGTGTCGTGTTGATCGCGGATGGATTCGATCATCATGTTCCAAAAGGCTATGTGTACTTCGCGATGGCTTTTTCCGTGTGCGTCGAAATGCTCAATCTCCGCATGCGGAAGGGTCGCGGCAAAAAATGATAGGAAGGCCGGCGCAAGCCGAAAAAGGAGCACGCGAAACCTTGGAACAACCCTAAACAACTTACATTATGGACAGCTTATCCCTCATTATCGGCAATAAAAACTATTCCTCTTGGTCGTTGCGGCCGTGGCTATTGCTGCGCCAGGCGGAAATCCTGTTCTCTGAAATCAGGATCCCGCTTTACACAGCGACTGCAAAACAAGAAATATTGAAGTACTCCACCAACGGCAAAGTCCCGATCTTAAAAGACGGCGACACCAAGGCTTGGTAGTCGGATACGACTTCAGTTTTTCCAATTTTGGTGCGCTTATCCAATTCACGCATTGCAGACACAATCTCGTTCGGACCATGTGGTTTTGTGCTAATAGGCTCCTTAAGCTGCTTGACAAGAAAGTTTGCTGACCACTCCACACTCGTGGTTAAAGCGAATACTGCTCCGTATCGGACACGAAGTGGCAAAATGACTTTGAACCGATACTCAGCATTGCTTTCCAGATACTCTCTGGGAACATCCTCTTCGTCGGCTCCTGCTGAATTGCCTGTAACTTCCGGCGATATTGTGACTCCATATTGCTCTCCGAGAAATCGAGAAAGCCCTCTAGATCTTCGATCATTCCTAGGAAGTCTAGAGTATTAGCCGGTGCGCTCAACAGCCTTTTGAGATCGACGTATGGCATGGCTACATTGATATATTAGGCACCAGCCAAACCAAGAGCCGCCTTCACGCGCTCAGGCGTCAGCGGCAAATCGCGTACACGTTTGCCGGTGGCGTTGTACAGCGCATTTGCAATCGCGGCGACCGTCGGGCCCTGCGAGCCTTCGCCGGATCCTAACGAGCGCTCGTCCGGGCGGTCGATCAACACTACCTCCACCTCGGGAACCTCCGGAAAGGTCAGGATCGGATAATCCGCCCACGAGCGCGTGGTCACGCGCTTGCGGTCGAACTTGACCTGTTCCTTCAAGGTCCAACTGGTCGATTGGATAATGCCGCCTTCGATCTGGTTCGTCAGGCCGTTGGGGTTGATGATCATGCCCGAATCGACCGCGGCAACCACTTTCGCCACCCGCAGGTTTCCGGTTTTGGGATCGACCACGACATCGGCGATGACCGCGACATAGCTCGCCAGGTTCTTATATCTGGCGAAGCCGATGCCGCGCCCGCGGTTGCCGCTGCCCCGAGGCGAAGCCTGCCAGCCGGCTTTATCGGCGGCGGCCTCAATCACCGCGCGCGCCCGCGGGTCCTTTAAGTGGCGCAGACGGAACTCGACCGGATCGGCATTGGCCGCCATCGCCAGCTCGTCCATGAAAGACTCGAGCGCAAACACATTGGCGTACGCCCCCAATGCGCGTAGCGCGGAAACGCGCACCGGCATCGGCGTAACCAAATGATTGACCACGCGCTGATTCGGAAATTCATAGAGAGGAACCGCATTTCGATCGCTGCCGCCGGAAGGCTGCGCGATGTTATCCGGCGGCGCCGGTTTCATCGGGCTAGCCTGATGCCAGCTCGCGAGCAGATTGACGCCGCTCTTCCCTCCCGGCCGCGTGCTATGCGTGTGGCTCCACAATTCATGCGTCCAATCCACGACGTTGCCTTTCACATCGAGACCTGCGCGCAGGTTTATCAGCATGGCGGAGCCGTACGGCTCCCACGCGAACTCATCGTCGCGCATCCATTGCAGTTTTACCGGCCGGCCGGAGACGGCGCGCGCGATCAGCGCGGCGTCGAGCGCAACGTCATCGGCGCCGTTGTGGCCGTAACAGCCCGCTCCCTCCGCGTGCACCGCGGTAATCCGGTTCTCCTCCATTTTTAGGGCTTTCGCCAGAGCGCGGCGCAGCGGAAATACGCCCTGGCTGTGGGTCCAGACCGTGAGCTTATCATTTTGCATTTGCGCGAGCGCGCAGGAAGGGCCCATGGTGGCATGCGCTTGATAGGGACGCGTATACGTTGCCGCCAGGGTTTTGGCCGCGGTCTCCTTGACCGCCGCGGTTTTCTCGCTCACCACTGTGTCTTCGCTCGGCATGCTTTTTAAATGCGCGTACAGTTGCTTGCCGGCGGGCGGCAAATCCGATGTCTCCTTCCAGACGGCGCTTTTGCGCAATGCCTCTCTCGCTTTGACCGCCTGTTCCTCGCGCTCGGCCGCCAACCCGAGAAAATTACCGTCGTGCACGACCGCGATTACGCCCGGCATCTGACGGACTGCCGCTTCATCAAACGAAACCAGCGCCGCCGTATAACTGGGCGGCCGCACCACCCGGCCAAACACCATGCCCGGCAGGCGCATGTCCTGGACATAACTCGCCCCGCCGGTCACCTTCGCCGGAATATCGCGCCGCGGAATGCTCTTGCCGATCAGTTTATGTTGGCTCGCCGGTTTCGGTTTGACCTTGGCGGTCGCCTCGCGCCGCAAAACATCCTCGCGCGTCAACTCCCAATAAGTGACCTTAGCGGTGCCGTCTTTGCCGGTGATCGTGCCGTCGTCCACGCTGAGCTGATCGGCGGCAACGCCAAGCTGGGTCGCGGCCGATTGCAATAAAATAGCGCGCGCCTCCGCGGCGGCGAAGCGCAATGCGGTCCCGCTATTCTCGATCGATAGGCTGCCGGAGGTAACGCCTTCATTGGGCGTACGCGCGGTGTCGCCGGAAATCATCTCGATCCGATTGAGCGCGACATCCAGCTCGTCGGCCGCAATCTGGGCCAAGGCCGTGAGGATACCCTGCCCCAGTTCCACCTTGCCGGTGAATATCGTGACCGTGCCGTTCGGATTAATCCGGATCCAGCCGTCCAGGGCGCGGTTGGTATTAAGGCTGCCCGGCAGGCGCGGCGGGTCCTGGGCAAATGCCGGAGGCCAGATCCGGCTTAAGCTGAAACCGACAATCACCGCGCCGGTGCCTCTCATAAATTGCCGGCGGGTGAGTTTAAAACCGTGCTTATCGCTCATACCGCCGCCTCCTTGGTCGCGCGCGCAATCGCCCGCACAATCCGGTTATGGGTGCCGCAGCGGCACAGGTTGCCGGCTAACGCTTGTTTGATTTGCGCCTGCGTCGGTTTCGGGTTACGGTCCAACAGCGCCTTCGCCGTCATAATCATGCCGTTGATGCAGTAACCGCATTGCGCCGCCTGCTCTTCAATAAAGGCCTTCTGCAGCGCATGCGGCTTGGCGATCGTGCCCAACCCTTCGATGGTAGTGATATTTTTATTGACGACGGCAGACACCGCGGTAACGCAGGACCGCACCGCGGCGCCGTTGACGACCACGGTGCAGGCGCCGCACTGAGCGAGCCCACAGCCGAATTTAGCGCCGTTAAGCTCCAGATCGTTGCGCAGAATGTAAAGCAGCGGGGTATCGGCTTCGACGGTGACGGTGCGGACGGCACCATTTACTTTGAGGGAAAAGCTTTGCGGCATGGGTTCCTCCTTACCAAGGCGAGCAAACTACGAATAGTGTGTCACAAATTACGGCTGCGGGGCTACGCCTGCGACTTTTTTAGGCAGTTGCAGCGACGCCAGTACCGCGACGGCCAATAGCACCACACTGCCGATAAACGACGCGTTATAGCCTCCCCAACGTTCATAGAGAATACCCGCCGCCAACACGCCGGCGGCCCCGCCTACATGGTGGGTCATGGAAAGCCAACCCATGATCGGCCCCAGACTGGCCAGGCCATGCGCCTGCCGGATAAACACGCTGGCGGCGGGCATGTTTCCCATGAAGGTGAAACCGAATAACACGGCGAAGAAAATAAGATACAGTTCCGCGTGCGTTGCGGCGAACAGAAATAAAAACGGGTAGGATGCAAGCCGCAACGCATAGTTACAGGCAAGGATATGGCGCGCCTCGAACCGGTCCACCAGCGGTCCCATCAGCAGGGCGCCGGCAATCCCGGCCGACGACAGCAGCGAAAACATACCGCTGCCCCTGGCCGGGGAATAACCTTGATCAGCTAGAAACGCAACCAGATGCACCAGCATAATTTGATCGGTCACGCCGCACGCCACATAACCGATCGCAAGCAGCCAGAACCCGCGGCTGGCGGCAACTACGCCGATAGGCGTAGCGGGAACGGGCCTCGACGCACCGGCCGATGGCGCCGGACGGTCCCGCAAAAATAAAAACGATAACAACAATAACGCCGCCGCAGGCCCAAGCGTCAAAATAAAATAAGACTCACGCCACGGTAGATGCAGCAATAGTACCGCGGCGAGCGCGGCAAACAACGCCTGTCCTCCCGGCAACGCCGCCACTACCACACCGGTCGCCATGCCCTGGCGCGCGCCGAACCAGTGCGCCGCCAGCACCGTGGCCGGAATCAGGCCCGCGGCGGAAAAACCCAGCATGGGAATAATCCCGAGGAATACATGCAATGCGGCCAGCGACGACGCCCACAGCATGCCGATACCGCTCACGATAATCAGGAACAGGCCGATGAGCATTAGCCGGCGCGAACCAAAACACTGCACCGCCCAGCCGACAACCGGTTGCGCGAATGCATATAAAATTAGCGCGGCCGACGCGACTGAAGACAGGGCGGCGCGCGTATGGCCTAAGTCGCGCTCGATCAGTGGGATCAGTATCCCCACCATGGCGCGGATACCGGAGGTAAAGGCAAAGCTACCGGCGGCGATTGCCAACACGAACCAGGCGATTTTTTGTTTTTGGTTCACTATTGTTCTTAAACCTGAGTTAACGCCATCTGCAAAACCTGGGCGAGATGTAACGCCCGGCGCGGCGTCGTTTGCGCGATCTGCTCGCGGCAGCTAAAGCCATCGGCAATAATCAGCGTATCCGCAGCGGTGGCGCGCACCGCGGGCAATAATACTTGCTCCCCTATTCTGATTGATAGCTCAGAGTGATCCTGATGAAAACCAAATGCGCCGGCCATGCCGCAACAACCGGAATCGAGCAGGCTGGAATCGAGACCGAGTCTTTTAAGCAATTGTATCTCCTCGCTCATTCCTATTACCGCTTTATGCTGGCAATGACCGTGGACAATCGCTTTCCGTTTAAGCATAGGCGGATGGTAATCGGCCTTCCGGACAAGAAACTCGCCGAGCGAGTATGCCTGCTCGCTAAGCCGGCGCGCCATGGGATCGTCCGGAAAAAAATTAAGCAGCTCATCGCGGAATACCGCGATGCAGCTCGGCTCCAGTCCGATCACGGGTACGCCGGCGGCGATATCCGCTTTCAGCGCGTGCAAAATCTCGCGCAATTTTTGCCGTGCGAGATCCAGCATGCCGAAATCGTATAACGGCCGCCCGCAACATAATACCTGGCGCGGCAGCCGCACCCGATAACCCGCCGCCTCCAGCACCTCCACCGCCGCCCGCGCGGTTTCCGGATAAAAATAGTTATTAAAGGTATCCGGCCACAAAATAACAGCAGGCTTGGCGGGATCGCCAGTGGCGCGGCGCTTGAACCATTGCGTAAACGTCTGGCGCGCGAACACCGGGATGTTGCGCCCGCGCGCCATACCGATGGTGAGCTTGACCATATCCCGCAGCAGCGGAGTCTGCGTAAAAAAATTCGCGATCCCAGGCAGGATGGCCGCCAATCGCGCCCAGCGGAAGATCAGCCCCATGGAGTACGCCTGCACCGGGCGCAACCGGCCGGCGTAATAGTGGGAAAGGAACTCGGCCTTATAGGTGGCCATATCGACCGATACCGGGCAGTCGCGCTTGCAGCCTTTGCAGCCCAGGCACAAATCGAGCGCCTGCTTGATATCCGGGTTGCGCCACGCCTGCTTCATGGATTTACCCTGCAACATCTCGAACAGCAGGTGCGCGCGCCCGCGGGTGGAGTGTTGCTCTTCCAAGGTGGCACGGTAACTCGGACACATGGTACCGCCCTGCTTGCGGCGGCAAATACCGATTCCAACGCAACGCCCGACGGCGGTGGCGAAACTGCCTTGATCTTGAAAAAATGAAAAGTTCGTCACCGGCTGCAACGGCCGATAGTCGGGCCCAAGACGTAGGTTTTCATCTAAGCGATAAGGATCCACGACCTTGCCTGGGTTCATTTTGCTTTCCGGATCCCAAATCGCCTTAAACTGGCGGAACGCCTGCATCAACTCTTTACCGTACATGCGCGGCAACAGTTCCGCGCGCGCTTGCCCGTCGCCGTGCTCGCCGGACAACGACCCGCCATAACGCACCACCAGGTCCGCCGCTTCCGTAAGAAAATGGCGCCACTGCTTGACGCCATCTTCAGTATGAAAGTCGAAGCTGATACGCGCGTGCACGCAGCCATCGCCAAAGTGTCCATATAGCGATGCGCTGTAGCCGTACTTATCCAGCAGTTTGCGAAAGTCGCGCAGATAATCGCCGAGATGGTTTGGATCGACCGCGGCGTCTTCCCAGCCCGGCCAGGTCTCAGGTTCGCCCGGAATAAAATTGGTCGCGGCGGCGCCGCTTTCCCGGATCGCCCACACGCATTTCTGCTCCGCCGGATCTTCAAATAATCTCATCTCCTGCACCAGGCTGCCGGCTTCGAGCGCCGCCATCAATCGCCGTGCACGCTCGCCCGCCTCGTGCGCGGTGGCCCCACCGAACTCGACTAATAACCAGCCGCCGCCGCGCGGCAACAGCGGCAGGTCGCGCAGATGCAATTTTTTCTTGCGCATGTCGCCCACGATCTGCTCGTCCAAACCTTCGAGGCCGATGGGGCCGTAACTCAGCACCTTTGCCGTCTCATCGCCCGCCTGATAAATATCCGCGTAACCCAGCACCAGCAGAACCCGCGCCGGCGGGCTGTGAACCAACTGTGCTTGCGCTTGCAGCACCAGCACGCAGGTGCCTTCGGTACCCACCAGCGCATGCGCGACGTTGAATCCGTTTTCCGGCAACAACTCATCGAGGTTATAACCCGATACGCGCCGGCGAATCTTGGGGAACCCGGTGCGAATAAGATCGGCATACTTGTCGCGCAGCGCCTTTAGGCCGGCATAAATCTCGCCACGGCGGCCACCGGTCTTGATGATACTTTCAAGCTCGTCTTCGCTGGTCTTTCCGACCCACATGCGCAAACCGTCGTAGGTCAAAATTTCCAGCGCCTGGATATTCTCCACGGTTTTTCCGGCCATGATCGAATGCGTACCGCAGGAATTGTTGCCGATCATGCCGCCCAAGGTGCAGCGACTATGTGTCGTAGGGTCCGGCCCGAAGGTCAGGGCATGCCGCTCGGCTGCATCCCGCAGATCGTCAAGCACGACACCCGATTCCACCTGCGCCAATTTTTTGTCTGCATCGATCTCCAGAATGCGGTTCAAATACTTGGAGGTATCGATCACCACCGCGACATTGCAGGTTTGCCCGCACAAACTGGTGCCGCCGCCGCGCGCCAGCACCGGCGCGCCATGTCGCCTGGCAACGGCGACGGTTTCAATGATGTCATTCACGTCGCGCGGGATAACCACGCCAATGGGCACTTGACGATAATTCGAGGCATCCATGGTGTAGAGCGCACGGCTACCCTCATCGAAGCGCACCTCGCCGCGTATCTTGTTACCCAGATCCGCCGCCAGCGCCTCGCGGTCGACAGTGGCCGCGATTGCCTCAAGCCTGCGGGAAACTTCGCTTGGTTTTAGGAATGCACTCATTGTTTATGCTTATAATTTGCCGGATTATATACGCTGCCTGCGCTTTCTATGCACTAATCCCTGCAATTGACTTGGTCTGGGCCGCGCGGCTACCATCTATCGACGTTCACGCCTATCCATTATCCAGAAATTTCTTTTTAAGGAGCTAAAATGATTCATTTTGTTGTACACGATGAAAATGACTCGGCGGGAGTCGTCGTGGTGGAAGGCGTTAAGGCCGGGCAGGAGCTTTCGGGCTGGGTGATGGATCAGGACAAGACAATCAAGATGAAAGTGCAAAACGATATCCCGATCGGACACAAATTCGCGCTGAAGAACCTTGCGCAGGGCGCCACGGTCATGAAGTATGGCCACGATATCGGCAAAACCGTCGCGCCGATCAAAACCGGCGAACACCTGCACGTGCACAACGTCAAGACGAAAAGGTGGTAGTCGATGAAAACCGCGACATTTCCGGGTTACCGCAGGGAAAACGGCCGCGTGGGCGTGCGCAATCATGTGATTATTTTGCCGGTGGACGATTTGTCTAACGCCGCCTGCGAGGCGGTGGCGCACAATATCAAAGGTACGATGGCGCTCCCGCACCCTTACGGCCGGCTGCAATTCGGCGCCGACCTGGAGCTGCATTTCCGCACGATCATCGGCACCGGCGCCAATCCCAATGTGGCGGCGGTCGTGGTCATCGGCATCGAACCGGGCTGGACTAATCGCGTGGTCGAGGGCATCGCCAAAACCGGCAAACCGGTGCAGGGCTTCAGCATCGAGCTGAATGGCGATCACAAAACCATCGCCGACGCCTCGCGCGTGGCGCGGGAATACGTACAGTGGGCGTCGGAATTGCAGCGCGTTACCTGCGCTGTCGATGAATTGTGGGTTTCCACCAAATGCGGCGAATCGGACACGACTTCCGGATGCGGGGCGAACCCAACCGTAGGCAGCGCCTTCGATAAATTGGAAGCGATGGGCGCGACCCTCGTTTTCGGCGAGACGTCCGAGATCACCGGCGGCGAAGCCCTGGTCGCGGCGCGCTGCGCCACCCCGGCGGTCGCAGAAAAATTTATGCAGACCTGGAGCGCCTATAACGATTTCATTGTCGCCAATAAAACCAACGACCTTACCGACTCGCAGCCGACCAAGGGCAATATCATCGGCGGGCTGACCACGATCGAGGAGAAAGCGCTCGGCAACATTCAAAAGATCGGTAAAAAATGCGAGGTCGTCGGCATACTGGAACCCGCCGAGACGCCGACGGGGAAAGGATTGTGGTTCATGGACTCCTCGTCCGCCGCCGCCGAGATGGTGACCTTATGCGCCGCCGCCGGCTTTGTCGTGCACTTTTTCCCGACCGGGCAAGGCAACGTCATCGGCAATCCAATTCTGCCGGTCATCAAGCTTACCGCGAACCCGCGCACGGTGCGCACCATGAGCGAGCACATCGACTTTGATTGTTCCGGCCTGCTGCAAAGGAAAATGAACTTGGATGAGGCGGGAGAAGAGTTGCTTAAAGTCATGCTGCGCACCTGTAACGGCCGCTTCACCGCCGCGGAGGCGCTGGGACACCGGGAGTTCGTGCTGACTAAACTGTATCGCAGCGCTTAACTATAACAACGATAGTCACGGCGTAACAGGAGAAGAAAAGATGAAATCGCTACTTGTCACCATTGCGCTCGCCGTCACATTTAGCGGGGTCTCTACGGCGGCGGCGCAGAGCTACCCGTCGCGGCCAATCACGATGGTCGTGCCCTTCTCCGCGGGTGGACCGGTGGACACGATCGCCCGCCTCATCGCCGTGCCGATGGGCAAAGCGCTCAACCAGACGGTGATCGTGGACAATACCACCGGCGCGGCGGGCACCATCGGCGTGGGGCGCGTCGCCCGCGCCGCACCAGACGGTTACCTGCTTAGCATCGGCCATTGGGGCACACATGTCATCAACGGCGCGATCTACCCGCTTCAGTACGATATGCTAAGGGACCTCGAGCCGCTGGGGATGATTGCCAGCAATCCTCTGCTGATCGTGGCGAATCCCGCAGTGCCGGCGAAGGACCTGAAAGAACTGATTGCGTGGCTAAAAACTAATCCGGACAAGGCGTCGCTGGGAACCGCCGGTGTAGGCTCGGCGTCGCACATGGGCGGTGTCTACTTTCAGAACGCCAGCGGCACTAAATTCCTGTATGTACCTTACCGCGGCACCGGGCCGGCATTGCAGGACCTGGTCGGGGGACACATCCAATTCATGGTCGACCAGGCGTCGAACTCCCTGCCGCAGGTGCGCGGCGGAAAGATCCGGGCTTATGCAGTCACCGCGAAGACCCGCCT
>Ga0184634_10000423_pt1 | contig 10784 bp, 10 predicted proteins | sample PLM31_200_b1_FD_133016 | JGI IMG/M metagenome (GOLD analysis project Ga0184634, IMG submission 133016) | Groundwater sediment microbial communities from an aquifer in East River, Colorado, USA - PLM3-1_200_b1 | ecosystem: Environmental > Terrestrial > Soil > Riparian zone | place: USA: East... | reverse complement strand
AGAGCCTCGCGGCGTTCGCGGCGCTCGACACGTTCGTGAAGACGAGCCTGGTGAAGCTCCCGGCGCTCGCCGGCATCGCCGCCCTCAACATCTTCTACTGGTACGGCGCGCCGGCGATGACCGAGGCCGCGGCGCGCATCTCGGGCGAGCCGGTGAGCGACTGGTCGACCTGGATCGTGCGCGTCGGCGTGGCGGCGATCAGCCTGATCTGGCTCGCGCGCACGTTCGCCACCGAGCGCCGGTTCATGCGGCGGACCGTGGAGTCGACGACGGCGCAGAGCGCCCGGCTCGGCGCGGGCGCGGCCGCCGCGCTCGCGGACGAAGCGCGGCGGGCGGCGGTCGAGGTGACCTTCCAGCCGGAAGGGCGCCGGGCGGCGGTGAACCCCGACAGCACGCTCCTCGAGGTGGCGGAAAGCTGCGGCCTCGCGATCGAGGCCGGCTGCCGCATGGGGGTCTGCGGCGCCGACCCGGTGGCGGTGACCGAAGGCATGGAGAATCTGTCGCCGGTGGATGCCGACGAGCAGGCGACGCTCGACCGGCTCGGCTTCGCCGCCAACACGCGAATGGCCTGCTGCGCGCGCGTGCGCGGCCCGGTGGCGGTCATGCTCGCACCGGACCGCACGGTCGGCAAGCTCGTGCACGTCGGCGCGAGGTACGACGCATCGGTCAAACGGGTGGTCGTGGTCGGGAACGGGATCGCCGGCGTCACCGCGGCCGATCACGTGCGCCGCACGCATCCGAGCTGCGAGATCCATCTCGTCGGCCGCGAGCGCTTCCCGCTCTACAACCGCATGGGCATCACGCGGCTGATCTACGGCCGCTCGGCGATGCAGGGGCTCTATCTGCTGCCGGACGCGTGGTACGAGCAACACTCGATCACCTCCTGGCTCAACACCCGCGTCGATTCGATCGACCCCGCCACCCGCACCGTGACCCTCGGCACCGGCGAGACCCTCGAGTACGACCGGTTGATCCTCGCCGCCGGCGGGCGCAGCGTCGTGCCGCAGATCGAGGGGTTCGGCGCGCGGGGCTCCTACGTCCTGCGCGACGCCGAGCACGCGATGCACCTGCGCGAGTACGTGCAGCGCCGTCGCGCCCGGCGCGCGATCGTCGCCGGCGGCGGGCTGCTCGGCCTCGAGTCGGCCGACGGCCTGCGCCAGCTCGGCCTGGAGGTCCTGGTGCTCGAGCGTGGCCCCTGGCCGCTGCAGCGCCAGGTCGACGAGCGGGGCGGGCGGATGCTGCAGGGCTATCTCGGGGGGCTCGGCATCGGGGTCCTCACCGAAGCCGAGGTGATTGCGGTGGAGGCCGGTCCGGCCGGGGTAACCGCGGTGCGCCTCAGGGACGGCCGGACGCTGCCGTGCGACGCGTTCCTCGCCTGCGCCGGTGTCCGTCCGGATACGGCGCTCGCGGCCGCGGCGGGGCTCAAGGTGAATCAAGGGGTGATCGTCGACAACCGGATGCAGACCAGCGCGCCCGGCGTGTACGCGGCGGGCGACATCGCCGAGCACGACGGCCGTCTCTACGGCATCTGGCCCGCGTCCGTGGCGCAGGGCGAGGCGGCCGGCGTAAACGCGGCGGGCGGCGAGCGCCGGTACTCCGGCACCGTCCCCGCCACGATCCTGAAGATCAACGGCGCCGAGCTGATCTCGGTCGGACGCATCGCCCAGCAGGATGGCGACGAGGTGATCTCGTTCGAGGCGCCGGGGGAGTATCGCTACGCGCGCCTGCTCGTTCGCGAGGGCCGCATCGCCGGCGCGATCATGATCGGCCACGGGCGCGAGGCGACCCTCGTCGGCGACGCCGTGCGCCAGGGGCGCCGGATCGAGGCGCAGCTGCGCGAGCTGCGGCGGGGCGCCTTCGCCGCGCTGGCGGCCTGAGGCGACTGCTAAAATACCTGCTCGTCCCCCGCCGCGAGCCGCGCGCCGCATGAGCATCTCTCCGACCCCGGACATCATCGCCGAGATCAAGGCCGGCCGGACCGTGATCCTCGTCGACGACGAGGACCGCGAGAACGAGGGCGACCTCGTCTTCGCGGCCGAGTTCGTCACGCCCGAGAAGATCAACTTCATGGCGAAGCACGGGCGGGGGCTCGTCTGCATGCCGATCACCGAGGCGCACGCGCAGCGTCTCAACCTCGCGCCGATGGTGCCGCACAACCGCGCGGTCCACGGCACGAACTTCACCGTGTCGATCGAGGCCGCGAGCGGGGTGACGACCGGCATTTCCGCCGCCGACCGCGCGCACACGATCAAGGTCGCCGGGTCCCCGACCGCGCGGCCCGAGGACGTGGTCCAGCCCGGGCACGTCTTCCCGCTCATCGCCCAGCGGGGCGGCGTGCTGGCGCGGGCGGGCCACACCGAGGCGTGCTGCGACCTCGCGCAGCTCGCGGGGCTGCACCCGGCCGCGGTCCTGTGCGAGATCATGAAAGACGACGGCACGATGGCCCGGCTGCCCGACCTCGTCGAGTTCGGCGAGCGCCACGGGCTCAAGCTCGGGACGATCGCCGACCTGATCCACTTCCGCAGCCGCACCGAAAGCCTGATCAAGCGCGTCACCGAGCGCGAGATCGAGACGCGGTTCGGCCGGTTCCGCATGGTGGCGTACCTGGAGAAGCTCTCCGGCGAGACCCACCTCGCGCTCGTCCGCGGCGAGATCGATCCGAAGTCCGAGACCCTCGTGCGGGTGCACGAGCCGCTCTCGCTCCTCGACCTGCTGGACGACGGTACGGGCACGCACTCGTGGACGGTGCACGAAGCGCTCGCCGCGATCGACCGCGCCGGCAAGGGGGTGATCGTGCTGCTCAACTGCACCCAGAGCGCGGGGCAGCTCATCGAGCACGTCGCCGAGCCCCGGTCGCGCGAGCCCTCGCGCCGCGAGCTCCTCACCTACGGCATCGGCGCGCAGATCCTGCGCGACCTCCAGGTCGGCCGGATGCGGCTCATGACCACGCCGCGCAAGATGCCGAGCATGGCCGGCTGGGCGCTCGAGGTCACCGGCTACGAGAGTCCCGCGCGGGCGGCGGCGAAGTGAGTCGCCGTCGTGGTTGAGATCAAGCCGGGCCGCGACGGGGCAGGGCTCAAGGTCGGCATCGTCCGCGCCCGCTTCAACGAGCCGATCGGGGTCGTCGCGCTCGAAGCCTGCCTCGGGCGGCTCGCCGAGCTCGGCGTCGCAGGCCGGGACATCACCGTGGTCAGCGTGCCGGGCGCGCTCGAGGCGCCGCTCGCGCTGCAACGGCTCGCCGCGACGGAAAGCTACGACGCGCTGATCGCCCTCGGGGCGGTGATCCGCGGCGAGACCTATCACTTCGAGGTCGTGGCGAACGAGTCGGCCTCCGGCCTGACGCAGCTGCAGCTCGACACCGGCATCCCGGTCGCGAACGGCATTCTCACCACCGATACCGAGGCGCAAGCCGAGGCCCGCGCCGCCCCGAAAGGGCGTGACTGCGCGGACGTTGCGGTCGAGATGGCGAACCTGATCCGCGCGATCGAGCGACATCAGAAATGAAGTCCGCCCGCCGCCGGGCCCGCGAGTACGCGCTGCAGGGGCTCTATCAGTGGCAGCTCGCGGGCGCCGCTGTCGCGGACATCCGCCGCGAGCTCGCCGCGGACCAGCACTTCGACAAGGCCGACGCGGCGTATTTCGGCGAGCTCCTCACCGGAACGATCGCCGAGTCCGAGGCGCTCAAGGGCGAGATCGCCCCGGTGCTCGACCGCAAGGTCGAGGCGCTGTCGCCGGTGGAGCGCGGAATCCTGCTGCTCGCGGCGTGGGAGCTCAAGCACTCGCCCGGGATCCCGTTCAAGGTCGTCATCAACGAGGCGATCGAGCTCGCGAAGGCCTACGGCGGGACCGACGGCTACAAGTACGTGAACGGCGTGCTCGACAAGCTCGCGCCGGCGCTGCGCCCGAACGAAAAAGAATGGTCACAGAGACCACAGAGGACGCAGAGAGAACCCGACTGATCTTCTCTGTGCGCTCTGCGTCCTCTGTGCTCTCTGTGACCGCTCTGTTCGTTCTTCCATGCCCTCCGAGTTCGAGCTGATCCGGCGCTACTTCACCCGCCCGGCGCGGACCGCCGCGCTCGGGGTCGGCGACGACTGCGCGCTCGTCAAAACGCCGACCGGCCTCGTGGTCGCGGTGACGACCGACATGCTCGTGGAGGGAACCCACTTCCTCCCCGGGGCGGACGCGCGCCGGCTCGGCCACAAGTCGCTGGCCGTGAACCTGTCCGACCTCGCCGCGATGGGCGCCGATCCGCGCTGGTTCCTGCTCGCGCTCGCCCTGCCGGACGCGGACGAGGCGTGGCTCGCGGCGTTCGCCGAGGGCATGTTCGCACTCGCCGATGCGCACGCGATCGAGCTCGTCGGCGGCGACACGACGCGCGGCCCGCGGACGATCTGCATCACCGCGATCGGCAGCCTGCCGCCCGGCTATGCGCTGCGCCGCGATACGGCGACCGAGGGCGAGGAGCTCTGGCTCTCCGGGTCGACCGGCGATGCCGCGCTCGGGCTCGCGCACGCGAGCGGCCGCGTCGCGCTCGCCGCCGACGCCGTCCGGCATTGCCTCGCCCGGCTCGAAACGCCCGAGCCGCGCGTTGCGCTCGGGCAGAAGCTGCGCGGGCTTGCGGGCGCCGCGATCGACGTGTCCGACGGTCTGCTCGCCGACCTCGGCCACGTCGTCGAGCAGTCGAAGGTCGGCGCGGAAGTGGACTACGAGGCCCTGCCGCGCTCCGCAGCGCTGCGCTCGTGCGCCGATCGGGCGCTCGCCGACGAGTGCCTGCTCGCGGGCGGCGACGACTACGAGCTCCTCTTCACCGCGCCCGCGGCCCGGCGCGCCGAGGTCGAGGCGGCCGGCGCTGCCGCCGGGGTCGCGGTGACGCGGATCGGACGCGTCGTTGGCGGCGCGCCGGGAGCCAAGCTCCTCGGCGCCGACCGCAAGCCGATCGACGTCGCCCGGCGCGGGTTCGACCATTTCTCGGGCGGCGGTGCAGCGTGAACGCGATCGTGCGCCCCAACGCGGGCTTTCTCCTCTCGCACCCCGCCCACTTCGTCGCGCTCGGGTTCGGGACCGGGCTCTCGCCGATCGCGCCGGGCACGGCCGGCACGCTGCTCGCCTTTCCGCTGTACGCGGTGCTCGCCCAGCGGCTTTCGCCGGAGCTCCTGGCGGGCGCGATCGCGGGCCTGTTCGCGATCGGCGTCTGGGCCTGCGGTCGCGCGGGGCGCGATCTGGGTGCTGCGGACCACGGCAGCATGAACTGGGACGAGATCGTCGCGTTCCTCGCGGTGCTGCTCTTCACGCCGCCGGGGCTCGGCTGGCAGGCGTTCGCGTTCCTCGTCTTCCGGGCGTTCGACATCGCCAAGCCGCCGCCGATCCGGCACGTCGACCGCACGGTCAAGGGCGGCCTCGGCGTCATGCTCGACGACGTGATCGCGGCGTTCTATACGCTGCTCGTGCTGGCAGCGGCGAAGCGGCTGCTCGGCTGATCCTCGATGTCCGACACGCTCACGACCCTTGCCACCCTAGTCGGGGCGCGCCTGAAGGACCGGGGCGTGAAGCTCGCCGCCGCCGAGTCCTGCACCGGCGGGTGGGTGGCGCAGGCGGTGACGTCGGTCCCGGGCAGCTCCGACTGGTTCGAGCGCGGGTTCGTGACATACTCGAACGACGCCAAGCGCGAGATGCTCGGGGTGCGCGCCGAAACGCTCGATCGCTGCGGCGCCGTGAGTGAAGAGACGGCGCGCGAGATGGCCCTCGGCGCGCTCGCGGCGAGCCGCGCGCAGCTCGCGGTTGCGATCACCGGCGTCGCCGGCCCCGCTGGCGGCACGCCCGCGAAGCCGGTGGGGATGGTGTGCCTCGCGTGGGCGTCGAAGGAGGGCGCGGTGGACACGGTGACCAAGCACTTCAGCGGCGACCGCGAAGAGGTGCGCCGGCAGTCGGTGATCTGCGCGCTCCAGGGCGTGCTCGAGCGGACCGGAGAACCATGACGATGAACACCCGCTGCATTCCCGGCCGGCGCCGCGCGCTCGCCGCGCTCGGCCTAGCCGCCGCGTGGCCGTGGCTCGCGCATGCGCAGCAGAACGCCGGCCCCTACGTGCCGACGCCGTGGAAGATCGTGGAGGAGATGCTGAACCTCGCCGACATCCGCGCCGACGACTTCGTCATGGACCTCGGCTCGGGGGACGGCCGGCTCGTGATCAGCGCCGCGGAGCGCTTCGGCGCGCGCGGCTACGGCGTCGACATCGATCGCGAGCTCGTGAAGCTCGCGAACGAGAACGCCGCGCGGGCGGGCGTCGCGGCGCGGGTGCGCTTCGAGGAGCGCGACCTCTTCGAGACCAACCTGGGCGAGGCGACGGTGCTCACGCTGTACCTCCTACCGCACACCGTCACCCAGCTCGTGCCGCGGATCCTCGCCGAGATGAAGCCCGGCGCGCGCGTTGTTTCGCACGACTATCCGCTCGTGCCGTGGCAGCCCGACCGGCACCTGCAGTTCGAGCTGCCGGAGAAGGTCTACATCAGCGGCACCACCCGCACGGTGCTCTATCTCTACACCGTGCCGGCGCGCGTGGGCGGCGATTGGACGCTCGAGCTGCCGCCGGCGCTCGGGCGCAGCCCGGTGCGAGTCTCGATTCTCCAGCAGCCGGCCCGCGTGCTCGGCGCGGCGACCGTCGGCGGCACCGCCGCGCCGCTCGAGAAGCTCGTCATCCGCGGCGAGGAGGTCAGCTTCGCGATCCCGAACCTCGGGCGCCGCGGCCAGTCGGTGCGCTTCTCCGGCAAGGCGCGCGGCGACGTCATCGAGGGCGTCGTCGCTCTTCCGAGCGGCGAGGCGCCGTGGCGCGCGACGCGCACCAGCGCGCGCTAGTCCTGGTTCCTCCTCCTGCGCTCGCGCTCCGGACCGGCGGAGGCGGTCGATCCGCTTGTGCCGCGCGATCGAGAAGAGCCAGGTCCGACCCTGGGAGGCCCCGGCGAAACGGCGGTGCTTTTCCACACCTCGTACATGGTCTCCACCGGCCCCCGGGTACCGGTGTCCGGGCGTGGATTGCGCCACTTCAACCGCGCCCCGAAGGGAGTAGATTGACCGGCAATGGACCGTCCCGACCATGCTCGACATGAGGCAACCATGAGCGCCATCCGGCCGGCCGCCGTGGCCGGCATGTTCTACCCGGGCGCGAGCGTCGAGCTCGGGCGCGACGTCCTCGCGATGCTCGAGGAGACCCGCGCCGCGCCGCTCATCCCCGGCCTCCCGAAGGGGCTGATCGTCCCGCATGCCGGCTACATCTACTCCGGAGCGGTCGCGGCGAACGCGTACGCGCTGCTGCGGCCCGCCGTCGGGATCGTCAAGCGCGTCGTGCTGCTCGGGCCCTGTCATCGGGTGGCCGTGCGTGGCCTCGCGCTCCCGGCCGCCACCGCGTTCGAGACGCCCCTCGGGCGCGTCGAGATCGACCCCGACGCGGTCGCCGCCCTCCGCGGGCTGCCGCAGGTCGGCGTGAACGCCGCGACGCACGCGCACGAGCATTCCCTCGAGGTGCAGCTGCCGTTCCTCCAGCAGGTCCTGCGCGAGTTCAAGCTCGTGCCGCTGGTCGTCGGCTCGGCGACGCCGGCCGAGGTGGCCGAAGTGCTCGATGCCCTGTGGGGCGGCCCGGAGACGCTGATCGTCATCAGCTCGGACCTCTCGCACTATCACCCCTACGACGAGGCGCGGGCCCTCGACCGCCGGACGGTGCAGGCGATCACCGACTTCCGCACCGACATCGACCACGTGCAGGCCTGCGGCGCGACGCCGGTGACGGGGTTCCTCACCGCGGCGAAGAAGCGCGGCCTCCAGCCCGAGCTGCTCGACGTCCGCAACTCCGGCGATACCGCCGGCGGCCGGGATCGCGTCGTCGGCTACGCTTCGTTGGCGTTCTGGGAGCCGCGGCGGGCCTACGACGCCGAGCACGGCCGGACGCTCGTCGGCCTCGCGCGCGCGAGCGTGGTGAATGCGCTCGGCACGGGACCCGCAGTCGCGGTTCCTGAGGCGCCCTGGCTGAGGGAGCGCCGCGCGACCTTCGTGACCCTGACGCAAGAGGGCAAGCTGCGCGGCTGCATCGGCAGCCTGCACCCGACCCGGACGCTCGGCGAGGACGTCGTCGCCAACGCCGCTGCGGCCGCGCTGTCGGACCGCAGGTTCTCGCCGTTGACGCCGGAGGAGCTCGCCAGGATCGAAATGGAGGTGTCGCTCCTCTCAGCACCCTCGTTGGTGCTGTTCGCCGACGAGGGCGACCTCTTCGCGCAGCTCCGGCCGGGGGTGGACGGCGTGATCATGGCGTGCGGCGGGAACCGCGGCACCTACCTGCCGCAGGTGTGGGCCGACCTGCCCGAGCCGCGGCAGTTCTTCGCGAGCCTCATGCAGAAGGCCGGCATTCCGGCCGACACGCGCCTCACCCGCTGCCAGATCTGGCGGTACCAGGCGATGAAGTGGCGCGAGTCGGAGCTGCGGGTGCACTAGGACGGGGTGAGCGCATGAGCGCGGTCGCCGAAAGCAAGTACCTCGGCCGCTGGTGGCACAAGCTGGACGACGGCCGCATCCAGTGCGACCTGTGCCCGCGCGACTGCCGGCTGCACGAGGGCCAGCGCGGCGCCTGTTTCGTCCGCATGCGCGAGGGTGACCGGATGATCCTGACGACCTACGGCCGGTCGTCGGGCTTCTGCGTCGACCCGGTCGAGAAGAAGCCGCTCAACCACTACTACCCGGGCAGCTCGATTCTGTCGTTCGGCACCGCGGGCTGCAATCTCGCGTGCAAGTTCTGCCAGAACTGGGACATCTCGAAGTCACGCGAGATGGATACGCTCGCCGACGAGGCCTCGCCGGAGAAGATCGCGCGGGCGGCCGAGGAGCTCGGGTGCAAGTCGGTCGCGTTCACCTACAACGACCCGGTGATCTTCGCCGAGTACGCGATGGACGTCGCCGATGCGTGCCATGTGCGCGGGATCAAGACGGTGGCGGTGACCGCGGGCTACATCTCACCCGGCGCGCGCGAGGAGTTCTACGCCAAGATGGACGCGGCGAACGTCGACCTGAAGGGGTTCACCGACGAGTTCTACTTCAGGCTGTGCGGGGCGCATCTGCAGCCGGTGCTCGACACGCTCGTGTACCTCGAGCACGAGACCGACGTCTGGTACGAGATCACGACCCTGCTGATCCCCGGGAAGAACGACTCGTCCGAGGAGATCGAGGCCGAGTGCAAGTGGATCATGAAGGAGCTCGGACCTGACGTGCCGCTGCACTTCACGGCGTTCCACCCCGACTACAAGATGACCGACCTTCCCAACACGCCCGCCGCGACGCTCACGCGGGCGCGGGAGATCGCGCTGCGGGAAGGGCTGCACTACGTCTACACCGGGAATGTGCACGACACCGAGGGCGGCACGACCTTCTGCCCGGGCTGCGGCAACGCCCTAATCGTGCGCGACTGGCACCGCATCCTCAACTACCGCGTGACGCCCGGCGGTGCTTGCCGCGAATGCGGGACGGCGATTGCCGGCGCGTTCGAGGAGTTCAAGAAGGCCTTCGGCCCGCGCCGGATTCCCGTCCGGCTCGCGAATTTCCACGCGGCCTGATCGGCCTGTCTCCGCATAGTCATTTCTTCGCCGCAGCGGCCGGCGCGCCCGGCTTCGCTTCGGGGAAGTAATAGTTCGCCGCGAACGAGTACGGCGGGAACATGAAGCGCTTCGCCGGCACCACCTTTGCGGCGTACTCGCGCTGCGAGTCGTAGACCTTCTTGAAGACCGGGTTCTTCGCGGACTCCTCCTTGGCGATCTCGTCCCACGCTTTGAGCGTTGCGGTGAGGATGTCGGGCGGCGTCCGCAGGATCAGGACGCCGTGCTTTTTGACCATCTCGTCCATCGCGTCGGCGTTCTGCCGCTGCCATTTCATGCTGAACGACAGGAAGGCATCCTTCACCGCCGACCGCACCGCCTCCTGCTGCGGCGGCGTGAGGCTCTTCCACACGTCGAGGTTCATGACGAACTCGCCGATCGAGTTGTTCTCGTGCATGCCCGGGGTGTAGTGGTACTTGAAGACCTGCGGCAGCCCGAGGCGCAGATCCTCGACGCCGCCGACCCACTCGGCGCAGTCGATCACGCCCCGCTGCGCGGCCGGGACGATCTCGCCGCCGGGGAGGTTGACGACGCTCTGGCCGAGCCTCGCATACAGGTCGGCATTCAAGCCCGTTTGCCGGCACTTCATGCCCTTGAAGTCGGCGACGCTCTTCAACGGTTTCTTGAACCAGCCGAGCGCCTGCGGGCTGACCGGGAACGCCGGGAACGCGGTCACGTTCAGCTTGAGCGTGTTCTGGTAGAGATCGTTCCACAGGTCGATGCCGCCGCCTTCGTACAGCCAGCCGAGGTAATCGATGTGGTCCATGCCGAACGGCCCGCCGGGCGCGGCGGTGAAAAGCCCCGCCGCAGTGTTCTTCCCGACCCAGTAGTACGCGGCCGAGTGGTGCCCGTCGATCACCTTCTTGTGGGTGGCATCGAGCACCTCGAACGGCGGGACGACCTGGCCGGCGGTGAGGGTCTCGATCTTCAGCTGGCCGCCGGTGAGCTTGTCGACCCGATCGGCGATCATGCGGAAGTTCTCGTGGACGATGAGGCTCCCCGGCCAGGAGGACTGCATCTTCAGCGTGCGAGCGGGCTCCTGCCCGCCTGCCGGCGTAGGCAGTGCGGCGACGAACCCCCCGACGATCAGCGTCGCGAGGACGGTGCGTAGCGTCTTGTTGCTCATCTTGGCTCTCCTTTTTGAGTTGTGCGGT
>Ga0184634_10000422_pt1 | contig 10786 bp, 9 predicted proteins | sample PLM31_200_b1_FD_133016 | JGI IMG/M metagenome (GOLD analysis project Ga0184634, IMG submission 133016) | Groundwater sediment microbial communities from an aquifer in East River, Colorado, USA - PLM3-1_200_b1 | ecosystem: Environmental > Terrestrial > Soil > Riparian zone | place: USA: East... | reverse complement strand
GATCGTGCTCGGAGCGGGCGCGCGGTTGAGGAGCGAGCATCCCGACAGTGATGCTGTGATGGTAAGTGCCGCGGCGCGCGCCAATAGTCCGATACGCCGTTCGACGCGCGTCTGCCGCCTACTCGCCGGCGCCGGCGGCATTACCGATGACCTGCAGCTTGTCCTTGATGCGCGCGACCTGCTCGGGCTCCTCGGACTTCTTGAGGGCGTGCCGGTATTCGAGCGCCGCATCCTTGAGCTTGCCGATTTTGAGATACGCGTCGGCAAGATGCTCGGAGATGGTTGGATCGTTTCCGGTCAGGTGCACCGCGCGTTCGAGTTGCTCAATGGCGCGGTTGTAATCGCCGCGCTGGTAATACACCCAGCCGAGGCTGTCCACGAAGAATCCGTCGTCGGGTTCGATGGTGAGCGCACTTTTGATCAGCTTCTCCGCCTCGTCGAGGTTTTTGCCCTGTTCGGCGAACGTGTAGCCGAGATAGTTGAGCGCCTGGGCGTTCTTGGGATTCAGCTCGACCGCCTTGCGCAACTGCACAATCGACTCGTCCTTCTGCTTGTTGAGGTCGTAGAGCGCACCGAGCGTGAAATGAAACTTGTCGCTGTTGGGATCGATCTCGGTAAGTTTGCGGGCGGTCGCGATCGCGGATGGGTAATCCTTCTTGCCCTGGTACACGCCGACCAGGTAGCCCATTATTTCGGGATCGTTCGGCCGCTTGGTGAGAGCTTCATTCAGCGCGCGGATCGCGCTGTCGAAATCCTTCTTGCGCGTGTACACGCTCGCGAGCTGAAGGCGCGACTCGACGTAATAGGAATCGCCGGCCGGGATCTTGTTGAATTCGGCCATCGCGCGGTCCGGCTCGTTCTGGTCCGCATAGACGGCGCCGAGGTAGGAGCGCACTTTGAAATTTGCCGGCTCCGATCCGAGCACCAGGTTGAACTCGATGGCCGCGTTATTGAGGTCGCCTTGCTCGTAGTACAAAAGACCGATCTTGGTCCGCGTGTCGGCTGCGTTGGTCTGCATCGATTCAAGCCGGCGCAATTCACCGAGCGCCTGGTCGTAATTCTTCTGCCCGGCGTAAAGCTCGGCGAGCCGCTTGCGCACCAGCTCGTTGTTCGGATTGATGGCCGTGATCTTCTTGTAATAGAAGATCGCTTCCTGCGGTTTGCCCTGAATCTCGCGCAGTACCGCAACGTCGATCAGGACCAGCTCCTGCTGCTGGTTGAGCTCGAGCGCCTTCTGATAATACTTGTCGGCCTGCGAGTAGTTGCCCGCCGCGACCATCACGCGGCCCGCGTAGTAGTAACCCAGGAACGAGTTGGGCTGGAGCGCGATGAGCCGCTCGAAGATCTCTGCGGCTTGCTTGTAGTCGCCGCGCTTGGCGTAGATCGTGCCGAGGTAGATGTAAGCCTGCTGATTCTTCGGATCCAGCTTGAGCGCCTCCTGATACTCACGCTCGGCGCCGGCGTCATCGCCGGTGGCAGTTTCGATGCCGGCAGCGAGCAGCCGTGCATCGACAGAGCGCGGGTCGGCCGCGATCGCCTGCTGGATTTGCTCGCGGGCCTTCTGCAGCTCGCCGTCCTGGACGTACAACGCCGCGAGCTTGAGGCGCAGTTGCGCGTTGTGCGGATCGTAGTGGACCGATTCGGCGAAGTCCTTGAGCGCCTCCGATCGATCGCCCTCGTTGCTCGCGACCTGCGCCTTGAGGAATGAGCCCATCGCACGAGCCTCAGCCGGAATCGCGATCGCAGGCTCTCCACCGAATGGCCCGGCGCTTCGTGGCGATTGCGTAGCCGACGGACGCGCGCTGGGCGCCGTCATGCGCGAACATCCGATCGCAACGGCTGGCATCGCGAGCGCAAACAGAACCAACGCGGGGGCGATTCGCCGCCGTGGTACGAAGCTTGGATTGGTGCTCGGGGTCACAGTGAAAATAGGCGGCATGTCCGCAACGAACCGTGGTCCGCCGCGATCCGCCGAACCTTCATTATATGATTTGCTTGAGCCAAAGCGACCGTGCAACCACGACGCGACGATCCCCTCATCTTGCCGCATCCCCCGCGTTCGAAGGGACGCGTTCGCCGAGTGGCCCACCGTTGAAATCCGAGCCGTGCTCGCCCCGCAGTAGGCGGGACGCTTAGCGCGGCTTGAGTTGAAACAGAACCAGCTCGCTACCGCGCATCACCGGCTCCATCGTGAAGACGGTGTCGATCGCGTCGAGGTCGCGCTTGAGCCTCTGGGCATAGGCGGGCGAGTGCGGCGCCGCCAGGAGCAGATAGACTGGCTTGCCTTCGGCGCACTCGGCCAGAAGCGACTTGGCGAGCCCCGATGACATCGCGACATCTGCGAACAGCACGGGCGGCACTTGACCGTCGAACCCTGCCGCGCGCTTCGCGTAGAGACGGCTCACGTGATAGTCCGTGTAGCTTTCGCCCGGATCGTCGGCGCTCAGAGCGACGAACGTCCGATCCGGCGCCGGCGCGTTAAGCTCCAGGAACTGCAGCGAGACATTGCTGAGCACGGTGGCTGCGGGTTCGATTGCTCCACTCGTCGCCGCGAGTTCCGTCAACATCGTCGAGTCGGCAGGGCGCGCTTGGAGCCGCCCGGTCACAACTGTTGCAATTGATCCGATCAGCATCAGGTCGAGTGCCAGCACTGCCAACATTCCAGTCAATTCGTAGGCGTTTCGCGAGCGCACGCCAAACACGTCGCGCATCCAGCGGTTCGCCACGACCACTCCATATCCTGCGCCCATGAACACGACGAAAGCGGCGGGCAATATAAAGGCAACGTCGGTGAACAAATACATGAGATACACGGCGAGCAGTGCGGCGAGGAATCCCAGCCCGAAAATCACGACCCGGCGTTCCGCGCGATGGCCGGGCTTGCGAAGAATCGCGCCAAGCCCGATCGCTGCAAACACCGCCCCGGCAAACGGATAGAGATAATAGCCGGGGCCCGCGGAGTCCTGCAGCGCGCCGTCGAGTCCGAGCAATGCAAGAATGTACACGGGCGCGTTGCCGTACGGGTTGCGCGGCATCGTCGGGCTGAACGCGAACGCGAGCTTGAATGTCTTGCCCGCCGCGCCGTACACCTCCGGCACCCAGTAGCTGTAACCGCTGGCGAACGCATGACCAAGTTCGCGGATGTTCGCCGCAGCCTGGATCACCGGAGCAACGCAAAACGCGACCGCGGCCAGCGCAAGCGCCACAACGGTCTTCCATCGCGCAAGCCCGACCCCTGCCGGTGGCGCCAACCATAACGCCGCCGCGACGCCCGTCAGCAGCACCGCATTGCTTGGCCGAATCATGACGGTGAATCCCGCGAGCAGCCCGAAGAGCGCCCACCACAACCACATGCTGCGCGGCGCGATTCGCTCCGCGTCGGTCGCTGACGCCAGTGTTAGCGCCGCCAAGACAGTGACGGCGAGCGTCGGCACATCGCTCAACACAAGCGTCGAGTAAGTCACGAATAGCGGCGACGTCGCGAGAATGAGCGATGCGAACAGCGCGCTTGGGCGGCCCAAGAGTTTGAGTGTCAGGAGGTAGAGCGCCGCTAACGCTAGCAGCCCCAGCGCGAGCGTCACGCGGCTAAGCCGCCCGACCTCACGACCGACCAGCGGAAAACCCGCCGCGAGCAGCAACGGGTAGCCTTCGGTGTATCGCGATGGGTAAGAATAGCCCCCGAAATGCAACACCGGACCCAGCCCGCGATCGAGGTTGACCGCCGCCGCCGCGTATTCGAGTCCGTCGGGCCACGGCATCAGCTCCGCGCCGCGCTTGGCGCCGCTGCGCACCATCATCGTGAAGCTCAGCGCCAGTACGAGCGAGAGCAGCGCGACATCGAGGAGGCGGAACCGGTGGCTCACCGCCGCGACATCCACCGCTGATGACTTCGTCGATTTCACAAAGGTCAGCGCGCCAAAGCCGCCAGTCGTCGCCTGCTGATGCGGGCGCATCCGAGGCCTGGCTCTACGCCGTCCTGTTGCTGCCGCGTGTAGCGCGCCTGCTCTACCCCGCAGTGTGGGTGGAGGACGACTTTTACCTCCAAAGCGCCTTCCTGGTGAGTATGGGAGTGCGCCCGTACCTGGATTTCGTGCATCCGCACATGCCGCTGTTGGAGTGGCTTGTTGCAGGGTATCTCAAGCTCTTCGGCGCAAGCCACTTCACGATTGAAATCCTGAACGAGGGCGCGATCTACGCCGGGAACATTTTCACGTACGCGCTGGCGCGGCGCGCAGCGAATCGGCGTACCGCAATTCTTGCGGCGCTGCTGTTCGGATTCTCCGCGCTGCTGTTTCGCTATCACGTCTATGAGCGCGAATGCTTCGTTGCGCCGCTGGTGCTGCTCGCGGCGATCATCGCCGATCGCGACCATGCGAAGGGTCCGCGATACGCCGCACTGATCGCAGCTCTTTTCATCCTCGCGTGCGCTGTAAAGCTGACGGCTGCGATTGCGATCGTCGTGGTCGTCGCGCATCTGGCAACTGACGGTCGGCGCATGCGCGACGCTATCATCGTTGGCGCCGGTGCGGCGTTGGGCGTAGTGGCGTTGAGCGCTCTGCTTTACGGCCTCTATGGGTTCGAATTTTTCTTTCAGACCTTCCTCTTCCACTTCATGAAGGGGCGTCTGGACGCCTGGGCGGTTGCGGCCTACCCGCTTGAGATTCTCGATGTGTTGGTACCGCTGTTCATTCTCGGCGCCGTGCGCCTCGCGCGGACACGCCCGCTCACCCCCGCGATGCGGCTGGTGTTGGCGATGGCGCTCGCCGAGTACGCCTTCTACGGCCTGCTGAGCCCGACCGCGTGGGGCCACAATTACATCGAGGCGCTCCCGTACATCGCGATCATTGCCGGGGTTGGTCTCGACTCGATAGTCGCGCAACTGGGCGACGTGGTTCGCGGCGAGCGGCCGTCACGAACGGCGCGCAGCTGGCTCGCCCTCGGCGTCGGGTTCATTGCGGCATCGCTCCTGTGGTTCGCACCGCTGGTGAACGAGAACTGGATTCGCGCCAGCGTGTACGGATTCGGCTTCCTGCCGCGCGCGGAATTGCGAACGCTCGCGGAGTCCATCCGTCGCACAAGTCCGGCCGGACGCGATGTCATCGCGCCGGCCTTCTTGAGCTTCGAAGCGAACCGCGCGGCACTCATCCGCTATCCGGAAACCTACGGCGTGTACCGCGAAGCGAGGGCGGGCTATGAGCGCGACGGTTTCTGGGCGGCGCGCGAACGACTCGGCCGCGCGGACTTCTTTAGCCTGGTCGCGACCACGTCCAGCCATTGGAGCGCGCCGATTTCGGATGCGATCGCGGCAGGCGCCGTATCAGCCGTCGTCGGCGACTCGCCCATCATGACGCTCCCGCTCGTGCTGGTTCGCCCGGACTACATGATGCAGAACGGTTTTGGGCCGGTTTCGCGAACCGAACACTTCACCGTCTGGGGGACGGCTGCGAGTACCTCACCGCGATAACGACCCCCCGGGGCGGGGCGTACCTTTGACGGACGCGCGGGCGCACCCCACCGGGCGCGCGATTGCTTCGACTTCAAAATGCCGTTTGACGCGTCGGCTGAACTACTAATTGTAGTATTATACTTACAAACTGTGATTATATTGCGGTCATTGACAACAAAGTTGGTAATAGCATATTAAAGCGGCGCACGGCTTCACGTCCCACGTCTCCCTCCTATCTTCTCGCGGGGCGGTTGGTCTGTGCGAACGAAGTAAGTAAATCGAACTGCGCGGGCCTTCCCGGTAGGTTCAGATTGCGGCTGCGTGCGACGCCTTCGAGGTTGCAGGCGGTGCTGAGGTTGGAGGCGGCTTCGTTCGCAACCGCGACCCCGGAAGCCCCAAGGGGTGTTTATGGTCGCGATTCGTCGTTTCGCCAAAGGTCAGATTGCGGTCGTAATGGCTGTCGCGCTCGCGTCGGTCTTAGGCGCGATGGCGATGTCAGTGGACGTAATGATGTTCTACTGGCAGTGGTCGCTCCTGCAAAAGGCTGCCGACGCCGCAGCGCTCGCTGGCGCGCACTACCTGCCGGGCAAGCCTGATGTCGCCACCACCGAGGCTGGGAACTACGCCGGCCTCAATGCGGTGTCAGCGGGCGAGATCACCTCAATCGAGTTCGCCAACGGCAACCGCGAGATAACGGTTACGCTCACCCGCGTGGTTCCGTTCTACTTCGGCCGCGTGTTGGGGCTCACCGAAGCTCCAGTGAGCGTGGTGGCCACCGCGGGAGTTCAGAGCGTGGAGGGCGCTCGGGGCCTCGTGCCGATCGGAGTCAATTGCCCGGCGGGAGTCCCCGACTCGTGTGGTTTCAACAAGTACGACCTGGTGACTCTCAAGGACGACATGTTCGGTTCCGGCAATTGGTTTCCAGTCGATTTCGGCGACGCGGGTGGCGGCGCAGCGGCTTACAAAGACGACATCATCAACGGCTACGAGGGCGTGGTCTCGATCGGTGACTGGATCCCCACCGAACCCGGCAACATGGTCGGACCCACGGTGAAGGCGTTCACAGATCGCATCAACGCCGCACTGTCCAACAGCGAGTACGCGAGTTCCACCTACAACAGTCCTGTGCCGGGCGATCCACGGTTGATACAAGTGCCGCTTGCCGACTTCACCGACGTCGGCGGCAAGAGCGCGATCCAAGTTACGGGTTTCGCCGAATTTTGGATCGAGGGGGCCTACCCGGACGGATCGGTCAAAGGCTACTTCATCAGCGTGGTAGATCCGAAGGACTATCCTTCGCCCGACGCCCCGGACGGCGGCTCGCTGGTGCCGGTGCTGCTCCGCTAGTTCGGGCGCCGCGCGGCGTCACCGGCGCGGCGGGTTGTAAACGTGCAGGAATGAGAACGCCGCGATCACCAATGCGTGCGTGATTCTGCCGGTCGCGATCAGCTCCTTCACCTTCGACAAGGGCACCAGAGTGACTTGCGTCTCTTCCGTATCGCTGTGCGAGGCGCGGCGCACCTTGCGAACGTTGCGCGCGAGAAACGTGTAGCAGAAGTTCGGCTGTATGGCCGGATTGGGATGTACGCGCCCCAGTTCGACCACGTCGCCTGAGTCGTAGCCGGACTCCTCGACCATCTCGCGCCGCGCCGCAACCAGCGGGTTCTCGTCGCCTGGATCGATCATCCCTCCCGGAATCTCGAGCGTGAATGCGCTGACACCGTGACGAAACTGGCGCACCAACACCACCTCGCGCTTGGGCGTCACCGGGATGATGTTCACCCACGCGGGCGCCTCAAGGATGAAGAAGTCGCGCTCGCCGCGCACAGGATGGTTGGAGCGGCGCCGGTGAAGATCGAAAATCGGCGTCCGATAGACCGGATCGCTCCCAACCGTCGTCCACTTCCGAATTTTCATGACGGCGCGCCGCCGCGCACTCAGAAAAGGCGCGCGTATTCGATCGCGGGGCAGCGATCCATGATCACGGTCATGCCGGCACGCTGAGCCTCGCGCGCCGCGTCGAGGTTCACAACCCCGAGCTGGCACCACAGGATGCGCGCGCCCTTGCGAATCGCGTCCGCGACGACTTCCGGTAGATACTCGGGCCGCCGGAACACATCGACGATTTCGACCGCATCGGGAATCGACTCGATATCCGGGTAACACCGCTCGCTCAGTACCGTAGCGAGCGCGTCGGGGGCCAGTGTCGGGTTAACCGGGATCACTCGAAAGCCGCGCGACTTGAGCAGCCTGGCGATGCGCAGGCTGTCGCGCGCGTCACTGTCGGAGCATCCAACCACCGCAACCGTCGCCGGATGCGACAAAATCTCGCGGATGACTGAATCGGGAGGATTCTCAAAGCCCACGCTTCGATCGCGCTCTTCAGTCGTCGCCCAGGATGCGGTCCGCGACCCGCGGCGCCAACCGCATGATCTCATCGAGACACGCGTGAAAGACCGCGTCACCCTTCTCATAGGGATCGTCGATATCGCCGTCGTGTCCCGCGAATTCCTTAATCGTGAACACCGCGCTATGCGCAGGCACCGCGAACTTCGCGTACAGTTCCTCTGCCTGCTGCCGGGTCATCGCAAGCACCAAGTCTGCCGCTGCGAGCAATTCCGGATGGCGCTTCAAATCGGTCGATGTGGATTCTTCGTCGAGATGGATGCCTTCGGTGCGAAGCACGAGGCGCGTATCGAGCGAGACCAGCGCGCCGTCGCGCGCGTACGGCGCGATGCCCGCCGACACGACTCGCACGCGCCCGTCGCCGCCGCGCACCTTTAGTTCGCGGCGCAGTATATGTTCCGCCATCACGCTGCGTGCGGTATTTGCCGCGCATATCATCAGCACCGAACGAAAGCGCGGCCCATTGGGGGCCGTGCCTTCGCTTTTCGTCTTGCTCTTACCACTCACGCGTTCAGCGGCCCTGCGCCACGACCTGCCCCATGCTCTCCTTGGCAGTCACGCCCTTGGCCAACTCTTCCTTCAGCTTGGCGCCAAGCTCCGCCGCCGCCCACATCGACCCGGTCTTGGTCACTTTGGCCACCGAGTGCCAGCCCTTCATCAGCCACACGTTCCCCGTGCCGACGCGGAACACCTCGCCATGCACATCTTTGGCGTCATCGCTGCCGAGCCAGGCGACCAACGGCGCGACGTGCGCGGGGGTGAATGGATCCCACTGCCCTTGCTTCGCTTGCGGCATACCGGCGGCGGTTTGCGGGGTCGCATCGACCGTCAGCCGTGTCCTGGCGACCGGCGCGATCGCGTTTGCGGTTACCCCATAGCGCACCATCTCGCGATCGATGATGACCGCCATCGCGGCGACCGCGGCCTTGGCCGCGCCATAGTTGCTCTGGCCGGCGTTGCCGAGCAATCCCGAATCGGAGCTGGTGTTGATGAGGCGTCCGTTGAGCACGTTGCCGCCCTTGTGCTGCTCGCGCCAGTAGGCGCACGCGTGGCGCGCCACGTTGAAGCTGCCCTTGAGGTGCACGCCGACCACCGCATCCCAGTCTTCCTCGTTCATGTTGAAGACCATGCGGTCGCGCAGGATGCCCGCATTGTTCACGATGATATTGAGCTTGCCGAAGTTGTCCAGCGCGCACTCGATGATCCGCTTGGCGGATTTGAAGTCGGTCACGCTCTCGAAATTCGCAACCGCCTCTCCGCCCGCGGAGCGAATTTCCTTCACCACGTCTTCGGCGGGCGAACGCGACTGCCCGGTGCCGTCGAAGTGGCCGCCAAGGTCATTGACCACGATTTTCGCGCCCTCGCGCGCCATGAGCAGCGCCTCTTCGCGTCCAATGCCGCGTCCCGCGCCGGTGATTGCCGCAACTTTGCCGTCGAGAATTCCCATGATGTTAGTTCCTCTTCACCTTGTCCTGCTGGGTTGTCGTCTTTTGTACATACTCGCCCGGTCCGACTACGTCGAAGTTTTCTACCGGCTCCATCAGTTCCGGATCAACCTTGCTGGGCAGCTCATACATCAGGTCGATGGTCATCAGCGACTTGTCGTGGTCGTGCGGATATAGCAGCACCCTCGCCTGCATCCGCTCCTTCTGAAAATCGCATGACCAGGTGCGCCGCGCCGCCATTATCAGCGCCGACGTGATGCGGAAGCCGCGCTGCTTGAGTTGGGTTTTATAGAAATCGACCAATTCGGCGAGCGATGCTTTGGTGCTGAACTCTATCTGACGCATCGCGCCCTTGGGTTTGTGCACCTGCTCGATCTGAGCGCCCGGATAAATGGGCAGCGAGTTCACGAAATCCGGCGGCAGATCTTTGGTCGGCTCAAACGGGTTCTTGGCCTTCTGCTCCGGTTGCGGCGCGGGCAAGTCAGCTTTTTGCCCGGCGCGCTCGCACGCGCCTGCGGTGACCGCGATCAGCACCGCCAGTGCCGCCACCGCGGCAATGAATGTGAGCCTGGTGGGCATGGCCCGCGCGCGCGGCGTCAAACTCTTTTGATTGAGCATTAGGGCGAGGAAGAGCAAAGACCGCATCGCGGCCAAACTCTGCTTAAACGCGCGTCGGATAGAAGTCAAGGCGCGTTGCCACCGCGCGATGGCGTCCGATGTGTGATGGTCCGCTCACTTGCGCGCCACTGGATGCGTCGCGCTTGCCCCAACCGCGTCCGTCTGAAACGATTCCACTTGCGTGAGTGAGCGCCAGAGGGCGCCTGCAGTGAATGCGGCGGCCGCGCGATCGCGGTTTCTCCATCCGCCACGCCAGTCCCTCTTGACAAAAACCACTTGATTGTAGCATTGGAAGCAACCGCGCTGTTTCTTGCGCATCGGGCGCTGCGGCATGCCGCCGACCCGAGTCCGCAATCGGAGCGCGCGGGCGGTATCGAAGCGAAGCGCTGGGGGTTCTTTGGGGCCAGTAGTAATGGAGGGAGCGGGACCTCAACCGCCGCTCAATTCAAATCTTAGCTTGAGAGGATAGGCGATGCAGACTCAGTTCGGGATTATGGCGATGATTCAGCAGGGGTACTACGCGACGTACCCGCTGCTCTTCATGTCGGTGATGTGCCTTGCGATCATTTTCGAACGGATTTGGGCGCTGCGCGGGATCACCTCGCGCGCGGCCAAGACCGCGGACTCACTCATCGCGCAGTTGCGCGCTGGGAAGATGAACGAGGCGCTGCAGGCGACCCAGGCGCGGGCCACTCCCGAAGAGCGCGTCTATCACGCATTGATCGCAGGCGCCCAGAGCCTGACCCGCGACCAGCTCGTCGAGCTCGACGAAGAGCGCCGGTTCGTGGAGATGCTCGAACTCAAGCGTTATCTGTGGATCCTCGCCACGGTCGGCGCGTCGGCTCCGTTCATCGGACTGTTCGGCACCGTG
>Ga0184634_10000421_pt1 | contig 10788 bp, 8 predicted proteins | sample PLM31_200_b1_FD_133016 | JGI IMG/M metagenome (GOLD analysis project Ga0184634, IMG submission 133016) | Groundwater sediment microbial communities from an aquifer in East River, Colorado, USA - PLM3-1_200_b1 | ecosystem: Environmental > Terrestrial > Soil > Riparian zone | place: USA: East... | reverse complement strand
CCCGCGGGCGAACATGACGGCGGCGGCGTGCAGTCCGTCGAGGTTCGTACCCCCGTAGTGGCCCCTCTCGATGTGCCACGCGAACGAGACGCGGCAATCCGCCTCGGTCGACGGCTGCGCGTAGTTGCACGGGCACAGGGTAAGACAGTTGCAGGCGTCCAGGACACTTCCTTCCAATCGCCACTTCTCGGCCATGCGTAGAGGTAGGCCTCGCCGGGATAAGTAACCGAAAGTCAGATGCTCTGGAGCGGATCGTCAGATGGCGTGGAGCGGTAACTCCGCGGGCTTCTCCTGGCCAGCCCCGCGAAAAGAGACTGGTCGCACGGCCCGCGAGGCGCTTCACCTTGATCTCCTCCGTCGACGACATGGACGTACGGTACGCCGACTGTCGACCGCCATCAACTGAGTGACGGCACCTGCGCTGCCAATCCTATTCGATGTATCGGAGCGCCTCCGCCGGAGGAATCTTTGAGGCGCGGAAGGCGGGCGACGCGGTCGCCGCCACGGTCGCGCCCAACGATATGATCGTTATGATCACGAGGTTGAGCCACGGAATCGTGAACACCGCGAAGTCCGCAAAGTAGACGGAGAACACCTTGTACGAGAGCACGACGCCCAACGCGATCCCGACGCCGATGCCGAGAGCAGCAATGAACGCAATCTCGATCAAGAACGCCCAGAGCACCATCCGCTGAGTGAACCCGATCGCCCGGAGAACGCCGACCTGCTGCCGCCGCTCCACGACGGCCCGCGCCGTAATTACGCCGAGGGCCGCAATGCCCACCATCAGGCCGATTCCGAGGTAGGCTTGCATCAGGGTCAGGACCCGCTGGGACGCGTCGAACGCGCGGCCGATCTCCTCCCGGATGTCGATCGTCCGGAGGCCATAGGGGAAGAACACCCGCTCGAGCTCGGACCGGACGAACGCGACGTCGACACCGCCCTCGAGCTGGAAGAAGTACGCCGTGTACGTGCGGGACGCGTTGAAATTGTCCTGCACGACGCTCTGGTCCGCGAAGATCCCCGACGTGAACTGGAGCGCCTGCTCGAGGATTCCGAGGATCGTGAGGCGGACCGACCGATTCTCTGCATCGAACACGGTCACGAGATCCCCCGGCTTCACGCGCAGCCCACCACCGGGGCCAACGAACTGGCTCGGGCCGGCCGCAGAGCGGTCGATCACCGCGTAGGACCGGTTCAGACCGAGGGCGCGCCAGACCTCCTCGCGCGTCAGCAGATCGTGACGGGTCCCGTTCTCATCGAGGATCGACGAGAGGTGTTCGTGAAATTCGTACTGGTTCGATTCGACGAGGAAATTGTCGATGCCCCACAGCGTGTAATCGTACGGGCCGGACCCGTCCGCGGCAATCGCTTTCGCGGGGAGGACCGTGGCGGACGAGATTCCACGCTCCCCTCCGCGGAAGTACCCAAGCGAGATGTTGTCGCGGAGGATCTGCCGGAAGTCCGGAACCTCGCCGTAGTTCACCGTGTACGCGATGACGTCGTAGCCACCGGACTGCTGCTCGATGAACCGCGCGATGCTCGCACCTTGGAGGGCTTGGACCATCGAAATCACGGTGACCGTGAACAAGATCAGCGCGAATATCGCAAGCGTCATGCCGGTGCGGAACGGCCGCTCGGTCGAGTACGACATCGCGATTCGCGCGGCGGGACGGCCCTTCCGGCGCGAACTCGCGACAATGAGGAGCTTCAGAGCGGGCGCGGCGTTGAACACCGCCACGAGGATTCCGCCGAGGACGAGGAGGAGGCCGATTGCGACGAACAGGATCGCCGTCTCGTTCTCCTGGAGGTTCACGAAGTGCCAGGGCCCGAGGTGCCAGACGAGATCTGCGACACCGGCTGCCGTCATCGAGATGCGCGCGGGAATCCATCGGGAAGCCGCGATTGCGAGACCGACTGCGAGGAGCGGGACGCCCGCGATCTTCCCCGGGCTGTAGTCGTACGCGAAGCCCCACGCCGTCCCGACGGTCCCGAGGACGGCGAGGACACTGCCCACCCCGAGGAGGAGCGCACGGTGACGTCCGTGAGGCTCGGGGAGGTCCCGGATCGCCCGCACCACGTTGAGGCGGGAGATCCGCCACGAGGCGACCGCGACGGACGCGAAGGTCATCACGGAGCCCGCTGCGAAGGCAATCGCGAGGCTCACGGGCTCAAAATAGAACGTGACCTCGAGGCCCCGCTCGAGCGGCACGACGATTCCGAAGATGTAGATCATGAGGGCGCCAAGAGCGAGGCCCGCAAGGGAGCCCAAGGCCGCAGCGAGGAGGGCGAACACCGAGCCCTCGAGGAGGAACGCCACGGTGAGGTCCGCACGCTGGAGCCCGATTGCGCGGGAGACGCCCATCTCTCCCTTCCGCTCCTCCGCCATCATCACGAAGATGTTCACGATCAGAAGCAGCCCCGCGACAACGCTGAACGCCCCCATCACAAGGAACAGTTCCGTCGCGTCCTCGCCGAGATCCGCCGCCTCGTCGAGTCCGGCCTTCTTCACGGGAGAGACGGCGAGCCCGGCGAGGCCCTTCTCCGTGATCACGAGCGTCGCGTCTCGGGTCACGGCGTCCGAGTGGACCACGCCGTCCGCGACGCCGCCATCGTTCGAAATCCGGATCAGGTTCACGCGGCCGGGTTCGGAGAACCGCTCCTGGGCGGTCCGGATGGCCATGAACACGATGGGCTGCAAGTTCCAGTTCGCCTTCCCCACGTCCTGGACGAAGTCGGTGACCCGCCCGTTCACGATCGTCTGGTTCGTCGTCCCGTAGAACATTGTGAGGATGTTCCCGATGGCCGCGTTCAGATTCTGCTGCGCGCGCTCGTTCAGGTACACGCTCACGAAGAGCGGGAATACCGGCAGGTCCGACGTGTGTCGAACGGTCCCGTCGAGGCCGAGGAGATCCCCGAGGCCCGCCTCCTGCGCGTCGTCCATCCCGAAGACCGTAACGGCCTGGTTCCCCGCGCTCCCGTTCACGTTCCGGATCGGCATGACCTTGACGAGGGCGGGCGCGAGGCCGTCGATCGGTGACCCGCGCTCCTCGAGTCCTTCGCGGAGGCGTGCGACGTAGGATTCGTTGAACGAGACGAGATTCCCGTTGAATTCGATCGAGACGACCTCGTCGACGACGTCGAGGCGCTCGTACACGTTCTGGACGAAGATGTGGTTCAAGGTGTCGCCGACGACGAGGGAGGAGGAGATGATCGCCGTGCCCACGAGGAGGCCGAGGACCGCGAGCGCGACGCGGCCCTTCCGGCGGGCAAGGTTCCGTCCCGCCATCCGGGCGAGAATCGGCCGGGCGAACGCGAGGCCTGCGACGAGCACACCGAGCAGGGCGACAATGACGAGGGGTGCGAGGACATCCGTCACGAGGATCCCCGCGGCGCGTGGCTCTCCTCCACGATTTGGCCGTTCCGCATCCGGAGGACGCGGTCCGCGTAGCTGCTGATCGTCGCGTCGTGTGTGACGACGACGAAGGTCTCCTCGTTCTTGCGGTTCATCTCGTGGAGCAGTCCCATGATCTGGGCGCCGGTGTCGGAGTCGAGGTTTCCCGTGGGTTCGTCTGCCCACACAATCGCAGGACGGTTCACAATCGCCCGCGCGACGGCGACGCGCTGCTGCTGTCCCGCGCTGAGCTCCGCGGGCTTATGACGGACGAAGTCCCCGAGGCCGACCGTGTTCAGCATCTCGGTGGCCCGCTCCCTCGCCTCTCGCGGCGGGAGGCCGGCGACGATCAGCGGCAGCTCGACGTTTTCGAGCGCCGTGAGGACGGGAAGGAGGTTGTACGACTGGAAGATGAAGCCCATCCGAAGGGCGCGGTACCGGGTCTTGGCCCGGTCGCTCATCTTGTTCAGCGGCACGCCCTCGATGTACACCTCTCCCTCCGAGAGGTCGTCGAGGCCGGAGAGGCAATTGAGCAGCGTCGTCTTCCCGCATCCCGAGGGGCCCATGATCGCAACCATCTCGCCCTTTCGGATGTTGAGGTCGACGCCGCGGAGCGCATGGACGCGCACGGCACCCGAGTTGTAGACCTTGTGGGCGTTCACCGCACGGACAATCGCGCCATCGTCGCCCATCGCAACTCGATTCGAGCAGCGGGGCCCTATTTAGGGTTTTGTGGACAGGAGTAAACCTGTTAACCGCGTGTCGATTTCCGACGAGCAGTTCGATGGAACCGCCCGTCGTGATCTTCGACTACGACCCGATGTGGCCCACCCTATTCAGGGACGAGATGGCCCGGATCCTCGCGGTGATCCGCCGCCACGTCGTGGGCCTCGAGCACATCGGGAGCACCGCGGTCACCGGTCTCGCGGCGAAGGCGACAATCGACCTCCTCGTCGGCGTGAGGCAACTCGACGACGGGCGGGAATGCATCGCGCCGCTCGCAGGGATCGGATACGAGTACATCCCCGAGTACGAACGGGAGATTCCGGACCGGCGATACTTCCACAAGGGCCCTCCAGTGATGCGAACGTTCCATCTCCACATGGTCGAGCACGGCGGCGACTTCTGGCGGCGTCATCTCCGGTTCCGCGACCACCTGCGCACGCATCCCGCAGCAGCACGGGAATACGAACGGCTGAAGCGCGAGCTCGCGGCGACGCATGGCGCGGATCGGGAGGGATACACGGACGGGAAGGCGGCGTTCGTCGCGGCGATCCTTGCGAAGGCGAGCGACGCTAGCCCAGCTTCGCGACGTAATAGTGGACGAGCCAGTCGACCTCGAGCCGGTCCCCCGACGCATGGCGCCAGAGCTCGTCCTTGACCTCGGCGAGGAACGCGGTCCGAGAGCTCTCCGTCATCCCGGCGACCTCCGCCTCGTTCGCGCCCCAGGACATCCGGAAGTCAATGAAGGTCTCCGGGGGCGAGAACACGACCTTGTGGATTTCCGTGCGGACGGCGACGCGAGGGAACCCCGCCCGCTTCAGCGCCGCCGTGACCTGCGCCGGATCCCGAATCGCCTTCGTCGCCTCGCTCTGGCGGTAGAACGCGACCGCCGGACGAAGCTCTGCGAGCTTCTTCGGCGGATTCGGGCTCCGATGCCGTTCGATTGCCCGCAGGAACGCCTCATGATGGGGGTCCGTGAAGTCGCCCCATTCCGAGAAAACGAAACGACCGGTCGACTTCAGGACCCGCGCGACCTCCGCGAAACATCGGTCGAAGCCGAAGGCGGGAATCCCGAGGTTCGACGCGACGGCGTCGAATGTCCGACCTGGGTAGATGATGTTCCGCACGTCCATCATCTCGAATCGGATCGACTTGATACCGTACCGGGCGGCCCGGTACGTGCCCGCGGCAAGGGCCCCGTCCGCGAGGTCGATTGCGACGACGCCCTGGGGCAGGACCTTCGGGGCAATCATGCAAGCGAGGAGGCCCGTGCCCGCACCGAGGTCGAGACATGACTCGCCTGCTCTCGGGTCCGCGAGCCCGACGACGCGTTCCGCGATCAGCGCGAAGTGCGGGGTCACGTTCGCGTCGTACGCCGCCGCCATCCGACTATATTCGTCCGCGAGAAGGAGGACGATTTCCTCGGGGTTCACGGCGGGCGCCATCGAAGCCCGAGGCTTAACGATTCACGCCATCGCGGGTGGTCCGCTGCGGGATGCGGTTACCCATAAATATGGGTAACTCCGACGCACGGTGCTCCACGATAGCCATCTCGGAAGGTTGTTAAGGGGAACTGCTGGATACGGCGCCGATGGTCAGCCTCCGGCCCCGGTTCCGGGAGGAACAGATCGGGATCATCACGTCGTTCATCCGGCACGTCCTCGAGGATTCCGGGTACCGCGGCCTCGTCGTGGGGATGAGCGGCGGCGTGGACTCGTCCCTTGTGACGAAGCTCTGCGTAGAGGCCGTCGGCGCGGCCCCGGTCGTCGGCGTATGGAGCGGGGAGGGGGCCGCGAAGGGCCCGGACTACCGGGATGCGCGGGAATGGGCGGGGACCCTTGGCATCGAGCTCCGGCGTTTCGACATCGCGCCGCTCGTCGAGACGTTCCGCCGTTCGTTGAAGATCCGAAAGGACAATCTCACGGCGCTCGGGAACATCAAAGCCCGGGTACGGATGATTGTTCTCTATTTCATTGCGAACACCGAAAAGCGGCTCGTGATCGGCACAGGGAACAAGTCCGAGCTCGCGGCGGCGTATTTCAGTAAGTTCGGCGACGGCGGGGTCGACTTCCTCCCCATTGGTGATCTTTACAAGACGCAGGTCCGCGAGATGGCCGCACACTTCGGCGTGCCGAAGCGGATCATCAACAAGACCCCGACGGCGGGACTCTGGCCGGGTCAAACGGACGAGGACGAGCTCGGCGTCCGGTACGAGGTGCTCGACCGAATCCTCATCGGGATCGAACTCCACCTCACGCCCGAGGAGATCGCCAGCCAGGCGGAGGTCGACCTCAAGACGGTCCACCGCATCGAGAAGCTCGTCGCGGCCGGTGCCCACAAGCGAAAACCGCCCCTAATCCCCAAGGTCGGAATCCGTACGTTCGGCCTCGACTGGCGTGAGTAAGGCCTTCCGCTCCGCGAACGCGGCGAGGAACCGCTCCCGCGCATCGACGTCGAACACGATTTCATCGATCTCCGCGCCGAGAACCTGCCAGAACCGCCTTGGCGTGGCGAGCCGAACGGCGACGAGGCCCTCCTTCGAGCCAGTCACGTAGAGGCGGCGCCGGCCCCAGGGCGCGCTCAAACCGAGCTTTGGTTTCCCCTCGAACGGCTCCACGGATCTGATCGACCGGAGCGGCACGACCGCGCGGAAGTACCACCCCTGTCGTAGGATGAGGCGGGTCGTCGTCAGCCAGTGGTTCGTGAGGAGGGGCGACACTCCCGACACGACGATGTACACGGTCAACGCGGCGCCGGTCAGGGCGAGCCAGAACGGAGGCGTTGGGACGAGCAGGGCGAGGAAAACGAGGAGGTTGACCGCGAGGAGGGCGAGGAGGACGAGCCGCTGGAGGAACAAACCCCGACGGTACACGAACTCGACGCGCTTCCGAGAGGTCGCCGTCCCGGTCACCTCAGCCTTGCCGGCTGGTGCTGATGAACTTGATCGCCTTTACGCCCTTCGCCCGGCGTACGTTCTGGACGAACTCTTTGAGACGCCCGCTCGACCCCTCCGCGACGAAAATCTCGAGGCAGCTCGACTCGTCAAGGTGGGAGTGGAGCATCGTCCGGATCTCCTCGAACCGGTGCTGGATCGAGACGAGGTCAGCCTTCATCGATTCCTTGTCGACGACGGCGGCGAGGATCAACGTGCTCGCACCGGATTCTGCCGTCCACTCCGCCTCGTCGATGAAGTCCCGCAGCGCCTCCCGGAACGCCTCCGAACGGCTCGGGTACCCGCGACGCTTCACGACCTCTTCGAGCTTCCGGAGCGTCTGCAGGTCGACGGACATCGACACGATGGGCATCGTTAATAACGAAAGGCCGGAACGTATTTGGATGTTATTAAGAAGAGCCGAGGACTTAAATAACCCGTTCCCGTGGGACTCGGGCACGTGGTCGACCCAGTCCTCCTTGTGGCACTCGCCGGGATCACCGGGGCGACCCCCCTCGTCGTCGCGGTGATCCCGCTCATGCGGGCGCGCGTGTCCGAGCGCATGACGCACGTCATGCTCGGCCTTTCCGCGGGAATCCTCCTGAGCCTCTCCCTCATGAACCTCCTGCCGGAGAGCCTCGAGCTCGGAGCGGACATGGGCTTCTCGGCGCAGCTCGTCGCCTTCGGGGCCGTCGTGGGCTTCCTCAGCCTTCTCGTCCTCGAGCGGCGCGCGCTCGCCGCGGGGGCGGACGCCCGCCATGTCCACTACGAGAACGGGCGGAAGATTCAGCCGTTCGGCACGCTCGCGATGAGCGCCCTTGCAATCCACGGCCTCCTCGACGGCTTCGTTATCCCGCTCGCGTTCTTCGCGGGCGAGGGCCCCGGGATCGTCGTCACGGCGGTCGTCGCGCTCCACCAGATCCCGGACAGCTTCGCGGCCGCCGCGATCGGCCTCGCGTCCACGCATACCCGCCGGGCCGCGCTCAGATATGTGCTCGTCACGGCGATCGACACACCGATCGGGATCGGGATCGGGTTCCTCTTTCTCACGGCGGGTGCGGCGATCCTTCCCTTCGGCCTCGCGTTCTCCGCGGGCACGTTCCTCTTCGTCTCCGCCGCGGATTTGGTGCCGGAGCTTCAGCACCGCGCGCGGAGTCTGCTCGTTACGGCGTCGATCCTTTCAGGGTTCGCAATCGTCGCCGCGCTCACGATGCTCCTCCCGGGCGCGTGAAGCTCTTCGCGCATCAAGCGAGAAATTTCAACGTGGAAGAAACGCCGAGTTGCATCGTCTTCACCGAATAAAAATCCGCGTTTCCCGCGGGGCCGAGAATTCGTGTGGGCGATGAGAAACCTATTTGTAGACCGCCTTGGATACCGCGCCGCACGTCCGCGGAGCCGCGCGTTCCAGCGTGGTCTTTGTGATTCTGCGAGGGGGAGCCGACACATGGAAGAAAGCATCTTCCAGCCGTACATCAACACTCGTCCGATCTTCAAGATGGATCGGGATATCCTCCGACCGTCGTTCGTCCCGGACCGATTGCCGCACCGGGAGGCCCACGTCGACCAGCTCGCCCAGATCCTCGCGACCGCGCTGCGGGGTGAACGGCCGAGCAACGTCCTCATCTACGGCCAGACGGGCACCGGGAAGACGGCCGTTGTGAAATACATCGAGAACGAGTTCAAGAAGCTCGAGGGCGGGCGGATGGTCCACTATATGTACATGAACTGCCAGATCGTCGACACGCCCTACGCGGTCCTCCAGAACGTCGCGAACCGGTTCGTGGAAAACTTCTCGCAGCGGGTCCCGTTCACGGGCCTGTCGACGGACCGCGTGTACACGATGCTATGCGAGAGGCTTGACGAGGAGAAGCGGATTGTGATCCTTGTCCTCGACGAGATCGACAAGATCGTGACGAAGAACGGCGACGACCTCCTCTACCAGCTCCTGAAGATCAACGAGGACCTCACGCGGGCGAAGCTGTCCATCATCGGGATCAGCAACGACCTGAAGTTCACGGAATACCTCGATCCCCGCGTGAAGAGCCGGTTGAGCGACGAGAAGATGGTGTTCCCGCCGTACAACGCGGAGGAGCTCTTCGACATCCTGAACCAGCGGTCCGCGCTCGCGTTCGACAACGGCGTCGCGAACGATTCCGTCCTCCGGCTCATCGCGGCCCTCGCCGCCCAGGAGCACGGGGACGCGCGGCGGGCGCTCGATCTCCTCCGGGTCGCGGCGGAGCTCGCGGAGCGCGCGGGGGAGGACCACATCACGGACCAGCACGCCCAGCGGGCGAAGAACAAGATCGAGCTCGACACCGTCGTCGAGGCGGTAAAGTCCCTCCCGACGCAATCGAAGCTCGTCCTCTTGGGGATCGTCTCGAACCAAGAGGCGGGCGTGGACCGTCTCACGACGGGCGAGGTCTACGGGACGTACAAGGAGCTGTGCCGCAAGACCGGCGCGCCCGTCCTGACGCAGCGACGCGTGACGGATCTCCTCTCCGAACTCGACATGCTCGGCCTCATCCAGGCGCGCGTGAAGAGCTTCGGCCGCGGCGGGCGGACGAAGGAAGTCCAGAGCGCCGTGCCGTTCCTCGAAATCAAGAGGGTCCTCGAGAAAGACGAATTCCTCGCGCCCGTTCGGGGATACCGACCCCGCCTTCAAACGACCCTCATATAGGGCCCTCGTACTCGTCGGGCGGCGGTGGCTCCTCGGGCTCGTCCTCGATCCCTACATCGTCCCCGACCTCTGCCGGTTCCTCTTCTCGACGCGCCCGCCAGGACTTCCACCGCTTCGTCCCGAAGGTCCACCCGTAGTCGATGAGGAACGGAGCGGCGATGAGGAGGACGATGGACACCGCGAGGGCGTCCCAGCTGTTTTTCGGAGCGCTCGGATCGCCCCACGAACGACAACAAGAGGGCGTCGGGGCCACGAGGAGCTTGATGAGCCCGAACGACGGCAGCTCCCCGCGGGCCTTTCCGATTACATTCGCGTGGGGGACGACCCATCGGTCGTACGGCCTGGCAGGACACGGATCCCGCACGGCACTGCAGTCTCGGTCCGAGTTGTAGTCCCCCATCGTGATGTATCCGTCTTGCCGGTACCCCTGCGTGATCAGCTCGCCGAGGTTGAACGTGATGCCGAGGTCTCCTCGGAACCCGAGATGTTTGAGGTACACGCTGCCCGTGATGTTAAAGGGGAACTCGAGGTTGCTACCGCCGGCGTCCCAAGCAACCCAATCCGCGCGCGGGAGGCCGAGGAGGCTGGGCACGTCGTATGACCTGTTCGAAGTGACATTCCACTCCAGGTAGAGGATCACGCGGTGGATCCACGGCGTGTCGCCCGGGTTCGTCGGCGGGCGATACACGATCACGTCCCCGAAGTCGCTATACGTCGAATGACCGATTGCGCGCCCCTCGACCCACGTGACGACGTTCGTTTTCGCCGGCGCGACTTGGACGAGGACGATGTCGCCCGTGTCGATCACGCCGATGGAGCTCTCCGTGTCGCTGTGCGACATGCTCCGGCTCTCGACGACGACCTCGGGCGGCCAGTTCTGCGTATAAAGAAAGATGAAGCCAAAGACGATGAGGACGACGAGGACAGCGACCGCGATGTCGCGGCCGAAAAGGATCAGCGAGTCCCGGAGACTTTGCCGCTTCTTGTCCTCGCGGTCAGAGGATTCCCTCGGACGGCCGGGCCTCCTTCTGACCATTTCCCGCTTGCTATGAAAGCGACTCT
>Ga0184634_10000419_pt1 | contig 10828 bp, 10 predicted proteins | sample PLM31_200_b1_FD_133016 | JGI IMG/M metagenome (GOLD analysis project Ga0184634, IMG submission 133016) | Groundwater sediment microbial communities from an aquifer in East River, Colorado, USA - PLM3-1_200_b1 | ecosystem: Environmental > Terrestrial > Soil > Riparian zone | place: USA: East... | reverse complement strand
CGGATCACCGCGGTGACGGCGTAGCCGACCAGCGGCCCGAGCTCGGAAAAGAGGGTCCGGATCTCGGACGACATGTTCCCCTGGTTGCGGGGGCGGACGTTGAACGTCTCGATCGCGTTGGCCACGCTCGGACTCGAGATCTTCTTCAGGGCGTCGATCATCAGAGGGTGTCCTTTCGGCGCTGGATCAGTAGCGTTTTGAGCGTCTCGACGGTCTGGCGGATCGACTCGAGATTCGGGTTCACGCCGAGCGCCTGCTGGAAGTAGTCGAGCGCCTTCGTCGGCTGATCGAGCTCCAGATAAATCATCCCGTAGCCGCTCAGCGCTCCGAAGTGGTACGGGTTGCGCTTCATCACCTCGTCGCAGTCGGCGAGCGATTTCTGGTACTCGCCAAGAAGGTAATAGACGGTCGCCCGCTTGTTCCACCCTTCAGCGAACTCCGGATGACGCTGGACGATCTCGGTGAAGGTCTCCACGGCGAGCTCGCCCCGCCGAGCGCTCATCTGCTCGACGCCGACGGCGAAGAGACGGTCGACATTCTCGTCGCCGGATCGGCTCCAGACCTGCCACATCGCGTTCTCCGCGAACGCGCGGACGAGCCGGTCGGCGTCGCGCAACGCCCCGGCGAGCTGCGGCAGGTCGGTCATCAGCCCGGTCTCTCCGAGCGCCAGGACGCCGCCGCGGCGATTGTCGACGTCGCCCCCATCGGCCAGCGCCGTGAGGGCCTCCTCGCGCGTCGGACCCGCCGCGAGGGGCGGGGGCGCGCCGGGCATTGTGAGGATGGCGCCGAGCGCCAGCAGCACCGGCCAGCAGCGGGTCACGGCGTGTACGCTTCGTTCACGTTGGTGGCGGCGTAACCGGGCTGCGTTCCGCCGCCTGGCACGTAGATCCGGTTGCCGACCACCGCGGCGCCGATCCCGTGGCGGGGCGTGCGCATCGGGTCCTTGGCGATCCAGCGGTTGCCGGCGACCTCGTACATCTCGGTCGCGCTGAAGATGCGGAGCGGCGCCTCGCCGCCGAAGACGTAGAGGCGGTCGCCGAGGGCGGCCGCGGCGAGTCCGCCACGGCCGACGGGGAGCGGCGTTCCCGTGGACCAACGGTCGGTCGCCGGATCGTAGATCTCGACGGTCGCATACTGGGTCCCCATGAACGACGTGCGCCCGCCGATCGCCCAGAGCCGCCCCTGGAATGTCACCGCCGCGAGATGATCGCGCGCCGTCGGCAACGGCGGGGCGTCGGTCCAGCGGTCGGAGGCCGGGTCGTACACTTCGTGAGCGTTGCTCACGCTATCGCCGGCGCCGCCGACGGCGTGCAGACGGCTCCCGAGGGCGATCATCGCGAGCCCGCCGCGCGCCAGGCGCAGCGGCGCACGCGTCGCCCAGGAATTTCGCGTCTCGTCGTACTCGTACACGATCCGGAGCGGTGTCCAGCTCACGCGACCGCCGCCATAGCCGCCGGCCACGTAGAGCCGGCCGCCCACGACGGCCGCGGCGGCGTGGTGCGTCGCGGCCGGGAGCGGTGCGCGGGTCTCCCAACGGTCGGTCGCCGGATCGTAGAGCTCGACGGTGGCGACGGCCTCGCCGCCCGGACTGAAACCGCCGATGACGAACACCCGGCCGTTGAGCTCCGCGACCGCGACCTCCTGTCGCGCGGTCGGCATCGGGGCGAGTGGCGTCCACGTGCCCGGACTCTGGATATCGATCGGCGCAGGCGAGTCGGTCGTTGTGCCGAGACACCCGGCCAGGACCGATGCGGCGACGGCGAGCGCGGCGAGCGGCACTCCGGGCCTCATGAGCGGACCAGCGCGAGCAGACCGGCTTCGTCGAGCATCGTCACGCCCATGCGGCGCGCGTCGTCCGCCTTGCTGCCGGCCGCCTCGCCGACGACGACGTAGTCGGTCTTCCGGGAGACCGAGCTGACGACCCGCCCTCCGCTCCGCTCGATGAGCTCGCGCGCGGCCTCGCGGGAGAGCGTGGGCAGCGAGCCGGTCAGGACGATGGTCTTGCCGGCGAGCGGTTTCGGGCCCGCCGGCGCGACGGGCGCGTCCGTCACGAGGCCCACAGCCCGGAGTCTCTCGATCACCCTTTGATTTGTCGGGTCCTTGAAGAACGCCACGATCGATCGCGCGATCTCCTCACCGATGCCATGCACCTCGCCGAGCTCCGACTCCGATGCCGCAGCGATGGCGTCGAGGCTGCCGTAGCGCGTCGCCAGCAGCTGGGCGACGCGCTCGCCGACGAGCCGGATGCCGAGCGCGTTGAGCAGGCGGGCCAGACCGCGCTCGCGGGACGCCCCGATGGCCCGGACGAGATTCTCGGCCGACTTCTCGGCGAACCGGTCGAGTGCGCCGATCTCGGCGCCGGTCAGCGTGTAGAGGTCGGCGAAATCCTTCACCCGTCCCGTGTCGACCAGCTGCTCGATCGTGCTGTCGCCCAGGTGCTCGATGTCCATCGCCCGCCGCGACCCGAAGTGACGCAGGCGCTCCTTGAGCTGGGCGGGGCAGGCGCTGTTGGTGCAGCGCCAGTACGCTTCACCCGTGGGACGGAAGGCGACGCCGCCGCACGCCGGGCACTGGGACGGGAAGGTGAAGGGCTGGGTGTCGGCCGGCCGCTTGGCGAGCACGACCTGGATGACGTACGGGATCACGTCGCCCGCGCGCTCGATCAAGACGGTGTCGCCCACGCGGATGTCCTTCCGCCGGATCTCGTCCTCGTTGTGCAGGCTGACATTGCGGATGGTCACCCCGGCCAGCTCGACGGGGGAGAGCTTGGCCGTGGGCGTGAGCGCGCCCGTCTTGCCCACGTTCACCTCGATCGCCTCGATCATGGTCGTCGCCTGGCGCGCCGCGAACTTGAACGCGATCGCCCAGCGCGGGTGGTGGGTCGTGGAGCCGAGCCGCCGCTGATGCTCGAGGGCATCGACCTTGACCACCACACCGTCGGCGTCGTAGCCGAGCGCGTCGCGGTCCCGCTCCAGCCGCTCGCAGCAAGCGACGACCGCGTCGAGGGTCTGACAGCGCTCGGCCCGGGGGTTGGTTTTGAACCCGGCGACGCGAAGCGCGTCGAGCGTGTCCCAGTGGGACGCGAAGGCGTGTCCGTCCGCGCGGCTCACGTGGTAGAGGAACATGTCGAGCGGCCGGCGTGCCGTCACCGCGGGGTCCTTCTGGCGCACGGCGCCCGCGGCGGCGTTTCTCGGGTTCGCGAATGTCGGCGTCCCGGCTTCCTCCAGCGCGCGATTCAGCTTCGCGAACTCCGCGCGCGGCATGAACACCTCTCCGCGCACTTCGAGGACTGCGGCGGTCGCCAGGGCGCCGCGCCGCAGCAGCTGCGGGATGGAGCGGATCGTCCGGAGGTTGGGCGTGATGTCCTCGCCGGTACGGCCGTCGCCCCGCGTCGCGCCGCGGACGAAGCGGCCCTGCTCGTACAGCAGGGCGACGCCGAGACCGTCGATCTTCGGCTCACACACGTAGCTGAACGTCGCGCCCGGAAGGGCTCGGCCGATCCGCGCCTCGAACTCGCGGAGGTCGTCGGGCGAGGTCGCGTTGTCGAGCGAGAGCATGGCGGCGTGGTGCTCCACCGGCTTGAAGATGTCCGTCGGCGTGCCGGCGATCCGCTGCGTTGGACTGTCCGCAGTGACGAGGTCGGGGAAGGACGCTTCGAGCTCGCGGAGCTCGCGCATGAGGGCATCGTACTCGGCGTCGGAGACCTCGGGTCGCGCCTCGACGTAGTAGAGGTAGTCGTGGTGGTGGATCTGCTCGCGGAGATCCGTGATGCGCTGCGCGGCGTCGGCGCGCGTCATGGAACGAAGCATACCATCCGCCGTGTGGGGTCAGGGGCGTTTGGAAGAGACGCGGATGACGACGAGGACCGGGATGAGCCCCGCAGCGACGATCGCGAGGGCCGGCGCCGCGGCATCCGCCCACAGCGACTCCGACGTCCGCTCCCACACGGCGATCGCGAGGGTATCGAGCCCGAGTGGGCGCAGGAGGAGGGTGGCCGGCATTTCTTTCATCGTCTCGACGAACACCAGGATCAATGCGGTCAGCACGCCCCCCCGTATCAGCGGCAGGTGGATGCGCCGGAGGGTCCCGCCGATGGAGGCGCCGAGCGAGCGAGCGGCGTCGTCGAGGCTCGCGGGGATCTTGGTGAGGCTCGCCTCCAGGGTCTGGAAGCTGACCGAAAGGAACCGCGCCACATACGCGAAGAGCAGGCCCGCGGTCGAGCCCGTCAACACGAGTCCCGCCGAATGACCGAGCGCCCAGCCGGCGGCGTGGCCGACGGCGCGATCCAGCCACGCCAGCGGCACCAGGACCCCGACCGCAATCACGGCGCCGGGCAGCGCATAGCCCATCGACGCCGCCCGCGCCGAGGCGCGTACCAGGGTTGAGGAATGCAGCCGCGTGGCATAGGCCAGTACGAGTGCCAGCACCAGGGCGCAGACCGCGGCGAGCGCGGCCAGAACCAGCGTGTTGCCGAGGAGCGTGACGAACGAGGACGCGCGCCAGCGGCCGCTTGCGTCGCGAGCCCAGACGATCAGCTGGACGACCGGCAGGACGAACGCGAGGGCGAGGATTGCGAAGCCAGCTCCGGTGGCCGCCCACCCCTTCCAGCCTGCCAGTGCGAGCGGCGTCACTCCCGGCCCCCGACGCTGGCTCTGGGTGAAGCGTGCGCGACCCCGGAGCGAGCGCTCGAGGACCAGGAGGCCGAGGGCGAAGAGCAGCAGCAGGCTCGCGACCTGGGCCGCCGCGGTCCGGTCGAACATGCCGTACCAGACGCGATAGACAGCTTCGGTGAGCGTGCGGTAGCCGAAGGTGGCGACGGTGCCGAAATCGGCAAGCGCTTCCATCATGGCCAGCGAGACACCGGCGGCGATCGAGGGGCGCGCCAGCGGCAAGGTGACCTCGATGAACGCGCGCACGCGGGAGCGGCCGAGGCTTCGTGCCGTCTCGAGCGTCGCCGCGCCCTGCTCGCGAAAGGCCGCTCGGGCCAGCAGGTAGACGTACGGGTAGAAGACGAGCGTCATCATGAGAACGACGCCCCAGTACGACCGGAGCTCGGGAAGTCGGACGCCCGTCCCGGTCCAGCGGCGTAGCGCGCCCTGCACCGGCCCGGTGAAGTCGAAGAGGCCGAGGAACGCGAAGCCGATCACGTAGGCCGGCACCGCCAGGGGCAGGACGAGGGCCCACTCGAGCACCGCGCGCCCCGGAAAACGGTAGGTGACAACCAGCCAGGCGAGGCCGGCGCCGACGACCAGCGTCCCGGCGCCAACGCCGGCCAGCAGCGCCAAGGTGTTGCCGAGCAGCTCCAGGAGCTGCGTTCGCCAGAGGTGGGCCCAGACCTCGCGCGCGGGGTGCGCGAGCGAGGCGAGCACGGCCAGGCTCGGCACCGCGATCACCGAGGCGATGCCGACGGCGGCGATGGTCCACGCCGAGGACAGAGCGTTCAGGGCGCTCCCTTCTTGCCGCCCGAGTTCGAGTGACGCTATACTGGCGGACGACCGTTCGAGCTTTCTATTAGGTAGGCTTAACATGCAACGATCGTCAATCCTAAAAGTCGCCTCCGCCACGCAGGACACGACGGCGTCCGTCCAGGACTACCTCGCCGCGATCTACGACCTTACCGGCAGCGGCAAGCCCGTGATCGGCGCGCGGCTGGCCAAGCACATGGCGATCTCCGCTCCCGCCGTGACCGAAGCGATCCATCGAATGGCCCGGGGCGGATACGTGAAGATCGGACGCGGCAAGGAGCTGACGCTCTCCACCCGGGGGCGCCAGATCGCCGAGGTGATGGCCCGGCGCCATCGTCTCCTCGAGCGCTGGCTGACGGACACCTTGGGCCTCAACTGGACGGACGCCCATGAGGAGGCGCACCGTCTCGAGCACGCGCTCTCGCCGCGCGTGGAGGACCGTCTGGCGGAGCTCCTGGGCATGCCGAGCACATGCCCGCACGGCAACCCGATTCCCGGGATGGCCAAGCCACCCCGCGTGGAACCCTTCCCGCTCGCCCAGGCGAAGGAGGGGACCACCGTCGTGGTCGAGCGCATCACCGAGGAGGCGGAGGCGGACAAGAAGCTGCTCGAGCACCTCTGGAAGAACGACGTGCGTCCGGGGCGACGGCTGAAGATCACCGAGGTCGCGCCCTGGGCCGGAACCATCACGGCGACGGGCGACGGCCGGACCATCGCGCTCGGCCTGCCGGCGGCCGCCAAGATCTGGGTCTATCTTCCCGGTGCGACGGGATGAAGGCTCTCTTCTGGGTCTTGGTCGCGATCGGGTGCGTCTACGTCTTCTACACGGGCGCGATGGCCGTGTGGTCCTACCTGGAGATCACCAGCGTGGTCGAACAGGTCGTCGCGGAGCGGGCGTCGAGGACCGAGCGCGAGGAGCGCGCGACGCGGGTGAAGGAGGACATCGCCACGAAGGTGGCGGCGAGCGGAATCAAGGTCGGCGACCGCGGCGTCTCCGTGTCCGACGAGGGGCGGACGCTCGACGTCAGCGTGCGCTGGAACTGGCCGGTGATCGTGTATCAGGGCTCGGAAGTCCTCGCGATCCCGCTGAAGCACGAACGCACCTTCAAGGTCCCCGAGAAGCGCTGACGCCGCGCGGCGTCAGCGTTGGCCGCGGGCGTCGTGGATCATCTTCGCGACGCGGGCCCGGTCTTCGCCGGGCGGGGCCAGGGCGATGAATTTCTCCCACGAGCGGATGGCCGCGCCCACGTCCTGCTTGGCCTCGTAGAGCACCTGCCCTCGGTAGAGGAGCGCCGGCAGGTAGTTCGGATCGATCGACAGCGCGCGATCGAACGTTTCGAGCGCGCGGTCGGCGTGCTCGGGGCCCCCGCCGATCGCCACGATCAGCGCGAGGTGCGTCATCGCGTCCACGTTGGTCGGGTCACGCTTGAGCACCGCCTGGTACGCGGCGATCGCCTCGCCGTAGCGGCCCTGCCCGAGACTCGCGCGCGCGGCCTCCAGCATGCCGCGCAGCACCTCAGGGGGAGGCACGCGTCCTCCCGCGCTTGTCGCCGCCGGCGCCTCCGTGGGGAGCGCCGCGAGCGGCCGCGAGCCCGTCGGAGGCTGGCCGGCCATCGGATCTGGTTCGGTGTACCGCACGATGCCGACGCCCACCGCGATTCCGAACGCGACCAGGCAGAGCGCGGCGGTCCCGAGCGCGACCGGGTGCCGCCACGCCGACCCGCTGGGCGCGCGCGACCCGGCGCTCGGGGGCGCCGGGTCGGCCGGGCCCAGCTGATCGAGCGCCGTGAGGATCGCGGCCGCCTCGCCCTCGTACCGAGCGCGGAGGTCGGCGAGGTCGGCGTCCGAGACGTGGCCGGCGGCGTGCTCGAATTCGAGCTCGCGCAGCGCTGCGAGGGCCGCGCGCTTCTCCTCCCCGAGCTGCTGGCGACGGTCCGCGGGAAGGGGAAGAAAGGTCCGGCCCCGCGCATCCCGACGGAGCAGGGGCCAGAGCGTGAAGAGAAGCGCCGGGACCCCGACCGCGATCGAGACGACGAGAAGTCCCGTCACGGACTGTCCACTTCGCGCCGGATGCGCTCGCTCATCGCCGGGTCCACGTCCACCCGGGTCGGCCTGTGGTCGCGAAGGTGGCGCGTCCATCGCCGAACGAGAACAGCCACGGTCACGAGCCCGACGCCGACCGCCGCAAGCGGAACGAGCCAGACGAGGAGGTTGAATCCCCGGCGCGGGGGCGACAGGAGGATCCACTCGCCGTAGCGGTCCACGAAGTATCGCCGGACCTCCGCCGGACGCTCGCCCGCGGCGAGCCGCTCGCGGATGATCGCGCGCATCTGACTCGCCATTTCCGAGGGCGAGTCGGCCACGGAGAGATTCTGACAGACGACGCATCGGAGCTGAGCGGCGACCTCGTGCACGGTCTCCTCGCTCACCGGCGCCGCCGGCTGCGTGGTGACGGGCGACACCGCTGCGCTGAGGAAGAACAGCGACGCGAGGAGCCGTAACCCTCGGCGACTCATGGTGACCCGGGCTCGGCCAGGAGCCGGTCGACGTTCGCGCGGAACACGGCGTCAGTGACCGCGCCCACATGCTTGACGCGGATGCGTCCCTGCCGGTCGAGAAAGAACGTCTCGGGTACGCCGTACACGCCGTAGTCCACTGACACCGCGCCGGTCAGGTCCTGCGCGTTCGGGAACGTCAGGCCGAATTCGCGCACGAACTTCTCCGCCGGCTCTCGCCGGTCCTGGATGTCCACGCCGACCACGACGACTCCGCGGTCCCGGTACTCGCGCCAGTTCCGCTCCAGGACCGGCGCCTCCTCGTAGCAGGCGGGCTGGCACCACGATGCCCAGAAATTCAGGACAACGACCTTTCCGCGGTGCGCCGCGAGGCTGAGTGGCGTGCCCTCGAACGTCGTGAGCCCGAAGGCCGGCGCCGGCCGCCCGATGAGCGGCGAGGGGATGTCGCGCGGGTCGACACGGAACCCGTAGGCGAGGAGCGCCAGCACGGGGAGCACCGCGAGCGGGATCAGCCAGCGCCAGAGCCGCCTCACGCGGTACGTCGCTCCGGCAGGATCGCCAGCAGCGCGCCCAGCGTGAGCACCACGCCGCCGATCCAGATCCAGCTCACGAGACGGTTGACCTGGAGCTTGATGGTCGCCTGCGTGCCGTCCCGGGCGAAGTCGCCGAGGACGAGGTAGACGTCCTCCTTCAATCCGAGTCGGTAGTCGACGTAGGCGATGGGCGACTGCTCCTGCGGGTAGAACTTCTTGGCGGGCCGCAGCACGTGGAGCGCGCGACCGTTCGAGACGGTGAACGCCCCGACGACCTTGAAATGATTCGACTCCTCGACGGCGGTGAGGTCGTCGAACCGGAAGCGATAGCCGGCGAGCTCCGCCGTCTCTCCGCGCCGGAGCGTCGCCTCGGTCTGGACGGACCACGCGTGCGATCCGGTCACGCCGAGGGCGATGAGCAGGATACCCAGGTGGACGACGAAGCCGCCGTAACGTCGGTTGTGGCGGCGCAGGAGCCCGCCCACAGCGGGGACGAGGGCTTCACCCACGCGCAGCCGGGCCCGCGTCGCCCGCACGAAGTCGACGCCGATCGTGGTCCCGACGAAAACGGTCGTCGCGAACGTCAGCGCCGCCAGCGCCGAGCGCACGCCCAGGACGAACGCGGCGGCCGCGGCGGCCACGCCGAGCACGACCGGCCAGAGGAAGTTCTTCTTTAGATTTTCGAGGGAGGCGCGCCGCCAGGCGATCAGCGGCCCGACGCCCATGAGGAAGAGGAGGGACAGGAACAACGGCACGTTGACCTGATTGAAGAACGGCGCGCCGACGCTGACCTTGACGCCGCGCACCGCTTCCGAGAGGAGGGGGAACACCGTGCCGAAGAAGACGGTGAACGCCGCGGCGATGAGCAGCACGTTGTTGAGGAGAAACGCCGACTCGCGCGAGACGACGGAGTCGAGCTCGCCCTGCGAGCGGAAGGCTTCCCAGCGCCACGCGACCAGGCCGAGCGCGGTCAGCATGACGAGCGCGAGGAAGCCCAGGAACAGGGCGCCGATCGAGCCTTGCGTGAAGGCGTGGACCGAGGCGATGACGCCGGAGCGGGTGAGGAACGTGCCGAAGAGTGTCAGGCCGAACGTCAAGATCACCAGCACGATGTTCCAGAGCTTGAGCATGCGCCGTCGCTCCTGGATCATCACCGAGTGCAGGAAGGCGGTGGCGGTGAGCCAGGGCATGAACGCCGCGTTCTCGACGGGATCCCACGCCCAGTAGCCGCCCCAGCCCAGGACGTGGTAACTCCACCAGCCACCGATCAGCAGGCCGAGGGAGAGGAAGTACCAGGCGACGATCGTCCACCGTCGCGTCAGGACGAGCCAGGTATCGCCGACGCGGCCCGTGATCAGCGCGGCCATCGCGAAGGCGAAGGGCACCGTGAAGCCCGTGAAGCCCAGGTAGAGCGCGACGGGATGCGTGATCATGCCGGTGTCCTCGAGCAGCGGGTTGAGACCGCGGCCGTCGGCGGCCACCGGCACCTGCCGCTGGAAGGGCGGCGCGGCGAACGTCATGACGAGAAGGAAGAAGGCGAGGATCCCGAGCATGGTCGCCAGCGCCCACGGGTAGAGCTCACGCGCGCTGTCCCGGTGCCGGAGGATGAGGATCAGCGTGTAGAGCCCGAGCATCCAGGACCAGAGGATGATGGAACCCTCGAGCGCGCCCCAGACGCCGGTGATGCGGTAGTAGAACGGCGTCCCGAGATTCGTGTTGGTCGCGACGTAGCGGACCGAGAAATCGAACGTGAGGAACGCGTAGGTCAGCAGGGCGAAGCAGGCGGTGATGAGGACGAAGACACCGAGCGCCGCGTGCTGGGCCGACTCCACGAGGGCGGGCCGTCCGGCGCGGGCCCCGACCGCCGCCGCGGCGGCCCCGTAGATCGCGAGGACGAGCGCCACGAGCGTCATACCGTACCCGAAGTCCACGGTCATCGCCCGTCCCCCCTGAGCGTCTTGATGAGCTCCTGGTAGCCGGCCTGGGTCCCGTCGTGGGGCGCCTTGTACTCCTCGGAGTGCTTCGCCATGATCAGGCCCGCCTTGAAGTAGCCGTCGGCCGTCCAGCTTCCCTCGACGACGGCGCCCCTGCCTTCGGCGAAGAGGTCCGGCGGCGTGCCCTTGTGTCGGACCGGAACCGTGGCGGTACCGTCGGAGAGCGTGAACGACAGGTCGAGAGCGCGGGCCTCCCACTTGAGCGATCCGGGCACCACCATGCCGCCGAGCCGGTACGCCTTGCCCGGCACGGCGGTGGCGCGGAGCTCGGCCGGCGTGACGAAGTAGACGGCCGACTGGGTGACGCCGGCGTAGATCAT
>Ga0184634_10000418_pt1 | contig 10843 bp, 8 predicted proteins | sample PLM31_200_b1_FD_133016 | JGI IMG/M metagenome (GOLD analysis project Ga0184634, IMG submission 133016) | Groundwater sediment microbial communities from an aquifer in East River, Colorado, USA - PLM3-1_200_b1 | ecosystem: Environmental > Terrestrial > Soil > Riparian zone | place: USA: East... | reverse complement strand
GGCTATCTCCTCTCGGTCGTTCTGGGAGTCGGCTTCGGCCTGGTCGTCGGCTCGGTGCGTCACCTCCGCGAGGTGCTCAACCCCTACCTGGTCCTGATCTACGGCATCCCGAAGATCCTCGTCCTCCCGTGGGTGATTGTTATCTTCGGGTTCGGCGTAACCCCTGCGGTGTTCTACGCGTTTCTCCAGGGCTTCTTCCCCGTGGCGCTCCTGGTGATCGGTGGCGTGAGGGACGTTGACAAGCAGTTGGTGATCGTGGCGCGCTCAATGGGCGCGTCGCCCCATCAGATCTACCGGAAAGTGATCCTCCCCGCCGTGCTCCCGTCAGTTCTCTCCGGGATGAAGATTGCCGTCGTCTTCTGCCTCCTCGGCGTGCTGATCGTCGAGATGTTCGCGGGCGTCCGTGGGATGGGGTTCATGATGAGCAGCCTCGCGAACGCGTTCCAGGCGGCCAAGCTCTTTGCCGCCACGATCCTCATTTCAGTCTTCTCGATTGCCATCGTACTTGGACTTGAAGGCCTCAACACCCGCCTCGGCCGCTGGCGCGGCTGAGCAGTTTCGGGGTTCGGAAGGGGGGCGAAGCCCCCCTCGAGGGGTCTAGAGCCTCACTGGCGTGAACTCGTTCGTGTAGTAGTCCTCCAGCGGCAGGCGCTGCTTGATGACGTTGTACTCGAGCAGCGTGTTCTGCATGAACCGGAGTGCCTCCAGGTCGATCCGGCCGTCGGGCGCATAGAGCGGGGTCGTGAGCTGATATGCCTTGACTGTGGCCGGCTCGGGCCAGGTGAGGGCCTTTGCCGCAATCTTGACCGCCTCCACTTGATTCTCCCGGATGAACTTCACGCCCTGGAAGTACGCGCGGAGCGCCCGCCGGATGTCGTCTTTGTTGGTCTTGATGTACTCGTCGGTGCAGTAGGCGGCCTCGCTGATCCACTTCGGTGTGATCGAGGCCAGCGGCATCAGGATCTTCGACTTTCCCTCATGCTCGTAGACCGCGCCTGCGTCCCCCCAGACGATCGCATGAATCTCACCCCGGGCCAATGCGGCATACTGGGCATCCACGGGGCCAAGGGGGACGATCTTGAGGTCCTTGTCCGGCACCCACCCTTGCTGCTTGGCGAGAATGTTGGCAAAGACCCACGTCGTCGCCCCCGAGGCGGTGACGCCGATGCTCTTTCCCCTGAGGTCCTCAAGCTTGGTCACCCCAAGAGCGGTGTTGAGCGTGAAGTGGTTCTGCGTGACCGTCGCGGCGACGTAGCGGACCGGTACCTTCTCGCGGAAGACCGGCACGTCGGTGGCGCCGGTGATCCCGATATGGATCTGCCCTGCCTGGACGGCCTGGAGAAGCGGAGGGCCGCCACGAAACGGTGTGAACTCGACGGCAATGCCGTTCTCCTTGAAGTACCCCTTTTCCATCGCGACGGCAATCGGGGCCACAAGGCCGAAGTCTCCAAGGACCGCTGTCCCGATCTTGACCGTCTTGAGTTGGGCGCTGGCCGGGCGAGAGTAAAGTGCCTGCTCGATGCTCGCTGCCACCGCTCCGGTTCCGGCGACCGCCAAGAACTCACGCCGCGTCATCCTCATGCGATCCTCCTCGGTGACCTTTGGTTTCGCCAACTACCCAAGGCGCCGCTATCTTAGCGAGACGGGATGCGCTTGTCAATTCGCCTGGTTTGACACCCCTTTGGGTGCATGCTACTGTTTCCGCCATGACAAATCGGCTTTTTCGACGCGTGCGAACCGCCGAAGAGGACCTCATGGGCGGATTCTCCGGCTCGCTTCCCGAGCTAGGAGAGGCCCGCCGCCGGGTCCGTCTGGACCTCCTTCGGGAGCATCTGTCAGCCGGGGTCGAAGCGCTCAGAGCCCGGCACGAGGAGGGGGCTTCGGGTGAGGAGTTTGTCCGAGTCTATGCCGCCTTCATGCGTGACTTCCTTGGGGAACTCTGGGTGTTGGCCGACGGCGACGCGCGCGCCGAAGGGTATGACATCCAGCCGGTCGTCCTCATGGCGCTCGGGGGGTTCGGTCGCGGGGAGCTTCATCCGTCCTCCGATATCGACATCATGATTACCTATGAGAGGCAGATGGGACCGCATGTCCAGATGATGGCCCAGGAGCTGCTCTACACCCTCTGGGACCTAAGGCTTCAGGTCGGGCACTCTTGTCGGAGCCTCACCGACTGCCTCGCGATCGCTCGCACCGATTTCCCGAGCCGAACCTCGATGCTGGCCGCAAGCTGGATCGCCGGGGACCGGGCCCTTTTCCGCACGTTCCGAAGGACGCTCCGGGACAACCTCTATCGGAAGGACTTCGCCGAATTCTTGGCCACGACTTTGGCGGAGCGCGACCAGCGCTATCGGAAGCACGGAGGCTCGCCGTACCTGGGGGAGCCGAACGTGAAAGAATCGGCAGGCGGTCTCCGTGACCTCCACACCGCGATGTGGCTTGCCTCCACGAAGTTCGGGACCCGGACCCTGCGGGAGCTCGAGGACAAGGGGCTCATCACGCCGCGGGAGCGCCGGGCCACCGACGAGGCGCTGGCATTCCTTTGGCGGGTCCGCAACGAGCTCCACTTCCTTGCGGGCCACAAGAACGATGTGCTCTCCCGCTCTCTCCAGGTTGAGATCGCACGGAACTTTGGCTACGCCGCCGACGAGCGGACGCTGGGGGTTGGGCGCTTCATGCGGGAGTATTACCTGCACGCCCGCACGGTCCATCGGGTCTCCGCGCGCCTCATCGCCCGCTGTCAGGAAACCCTTTCCCGGCGCCGTCCAGTCCTCCGCCGCCTTCGCCAGAAGGGAATGGCTGAAGGGTTTGGGTTCTACGACGGCCAGGTCCATCTGACCGCGCCTCCAGAGAAGGTCTTTGCGAAAGACCCGATCCGGCTCATGAAGGTGTTTTGGCACGCCCACCAATTGGGGTACGAGCTGGGGGTGGAGGTCGCGCGGGCCGTGGAGGAGTCGCTCCCCCTCGTGGATGACGGCTTTCGCGCCTCACCGGAAGCGCGTGATCTCTTTTTCGCGATCCTCCGGAATTGGGGGCGCGTGACCCCAACCCTTCGCCTGATGCACGACCTGGGGTTCCTCGGAGCTTATCTCCCGGAGTTCGGCGAGCTGACCTGCCTTGTCCAACTCGATGCATACCACAAGTACACCGCTGATCAGCATTCCCTCCTCGCAGTGGAGAATCTGGAGGGACTGGCCCCGGGACAGTCCGCCGAGTCCGAGGAGCAGACCCAGCGTCTAGCCGAGCTCCCCCGTCCGGAGATTCTGATCCTTGGCGTTCTCCTTCATGACATCGGGAAAGGCCGGGGGCACGGGCATGTGGCCAGGGGGGTCGAGATGATCAAGGGGGTCATCGAGCGCCTGAACCTTGCCTTGCCGGATGCCCGAGCCCTGACCTTTCTCGTTGCCGAGCATCTCCTCCTTTCCCAGGTGGCCCAGCGTCGGGACCTGGATGACCCGAAGACCATTGACTTGCTGACCGAAGTCGTGGGAGACCCGGAGTGGCTTACAATGCTCTACCTCCTTACCTGGGCCGATACCAAGGCGGTCGGCCCGGGCGTCATGACCCCGTGGCGCGCCGCCATCCTCCGCGAGCTCTACTTGAAGGCCCACGCCCGACTGACCGGGGAGCCGCGCCCGGAGGTGCCCAAGGTCGCCGTCGTGGCGGATCGGGTCCTCTCCAAGGGGCAGGGCGAGGTCGAGCGAGGGACGGTTCTCCAGCATCTCGAGGGTCTTTCAGAGCGATACCGGGCCACGACCTCCCCCCAACGGATCGCCGCCCACATCCGGCTGATCGAACAAATCATGGAAGGGGAGGTGATGGGGACCGAGCTTTTCCATCATCCGGACCTCGGCTATTCGGATCTCGTTGTGGTGGCTCACGACCTTCAGGGGCTCTTTGCCCTCCTCACCGGGGGGCTCGCGGCCAACGGAGTCAACATTCTGTCCGCCCAGATCTACACGCGGGAAGACGGGATTGCCATCGATACGTTTCAGGTGAACGACCCGTCGGGCGAAGTGATCCAGGACGGCGAGCGTTGGATTCGGATCGTGGAGGACCTCCGAGACATCCTGACCGGCAAGGTGAGCGTCGACGAGCTTTCGACCCGTCGTGGCCGGGGCCGGGGTGAGAAGGCTCAAGCTGTCCCGGTGAAGGTTTCAATTGAAAACCAGGTCTCGGATAGCCACACGGTTATCGAAATTAAAACCCAGGACCGTTTGGGCCTGCTCTATGCGATCACCCGTTGCCTGGCCAGCGCGGGGCTCAATATCGCGGCGGCCAAGATTGCCACGGAGAGCGCCCAGGTCTACGACGCGTTCTACGTCACAGACCGAGAGGGACGGAAGCTCACCGCCATAGAGCAAGTGGAGAGAGTCCAACAGAGCCTCGAGGAGGCGCTTAGAGGCGGTCTCTGAGAGGGCACGCCAATGCTGAGCGCCCGGTATAAGGACCGAATTTCCCGGTTTGCGGACCCGCTGGCCGCCTTCCTGGTTCGCCTCCGACTCAAGCCTAACCAGCTGACGATCTTTGGCCTGGTTCTTTCCCTTCTCTCAGCCCTGGCCTATGCCCGGGGGAGGATCCCGCTCGGTGGACTGCTCCTCGGCCTCGCCGGCCTTTTGGATCTCTTGGATGGTTCGCTCGCGCGTTTGACTGGTCAGGCGACGCCGTTCGGAGCGTTTTTGGATTCGGTGATGGACCGCTACTCCGACCTGACGGTCCTCCTTGGCATTGTCTATTTCTATGTCCAGCTGAACCGGACTCCCGATGTCCTCCTGGCGATGGCGACCCTGGTAGGCTCCATGCTGGTGAGCTACACCCGGGCTCGGGCGGAGGGGGTGGGCGTCCGGTGCGAGGTGGGGCTGATGGAGCGCGGCGAGCGCGTGCTAATCCTCATCATCGGCTCCCTGGCGGACCTCCTCCCGATCGCCCTCTGGCTTCTGGCTCCTCTGGTCAATTGGACGGCGTTTCAGCGGATCTACCATACCTGGAAGGTGACTCATCAGGTGGGATCCCAGCGCTGATTGCCCTCGGAGGGGGACACGTCCCCCTTCCGGCCGGGAGTTCACTGAAGGACCGTCCTTGGCGGATCTGAGAAAGATCGGATAGACTATCTCCGATGAGGCCACGGGCGGTTCTTGTCTTTCTGGCGTGGGTTCTGGCGGTCGCAGACGTGGCCTTGGCTTCCCCGCCACGACTCAGTCCTGAAGCGGCCCAGGCCTATCGTGCGGCCCGCCAGGCCCTGGCCCGTGGAGACTACGCCCAGGCCCAGACGGGGTTCCGTAATCTCTTGGGGACCACCCCTCTCCTTGGGGATTACGTCCAATATTACTTTGCAGAAAGCCTCCTCCGAGGCGGGGCGGTGGTCGAGGCCCGTCAGGACTTTCAGGTGATTCTCGATCAGCATGCTGGCAGCCGCTGGGTGCCGACGGCGCTCCTCAAAGTGGCTGAGCTCTCTGCTCCGAAGGAGGCGGAGGGGGTTTACCGTCGCTATCTGAAGCGCTTCCCCGAAGAGGTTCCCCGAGTCCGCCTCAAGCTGGGCGAGGCGATTGAAGCCCAGGGTCGCCTCGCTGAGGCGGCCCAGCTTGCCCGCCAGCTTTGGCTGGAGCATCCTGCCGCCCCCGAGGCTGAACGAGCCAAGGAGCAGTGGGATAGGCTGGTCGCAAAGGGAGTGGTGCTTTCCCGTCTGACCCTCGAGGAGCAGCTTGCTCGCGCTCGGCGACTCGAGGCGGCCGCACAATGGGCGGCAGCGGTCCGGACCTACGAAGAGCTCACTCGGGGGTGGGCATCATCCCCCGAGCTTCTCCATCGGCTCGGATTGGCCCTGGGGCAGCTTCGCCGATGGGAGGAGGGGATTCTCCGCATTCGCCAGGCCCTCGAGGCCTCCCCTGCTTCCCTCTCGCTCCGTCAGGCCCTTCGCCTCGATCAGGCGAAGTTTTTGGGGCGATTGGGGCGCTACCCCGAGGCTCTCGCCGTTCTGGAGGAGCTCACCAAGGCCGATCCCTTCGTGTTAGGTGGCGAACCCCTTCTTCTCCTCGGGCGCTACCAGGAGGAGCTGGCCCAGCCGGCCCAAGCCCTTGCGACCTATGCGAGGGTCATTCAAGATCCCCGGGGCGCGCCACAGCGGCCATCGGCGTTGTTGGCCACAGCCTGGATCCACTATCGCCAATCTGCCTGGGCGTCCGCCAAGGCAACGTTTCAAGCGCTTGCCGAGTGGTCGGATGCTCCTTGGATTATGAAGCTCACGGGGGTCTACTGGCTCGGACGGAGCGCCGGGGCCAGCGGCCAGGAGGCCGCGGCTCAGTCGGCCTTTCGTCGGGTGATGGAGCTGGCGCCCCGAAGTTACTACGGGATCCTGGCCGGGCGGCGGCTCAAGGCGGTTGAGGTGAGTAGCGTGAAGGCGGCTTCGGCCGCCCTTCCCCAATCTCCGGAAACCCTCCTGGAACACGATCTTCACTTTCTCAAGGGGCGGGAGCTCCACTCGCTCGGCTTCGTCGATGACGCCCTCGCCGAGCTGGACCTCGTCCGGAAGGGGGCAGGAGAGGACCGCGACCGGCTCTACGCCCTCTCTCTCTTCTATTACGACATCCAGGAGCCGGGCCGAGCCCTTCCCCTCCTCCGCCGACACTTCGGCCGAGTGGGCCAGACTCCGCCCCCGGGGTTGCCCTTCACGTTCTGGCGCGCCCTTTACCCGTTGGGCTACTCGGCCGAGGTAGAGGGTGAAGCCTGGCGGAACGGCCTCGAACCGGCCTTCGTCGCCGCCGTGATCCGAGAGGAGTCGAGTTATGACCCGAACACCCTCTCCCCGGTCGGGGCCCGTGGGCTCATGCAACTCATGCCCGACACGGCCCGACTGGTCGCGCGCGCGATCGGCGAGGCATACAACTCCGATCCCGCGACCCTCCACGAGGTTCGCTTGAACATCCGGCTTGGGACTCGCTACCTGGCGACGCTCATGAAGCAGTTCGGCGAGCCGGCGCTGGTCGCGGCGGGATATAATGCCGGGCCTCACCGGGTGGTTCGGTGGTGGGGGGGCCGCCGGAATGACGACCTCGAGGAGTGGATCGAGGCGATCCCCTTTGACGAGACGCGGGCCTTCGTCAAGCGGGTGCTGACGAGCTGGGAGGAGTATCGACGGCTATCTCAGAACGCGCCGATCGCTCCCTGATCAGGGGGGACTAAAGAGGCGCTCGGCGTTCAGCGAGCCAATTCGCTCGGCGACGTCACGTGGAAGCTGGCGGAGCCATACGCGAACCCGACTGAGGATCTCCGGAAGGTTCTCCCACTGGCTGTTGATCCAGGTGTCGGTCCCCACCATCAGACGGTCGGAATGACGGAGGAACAGATCTCGCCAGGCAGGATCGAGCCGGCCCTCCGGCGCCACGTCAGAACGGAGGGCGAGCTCGACCCGGAGGGTGGGATAGCGGTCGAGCAGTCGTCCCACGGCCTCCGGGCCCGCGGACATCCCGGCGTGAGCCCAGAGGACGTTGACGCGAGGATCAAGGCGGAGCAATTCCTCCACCGCCGTCTCATCGGCGTGAGCATGAAGGAAGAGATTGTGGCGCGCGGCCAGGGCCACGGTTCCCCGGACGACCGGTGACCCGGCCTCGCCGACGGACAGGTGAAACTCCCCGATGCCCTTGTAGATCCCCCGAGCCAGGCGTCCCTCCAGGTACGGGAGAATGGTCGGGTCCTGTGTCCAGGTCCCCATGTCATCACGTGTGCGGTACGGGCGGAGGAACGGGACCACCAGTGTGGGGGCCTTCTCGTAGAGTTTGAGGGTTCCGTCATCGGGGGTGCTTGAGACCAGCGCGCGCCGCACTCCGGCCCGATTGAGGATGGCCAGGGCAGCCTCCGGGGGATAGACGTCCCACGCCGGCTGGCTGTAGTGGATGTGGGTGTCGAAGAGGGGGAGCGGCTGGGCAAAGGCCGCTGGGGCCGCGAGAAGTCCGACGACGAGGGCCACGGGCCAGCGCATCGTCAGGCGGTCTCGAGGAGACAGCGCTGGGCCGCCGCGAGCCCGGTACCGAGCGTGACGTCGACCCCAAAGGTCTTGAGCGTCATCTCCACGCCGGCAAGCCCGCCGAGCAACTCCAATTCGTTCAGGCTCCCCAGGTGGCCGATCCTGAAAATCTTTCCCTTCACCTGGCCGAGCCCCACCCCCAAGGACATGTCGAGACGCTGGTTCGCATGGGCGATATAGGCATCGGAATCGAACCCATCCGGCATCACTACTGCCGTGACGGTGTTGGAGTATTCATCCGTGTTCTGCGCCAGCAGTCGGAGTCCCCAAGCGGAGACGGCCCGGCGCGTCGCCTCGGCCAGCCGGGCATGGCGGCGAAAGACTTGCGAGAGCCCCTCCTCGTTGAGGATGGTGAGGCTCTCCTTGAGACCCAACAGGAGAAGCGTGGCGGGCGTGTAGGAAAACTCTCCGCTTCGATTCCGCTCCAGGATCGGTCCCCAGTCCCAGAAGGCACGGGGGCACTTGGCGGCCTGGCTTGCGCGAAGGGCCTTTTCACTGGCGGCCAGGATGGCAAGTCCGGGCGGGAGCATCAGCCCCTTCTGTGCCCCAGTCAGTGCCACATCCACTCCCCATTCGTCGAAGCGGAAGTCGATGCTGGCCAGCGAGCTGACGACGTCGACCAAGAGGAGGGCCGGATGGCGCGCCCGGTTCATCGCCTCTCGGACTCCGGCCACGCTGGAGGTCACTCCCGTGGAGGTCTCGTTGTGGACGACGAGGATCGCCCGGATCTGGCGGGTGGTATCGGCTCGGAGGCGCGCCTCGACCTGGTCGGCCGGGACCCCGGCCCCGTAGGAGACCTCCAAGCGGTCCACTTCGATCCCCAGGGAGTTCGCTGTCCTGGCGAAGAGATGACTGAAGTGGCCATTGACGCAGCTGAGGACGCGATCGCCGGGTGAGAGGGTGTTCACGAGACAGGCTTCCCACGCCCCGGTCCCGGAGGCCGGATAGATCACGATCTGGCCGGTCCTTGTCTGAAAGATCCCTTTGAGCCCATCGAGCACCTCTCGCACCAGCCCGGCAAACTTCGGCCCCCGATGATCGATGATCGGTTGGGCCATGGCCCGGACGATCCGTTCAGGGATCAGCGTGGGACCGGGGATCTGGAGAAACGGTCTCCCAGAGATGGGCATGGGGCGGCCTCAGCGGAACTCGCGCTCCAGGATCTCGGTAATGAATCGATCAATGGAAACCGGGTAGAACCGAATGTTGGGACAGAGGATGACGCCGGTGTTGATGATCTCCCGGCGAGCCAGCTCCTCCAGGGCCCGGTTGACCTGACTCGTGGGATCACAGTCGGCCTTCGTGACCTTCAACTCTTCGTTTTCCAGGCTCACGTTATGCCGATTTGTGTAGAAGAAGCTGAAGACGCGGGCCACGAGCGTCTGATCCATGATGTCGGGGTCTCGGAAGAGATCCCCATAGGTCTCCCCGCGGACGCTCGGAGAGATGACGAGCCGAGGCGAGACGCGGATCTTCCCACGAATCTCGATGGAGCGCTGCTCGCGTTGTTCCTCGGGCCCCACCAGAATGTAGGGAAGGATATGGTATCCCTGGATGATGCCTGTGAGCGGCGTCCGGATCACCTGGGTCTCGGCGAAGATCTTCTTGAAAAAGTCCGCGTCCATGGCTGTTCGAGGCCACCGGCATCATCGCATGGGAAAGGGCAACTCTGCAACCTCGCGGGCGTGGGGACGCTCGCGGCGGTGATCCCCGACCAGCTGCTGGAGAAGGCTCGACTCACGCTTGTAGAATCCCCCGGTGTGAAAGGAGTCAGCGAGCCCGAGGCGCTCGTAGTCAAGATGGTGGCAGAGTTCATGAAGCAGGGTCCGGAGGAATGTCCGGAAGACGACGATTCTCTTCTGGCGCGCGGTCCGCATCCAGAGCGTCACTCGAGCCGGGCGTCCTCCTCCCGAGGGCATGTAGAGGCCGTGCAATTCGCCCCAGCTCCGCGCGGGGCGTACGGCCAGCACCTCGACCCTCACGGGGGGAACGTTGAGCTCCGCAGTGAGGCTCGCGACAAGCGTCTGTGCTGCTGTCTGGGTCCGAAGGCGGTCACCCAGGGTAAGCGTCCCGCTCAGCTCGCCGACCAGGGGCCGGAGCGCCTGAGCGGTCGGCAGGGGGATTCCAGTCACCGAGTCGCTCTCCCGGTAGATCCGTTGCTTCGGGCGGGTCAGGCGATCGTAGTAGGCAAACGGCATCTGGCCATTTGCCTTTCAGGGGCGGCTGTCCGAGAGCCCGGGAACGATCGCGGTTTCGCTTCCCTTGGCGCGGCCAAAATAGACGCCCAGTTGGCGTCGGAGGAAGAGGCGCGCCCGATGGATGCGCGACTTCACGGCGGGCAGGGAGAGGTCAAGGGCCCGGGCGATCTCAGGGTTCGGAAGCCCTTCCACATCGTGGAGGAGGAAAGCCACTCGGTAGTCGTCGGGAAGAGCGTCCACGGCCTTCTGGATAATCCGCCGTGCCTCGTCCACCAGGAGTGGGTCGTCCACGCGCGGCGACCAGTCCTCGTGAGGTTCGATCAGCCGGCCGTCTCCATCAAACCGGGGGAGAATATCCTCCCACAACTGTTCCTGGGGCCGCCGTCCCCGGAGGCGCTGGTAGGCCGCATTCGCCGCGATCCGATAGATCCAGCTCCCCAGGGCGGCTTCTCCCTTGAACGAGGTGATCTTTCTCACGGCGTTCCAGAGGGCGTCCTGACTCGCCTCTTGGGCGTCCTGCGGATTCCCCGTGATCTTCAAGGCAAGCTGATACACCCTCGCCCCATATTTCGCCACGAGCGCCTCCACCGCCGCGTCGTCACCGTGGCGAAGCTGGCGGACCAGC
>Ga0184634_10000417_pt1 | contig 10849 bp, 10 predicted proteins | sample PLM31_200_b1_FD_133016 | JGI IMG/M metagenome (GOLD analysis project Ga0184634, IMG submission 133016) | Groundwater sediment microbial communities from an aquifer in East River, Colorado, USA - PLM3-1_200_b1 | ecosystem: Environmental > Terrestrial > Soil > Riparian zone | place: USA: East... | reverse complement strand
CTTCGAGGCGAATCCCTCCTCCTCTCCCGGCTGCTCCACGCATTGCCCCGTCCCGTCGTACCTCCACCCGTGATACCGGCAGCGGATGGAGTCGCCTTCGACCCATCCCGTGGAGAGCTGCGTTCCCCGGTGGGCGCAGCGAAACGCCGGCAGGTGCGGGGTCCCATTCTCCCCCCGGTAGAGTGTGAAATCCTCGCTCATGATCCGGACCGGCAAGGCCCTACCCGGCGACAGATTCTCCGCGACGGCAACCGGCTGCCAGAACAGCCTGAGATAGCGCCCGGCGAGAGTCTCAGGTCCGGTGTGAACAAAATCTGAATAGTCTTGATTCATGACCATCCTCCAGCTCTTTTCTCTGTTTGTGGCGATCTTAGCCCAAACGGGAACCTCCATTCAAGTTGACGCAAACCTGTTTGTTAAATATATCTGCGAAATGGCCGCCCGCGGCAAAAACAACCTCTTTTCATCATTCATCGCGGGCGAGGGTTTTTTTCCACCCCGACCATGACCGTCGAACCGGGAGAGAAGATCCGACCCGCCCCTGCCGGACTGCGGGCCATACCGGGAAGCATCTGGGCGCTCGGCTTCGTCAGCATGTTCGCGGACATTTCATCGGAGATGATCCACAGCCTGTTGCCGGTATTCCTCGTATCCGTGCTCGGGGCGAGCACGCTCACGGTCGGTCTGATCGAAGGAACCGCCGAGGCGACCGCGCTGATTACCAAACTATTTTCCGGCGCCCTCAGCGATTATCTCGGGCGGCGAAAGCTCCTTGCCGCCCTCGGTTATGGTTTGGCGGCTTTCACGAAACCGCTGTTCCCCCTGGCGCCCTCCGTCGCCTGGGTGGTGACGGCGAGGTTCATTGACCGGATCGGCAAGGGCATTCGGGGCGCTCCTCGAGACGCCCTGGTCGGCGATATTGCGCCGCCCCACCTGAGGGGCGCTTGCTATGGCCTGCGCCAATCACTCGATACCGTCGGCGCGTTTGCAGGACCTCTCATGGCGACTCTTCTCATGGGGCTCACGTTAAACAGCTTTCGCACTGTATTCTGGATCGCCGTGGTTCCCGCCTTCCTGGCGCTGGCGCTCATGATATTCGTGAAAGAGCCCGAGACCGTCGGGACGGCGGGTAAGCCTCGATCACCGATTCGAGGCGCAGACGTCTGGAAGATGGGGGCGGCATACTGGTGGCTCGTGTCGATTGCCGCCGTGCTCACGCTTGCCCGCTTCAGTGAAGCATTTCTGGTGCTCCGCGCCCACAATATCGGTCTGCCCGTCGCTTTCGTGCCGCTGGTGATGGTGGTGATGAACGCGGTGTACGCCTCCTCCGCCTACCCGGCAGGACGGCTATCGGATCGCATGGACAGACGACTGGTGCTGGCGGCCGGCTTTGTGGCCTTGATCGGAAGCGATATCGTCCTGGCTCTGGCCACCGGCGTGTGGGAAGTGATCGCCGGGGCGGCGCTGTGGGGGCTTCACATGGGGCTGACACAAGGTCTCATCGCCGCTTTAGTGACTGACACGACTCCATCCTCCCGTCGAGGCACTGCTTTCGGCGTACTCAACCTCGTGAGCGGCATCGCCATGCTGATCGCCAGCTTTCTGGCCAGTTGGCTTTGGGATCACTATGGGCCGCAGGCTACTTTCTACGCCGGAGCCGGTTTCACGACAGTGGCCCTGATCGGCTTCATGATCCCTTCCGAAGCGCGGCGTCGCATGTCTGACTCTTGAGGATCGTCAGCTCCCCGCACGGCACTTCTCATCGCCGGCCGGGGGCATCTTGAAGGCCTGATGCACCGGACGAGGAGCCTCAATGTACCACGACTCTATTGCATCAGGCCGGAAAGAGGCGTTCGGCCGGCGCCTCTCTCCCCTCTTGACCAGGGTCTTCTGCTGTCGTATGAACGGAACCAACGGAAGGTTGAACCATGAAGGACTTGAGAAGTTTTCTGGCCGACTGGGAGCGGCAATACCCCCAGGACCTCTGCCGGATCGAAAAAGAGGTCAGCGTCAAATACGAGCCCACCGCGCTCGCCGCGGCTCTCGAAAAGCGCGACCTCTTCCCCGCGCTGATCTTTCAAAATCCGCTGACCGTGCAAGGAAATCGCTCGCGCTTTCCTCTGCTGACCAATCTCCTCGCCAGCCGGAGGCGCTGCGCCGCCGCGATCGGCGTTCCTTTGGACCAGGTCGCGCAGGGCTATTTCGACCGGATCTCTCAGAGCCGGCCTCCTCAAGTGGTGTCTTCGAGAGAAGCGCCGGTCAAAGAGGTCATTAAAAAGGGCGCCGAGGTGGATCTCAACGAGCTTCCGATCGTCCTCCACCACCAAGGGACCTCCGGTCCCCGCCTGACCGCCGCGATGGCAACGACCGTGGACCCGAAAACCGGCATCGACAACTGCGCCCTCCAGAGCGGCGTGGTCCGCTCTCGGAACAAATTGACCTGGGCTAACGCCGGCGGCGCTCACAATTTTTTCAATCTGAAGGCGTGGTGGGACAACGGCGAGGACTGCCCGGTCGCCTTCTGGATCGGCCATCACCCGGCGGCCTCGCTGGGGGGCCAGCAAAAGCTCTCTCATCCGGAAAGTCACTATCCCGGCATCAGCGGGCTTCTGGGAGAACCGCTGCGTCTGGTTCCCACGGAGACTTTCGGAAAAGAGCTACTGGTCCCCGCGGACGCGGAGATCGTCATCGAAGGCTTCGCGCCGAAGGACGTCTGGGAATCGGGCCACTACGCCGGCGATCACGCCAAGACCATGATCCCGATCGGCCCGGGGCCCGTGGTCCAGGTCACCTGCATCACCCATCGGAAGGACGCCTTCTTCCATGACATCGCCGTCGGCCACGCGGACAATCTCGTCATGGGCGGCTTCGCCCTGGAAGCGGCCGTCTACGCGGCCGCAAAGCGAGTCGCCCCTTCGGTTCAGAACGTCCACTTGCCGCTCTCCGGGGTCTGCCGCCGGATCGTCTATGTCCAGGTTAAGGATCCGACCGCGGGCATGGCGCGGGCGATCATCTCCGCCGCGCTCCCGGTGGATAACCGGATCAAGTACGTCTTCGTCGTGGACGACGACGTCGATATCTTCGACGATCGAGAAGTGCTCCTGGCCCTGGTCAACCGCGCGCAGCTTGACCGGGACATGCTGCTCATACCGGGACTGCCCGACACGCCGATCGATCCCATCGCCGTTCGCGTGGGCGACGGCTATGTGACGGCCAAAGCGGGCTTCGACCTCACCCTGCCCCCTTCCCCGCTACCCGGTTTTCCCAAGCAGTTCGAAGAGAGCATCAGATTTCCGGAGGCGTTGGAGAAAAAGCTCCGGATCGAAGATTTTCTGGGCGCGGAGGCGCTGAAGAAGCTCGAAAGGGAAACGCAATAATCATGTCGGTTTATCTGCCCAAACCCGGCGCGGACAAGTTCTGCTTCGTGGTCTGCCCGCATTGCCGCAAAGTGGTCTATGCGAAAAAAAACTTCTGGACGCCGCGCTTCGATCACGTGAAGATCTGGTGCAACCACTGCTCGGAAGAATTCGCCAAGGAAGACTCTCCCCAGGTGGTGGGTCTGTAACAGGACCCCGGTTTTGAGTTGTCGATAAGAGGATCCAGTCGATCCAAGGAGAAGCATGATGCCGCATAGAATTTTCCTGATCTTGGCCTTTTGGCTTTCCATAGTTCTTCAGGCTCATGATTCGCTCGCTGCCGCGCCGCAGCCGGAAAGCCCGCTTCTTTCTCCCGAAGGGAAGCGGCTTATCGCCATCGCCGCGGAGAAAGGCGAGCGCGAGCTGAACGTTTCCTGGAGCGCCGGCTCTATCGGCGGAACAGAAGGCGCAAAGAGATATGAAGCGCTTTTCAACCGCATGTACGGCGCCAATATCAAGATCAACCTGACGCCCGGCCCTTCCATGCCGGCGATGGCCGCGAAGATCACGCAGGAAGTGGCGGCGGGGCAGAAGGCCTCTTCGGACCTCCTTTTGGGGACCGAGGCCCACTTCGGGGACCTGTCGAAACGCAAGGTCCTGGAAGAGTACGACTACACCAAGCTCTCCCCCAGAATTCAAAAGCGGTTCGTGGCCTTGAATAATATCGGCGTCGAGATCTACAGCACCATCACCGCGATCCTCTATAACAGCAACCTCGTCCCGGCAGGTGATGTGCCCCGGAAGCTCGAAGACGCGCTGAACCCAAAATGGGGCGGAAAGATCGCCTCCACCCAATACGCCGCCTACTTCGACCGCGTGGCGATGCGCCCGGAATGGGGAGCGGAAAAGATGAAGGCCTTCGTGAAGAGACTCTCGGGCCAGGTGGCGGGCCTCATCCGCCTCCAGGAAGAAACGCGCATCGCGAGCGGCGAGTTCGTCATGCTGGTTCTGGGAAACACCCATGCCGTGCGCCCGCTCAAGTCGAAAGGGGCCCCTCTCGGATATGTCGTCCCGGAGGACGCCGCTTCGGCCGGCTTCGTCCACCTCGGGGTTCCCCTCAACTCGACGCATCCCAACCTGTCCAAGCTCTTTATCAATATGATGATGAGCGAAGAAGGACAAAAGGTGCTCTACGACATCTACTCGGCGGACCACTACGCGCTCCCCGGCTCTCAATCGGGGGCGGAGATGGCGGGTCTGACAAATCGGGGAGTGAAGATATTCGACGTCAACGCCAAGTTCGTGGTGGACCATCCCGAGATCACGAAGCTCTCCACGGAGTTGCAGGACATACTGACGAAACAGCGTTAAAGAGAAACGCCCATGGCGCAAAAACCTAAAATCGCGGTATTTTCCGGCGCCACCGCCACGATCCAGAATAGCCCTCCACTGGCGACGAGCAACAAGGCACGGGAAAAATATGGGCTCAAGCCCCTCACCAATCCGGATGGCACGCCCATCCGGTTTGACCACCTCCGCGCCCAGCGGCTGGCGGCGCCGGTCACGGTTTATGTTCAACAGTTCAGCGCGCACCCGCTCGAGCGGGACGCGGCGGAGCTGTATGGACCGCCGGATGGATATGTGGACGCCCAGGGCGCTTTTCACAAAGAACGGAAGGGTCCGAAGGATACCCCGGTCTATGAGGTCACGCTGAGTCCCGAGGACGGCGTCTACCTGCTTCCTTACATGGCGCGTCAGGCGGACGGCCAACCCTGGGACGACGACGGCGCTTACCGCGGCGCGCCGGTCGAACTATCCCGCACACCTTATTATCCGGATGGCTCGCGCATCTTCGAGGAGATCGACCGCTTTCAAATCGGCGAGAACGGAACGTCGAACCTTCTCTCTTCGCAGGCCGATTTTGATTTTTACCGGGCGGCCCCCGCCGGGGGATACTCCAAAGGACTACCCGCCTCCGAAAGAACCGATGTCGGCGAAGGCGATATCCCACAGGAAAAGCTCGGCGAAGATTTTTTTGTCTACCGGCCAAGCCATCTCCAGAGCGCCCCCTTCACCGCCACGCTCGTCCGCCTCACCAATACGGTTCAAAAGGCGCTGGGCGCGGGAAAATACCAGGGGGCGATCTGGCTCGAAGGAAGCCCTTACGTGGAAGAGACCGTCTACTGGTTGAATCTCCTCATCGATACCGCCGTCCCGATTGCGGGAAACGCCTCCCAGCGGCCCCACGGCGCGGCCGCCAATGATGGAGACCGGAACATCGTCGACTCCGTCGAGTACATCGTATCGCGGGTCTGGGCGGATGAGTCCGGGAAGGACGTCATCGGCGCCGTCGTAATCATGGACCAGCAGGTCTTTACCTCCCGCGAAGTGCAAAAAGGAGACGCGCGCCCGGGAGGCTACGTCGCCACCGGAGGCCACGGCGGCATCGTGGGGACCGTGGGACACGGGCCGGTCCGAATTACTTTCAGGCCAGTGAGACGCCACACGTATAAATCGGCGGTCAATCTGAGCCGCCTGCCCGATTCCGCGCACGGGGTCAAGCGCGTCAACGGCGCCCTCCAGACGGTGACCGTGCCGGTCAAAGACGCGCAGGGAAATCTTCTCGTCACGGCGATCCCGAAAGTCATTATCGAAAAGTCCGGCCGTTATATCGACGACACTCCCAAGGCCGACACCGTGAACGATGTCGGAATCATCGCCCGGATCGAGAAAAACCTTCAGGAGGCGCCGCTGGCGGGATTCGTCGCCGAAGGGAACGCTCCCTATGGCGGGATGACCAACGCCCTCGGCGCGGCGTTGAGAATCGCCGCTTTGAGCGGGATGCCGGTCGTCAAGGTCGGCCGGGGAAATGCGGAGGGCTTCACGCCCGCGCGGCCCGGCGACATCATGATCGCGGGCAATAATCTCACCGCCACGAAGGCGCGGCTCCTCCTCATGGCCTGCATCATGCGCCTCGGGAGCCTTCCACCGGCGAAAGATCCCGCTCAACCCACGAAAGCGGAGCTGGACGCGGTCCGCGCCAAGATCGCCGAGTATCAGGAAATCTTCGACACGCACTGAATCTTTTCCGAGAAAGGAGATAACGATGCCCATTTCCGAAGAGACCTTGCGACGAATAGTCGAAGAGACTTATGGCCGTTATCTCTCCGCTCAGGAGATCGAGCAGCTCATGCCTTACGTGCGGCGCCAAATCGAGGTCAGCGAGCGCCTCCGGGAATTGGATCTAGGCCGCGGGGATCCAATTCGTACTCATTATATTCGAGACCGAAGGCTTGTCCCATGAATGATCTTCTCTTCCAGCCGATTCATGAGGTGGCTCCCCTCCTCCGGAAACGGGCGATCTCACCGGTAGAGCTCACACGGGCGTTGCTGGACCACATCGAACAATTGGAGCCAAAACTCAATGCCTTCATTACGGTGCGGGCCGAAGAGGCCCTCAATGGGGCGCGGACGGCCGAGGCGGCAATCGTCCGGGGAGACTGGCAGGGGCCGCTCCACGGGATACCCATTGGAATTAAAGACAACATTGCAGTCAATGGCTGGCCGACCACTTGCGCGTCAAAGATCCTGGCCAATCACGTCACGACCTACGACGCGACCGTAGTGAAACGGCTGCGCGAAGCCGGAGCAGTGATCGTTGGCAAGAACAACCTGCACGAGTTTGCCATGGGGGGCACCTCGTCTAAAAGCCACTTTGGCCTGATCCGCAATCCGTGGAATCTGGAATATGTGCCGGGGGGTTCGAGCGGAGGCGGGGCTGCGAGCGTCAGCGCGGGTGAGGTCTTTGCAGCGATGGGCACCGACGGCCGTGGCTCTATTCGGACGCCGACGTCCTTTTGCGGCGTCGTAGGGCTTAAGCCGACCTTCGGACTCGTGAGCCATTTCGGCGAGGTTCCGCCCAGTAGCACGTGGATGTGCAGCCTCGGGCCGATTTGCCGCACGGTGACGGATGCCGCGCTCATGCTCAACGCACTGGCCGGCCATGACGCGAACGACCCCAGCTCGGCGCGCTCCGATAAACGAGACTATACCGCCACGCTGGAGGCAGGCGTGAAAGGCCTCCGTCTGGGACTCGTGACAAACTATTTTTATGACGACACCGCCACGGAGGTACGGGAGGCGGTCTGGTCGGCGGCGGAAGCCTTTCGGGGGCTCGGAGCCGATGTCAGAGAAGTAGAGCTCCCCGGGCTGGAACATATAAGCCTCCTGGGACCCGGCTTGACGGCGGAGAGCAACGATTTCCTTCTCCCTTATGCGCTAGAACACGGAGAGGACTTTTGCGACCAGAACACTCGATACATGGTGCTGGCCCGCGAGTTCTCGCGCTCGTCGGATACCTTTAGGGCATTACGGGTCGCGAATCTGATCCGGCGCGAGGCCAGGGAGCTCATGAGCCGGGTTGACCTCCTGATCACTCCCGTGAACTCCGCTCCGGCGTTTCCCATTGCAGAGTCGCGCGGTGCGGAAAGAAGACGGGAACTTCCCGAATCTCCCAAGCGTGAAAGCGTGACGGGCCGGCTGACAACTCCCTTTAATGTGCTCGGAATGCCGGCGATTTCCATCCCCTGCGCATTCACTGCCCAGGGTTTGCCTATCGGCTTACAGATCGCAGGCAGACACTTCGAAGATCATATCGTTTTACAGGCGGCCAGAGCCTTCGAGCGATCCGTCGGGCCGGGTTATCGAAGACCCGCGGTCGTCGTCGACAAAAACAAATGATGAGGAGGGTGCCATGTTTGGAAAAAAGTTTTTGCTCCTAGCCGCTCCCATCGGGTTGATCACATTCCATGCCGCCTTCGCCGTAGCGCCAAAATCCACTTTCGCAGCCGCTGCCCCATCAAAAAAGCCCGCAGGAATCGAACACACCGCTGAGGTCAAACGCCTGATCTCCCTCGCGAAGGAAAATGGGGAGCGCGAGCTGAACGTCGCGTGGTGCCAATGCTCGCTCGGCGGGGCGGAAGGCGCTAAAAGACTCGAGACTCTGTTCAACGGCCTCTATGGTCTGAACATCCGGGTCACCTTTACGCCCGCTGTCTCGATGACCGAGATGGCCGGCAGAATTACGCAAGAAGTAGTCGCCGGGCAGAAGGCTTCGAGCGATCTTCTGCTAGGGTCGGAGACCCACTACGGAGCCTTGCTGGACCGGGGCGTGCTTGAAGAATATGACTACACGCGGCTTTCGCCGCGGATTACCGCGGATCTGGTCGCTCCCAAAAACATAGCTGTTCAAATTGCCGGATCGGGGATCGCGGGGATCGCCTACAATACGAGCGCAATCAGCTCCGCCGAAATTCCCAAAAAGCTTGAGGATGTCCTGAACCCGAAATGGAAAGGGAAAATCGCATCCAGCGTGAACGCCGCTTACCTCGATCGCGTTGCCTACCGGCCGGAATGGGGGCCGGAAAAGATGAAGGTCTTCGTGAAGAAGCTCTCGGGGCATATCGGCGGCCTGATTGTGACCGGGGAGATGTCCCGGATCGTAAGCGGGGAATTCACTATGCTCGTGTTGGGAGGCCACACCCAGGTCCTCCGGGACAAGGCGAAAGGGGCGCCTCTGGATTTCATTATCCCGGACGATGCCGCGATCGTCGGATTTCTCCACCTGGGCGTGCCGCGAAACTCGGTCCATTCGAATCTGGCCAAGCTTTTTATTTCTATGATCACGAGCGAGGAGGGCCAAAGGATCATCTATGAAGGCGAGTTCACGGACCATCCTCTGTTGCCCGGCTCCCGATCAGCGGCATTGTTGAAAGACCTGAACGCCAGAGGGATCGAGCCCCTCAAGTTCGGCGTCAAGTTCGTATCCGAGAACCCTGAGATCCGCCAGCTCGGCGATCAGCTGAGAAATATCCTACGTCAAAAGTGATATCGCGGGACTCTATCCAGATTCCTCTTTCATGACTCTCATTCTCAGCAACGAAGAGATCGCGCAAATCCTCACCGTGCGGACCTGCCTGGAAGCTTTGGAAGAAGCTTACCAGGCGCAGGCGGAGGGGCGGCCGGTGAATCAACTCCGTTACGACACCAACATGCCTTTACCGGAGCGGCCCATGACGTGGACATCCTCATCACCGCCACGAATGCCTATGTGCCGTTAAAACAGCCCCCGATGAAGTCCTTATCATTACTGTTTACGACCCATCCAAGCGTCCGGAGAAATGGACGGAGGACTATCGGAGACGAAAGGAGTGACAATGTCGAGGGTGTATCATAAGTGCCATTTCTGCGGTGGGAAGGTGTCCGAGCGGAGAATCACCGTGGACTATCGGTGGGGAGAGAACCTGGTAACCATCATTAAAAAGGTCCCAACCGGGGTCTGCGAGGTGTGTGGGGAACAATACTTCAAGGCTGAGATTGTTAAGGCCATGGAACGTGTAGCCGGTTCCAAGAAGAAACCCAAAGAGGTGCTGAAGATCCCCGTGCGCGAGCTAAAAGTAGCCTAGCTGGATCGTGGACATAGGGACATATCAGAAGCCTGTTAGACTCTCCACCTCCAAATCTCCACCGAATGGTTCACGCAGACGCTTCATACCTGAGGCGATTGGCTGCTTCCCTGTAACATTCTTGTCTTTCCACATGCCGGATTTTCGGGCAAACTGATAATATCGTGAGCCTGCTGAGCCGAATATTTTACCTCCTCTCTCGAGTCCCGCCATTCAGGAAGTCCCTTTGGCGCGGCTGGTACGACTATCTCGCGGACAGATACCGGAACGCCGATTGGACATTCATGAACTACGGATATGAAGATGGATCGGACTCACGTTTAAAGCTGGCGCCGGAAGAGGAAACAGATCGATACTGCATTCAACTCTACAACCATGTGGCCGGCGCGGTCGATCTCGCCCGATCAGACGTGCTCGAAGTGGGTAGCGGCCGGGGCGGCGGAGCGTCATTCATCAAGCGATATCTCCATCCTGCAAGGATGGTCGGCGTGGATCTGTCTCAAAACGCCGTGGATTTCAGCCGCGCGACCCACCCGGTCCATGGGCTTGAATTTCACCAGGGCGATGCGGAGCGCCTGCCTTTCGAGCCGGAATCGTTCGACGCCGTCGTCAATGTGGAGTCTTCGCATTGCTATCCCTCGCTCGAAGCGTTTCTCTCGGAAGTCAGTCGCGTGCTCCGGCAAGGCGGCTATTTCCTGTATGCAGACTTCCGCGACCGCTCCGACGTCGACGAATGGCGGCGCTGTCTCGAGAACTCCGGCCTGAAGATCATCCGGGAGACCGACATCACACCCCAGGTCCTAGCCTCGCTCGACGCCGACCATGAACGGAAGCTCGCCCTGATCAAAGAGCTCGTCCCCCGGCTGCTCCACCGCTCCGTCTCCGACTTTGCGGCACTTCGCGGTTCTTTCGTTTACGAGGCCTTCCGCACCGGCAAGTTCGTCTACCGGAGCTACGTCCTACAAAAACGGTAAGCCGGGAACACCCTGAGAATTTATTGATTGACTCCCATGCGGACGGTCTTATACG
>Ga0184634_10000416_pt1 | contig 10849 bp, 10 predicted proteins | sample PLM31_200_b1_FD_133016 | JGI IMG/M metagenome (GOLD analysis project Ga0184634, IMG submission 133016) | Groundwater sediment microbial communities from an aquifer in East River, Colorado, USA - PLM3-1_200_b1 | ecosystem: Environmental > Terrestrial > Soil > Riparian zone | place: USA: East... | reverse complement strand
TTCCGCTCAGCGGTTTAGTCCACCGCTATACGTCAGGCAGCGACTACTGCTCTTTGATTCTTCTGGATGAAGGAAGTCATTCAGGAAGACGGGCGAATTCGCCGCTGGGCGCCAATTCCAGACATGGATGGGAAGTATCTGCGGGTTATTCTTTTGCCTGATGGAGAGACCGTACACAACGCCTTTTTTGACAGGTCATTTAAGCCATGAAACTCAAATATTTTGAGGATACAGACACTCTGTATATAGAGTTCCGATCTGTCGAGGTTGCTGAGACCAAGGACCTAGATGAGAATACTCTTTTGGACCTCGACCGTGACGGAAAAATTTGCGGGATCACGATCGAGCACGCTCGAGAGCGTACCGAGCTTCCGAAGTTTTCCTACGAACTGGTCTCAGGTTAACCTCTCGGCGCAGCGGTCCCGCCGACAAGTCGCAGGTCGCTGACCTCGTTCGCCGTTAGACACACGAAAAAATGGGAAATAGTGTCAGGCTTGAGTTATTGATTTATTTGCGCTTTGCGTGATATCGGTTGGCGACTATGGGCCGCAGGCCGCGCGTCCACTACCCAGGTGCCTTATATCATGTCATAAGCCGAGGCAATCGGCGGGAGAAAATCTTTCGCAGCCAGGTGGACTTTCAACAGTTTGTATCTCTTTTGCGGGAAATCAAAGGGCAAAAGGGTGGACCGGGCACTTCCTATCCGGATAACTGTCAAAGAGATTGTTGATAGTGTCAGTAGGAAATATAGGAAAACGGCGCGTGAGATCCTGGGAAGAGGGCGAGGGAGGAGAGAGGCTGAATTACGGGCGATTGTGTGTTATGTGGGCAGGCAAATTGGGGGCTTAAAGCTGACCCAGGCAGCCAAAGTCTTTGCCCGTGATATATCAGCTCTATCATTGGTGGTAAAAAGGTTAGAGGCAAAGATGCTGAAGGATGAACCCCTTCGGCAACGGGTTCAAAAGCTCTGCGCTAGCTTGGTAGGGAAGGGAAAAAGAAAATACTCAACAACTCAAGCCTGACACCTTTCCCTGAAAGGAGGAGGCGCCGTGATCCGCATTCAGAAGATCGGCCACATCGGTCTCTACTGCAGAGAGATCAAAAAGATGACCGATTTCTACACCAACATCCTGGACTTCAAGGTCTCCGATATCAACGAGAGGGGTATGGTCTTTCTCCGCTACGGAGCCGATCACCACAGCTTTGTCCTCGCCCCCATGCCCGAGGAAGAGAAGAAAAAAGGGGATGGGGCCAAGGTGCTGCAACAGATCGCCTTTGAGGTTATCGATCTGGACGGGCTCAAGCAGACTAAAAAACATCTGGAGGGCAAGGGGGTCAAGATCCTGGGAAAGATCAAGCACGAGGGGCCGGGAAGCGACTACACCTTTGACTTTGACGACCCGGAAGGGAACCGGCTGCAATTCTTTTGCGCCATGGATCAGATCGGCTGGGACGGAAAGAGCCGGCCCAAGGAGCAGTGGCGGCGCTTTGAGGTGGAAGATTAGGGATGCTTGAGGCACCTGAGAAACTCTTTCAAAGGTCGGGTGTTGACCACGTCCTTCTTTTCCGCCCAACCCCTGCGCGCCTGAGCTACGCCGAACTCCGTGAGGCGAAGGTGATGGATGCTGTGGGCGTCGGAGTCGATGACCAGCTTCACCCCGGCCGCCACCGCCTTGCGGATGTGTTCATCCTTAAGATCCAGCCTATCCGGATAGGCATCGATCTCTAAAACCGTGCCGGTCTCTTTTGCAGTCTGGATGAGGGCATCCATATCGACATCATAGGCCTCCCTCTTCTGGATCACCCGACCGGTCGGATGAAAGAGGATATCGGCATGGGGATTGCGCATGGCCCGCCGGATCCTTTCGGTCATCTCCTGGCGCGGCAGGTTGAAGTGGGAGTGAACCGCTATGCCCACCACATCGAGCCGGGCCAGGACCCCGTCCTCGATATCGAGCGTGCCGTCTTTGTTGATGTTCACCTCCGCCCCTTTCAGGACCGTGATCCCCTTGAGGGAGCCGTTGACCTTATCGATCGCGGCCATCTGCTTGAGGAGCTTCTTTTCGTCCGCACCGCCGGTCATCGCCAGGCCCTTGGTATGATCGGTGATGGCGATATACTGGAGCCCCAATCGCTCGGCCTCCTCGGCCATCTCTTCAATCGAGTTGGACCCGTCCGTCCAGGTGGTCTGGGTCTGGAGATCCCCCCGCAGATCGTCATAACCCACCAGGTCGGGGAGCTCCCCCTTCCCGGCGGCCTCGATCTCTCCTTGATTCTCCCGCAATTCCGGTGGGACATAGGAAAGGCCTAACGCCTGGTAGATATCCTCCTCGGTCCTGCCGGCGATGCGCTTCTCGCCGCGGAATAGACCGTACTCGTTCAGCTTCAATCCCTTCTCCTGCGCGATCCGGCGCAGGGCGACGTTATGGTCTTTGCTCCCGGTGAAATAGTTCAGCGCGGCGCCGAAGCTCTCCGCCGGGACGACCCTCAAATCCACGTCCATGCCGTTTTTCAGTTTGATCATGGTCTTGGTCGTGCCTTTGCCATGGATATGCATGACCTCCGGCATGGCGACAAAGAAGTCCATCACCTTTTCTGGCTTGCGGGAGATCGCCAGGATATCGGCATCCCCGATGGTTTCCTTGCGTCTGCGGACGGAACCGGCCACCACTACCTCCTGGACCTCGGCTAAACCGCGCAGGCGTCCTTCCATCTCCAGGATCAAGGGCAGCACCGACCCGATTGGGAAACGGCCGCTCCCCTGTTTGAGAAACTCGATGCCGCGCAGGATCTTCTGCTCCATCTTCTCCCCGAGGTGAGGAAGCTTCCGAACTTTTCCCACGCGGGCCGCATGCTCCAGATCCGCCACGGTTTTGATCCGGAGCTGGTCATACAGGAGCTTGACGATCTTGGGCCCAACTCCTTCAATCGCGGTTAGCCCACGCACATCCACCGGCAGCTCTTGCTTCAATTCTTCGTAATACTTCATTTTGCCGGTTTTAATGACCTCCTCGATCTTCTCGGCGATGGCCTCCCCTACCCCAGGGATCTCCCGCAGCGCCTTGATCCCGCCGCGCTTATAAAGCTCCAAAACCGGCTCCTCCAACGCCTCCAGGGCATAAGCCACCTTCTCATAGGCCCGGGGCTTGAACTGCACCCCCTGCATCTCCAGATAGAGGGCGATCTCGCGAAAGAGCTGGGCCAATTCCGCGTTGCGCATCGGCCTAATTCTTAACACCCGACTTGCAGATTGACAAGGATGATAGAAGCCTATAGCATTCCTCTCAACATAAGAGAGGACAGTTGATATGAAATCCAGATCTTTCATAGCAGTCATGTTTGGCTTTGCCCTGCTCATCTCCGTTGCATCTCCTGTCTTTGCGCAGCTCATCAGGCTGAACGTCGGCTACAGCGCCATCAGTGGCGACCAACTGCCGGCCTGGGTGGCCAAGGAGGCGGGACTTTTTGAGAAGAACGGTCTGGATGTCCGACTGATCTTCTTCACCGGCGGCACCACGGCTGTCTTGGCCCTCATCTCCGGCGATGTCCCCATCAGCCAGGTAGCGGGCAACGGCGTCGTGCACAGCGCCCTAGGGGGCTCTGACATTGTCATGGTCGCCGGAGGGGTGACCTCGCTGAACTACTGGCTCATGGGCCGGCCGGATGTCAAAACTCCTGAACAGCTCCGAGGAGGCTCGGTAGCGATCAGCCGTTTCGGTTCGGCCACGGACTTTATCGCGCGCTTTGCCCTGCAACGCGTCGGCCTCACACCGGGAAAGGATGTCACGCTCGTCCAGATCGGCAGCGCGCCTGCCCGATTGGATGCGACCCTAACGGGAAGAGTGGACGCCTGCGTGATCAATCCGCCCGCAAGCTTCATCGCTCAGAAAAAGGGTTTGACCGTCTTGGCCGATGTCGCCAAGCTCGGCCTGGTCATTCAGCATACCGGAGCTGCCACGACCAGGAAATTTATCCGAGAACACCCCGATATCGTGCGCAAGTATGTCAAGTCTCAGGTCGAGGCTATCCACCGCATCTATACGGATAAGGAAAGCTCAGTAAAAGTCCTCAATAAATATTTTGGCGGCAACGTGGACCGGGAGATCTTGGAAAAGACCTGGGAAGGGCTGACCACGGAGGCCATGCTCCCCAAAAAGCAATATCCGACCCTCGAAGGATTGAGAACTGTCCTGGAGCCTCTGGCGGAAAAGGACCCCAAGGCCAAGGCAGCAAAGCCGGAGCAGTTTGCGGACTTAAGCTTCATCAGGGAGCTCGACCAGAGCGGCTACATCGACAGCCTGTATAAAAAGAGATGAGCGAAACCCGGCATTAAAACTTTATCCTCACCCGGTAGTTGACCTTTGCCTCTTTGTCCTTCGGGACATCGACCACGTACTGTAACGTGTGGGCCTCGGTCTTTTCGTAGGGATGGGAAGAGCGCAGCACCTCCCAGTCACCCGGGACGGGTTCGATGACCTTTACCTGGACATCCTCCTTCTTGTGGTTCCTGAGCTTGATCTCCCACTCGATCTCATAGACACGCCGTGAGATCTGACGCCAATCCTTCTGAATCCTCTCACCGACGACATCGAAGGCCTCGCCCATTTTGATCTTTACCTTTTCGTCTTTTGGCGTGTGATCGATCCAGTCCTCGCCGACAAACTGGAGGCTCCCGCCCTCATCGGCCTTGTAGACCCGCACGATCCCCTTGGGGAGAGGCAGTCCCAGGCGGTTCTCCTTCTTGTTGGCCACTTCCAGATAGACCCCGACCTTTTGATTGGATAGCGGCATCCCGTACTGATTCCGGTAATAGTCCTGTGCCCCGTAATAGATGAGCTGCTTTTCTACCAAGACATCAGCGGCGCTGAGAAGGCTTAACTGCTTCGTCTGATTGTCTTTAATGGTGCTTTTGCCCTGCAGCGTATAGAGGTGGTATTCAAAAAAGCCCTCTTCGGTAAATTCCCTTAATTGCGCCACTGGAGGGGCCATCTCAGCCGCTCGATCCATCATCCCATGGAGCTCCTTTCCGCTTCTCGCTCGATGGATATCCCCAGCCACAAGCTTGAGCGTGGCGTTTTTATAAGCGGCCCCGCTCTTGTTATCGATCGTGACCCATCCCGAGATATCCCCCCGGTTGTCCTTGTGGTTCAGGACAAAGACATAATCGGCCTTCCAGGAGATCCCCCGGGTGAGATAAGAGGCCTCCACCGTCTGAGAGCTGGTCGCCCGGTTCTGCAGGAGCCAGACCAGGGTCGGCCTGGCGATGAGATTCTCCGGGATCTCCGGAAGGATGATCCGCCCTGGATGGCCCAGGTGGATCGAGCCATCGATCTGAAAGATCGGGCTGCCGTTATTACTGAGGAGCGTGGCCTCGACGATCTTCTCCTCCCCGGTGTAGTAGTTCTTGTCCAGGATCTTGACCTTCTTGCCGACATATTTATCCAGGAGCTTCTGTGGATTGAGAAGATCGTATTCGTAGTTCTGCTCCAAAATCTTTAGGCCCTGGGGATCGGTGACGGACTTGAGATGAACCGTCGTGGGATCGATCTGAGAGGCCACACCCATGAAGCGGATCTCGTGCGCACCGGACCCCAGACGGATCTCGCGGTTGTCCTTCACCAGCCCCAGCTCTTGATTGTAGACCGTCAGAGAGACCTCGCGCTGTTGCTCCGGGGTAATGGCGGTCACGGCTGGCACGACCACGGAGCTCGCCCAGAGGCCCTTCCCTCCGCAAAAGAAAAAAGTCGCCGCCAAGAAAGTCCTTAAAATAGCTGTCTTTTTCATCTCTTCCTCCCGAGACTTTTGGATTCTTAACCAGTTAGACAACGGGAGGGAGAAAAAGTTCCCGCTATTTTTTGGGCCGGATGCGGAGTTGGAGCCTGACGGCGGGCTCATCCTGTGGAGAGATAGATTTTCGCGCGCCGGCGATCTCATCCGCCGCGGCGGGAGCATCTTTCTTGCGCGCCAGCCCTGGCGACGGGACACCGCTCTTTTCCAGCCCTGTGGACTCAGGAGCCGTCTCTTCTTTCAATGCCGCCAGAAACTCAGCCTGGCGCGACTGAGGCAGCTCGACCATAAGCGACAGAACCGGTCCAGGGGAGCTCTCTTGGGACAAGACCTTCCCGCCGATCCCTGCCAGGAGACGCTCTACCCTCTGCCGATAGAGACCGGTGTCCTCTGCGGCGACTTCGAAGAGCTGAGGCGTGGGGGCTGACGCCACAGCCTCCTTGTCCTCGCGCGATTCCCGGCGCGGTGCCGGCTGCGCAGGCAATTTGGCCAGGGCCTCAGACTTCTCAGCCATCCGATAACCCTCCTGGCCTTGAGCTACTCCCGCCGGCGCCGCCGCCCTGGGCTTGTTCTCGACAATCTGGTAACTCTCCGGAGAGGCCGGCGCAGTCATTTCTCTGGCCGGCTCAGGCGCCCTGGAATAAAGATAGAGGACTGTTATACCTATGAGCAGCAAGGCCGTGACCTCCGCCGGGAGTTTGATCTTCATCGGCTCGAAGAGCCAGGTCCGAAGGCGTGCCCCTATTTTCTTCCTCTCGATCTTTCTCTGGATGCCGCTGAGAAAGTCAGGGGAGGTCTCTATGGGGTTGAGCGAGCCCGTGAGCGCAATGGTCCGGCGTAGGGCCTCCAGCTCCCGACGGCAGTCCTGACAACCCCTGAGGTGACCTTCCAACAAGGCGGTCTCTCCGGGCGCCACCCGCTGGTCCAGGTAGTCCGAAGCCTTCTCCCTTGCCTCTTGGCAGTTCATAGCCGGCCACTCCTTTCGGCATCCAAGGCAAAGACCTCTCTCATCTTTGCCTGGATAGCCATCCGCGCACGATGGAGGCGCGACCGCACCGTTCCCAGCTCCCATCCCAGAGATTCGGCGATAGCTTCATAAGAGAGCCCCTCCACATCGCGCAGTATGAGAACGATCCTCTGCTCTTGGGGCAGGGCCTGGATCGCCCTTTCTAAAAAGAGCTTGAGCTCTCTTTCCTCCAATAGGGAATGCGGGTTGGAGCTGCCATCGGAGAGAAGCGGCTCCGGATCCTCGACGAGCTGAGCAACCTGCTCCCGCCTCTGCTTTCTCCTATGATTGAGACAGCTATTGGCCGTGATCCGGTAGAGCCAGGTGGAAAAGAGGGACTCGCCCTTGAAGCCCCTCAGCCCATAATAGACTTTGACAAAGACATCCTGGGCCAAATCCTCCGCCTCTGCCTGATCCCTCAACATCCGGGCGGCGATCCCCATGACCCGGGTGCGGTACTTCAGGACCAATTGGTTAAAGGCCGATTGCTCACCCCGCTGGAATCTCTGAACGAAATCCCTGTCAGGGTCTTGAACCGGCGCCATAGAGACCTGATCCCTAATAAATCTTAGACACGCCAGAAAGAAAAAAGTTCCCTCGCTGCCGCTCCGGGGAAAGGCCCCCGAAGAAGCGCGGCCTTGCGGGACCCCTTTCCGCGCATTGTAAGCGAATGGGCTAGTGAAAGAAAGGTCATCCTCGTTTGGGCCTTACCCAATAGCCCCGCTGGATTTCGTCGGGGAAAAAAACTATGATCCGCTTCAGCAAGTGGTTACAGATAAGAGACGTGAAAAAGAATGGGCAAAGACCCTCAGGAAAAAGATCGGAGATCTGTGATGGGAGGCTTGAAGAATGAAGCTCTACACCTTCTTCCGTAGCTCTGCATCGTACCGGGTGCGCATCGCCCTCAACCTCAAAGGACTCCACTACGAGCATGTCCCGATCCATCTGCGCCGCGGTGGCGGCGAACAGCTCATGCCGGCTTACCAAGCGATCCATCCGCAGGGGCTGGTCCCGACCCTCGATGACAACGGCCGTCTTCTCACCCAGTCGCTGGCCATCATCGAGTATCTGGAAGAGGCCTACCCTCAACCACCCCTGTTGCCCGCTCATCCTCAGGACCGGGCCATGGTGCGGAGCATGGCGCTCGCCATCGCCTGCGAGGTCCACCCACTCCAGAACCTCCGCGTGTTGGGGCATCTCAAAAACGCGCTGCGGCACACCGAAGAGGAAGTAACCGGCTGGGCGCGCCACTGGATCACCCTCGGGCTGGCGGCGCTGGAGGAGATGGTGCTGGTGATACCGGGCCGCGGCGGCTTCTGCTTCGGAGATAGGCCCTCGCTGGCGGATATCTTCCTGGTGCCGCAGCTCTACAACGCCCGCCGGTTCGGCTGCGATCTGTCCGTGTGCCCTACGCTGGTGCAGATCGACGCCACCTGCCGCGCCCTACCCGCCTTTGCTGATGCCGCGCCGGAAAACCAACCTGATGCAGAATGAACGGTCAAATTGGACTGTCCCGGTGAGGAGGTCGTAGATGGAATGTCGCTCACCAGAGTTCTGGGCCATGATGGTGGATTTGGGCATCATGGTCGTCTTCGCGCTGGCCGGAGGAAGAAGTTATCTGCGCCCGAGACCCTCCGTCGCCACATGGCGCAGCATCGTACCGATGTCCATCCTGTTTGTAGTGGCGGGCGCTTTCCTGGTGTGGTCCACACCTGAGGGTTTGGACAAATTTCCTTTCAGTTCTCCTGCTTTTAACCGCGTTTTGAGCATCTTATTCTTGCTGGCGGGAGGAATCTTTGCCGTTACATTTTACCGATCAAGAGCGATCTTCATCCTTCATGTCTCGCGCGACCCGTTACTCCAAGCTGCCGAGGCGTGGATAGCCCGATCGGGCCTGTCGTGGGAAGACAAGACCGCATCGGTAGCAGCACGGCCGTGGTGGAGAAGACCGATCCTTCTTAGCCAGGAGAATGCCCGCGTCTGGGCCCTCAAGCCCGATGGTCCTGAGCTGTGGATCGTGTTTTCGTCCGGAGGAAAAACCGGTCCCATGGCTGTTGTGACGATTCGCGGAAAGGGGGAGCGGGACAAGATCGAGTCGTTACTCGAAGCCCTGATCCGAGAGCTGCGCATGGTCCCGGAAAAGCCCGACCTGCGCAAGGGCTGGCTGCTTCTCCTGGCAGGGATCGGGTTATCTGTCGTAACGATCATAGTTGCGATGAAATGCCTCTATGATTGAGATCGATGGCTCTTTGGGCGAAGGCGGAGGACAGATCTTGCGCTCTGCCCTTTCCCTCTCCGCGGTCACGCAACAACCCTTCCGCATCACCCGCATTCGGGCCGGCCGGCCCAAACCCGGCCTCGCCCCTCAACACCTCACCAGCATCCGCGCCGCAGCGGCGATCTCCCGGGCCACGGTCAAAGGCGATCACGCCGGCTCTCTGGAGATCGAGTTCATCCCCGACAAAATCCATGCAGGCGATTACGAGTTCGCCGTCGGGACCGCAGGCTCCGTCTCCCTGGTCTTCCAGACCCTCTTTCTTCCACTGGCGCTGGCCCGAGAGCCTTCGACGGTCTCAATCACCGGCGGCACCCATGTGCGGGGAGCCCCGATCTTCGATTTCCTGGAGCAATGTTGGCTCTCCTATATGAAGCGGTGCGGTTTTCAGATCGATCTCAAGATGGAAAAGGCCGGCTACTATCCCAAAGGAGGCGGGAAGATCGTCGGGATTTTTGGTACGCCGGAGCCTTTGAAACCCATGAACCTGAAAAAGCGAGGTCGGCTTGTGAAACTGCGCCTCCATGTCGGCATCTCCAACCTCCCTCAAGAGATCGCCAAGCGCATGGTCCAAGAGGCCTCAAGGATCCTGGAAGGCCGCGACATCCAGATAGATCAGTCCATCATCTTCTCCCCCTCCCCTGGCCAGGGGATCTATCTCTGGCTTTTAGCGGATTACGAAAACGGCCCTCTAGGGTTCAGCGGCCTGGGGGAGAGAGGAGTTAGGGCCGAAGTGATTGCCGGAAAGACCGTCCAAGAATTTCTCGCTTTTGATCAAACCGAGGCTACCACCGATCCTTACCTCTCCGATCAACTGCTCCTTCCTCTGGTTTGCATCCCTGGGAATTCGTTCTACTCCATTTCCCGCGTCAGCCAGCATCTCCTCACCAATCTGGAAGTGATAAAAAAATTTCTAACTTGCGCAATCAAAGTGGAAGGGGAGTTGGGAGGCCATGGCCGGATCAGGATATCTGCTTGAGCCGGTGTAAAATTCTCTGAGCCACAATTGTGACGGCTTATGAGATGATTTAAGATATGGAGCATGTCTAAACCCTGGATCACTCGGGTACCTCAAAGGCTACAGATCACGCGGCGATGGCTGGCGCTGGCCAGCATCCTGATATGCGGTTGGGTCTGGACGCTATTTGCAGCCCAATATCGCTATCCTCTTTTGCAGGATCCAAATACAAATAAGAGATTCTTTCTCCTCACATTTTTACTCACCATCGGCTTTACCGCAGCCTGCTTAAAAATCACTCCCCGTAAACCAGAGGGGAGAAAGCTTTACAAGCTTTTGATTGAATCCGTTGCTATGGGGATCGGTTGGTTTGTAGCTATTTTTGGACTCTTACTCACCGCCAATGCCCTCTTAGACAGCAGCCCTGTTATGATTCATCAAAGTGTCGTCATAGATACCTTGGTTAAAAACGGCAGGTCCACCCGTTATTTGATTATCCTCAAGTCGTGGCGCCCAGGGGAAGAAGCTTATGCAGTTTCCCTGTCAAGATCTCAATATCTCAGATCAAATCTTAAACCAGGAGAGCGCGTTGCGATCAGCATCGGTAGTGGGACCTTAGGATTTCCTTGGATTGTTTCATTGGAAAAGTCATCGGAGACTCAATGATCAGAGTCATGCAAAGGTTAAGACTCGGAACCCTACGGATCACAAAACAAGAACCTCATCCCCCGGCACCTTTGCCACAAACGGCACCTTACGTGGGTAAGCCTTGTGGACCCTTTTCAGGATTTTCTCTATGTCCCTCCCTTTTGCAACTAACTTT
>Ga0184634_10000415_pt1 | contig 10867 bp, 6 predicted proteins | sample PLM31_200_b1_FD_133016 | JGI IMG/M metagenome (GOLD analysis project Ga0184634, IMG submission 133016) | Groundwater sediment microbial communities from an aquifer in East River, Colorado, USA - PLM3-1_200_b1 | ecosystem: Environmental > Terrestrial > Soil > Riparian zone | place: USA: East... | reverse complement strand
CGATGCCGTTGGGACTCGACACGCCCTCTCTGTTTGGGATGGTCTTCGCCGTGATCGGCCCGGTCGCCGTCCTCAGTAAGGATCCGGTCCTCGCCTGGAAGGTGGGGATGGCCGTGACGGTCCTGATGGGAGTATTCAAGATTGGGACCGCATTCGTCGGAGAGTGGGCTCGCCGGAGCGTTCCTCGGGCCGGCCTCCTCGGCTCCATTGCCGGGGTGGCGATCGTGTTCATCGCCTTTCTTCCGGCCCTCAAGGTCTTTGCCGACCCGCTCACGGGGCTGAGCGCCCTGGGTATCCTCTTCGTCGGGCTGATCGGCGGCGTTCGGCTTCCAGGGCGATTCCCCGTCGCCTTCGCCTCGCTCCTCGGCGGCACCTTCGTGTTCTACGTGAAAGGGTGGCTTGGCTGGCAGTCCGGTGAGGGGCCCACCCTGGCGTTTGGCGCGCTTCGACTCGCCTTTCCCTGGCCCACCTGGGAGTTTCTCGATGGACTCCCCCTCGGGCTCGGCTACTTGCCGGTTGCCATCCCCTTCGCCCTGGCCACGGTCATTGGAGGGATTGACGTGACCGAGTCAGCGGCTGCGGCGGGGATGAGTACAGGCGGCGAGGAAGCGAGGAGTGAAGCGTACTTGGTCGTACGTTGTAACGACGAGCGACGAAGCCAACGCCGCAGATGGGCCTTTTTCAACAGCCTGCTAGGTTCTTTGAGAAAGGCTTGGCACCAGAGGCCGCCAGGTGATCGCTGGTCCCGCAAGGAGCTGGAGGAAAGTCCGGGCTCCGCAGGGCAGGGTGCTGGGTAACGCCCAGTCGGGGTGACTCGAAGGATAGTGCCACAGAAAGTAAACCGCCGCGGTTCGCCGCGGTAAGGGTGAAACGGTGAGGTAAGAGCTCACCAGCAGCCCGGGTGACCGGGCTGGCTCGGCAAACCCCACCCGGAGCAAGGCCAAATAGGAGGGCGATGTCCCCGCGAGGGGACGGAAGGGTGGCCCGCCCGGGCCCTCGGGTTCGGCCGCTTAAGGGGCCGGGTAACCGGCCTCTCAGAGGAATGATCACCACCCGGGCTCAGGGAACTGGCCCGGGGACAGAACCCGGCTTACCGGCGGCCTCTGGTGCCTTTTATGATTTCCTGACCTGTGAAGATCAAAACTCCCGCCCTCGGTCGGGTCTCGCAGCCGACCGTGTAACGCAAGCGAAGCGCGGAGGAAACGGAGTCGTTTGACTGAGCGCGAGGCCCTCGAGGCGATCCGGGGAGATGACCCGGCCATGGCGGCCAGGGCGGAGGCCATCCTTTGGCAGATCTGGTGCCAGTCGGGAATTCCGGAGGTGGATGCGCTTTTCCGAGAGGGGATGGAGGCGGTGGAGCGTCGGCAATTGAAAGAGGCCGAAGCCCTGTTCACACGGATTATCGAGCGTGCTCCCGACTTCGCGGAAGGGCGGAACAAACGGGCAACGGTCCGTTACCTCCAGGAGGATTACACCGGGGCTATCCCCGATTGCGAGGAAACGTTGGCCCGAAATCCGAATCACTTCGGGGCACTTTCGGGTCAGGGACTCTGCCACATGGCACTCGGCCAATATCGACAGGCAGCGGCCCTGTTTAGGAGAGCGCTCGACGTCCATCCCCACCTCGGCTCAGCGCGCCACAATCTTGCCCAGGCCCTTTCGGTAGCAGTCAAAGGCAATGGACACTAGCCCGGCGTCACCCTCTCGCTTCTCGGTCATCGGCCAGCCTCTCCGGCGTCTTGATGGAGGCCCGAAGGTCTCAGGCCTGACCCGCTACGCAGGCGATATTCGCCTGCCGGGCATGCTCCACGCGCGGCTCGTGTTGAGCCCCCACGCCCACGCCCGAATCTTACGAATTGATGCGAAGGCCGCCGCGTCGCTGCCGGGCGTCGTCGGTATCTTCAGCAGCCGCGATCTGCCGATTCGCGATCCTGACCTGTCGAATCGCAACCACTCGCCGCTCGCGATCGACCGCGTGCTCTTCCATGGGCATCCGGTGGTCGCCGTGGTGGCCGAGAGCGAAGCGCTCGCGGAGGATGCGGCCGCGCTGGTTGAAATCGAGTACGAGGCACGGCCTGCGGTGGTCCATCTCATGGAAGCGATGCGCCCTGACGCACCGCTCGTGCGTGAGGCGGGCGAGGGTCGGATGGACGAGGAATTGGCGATGCACGGGGCGGAGGGGGGCGCTCAGGGAGTGAAGGAGTCGATGGCCCCGAACGTCGCCAGCACCGTCCACTTCTCGCGTGGCGATGTGGCCCGGGGCCTGAGCGAGGCCGACGTGGTCATCGAGCGGCGCTACCACACCTCAATGGTCCACCAGGGTTACCTGGAGCCACAGACCGCGGTGGCCAGCGTGGACGCGCTGGGTAACGTCACCGTGTGGGCGAGCACCCAGGCGCTCTTCTACGCTCGCAGCGAGGTGGCCGAAGCGCTCGGACTGCCTGAGCACCGGGTGCGGGTGGTTGGGATGCCCCTTGGCGGCGGCTTCGGGGGAAAGTTTGTGCTCTTGGAGCCACTCGCGGCCGCGCTGGCCATGGCCGTGCGGCGGCCCGTGTCGTTGGTGCTGACTCGGATGGAGGACTTTCTCGCCACGAACCCGGCCCCGCAGAGTCTTTTGGAGCTGAAGACCGGGGCACAGCCCGACGGGCGGCTGACGGCGCTCCGGGCGCAGGTCATCTTCGATGCGGGAGCCTTTGCAGGTGCCCCCGTCGGCATCGCGTGCCTGCTCCTGGGTGGCTACTACCGGTTCCCTCACCTCGAGATCCGCGGCTATGAGGTGCTGACCCATAAGCCTGGGGTCGGGGCCTACAGGGCGCCGGGTGCCGTCCAGGCCACCTTTGCCATCGAGTCGCAGATGGACGAGATGGCCCGCGAGCTCGGCATGGATCCATTGGAGCTGCGCCTCCTGAACGCGGTCCAGGAGGGCGATCCCATGCCCAACGGCAAACCGTGGCCGAAGATCGGCCTCAGGACCTGTCTCGAGGAGTTGAAAAAGCAACGTGAGGGGCGCAGGCGCGAGCCCGGCGGAGAACGGAAACCAGGTTCCCGTCGGGGCGTTGGCGTAGCCGTGGGGGGCTGGGTCGGCGGGGTCGAGCCGGCCAGTGCAGTCTGCCGTATGAATCGCGACGGCAGCTTGAGCGTGATCGTCGGCTCGGTGGACATGAGCGGGACCAATACCGGGCTCGCGCAGATTGCCGCGGAGGCGTTCGGCATGCCGGTCGAGTTGGTAGAGGTGATCAACGCCGATACCGACGCCGCGCCATATGCGGGCGCGAGCGGGGGGAGCAAGATCACCTACACGGTCGGCGCGGCTGTCCAGCGCGCCGCCGCGGATGCGCGACAACAGTTGCTTGCCATTGCAGCCCATCAACTCGAGGCCGCAGCGGACGACCTTGAGATTGTGAATCGCGAGGTGCGGGTGCGCGGCGTCCCGAGCCGCTCGATCGCAGTCTCCGAGTTAGCCGCGCTGACGATGCAGTTCGGGGGGAAGTACGAGCCGGTCTTCGGTCGAGGGTCCACCGCGACGGTGGCCCGCTCGCCAGGGTTCGCCGTCCACCTCGCGGAGGTCGAGGTGGAAGCCGAGACAGGCCGTGCCGCGGTAGTGGACCACCTGGTCGTCCAGGATGTCGGCCGTGCCCTCAATCCCCCGGCCATCGAGGGGCAGATTCAGGGTGCGGTCGCCCAGGGAGTGGGGTGGGCGCTCCTGGAGCGCATGGCCTACGACGACCATGGCCAGCTCCTCTCGGCCACGCTGATGGATTACGCCTTGCCTCAAGCCGACCAGGTGCCGCGGGTCAACACGGTCTTGGTGGAGGTGCCGTCAGACTTCGGCCCCTTCGGAGCCAAAGGGGTGGGCGAGCCGCCGGTGATCGGGGCTGCGGCTGCCATTGCCAATGCTATCGCGGATGCCACGGGACATCGCTTCACGGAGCTGCCAATCACAAGCGAGGCCATTGCTCAAGCGCTCGCCGGGACGGATGTGATAGGCCAGGACCCGTGGGCTACACGACGCTGAGATTGGGGAAGAGATTGTCCGTCTGCTCGATCTCGCCGAGGATCAGTTCGTCCTCGCTGGAGTGCCTTCCTGTTGCCAGGACTCTCTGGATCATCTCGAGGAGCTGCTTCAAGACCGCGTGGTGTTCTGTGACGCGCCGTTCGGCGTAATCCCGAGCCGATTGGGTCGTGATGAGAAACGGCCAGTCTGAGGCCTGGAGCAGAAGAAGCTCCCGGCCGGCCTGAGCCAGGAGTCTCGGGATGAGCAGATCGCCACCTTCTGGGGGGAGGGTCGCGACGAGGTCGAAGAAGGAGGACTCGGCGTCGTAGATCCGTTCCCAGACCCACTCCGTCTCCGGGTTGAGCCAGACTCGATGGTCTCCCCCATCGCCCCAGGAGCCTTCCTGGAGGCTCACGCTCTCCTGGGGTTCGTGAACCGCCAGGCTCTCGCCCAGAGTTCTCGGCCGGATGAGGGAACGGGCCATCAGCCGGTTCACTTCCTCAAGCCACGCGGGTCCCTCATACCACCAGTGCCCGAACAGCTCAGCATCGTAGGGGGCGCACACCAGGGCCGGAGCCTCTGGGGCTCTGACGGCCGCCCGCAGGGTGTCATCGAGGAGACCTAGAAAGTGGGCTGCGTGCTCGCCCACCCGACCCGCCGCGACCTTGGGGTCGTAGATCTCCTTGGCTCCCAGGTCTCCCCGGTTTTCGCTGACGCGCCAGTAGCGCAGACCCCCGGGCCAATGCTTCTTGTGGAACTCGAGGTACCAGGGATTGCCCGGATAACCGAAGTCCCGACTCCAGACCTGAAACGTCGTCCGGGGATCCCGGGCAAAGACAATGGCGCTCCCACGTCCCCCCTCGGACACGACCCGATACGGATGGTATGGATTCCGAGGTCCGACCGCCATGGGAACAGAAGGCGCGGCCGGCCGCTCGCGCGGAGGCAAGAACTGGGTCCGGGAGACGGCGAGCGGGCGCCCGCCCACGATCATGTGGGTGTCGGTCACGAAGTATTCAAGGCCGACCTCGGAGAGAAGTTCCTCCAGGCCTGGGCGGATGCGGGGGGGTCGTTTGCTCGCGGATCCCAGCGGAGCCACCCATTCGGCGCGAGGCCGGTAGGCGCACTCGGGAAGCCAGATGCCACGGGGCTCGCGTCCGAAGTGACGGCGGTGGGCCTCCACGGCGGTTTGAAGTTGAAGGCGTAGACTCTCCTCACGGCTGAGGAGGGGAAGGTAGCCGTGGGTCGCTGCGCACGTCAGAAGTTCAAGGTGCCCCTCCGCCTCAAGGGTTCTGAAGGCGCCGAGGAGGTCTCCCCCGAGTCGGTGGAGGAAGCCCTGGACTTTGGTGAGCCGCTCCTCCCAGAAGTCCGCGAGTCTCGCGAGCGCATCCTGGTGATGCCGGAGAAACTCCTTGCGATTCTCCCGACAGGCCCGGAATCGCTCCTCGAGAAAGAACCGGAGCTCCCGCTGAAAGGCGGGGTCGGCCAACTGCTCAGCCAGAACGGGGGAGATACCTACAGTCCACTTGGGACTCACCCCCTCTCTCACGAGCCGTTGCGCCGCATCAAGAAGGGGGATGTAGCTCTCGGTGGCAGCCTCGTTGAGCCAATCCGCCCCATGAGGCCACCGACCATGATTGAGGACAAAAGGGAGGTGGGTGTGGAGGACCAGAGAGAATGTGCCACCCGCTTTCGATTCATGCCGACTCATGGAATGTCGCCCAGCTCCTGAATCTTCACAGTTCAGTTCCTGCGAAGGACCCGTCCCGGGAGGGCTCCCGTGTGCTCGCCATCCCGGATGACCACCCGCCCGTTGACGATCACGTGACGGATGCCCGTGGGGTATTGGTGGGGCTCCGTGTAGGTCGCCCGGTCATTCACGCCCTGAGGATCGAAGCAGACCAGATCAGCCTTGGCGCCTATCCGAATAACGCCGCGATCGTGGAGGCCAAGCTTCCGAGCAGGAAGTCCGGTCATCTTTCGGATCGCCTCTTCCAAGGGAAGGATACCCTCTTCCCGGACATACTTCCCAAGGATTCGGGGGAACGTCCCGTAATTTCGCGGGTGAACCTTTTCCGCCCCCAGATCCCCATAAGGGGCCAGGGCTGAACCGTCCGAGCCGATCATGACGTGCGGGTGAATGAGGGCGCTCCGGAGATCGGTCTCACCCAGTTGAAAGAGAATCATCGCGACCCGACCGCGTTGGCTCTGGAGGAGGTCCATCGCAAACTCGATTGGCGACTTCCCCGCCTCTTGAGCCAAGTCGTGAAGACGGCGCCCCTCAGCTGCGGGGCGGCCCGGGCAGGCGGCGATCATGATGCCATCCCAACCGGCATTCTTGGCCGGGTTCTCCCAGCCGGGAAGACCCGAAAGAACCTCGGCCGCGACCCTGCTCCTGACGTCGGGCATCCCGAGCCGCGCCGCCATGGCATCAATCCCGCCTTCCAGAACCCAAGAGGGGAGAAGAGCAGAGAGGGTGGTCGAAGAGGCCAGATAGGGATAGACGTCAGCCGTGACGTCCAACCCTTCGGCGCGGGCGGCGTCAATGAGGGCGAGGGCCTCAGAGACTTTCCCCCAGTTGGCCCGGCCGGCCGCCTTGATGTGACTCACCTCGACGGCAATCCCCGCTTCCTGACCGATCCGGATCGCTTCCTGGACAGAGCTGAGGAGGTTTACGCCCTCGCCGCGGATGTGGCTTGCGTAGAGGCTGCCGCTCTCTCGGGCGACCCGAGCCAGCGCGATGAGCTCATTGGTCTGGGCGTAGCACCCCGGGGCGTAGATGAGGCCGGTGGAGAATCCCCAGGCCCCGTCCTCGATGCTCCTCGCCGCCAGGCGCTCCATCTGGGTCAGTTCCTGAGCCGTCGGGGGCCGGCGGGCAAATCCCATCGCTGCGATCCGGATCGCACCGTGCCCGACAAGCTGGAGGACATTCACCGCCGAGCCGTCAGCCTCGAACCGCCGGAGGTAGTCGCCGAGAGATTGCCAGTCCCAGTCGAGCCCTCGAGCCAGGAAGCCGGCGAAGCTCTGAAGCTCTGCGTTGAACTGGGGAGAAAGAGGAGCGGGGGAAAACCCACAATTCCCGACGACCTCCGTGGTCACGCCCTGGCGGATTTTCGACTCGGCCCGGCGATTGGCCCAGAGCCGGAAGTCGGAGTGGGAGTGCATGTCAATGAAGCCGGGGGAGACGACAAGGCCGTGGGCCCCGAGGTGAACGCCGGCAGGCTGGCGACCGAGAGCGCCGATCGCCGCGATCCTGTCATCCCCAATTCCGAGGTCTGCGGCGCGGGCGGGTTCTCCGCTGCCGTCAACGACCCGCCCCCCCTCAATGATCAACTCGAACACGATGGCTCCGCTTCCTTCGTACCGGCCCGGGAGGCGGAAGTCAAGAGTTATCCACAACTTACCCACATCCTGTGGATAATGCTCATCTCGCCTACCAGATACAGTAGTTTTTCCTACGATTCTGCCGGCGTCAAGGCCATTGACAGTCCCGATACTCTCGTCTAAAGTGTGGGGCGACAAGGCTGATTTGAACGGCGAGGGAGGAGCGGAATGATCACGGTCCCGGCCCATCGGGTCAAGCAGTTCGGGGTGGAATTCTATCAGGCATCCTTCTCGGCTACCGAGATTGAGCGCCTGGTCAAGTTCGAGGTCCTCGGCTATGGGGGGGAAGAGCGGAGGCGGGAGTCGGTCCCGGACAGGTCGAAGCGCCCTTCCCGCACCCGGGTCAACTGGGAGGTGCTTGAGCAGCGGATCGGCGAGAGCGAGCAGGCCTACCAGCGCCCCGTGATCCGGAGGAAGATCGAAGAGTTGGTGACGTACTACCGGGAGTGCCGAGAGGCTGGGACCCTCCCGGCGATCCCCGGGGCCGTGATCATTACCTCGGAGAAACGGTTCACCTTCATCCCGGTGGCGGCTCATGGGGATTTGGGTTTTCTCCAGATCCCCGAGGAACCCGGGGTCCTTCGGGTCCTGGACGGGCAGCACCGCCTCCTCGCGCTTCACGCGCAGACCTCGGCTGGCGCCGAGTTTGCGAAGATCGAGGTCCCGGCGGTTCTCTTCGACACCCTCGACGCTCGTCAAATCGTCGAGCTTTTCGTGACGATCAACGCGAAGCACACCCGCCTGAACCCCTCTCACTTGGTCAGCCTGGCGGGACGACGCCTCTACGCCGACCCGAACCAAGCCTTGGCCCACGACGTGATCCGCTCGTTGAACGAGGACCCCACCTCACCCCTCAAAGGGGACATCAAGATCCTGGGTTTCGGGCGGGGGCGGGTCTCTCAGGCCCCGTTGGCCGATGAGATCGTGGACCTTTTGGAGATCATCGAGAAGCTCGGCGGGGTTCAGCGCATCCAGGAGTTTCGCCAGGGGGCGCGCCGATTCTTCTTGAACTATATCAAGGCCATTGCCCAGACCTTCTCCTCCGCCTGGGCCGGTCGGAAGTATTCCATCAAGACCGGGGCCGCGCTCCGGGCCTTCTTCCGCATGGCCCCCGATGTCATGAACCGGGCCCGCGAGATCAAAAAGGACGCGTTTGATTATAACGGGATCCGTGAGGCGGTTCGCCCCTGGGGGACCCGACTGGGCGATCGTCGCTTCGAGACAGAAGGAGAGTGGAAGGCGAAACTCGCGGGTGGCACGCGCGGCACCGTGGAGGTCCTCACGCGCGAACTCAGAGACGCGCTCCGCGCCTGACGGCCGGCCCTCTCGGCGCGGGGCCTTCGGGATTACGCTTCCCAGGGGAAGTTCACGGCGACAATCTCGACCTCGCGCACCCCACCTGGCGTCTGGACGCGAGCCAGGTCGCCCTCATGCTTGCCGATCAGGGTCCGCGCAATCGGGGAGAGGACGGAGATCAAGCCCCGGTTCGGATCAGCCTCGTCTGACCCGACAATCTGGTAGCGCAATTCTTTGCCATCCGGCTGGCGGAGACGAATCGTCGAGCCGAAGGTGATCCGATCGCCGTTGAGCGTGGCGGGGTCAATCACTTCGGCCGCGGAGAGTTTTGCCTCAATCTCTCGAAGTCGGCCTTCCAAGAACGACTGCTGCTCCCTCGCGGCATGGTACTCCGCGTTCTCCGAAAGATCGCCATGGGCCCGAGCCTCTTCGATGGCCCGGATCACGCGGGGCCGCTCACGCTTGAGGCGTTCCACTTCGGCCCGGAGGCGTTCATGGCCCGCTCTGGTCATCGGAATCCGCTGGGTCACGAAGGGGATTCTACCGCGCGAGAGGTGAAAAGGCAAAGGCCCGCACGCTTATTCTGGCCGGAAGCGGTATTCTAAAATCCCCAGGAGAAGATCTGACGAGGATGGACCCAGAAAATCGCCACTTCCGTGCTATGGGGCGAGGGTCCCGATCACCTTCTCATTGATTTCGATCTTGGCCTGGGCGCGCAGGGCCTGCGTCCATCCCTGCCAGGCCTGCGTGCGCTTCTGTGTCAGGAGTTGCTTTTCAAGCTCAGCCCGTGCGGCTTCGAATCCGATCGGATCTGGCGGCTGACGCTCGACGACTTTGAGAAGATAGACACCCCGCCGTCCAATAATGGGGTTGCTGACCCCTCCGGTTTTCACCAAGAACGGCTGTTCCCCAAGTTCCTGGGCCAAGTCCTTGTCGGCCATGGGGGTCACTCGGGAGAAGAACCCTGTCTCCCCGGCCTTCAGATTCTCCCGCCGGGCAAGGGACTGGAGGTCTTCCCCTTTCTGAAGCGCGGCGATCATGGTCGTGGCCTGCTCCACGGCACGCGCCTGGGCCTTCTCTCGTTTCACAGCCATGAGCACGGCCTCACGGACCTCTGCGAGCGGGGGGATGAAGGCGTCCCGCTTTTCAACGAGACGGGCGATCACGTAGCCGGAGGGGGTCTTGAGGAATGGCGTGGTCCCGCCGACCGCCAGTCCCCAGATCGCTTCCTCCATCTCGGGGATCTGCCCCACTCCCTCGAGAGGCGTCCCTCGCGAGAAAAAGGGGCTCTCCCGCACTTCAACCCCCTGTCGTCCTGCCTCCACCTTGAAGTCTGGAGCGCCGGAAAGCGCGTTCTGCAGCGCCTGTGCGCGACTCTGGGCGAGGCGGTCGGCACGTTCACTGGTGAGCTTGTCTCGGATCGTTCCCTTCACATCCCGGAGGCCTTTTTTCTCCGGGGCCTGGACATCGAGGAGTTTGATGAGGTGATATCCGTACTCGGTGCGGACCGGCTCGCTGATCTCGCCTTTCTTTAAGGCGAACGCCGCGCGCTCGAAACTCTTCACAAGCTCTCCCTCCGTCACGTACCCGAGATCACCCCCCTGAGCCGCGGAGGCCGGATCTTCCGAAACCTCCTTGGCGAGCTGGGCGAAGTCGGCGCCCCCCTTGATCCGTTTCAGGGCCCCCTCCAGCTTCCCCTTGGCCTTGGTCTCCGCCTCGCTCCCCCCAGTGGAGGGTACGCGGACCAGGATGTGGGCCACGCGGATGCGTTTCGGCTGCTCGAACTCGCGAGGGTGGTCCCGGTAATATGCCTCCACCTCCTGGTCGGTCACGGACACCTGCGCCCGGAGGGTCTTGGACGAGAGGATCGCATGCTGGACGCGTCGTTGTTCCGGCCGGCGAAATTGGGCCTGGCGTTCCTCGTAGGACTTTTGAAGCTCCGCATCACTCACCTGGATCGTGGGGATGAGGGGCGCCGTCTCGATGAGGAGATACTGCGCGCGAACGCGCTCTCGGGCGAGGACCCAGGCGTCCCGGACCTCAGCCTCTGAGAGCTTGATCCCGTCCAGGATCAACGTTTCGACCTTCTGCTTGATGAGACCAGTCCTTATTCGGGTTTGGAACGTGAAGTCGTCGAGGCGGTTTGCGGCGAGGACGCGCCGGTAGCGTTCAAGAGAGAAGCGCCCGTCTTCG
>Ga0184634_10000414_pt1 | contig 10878 bp, 9 predicted proteins | sample PLM31_200_b1_FD_133016 | JGI IMG/M metagenome (GOLD analysis project Ga0184634, IMG submission 133016) | Groundwater sediment microbial communities from an aquifer in East River, Colorado, USA - PLM3-1_200_b1 | ecosystem: Environmental > Terrestrial > Soil > Riparian zone | place: USA: East... | reverse complement strand
TTCGCCATCGTTTGAAACGTGTCGAGATAGGGAACTTCCTGCAGCATTCCTTTAGCGAGCTGCTTGCGTGAGCTATGACCGAAGATGACGACTAAAGGCACGCAGTCGGTGAAAGCGTTGACGATGGCGGTGAACGCGTTGCATCGCCCCGGGCCTTTCGTCACCATCGCGACGCCGACCTCGCCGGTACTCCGCGCATAGCCATCGGCCATGTACACGGTGGCTTGCTCGTGCCGCGTCAAAACCAGCGGCACTTGGGCATTTTCATGGAGTGCATCGAAGATCGGCAGAATATCATCACCGGGCAACGTGGATACAAACTTCACACCCTCTGTCTTGAGAATATCGACTATGGCATCTGCGGTTCGCATAGAATTTTTTACCTACTTCGTGGAGAATTTTTTGAAAAATCCCTCTTCCTCAAGCTTGCGGACAAATCTGAGATCGATAAAGTCATTGGGATTTTTCACTTTGAGCACCGGTTGTTTCTCGGCAAGAAAATCGAGGACGAATTTGATTCCCTCGATCGACGGCGTCAGATACTGGTTCAAATGTTTACCGAGGGATTCGCGCGCTTGTGTCAGCGCAGGATCGTCTTTCGGCACTCGCATGTACTTGGCGATCACCGGAATCGTCAGCTCAGGCCGCGTCTTGTAGAGATAGATCGCCTCGGAGGTGCCGCGCAGCACGCTTAAAATCAGTTCAGGGTTCGTGTCGATAAATCTGCGCGTACTGACGACGGAGATCACAGGGAAAGGGAAATCCAAAGCGCCGAGATCGAAAATTTCCCGGTAGCCCTGCCGTGTCGCCATGGTGGAAGTCGGCGCGGTCAATACTCCGGCCTGAAACTTGCCTTGCGTCATTCCCGCCAGAACTTCCGGCGAGCCGCCCGCGTTAATAACATCGACGTCGCGGTTGGCCACTAAGACGAAATTTTTAAGAAAAACCAATCCGGCAAAATAACTGTTGCCGCCGATGCTGCCGGCGGCGAGGGTCTTACCTTTCAAGTCGGCGATCTGTTTGATTTGCGGACTGGCGTGAATCGCAAATGTAAGTCTCGTAAAGACAGTTCCCAAGATCGCTATCTCGGCGCCTTGCGCGATGGCCGCAACCGCCGCGGCGCCGCCCACCTGCGAGACATCGACGGATCCGCCGAGCATCGCCTGGATCGGCCTTGAGCCGCTGATGTAGACCAACTCAGTTTCGAGACCATACTTTTCGAAAAGTTTCAATTCATGGGCAATCCAAAACGGCGGATTAGCGTAAGCGAGGGCGCTGAATGCGAGACGAACTTTCTTGGTCGCCGCGCCGTGAAGCGGTAACGGCGCAATAAAAACGGCCGTTGCGAGAATGCCGATGATGAGTTGAACGTTGCGTTTGCTCATTCGCTCTATTCCATGCGCGAATTGACTGACACATATTTCCAAACGTGCCGGCAGTCAAGATTTTGGCCGCCGCCCGTCTTCCGCAAGGCTACTCGGCGTGTACACGCCTGCACTCGTTGGGCCGACGATTGCAACGCGTTCACCGTGATCAAGCCCAGCGCTACGACCTGAGCAAGTGGACGATTTGATCCACACAGACTTCTGGCTTGGTCTCTATCGTTCGGAGACGAATTTCCGGTGCTTGCGGCGGTTCGTAGTCGCTGTCGATGCCGGTGAAATTTATTAAATCTCCGCGCCGCGCCTTTGCATACAATCCTTTCACGTCGCGGCGCTCACATTCCTCCAGCGGCGTATCGACAAAGACTTCGATAAACTCGCCGGTATCAAACAGGCTGCGCGCCAGTTGGCGCTCCGCTCGGTAAGGTGAGATGAAAGCGACGATTACAATAAGTCCGGCGTCCAGCAAAAGTTTGGCGACCTCGCCGACGCGGCGAATATTTTCCACCCGGTCGGCCTCGGTGAATCCCAAATCCCGGTTGAGTCCGTGGCGAACGTTGTCGCCGTCGAGAATGTAGGTGTGCTTGCCGTCTGCGTGCAAACGTTTTTCCAACAGGTTGGCGATCGTCGACTTTCCCGAACCCGAAAGCCCGGTAAACCAAAGGCAACGCGCCTGCTGATGCTTGATTTCGGCGCGCGCGACTTTGGTCACCTCGAGCGCTTGCCAGTGGACATTCACGGCTCGACGCAGCGCAAAGCGAATCATGCCTGCGCCGACGGTCTCGTTGGTCAGCTTATCGATGACGATAAACGCACCCAACCGCTTGTTCTCGTTATACGGAGCAAAGGGCACGGAGCGATCGACACTGATATTGACCGTGGCGATTTCGTTCAAGCCCAGCGTCTTGGCGGCGAGATGCGCACCGGTATTGATATCCAGATGATGCTTGATGTGAGTGATGCTGATGCTCGCAGACTTGCTGTGAATGAGTGCCGCGTAGGGACGCCCCGGCAGCAAGGCGTGCTCGCTCATCCAGAAAAGATCCGCCTCGAACTGATCGGCGGATTCCACCGGATGTGACGCGGTGGCAATCACATCTCCCCGGCTCGCATCGACCTCATCTTCGAGCACTAAGGTTACCGACTGCCCAGCGCTCGCCTCAGTCGTGGAACCGCGCCCGAAGACGATCTCCTTGACTCGACTCGCAACGCCGGAGGGACTGATACGCACACTGTCGCCAAGCTTGACCGAGCCGCTGCCGATACGCCCGGAGAATCCGCGGAAATCCAGATTGGGTCGGTTGACCCACTGCACCGGCATGGCGAAGGGCTGGGCTGCCTCGCGCGCTTCGGTCGAGACGGTCTCGAGCCATTGCAAAAGACTCGATCCTTGATACCACGGCATCGCGGCGTTGTCGGGGTCGACAATGTTATGACCTTCAAGCGCAGACAACGGTATCGCCGTGATCGACTCAAAGCCGAGATCCTGAGCGAAGCGGCGATAGGCGAGCTCGATCTCATCGAATATTAGTTGCGACCAGCCGACAAGATCCATCTTGTTAACCGCCAGCGCCACGTGGCGAATGCCGAGCATCGAGACGATGCGGCTGTGGCGTTTGGTCTGAAGGAGCACTCCCTTGCGCGCGTCGATCAACAGCACGGCCGCCTGAGCGGTCGATGCGCCGGTCGCCATATTGCGGGTGTACTGCTCGTGGCCCGGGGTATCAGCCACAATGAAGCGGCGCCGCGGCGTGGCGAAGAAGCGGTAGGCAACATCGATCGTGATGCCCTGCTCTCTCTCGGCCTGTAATCCGTCCACCAGCAGGGCGAAGTCCAGGCGCTCACCCTGGGTGCCGAATTTCTTGGAGTCCGCTTTGAGCGCCTCGAGCTGATCCTCGAAGATCAGTTTCGTCTCATAGAGCAAGCGGCCAATCAGCGTCGATTTGCCATCGTCCACGCTGCCGCAGGTTAGGAAGCGCAGGGTATCCACTAGAAATACCCTTCCTGCTTCTTACGCTCCATGGAACCCGCGCCATCGTGATCGATGATGCGTCCCTGTCGTTCAGAGGTTGTCGCGCCCAGAGTTTCAGCGACAATCTGATCGAGCGTCGTGGCGTTACTCTCAATCGCAGCGGTCAGCGGATAACAACCTAGAGTGCGGAACCGCACCATAAGCATTTGCGGTTTCTCGCCGGGATCGAGCGGCAGCCGACCGTCGTCGACCAAGATCCACTGGCCGAAGCGTTTAACCACCGGACGCTTGGCGGCAAAGTAAAGCGGCACGATGGGAATGTTCTCTTGGCGGATGTAGGCCCAGAGGTCGGCTTCGGTCCAATTGGAAAGCGGAAATACCCGGATCGTCTCGCCGGCGTTGATTCGGGTGTTGTAAAGATTCCAAAGTTCGGGACGCTGGGCTTTCGGGTCCCAACGATGACCCGGCGCGCGAAACGAAAAAATGCGCTCCTTGGCGCGGGATTTTTCCTCGTCGCGTCGTGCGCCGCCGAATGCCACGTCAAATCCGTGCAGATCAAGCGCTTGCTTGAGCGCCTCGGTCTTCATCACATCGGTGTGGTACGCCGAGCCATGGGTGATCGGTCCGATGCTCTCGGCGGCGCCGCGCGGATTGGTATAGGTGATCAACTCGAAACCGACTTCCCTGGCGGTGCGGTCGCGAAACACGATCATCTCGCGGAATTTCCAACCAGTATCGATGTGCATCAGCGGAAACGGGATCGGCCCGGGGAAAAATGCCTTTTGTGCTAGCCGCAGCATCACCGAAGAGTCCTTACCGATCGAGTACAGCATCACCGGCTTCGCCGCGGTCGCCGCCACTTCACGGATGATTTCGATGGACTCCGACTCCAGATCTGTAAACATAGTGTCGTCCATATTTCGCGATATTGTCACGCCAACAGATTTCACACAAACAGAGAGCTTCGCCTTCGCAACCCGGCTGAACCCGGCGTTTCCACAACTAAACACCGCTTGTCTCTGGAAGGCGATGGGCTTTGATCTCAGCGCTTTGGATTCAGCGCAGCGTGCAACGTCAAATTTAATCCCTCGCCGAAGTCCGTCATTCCGGCATGCTTTAGCCGGAATCCAGGGGAGTTCGGGACTGGACCCCCGCTAAAGACATGCGGGGGTGACGGCCGAGTAAGTGGTTCTCGCTTTCTCTGATGCGTCGCAGCTTGCTGCGGGTTAACTTTTTCTCCTATCGGATTGGGCGAAGGTGACCTCGCCTGCCGCGTTTGCAGACAAGGCGAAACACACTTCACCTGAGGACGGCAGATTTTAAGCCATTGCGAGCGTGACAGGCATTGACGGTTGGCTAGCTTTAAACGGCGTGCTTCGCGGCCAAGATACGAGACGCCGACGCGGCTACCTCGGCGACCAGCGAACCCATCTTCGGATGAGGCGGTTCGATGTCCGGCTTGAGGCCGAACTGTCCGAGTACTTCCGTGCACACCGGACCGACCGAAGCGATCGCGATATTCTTGCAGGCAAGACGCAGCTTTTCCTCGACTTTGTCCTCGGCGGCGACGCGAAATAAGTGCTCCACCTGCGCGCCGTTGGTAAAGAGCGCGACATCCGCCTCACCGCGGAGAATTTTTTGAATTGCCCCGCGCAGCGGCCCGATGTCTTCCGGCAAAGCCCAACGATAAATCGAAATCGTTTTGACGGTCGCGCCCCGTTTCTCCAAGCCCGAAACAAGTTCCGGATTGGGAATGCCGTATTCTTGAACCGCGATATGCTTGCCCTGAATAGTTGCGGCGGCATCGAGGGTGGAGAGTATTTCGCGCCACGTATTGGGCTCAGGGACCGTGACTGCAGGGACCAATCCCAATTCTTTCAATGCCGCGATCGGCTTCGGACCGCGCGCGACGAGCCGTGTTTTTTGCAGCGCCGAAACGATTCTTTCCTGGGGATACTGAGTGAGAAGTAATTGATTGAGCGTCCTCGTGCCGACGCCGGTCATGAGAATCAAGAGATCGAATTTGCCGGCTTCGAGTTCCGGCAGAAGATTTAGTGCGGCCTGATTTTCGCCGAGCGGCACTTCGCGCATGGATGGCGCGGTGATGGGCTCGCCGCCGTAACGGCGAATGAGCTCGGCCATCTCTTTGGCCCGGCGGCTCTCGAAGGAAACGACTTTGAAACCTTGCAGGCCCGTCCGTGGACTTAAATCCATAACGGAATCGACGCGTCGGTTACTGGATCATACCCGCGGCCACGCTGTCGTTGGTCGCTTCGTCGATGACGATAAAACTTCCGCTGGCACGGTTCCGTGCGTAACTATCCACCACCAGCGGTTGCTGCACTTTGAAACCGACGCGGGCGATATCGTTCATTTTGAGCTCCGTGACCCCGTCGGCACGATCCAGCGTATTTACATCGATACGATAATCGATGCGACTTAGCAACGCTTTGACCGTCTTCGTCGTATGTTTGATCAAGTACCTGCGCCCGTGATCGGCGGGCCGTTCGCTGAACCAGCAAAGGTCCGCGTCAATCTCCCGGGTCACGCGTGCGCTTTGATTGCTTTTGACGATCATGTCGCCACGGGAAATATCGAGATCGTCTGCCAGCCGGAGCGTCACTGATTGGGGCGCGAAAGCGCACTCCAGCTCACCGTCGTAGGTAAGGATCTGTTTAACCTTGGACGAACGGCCGGAGGGAAGCACGGTGATGGAGTCTCCCGGGGAAATCAAGCCGGATTCGATCCGACCCATATAGCCGCGAAAGTCTTGGTGGTCGTTTGTCCCCGGACGGCAAACCCATTGCACTGGAAACCGAAAATCCTTGAAGTTCAGGTCGTAGTCGATCTCGATATTTTCCAACAGTTCCAGCAGGGCCGGCCCGGCGTACCACGGAAGGTTATCGCCGCGCTCGACCACCATGTCGCCTTTGAGCGCCGACATCGGCACATAGATGATATCGCGAAAATTGAGGCCCGCGGCGAAATCGGTGAAAACATCGCAAATGTCTTGAAATATTTTTTTCGAATAGCCCACCAGGTCCATCTTGTTCACCGCAACGAGCAAATGCGGGATGCCTACGAGATTGGCGATGAAGACGTGGCGGCGCGACTGGGTGACGACTCCCTTGCGGGCATCGACGAGGATCACCGCCAAATTCGCCGTGGAGGCTCCGGTCACCATGTTGCGCGTGTACTGCTCGTGGCCGGGCGTGTCCGCGATGATGAATTTGCGCTTCGGCGTATCGAAGTAGCGATAGGCTACGTCGATGGTGATCCCTTGTTCGCGTTCCGCTTGCAGGCCGTCGGTGAGCAAAGATAAGTCCATGCCTTCGAGACCGCGTCGGCGCGTCGCCTGCTCGACGGCCGACAACTGGTCGTCAAAGATCGACTTCGAATCGTGCAGCAAACGGCCGATCAACGTGCTCTTGCCGTCATCCACGCTGCCGGCAGTGATGAAGCGCAATAATTCAGTTTGGTGATATTCGATGCGCTTGGTCATTTGGATCGTAAAAACTTTTTAACCGCAAAGATATGCCCTGTGCGAAGTCGAAGGGTCACAAAAAATCCATTTGAGTTTTTTCGCGGCGGCTCGAACGGCGTGAGCCGATCTAAGGGTTTGAACGATTCGAACCATTGAATTCGGGTGAGAACGTACGACGCGAAAGCTCCGAAGTCGGGAGAGGAGCGCTAAAAGTATCCTTCCTTCTTGCGCAGCTCCATCGACGCCTCGGATGTCTGATCGTCCATGCGCGTGGCGCCGCGCTCGGTGATGCGCGTAACCGCGGTCTCGGCGACGATTTCCTCCGCCGTCGATGCCGTCGATGCGACGGGGCAGGTGCAGGTCATGTCGCCGACCGTTCTGAAGCGGACCGAAACGACTTCAACTTTTTCGCCGTTCTTCGGTTGCAGCAGCGGCGAGACCGGCACGAGGTTGCGGCCGCGGCGAATGATTTCGCGGCGGTGCGCGTAGTAGATGTTCGGCACGGCGAGTTTCTCTTTAGCGATGTAGTGCCAGATATCCAACTCGGTCCAATTGCTGATCGGAAACACCCGAATGTTTTCGCCGGGATGAATCCGGGTATTGTAGAGGTCCCAAAGCTCCGGCCGCTGGTTTTTCGGGTCCCACTGGCCGAACTCGTCACGAAAAGAAAAAATCCGCTCCTTCGCCCGCGCCTTCTCCTCGTCCCGGCGCGCGCCGCCGATGCAGGCGTCGAAGCCGAACTCGGCGATGGCATCGAGCAGCGTCACCGATTGATGCACGTTGCGGCTCTCATCGGACAACCGAAGCACGACCCTGCCGTTGTCGATGGAGTCCTGCACGGAGCGCACGATCAGCCGCTCGCCCAATTCCGCCGCTCGCTCGTCGCGAAATTCGATGACCTCGGGAAAGTTGTGCTCGGTGTCTATGTGCATCAACGGAAACGGAAATCGCGCCGGGCGGAACGCTTTCTCGGCCAAGCGCAAAAGCACGATGGAGTCTTTGCCGCCGGAAAAAAGCAATGCGGGATTTCTGCATTCCGCGGCGACTTCTCTAAGAATGTGAATCGACTCGCTCTCCAGAACCTCCAAATGCATGAGGGCGTGAGGCTCGGAATCGCCGGCGGAAGAATCGGATCGTGGGACGCCGCGACGCGGTGTCCATGTCGTTGTCGATTTCAATTTGAAACTCGTTGCCTGTTCCATGACTAGATTTTCCATCACAACCTTTCTCGCGGCGATATCCTAGGAACGTAAAAATTACGTGAACAGAGCTTCCTCATGGGTCGACCAAAAGTCACGAGGTGATTCGACTGCCGCGGGCACAAACCATTGAAGCCGGTCGCTGAGTCCGACGACTTGGCCGACCACAATCACGGCCGGCGATTCGATATGAGCAGCTTTTTCAGCGATGTCGGCGAGCGTCCCGATGACGGTTTCTTGTCTTTGGGTCGTGCCCCAGCGAATCACCGCCGCCGGTGTTTGCGGCGCTCGGCCGTGGGCGAGGAGCTTGTCTACGATTGCTGGAAGCTTGTGCACGCCCATCAGTATCACCAAGGTATCGACCGCCGTCGCGAGTTTACTCCAGTCCACCGACGAGTGTCCCTTGCGCGCTTCGTGGCCGGTAACCACGGCAAACGAGGAAGCAAATTTTCGGTGCGTCAGGGGAATCCCGGCATAGGCGGGTACGGCCACGGCCGAGCTGACGCCGGGAACGATCTCAAACGGAATGTCGGCTTGCGCCAAAGCTTCGGCTTCTTCACCGCCGCGGCCGAAGACAAACGGATCGCCGCCCTTGAGCCGGACGACTTCATAGCCCAAGCGAGCGTAGTCAATCAGGACATCGTTGATTTCTTCCTGCGCGATGCAATGCTCTCCGGCCCGTTTGCCGACAAAAATTTTATTCGTCGATGGCTGTGATTCGTGTAGCAGCAGTGGATTCACCAGCTGGTCATAGACGATCACTTGCGCGGAGCGCAGCAATTCCAGACCGCGAACTGTCAACAGTCCCGGATCGCCCGGGCCCGCGCCGACGAGATAAACTTTTCCAACTGTCATAGAGGAACTCCTAATTCATTCAGCAAATGACTTCTCGCTCGGGCCAGATCGCCGCGCCTGAGCAACTGCCTGACCTCGCCGCTCAAGGCCCGACGCCAGGTTTCAAACGATACCGTAATTGACCGTTTGCGAAGCTCGTCTCGTGCTTGCGCCGCTAACTGGGCCAGTTGTTCGTACTCCTGCGTAAAGTAAATCTCGAGCTCTTCGCGGATCGTCCGCGCCAACGCCGGACTATTGCCTCCGCTCGACACCGCCACCGTCAGATCGCCGCGGCGCAACACGGAGGGCAAAATAAAATCGCAGTTCGCCGGATCGTCCGCTGCATTGACCCATACGCCCGCGCTTTTGCCATCTTGATGTGCTTGAGCATTCACTGCACCATCATCCGTGGCAACGAAGGCCAACTCGTAGCCGGCGAGATCACCACTCCGATAACGCCTCGCCTTTAACTGAATCGAACCATTCTTCGACCAGCGGGCGATGGGTTCCGATACATCGGGACTTATCACCGTGACTTCAGCGCCCGCTTCGAGCAGACCGGCGATTTTGCGCTCCGCCACCGCTCCGCCGCCGATCACCAGACAGCGCCGTCGCGTCATTTCGAGATAGATTGGAAAGTAATTCATCGGCTGCTTCTCCTGACCGAACAAATTCCCGGAGTCTCCCCTTTCCCAACTCTAACTCGCGCCGCGCGTCACGGACAAACAACGATTTCCCCAGAAGGCCGATGTCGAGAATCCACTTGTCGGGCCAAGGCTTCGTCACTGTGAGAAGTTTGCTCGTCGACCAACTACCTTGCCGCTGCGTTGAATTGAACATGGGACTCTCTTCCCGCGGCGAAAACGACGCATTCATGTTACGCGCTCTTTATGTGCAGTCCGCATTCTTTCGTTTCCGGGTTTTCCCACCACCATCTTCCCGCTCGACTGTCCTCGCCGGCTTGCACCGCCCGTGTACACGGCGCGCAACCGATGCTCGGATAGCCGCGATCGTGCAGGCGGTTGTATGGCAGCTTGTGTTGCCGGATATGTTCCCAGATTTGCCGCTCGGTCCAATCGGCTAGAGGATTGATTTTGACGATGCCGCCATGGTCGTTATCGACCGCGACTTTTTGCACTTGAGTCCGCGTCACCGCCTGCTCGCGGCGCAGGCCGGTCATCCAGGCATCCAAACCGGCCAATGCCCGCTTGAGCGGCTCCACCTTGCGCACGGCGCAGCATAACTTGCGCTGCTCGATGGACTCGTAAAATAAATTTAGCCCATGTTGGCGCACCATGCCTTCGACCTGTTTGAAATCGGGAAAGAACACGTCGATCTCGATACCGTAGCGCGCCCGGATCGCATCCATGCAATCATAGGTTTCTTGATTGAGCCGCCCGGTGTCCAGCGTAAAAACCCGGAAATCCGCGCCGCGCTGGCGATGAATGAGATCGATCAGCACCGATTCCTCGGCTTGAAACGAGCATGCCAGAGCGATCTTCGGAGAAAATTCTTCGAACGCCCAGCTAATGATTTCGTCGGTATCGAAGGCTTCGAGATCATCCCTGCCGTCTCGCGTTGGCGATTTTTGCAGATTCGTTGCCGTCAGATTTTAAGCTCGCGTTCCTTTTGGCGTTTGCAGGTTTTCCAGTAAAGTTCGGGTGTCGAAACTCTGAGCTGCACGAACGGTGACATTGAAGCGCTTTCTCGAGTCAGCGTCGCGATGGAGCGTGAATGCCGTCCCGTCGAACAATCGCTGCGCCACCGCCTCGATCTCGGGCCTGATTTCATTGAAGGTGTCGTCGGTGTTCGGCGCCTGCAGCCGGTCGTTGATCGCGACCGTCACCTCATTCCCTGAAAATCTGATGGGTCCTTTCGACCGCGTCTCGTCTTCCAGCCGGCGACAGTTCTCTAAAGCCGCTCGCAACACCGCGACAAGCTTTTCATGGTTCGACCCGCTGAGAGGCTTTTTTTGGCTGAACAGAAGCCCGCGCCGGTTTTCGCTCT
>Ga0184634_10000413_pt1 | contig 10882 bp, 13 predicted proteins | sample PLM31_200_b1_FD_133016 | JGI IMG/M metagenome (GOLD analysis project Ga0184634, IMG submission 133016) | Groundwater sediment microbial communities from an aquifer in East River, Colorado, USA - PLM3-1_200_b1 | ecosystem: Environmental > Terrestrial > Soil > Riparian zone | place: USA: East... | reverse complement strand
TGCATGATCGGCATGGATCGATTCTCGCTCGCGCAGTGGGATAGCTTGCGCGAGAACATTACCGGGTTGCTGAAAAGCTACCCGAACGCGCGGGTGTGCGGGCATCGCGATCTGTCGCCGGACGTGGATGGCGATGGGGTGATCGAGCGCTGGGAGTGGTTGAAGGAATGTCCGTGTTTTTCTGTCGAAGACTGGTTGGCGCGCGGAATGCAGCCGCTACCGGAGAATATATTGGCTGATCCGCCCGCTCCCTCACCCCATCCCTCTCCCGGAGAGAGAGGGGGAGTTGGTTCGCTGATGCGACCGTCAAGGGAGGCGGCATGATGCGCTTATGCCGCCATTCGAACGGCGACCCGAGCGCCTCGAAAACTTGGGCGGCGGTTTTCAACGCGGTCATCCTTTTTAAATTCGCGTTGTCGGGGGTGTCCATCGGCGGCGTGGTATTCGGCACTTTTGACGCGACCGCGGCGGCGGCGTTGGCGGGTGTGGTTAACGCCATTTATGTCGCGCGGGAATATCAAAACAAGCAGTCCCTGGACGGCAAATGAAAACTTACCTTATTGGGTTCGCGCTCGGCATCGCCGTCTCTTTTGGCGGCATGGCCGCATGGCAGAACCTGCAACCGCCGGCCGTGGAGGGCAAAACCGCGCCGGCGATCGCCGGCCTGCCGACCGAGATTATACCAATCAAATCCGTCAAAGTTTTCGTGCCGGCGGCGAAAAAGAAGCTGGACCTGCCAAAGGACGTCCAGGCGGACAGGGCTTTACACGTCACCGGCGCGACCACGGTCGCCTGCGATGAGCGCGACAAAACCGTTTCGTCCGTCTTAAGCGAGCAGACCGGCGAAACGGAGATGTTTGTTAAATTGGATCCTCTCCCTTGGTTCGCTCGCGAGAGGACGACCGATCTGTCGCTGGATTACGGATTTAAACGCGATGTTACCGCGCCAGTCGCGCGGCTTGGCGCGCGCGTCGACCTGGTACAGATCAAGGGCGCCCATCTCGGAGTTAACGGCTCGCTAGACAGCGGCGGCGGCTACTTCTACGGCGTGGGCGTGCGTGTAAATTTCAGATAATGGACAACCTCGACATGGCGAGCGATAACGAACAGCGCGAGCTGGAAGCCTTGATCGCGCGCCAGGCGGCGCGCGGCGAAACCAAGGAGACGCCGTTTGTGATTGAGGGCAAGCGCGTGTGCCTGGATTGTTTTGAGCCGATCGCTGCGAGGCGACTAAAGGCCAACCCCGACGCCGTGCGGTGCATTGGATGCCAACAAGATAAGGAGAGCGGCCGTGGAATTGATTGAGTGGGTCAAGATCATCGCGACTGTTGTCATGCTGATTGTTTCGGCCCTTATGGCGGTCGCCGGCTATTTCGGGAAAAAGATGATCGATGGGTTTGGCGATGAATTGAAAAAAATGCGCAGTTGTCATCATGAACTGGAAAAGGATTTTCTCAAATTCCAGGCGCAACTGCCGCGCACTTATGTGTTGAAAGACGACCACATCCGGCACATTACGATCGTGGAAAAAAAGATCGACGACTACGCGCGCAGGACGCAGGACGCGCTGGCGTCCATCGAAAGCGACGTTAAGCTTTTGTTGCGCGAAACACCCAAGAGGAAGACCGATGCCTAAACATGATTATCGTATCGCCCGCGGCGAGATCCTGCGGATGCTGTACCGGATGTACCCCGATGCGGTCGGGGATAATGTAATCGAGAGCACCTTCATCTGGATCACGCCCGGCGTGATCAAGGGCCACGTCCAGTTTCTGATCGATAGCGGTTATGCCACGCGCGAAGAGGTCGATCACGAGAAATACGCATTCTCGACGGCGAACTATATTCTCAAGATCGTGCCGAAAGGTATTGATCTGTTGGAGGGCAATATCGAGAAAGATCCCGGTATCCAGACCCCGCCAATGTGATGAAATCTCGGCGCTCGCATAGCAAAGTCACGCGGCTCCCCGCGGACCTGGTTGCCGCGATCAACCAGGCAATGGTGTGCGGAAAAACTTACACCCAAATCGCGGTAATGATAAGCGGATGGATCGCAGAGGGACAGATCGATAAGACGGCCGCGCCCAGCCGGGCCGGCGTTGGCCGTTATGGGAAGGATTTTTTAGCGCGCATGGAAATATTAAGCCGTGTGCGCGAGCAGGCAAAAGCGATTGTCACGCAGGCCGACGGCGACGGCCTGGTGCTGGAAGAGGCCGCGAGCAACCTGGCGCTGAACGAAATAATAACGGTGCTGATGAAAGCGGACCCGGAGGTGGGGCTAAAGGCGTCGGACGTGGCGTTTATCGCCACCGCGATCGGCAAGCTGCAGTCGTCCTCGGTGCAGCGCGAGAAACTGAAAACTGATTTTGCGAGGCGCGCGCGCGAGGCGGTGAAAAAGATTACGGCGACCGCTACGAAAGCCGGCCTCTCGCAAGAGACGATCGCGCAGATCGAGCGTGATGTGTTGGGGATCGCGCGGTGATGAACCCGAACCCGGCCGCGTACTTTTTGCCCTACCAGATCGCGTGGATCGCGGACCAGGCGCGATTCAAGATCTGGGAGAAGTCGCGGCGCATCGGCGCGACGTATGTGCAGGCGTATGAAGATGTGCTTGACGCCGCGCGGCAAGACAAGCCGATGGATGTGTGGTTTAGCTCCGCCGACCAGTCGGCGGCGCTGGAATATATTTTGTACGCCGCGCAGTGGGCGAAATTATTTAATTTGGCGGCGCAGGATCTCGGCGAGATCGTTATCGATTCCGAAAATAACATCAAAGCCTATTCGATCGAATTCGCTACCGGGAAACGCATCAATGCGCTGTCGTCGAACCCCAAGGCGTTCCGCTCCAAGGGCGGCAAATTGGTGCTCGATGAATTCGCGTTTCACAAACAGCCGGAGGAGCTGTGGAAAGCGGCGATGCCGATTATTACCTGGGGTTTCCCGGTCCGGGTGCTCAGCACCTACAACGGCAAGGGTAATCGTTATTACCGCATGGCGAGCGATGCCAAGAAGGGCAACAACTGGAGCTTGCACACCACCACGATCGTGGGCGCCGTCAACCAGGGGCTTGCCGATAAAATCTCAGGGCGCCCGTTGACGCCCTCGGAGCGCGAGGCATGGACCGCGGAACAGCGCGCCGCGGCCGGCGACGAAGAAACATGGCAGCAGGAATATATGTGCGAGCCGGTCGACGAGGCTACGGCCTGGCTCACGTGGGAGCTGATCACGAGCGCCGAGCATCCGGACGCGGGCAAGCCCGAGATGTACCAGGGCGGTGATTGTTACGTCGGCAACGATATCGGGCGGCGGAAAGATCTCGCCGTCATCTGGGTAAGCGAAAAGCTGGGGGACGTGCTGTGGACGCGGGAGGTAATCAAAATGCGTGGGGCTAAGTTCGCCACGCAGGACGCCGAGCTCGACCGCGTGGTGGGCGCCTATAAAGTCCGCCGTATATGCATGGACCAGACCGGGATGGGCGAGAAGCCGGTCGAGGACGCTAAGAAGCGTTACGGCGAATATAAGGCCGAGGGCGTGCTGTTTACCGGGCCGGTAAAGCAGCACCTGGCGACGGTCGGCAAACAAGCTTATGAGGATCGCAAGGTCCGGACGCCGGAGGATCGCGCTATCCGCGAGTCGCATCACTCGGTGCGTAAATTGACAACGGTCGCCGGCAACCCGCGCTTTGACGCAGACCGCAGCGAGGTGGGGCACGCGGACGAATTTTGGGCGCACATGCTGGCGCTGCACGCGGCGGAGAATACCGCGCAGCCGGCCGCCGGCAGCACGGTCGAGCCGACGGAGGACGATTTTGTTCCGGAGGCCATGCGGGGCCGCAAACGCGCCTCGATGTACGGAAGGGGCGGCTTGGGGCAGAAAATGGGGCCACGGCCCGCTTAAACACTTTAAATAGTACTAAAAAAACGGATCAGACAATGCCAAAACTCGAATTTAAATGCATTGAGAAGGTAACGCGGGAACATATTTTCAACGACGCCGACGATCCGGTCGTCCAGGTGCGGTTTGGTGTGTCGGAGCGGGAACCGTTCGGCGTACAAACGCCGGGGGTGGAGTTTTCCGCGTGGATGATAAAAAGCGTGGCGGACGAATATGACGTTGGCCGGTACTATATTTTTGATAGCTCGCCCAACGCCGGGGATTGTTGATGCAAAAACTGCTCGAAACAATGCGCCTCAAACTGGTCGCGCTATTGCAGCCGGCGCCGGCCGCGCCCGGACCGGAAACCAAGCTCCTGGAGGCCTACGGCGCCACCATCGACCCCGACGAGGATCAGTGGCGGAAACTGACGGAATCCGGCAGCAAGCGCGATCTGACGCCGCTGACGCAGCATCGCATGCAGGAGATGGCGCTTTATCTGTGGGAGTCAAACCTCCTCGCCAATCGCATCATCGAGCTGACCACGAGCTATCTGCTGGCCGAGGGCGTGCGCCTGGTCGCCGCGGATGAGGCGGTGCAGGAAGTCATCGATAAATTCTCGAACGACCCGATAAACGAATTCGATTTGAAGCTGTGGAAAAAGGTGCGCGAATTGTTGCTGTTCGGCGAGCAGTGCTGGCCGGCGTTCGTGAATGAGGTGAACGGCCATGTCCGCATCGGTAATCTCGACCCGGCTCTGATCGAGACGATCGTGACGGACCCGGACAACGGCGAGCAGAAAATCGGCATTGTTACCTGTAAGGATAAAAAGGGGTATGCGCGGCGGTACCGGATTATCGTGAACGGTGCCGAGGAGGATCTTTTCACGGCGCGCACGCGGGCGATACGCGACACCTTCGTCGACGGTGAATGCTTCTATTTCGCGGTCAACGATCTCAGCAACGGCCGCCGGGGACGCTCCATCCTATTGGCGCAGATCGATTGGCTCGACGCCTACGATCAATTCTTATTCGGGGAAGCGGAACGCGCGGCGGCGATGCGCGCATTTATTTGGGATGTCACACTCACCGGCGCGACGCCGGAGGAAGTGAAAAAACGCGCAGGCGATATTAACGCGCCCAAGGCAAACAGCGTGCGCGTGCACAATGACGCCGAAGTATGGAAAGCCGAATCGCCGGATTTAAAGGCGCAGGATTCGAGCGAGAACGCCAGGCTGTTCCGCAATCATATTTTAGGCGGCGCAACGGTGCCGGAGCATTGGTACGGTGGCGGCGGCGATGTCAATCGCTCCACCGGGGAATCGATGGGGGAGCCGACGCTTAAAGTCTTTACCATGATCCAGACGTTTATCGGCTACATGCTGATCACCGTCGGCAAATATGTGATCCGCCAGTGGGAGCTTAAGCACAACAATCGCGAGCCGGACCTCAACGATCCGGTCTACAAACTGGAAGCGCAGTTCCCGGAGATGACGGCGCGCGATACCACCAAATACGCGGCGGCCTTGCAGCAGGTTACGGTCGCGGTGGGGATGGCGGTCGACCGCGGGCTGATGACGGAAGAGACGGCGATCCGCATTATCGAAAATATGTCGGCCAGGCTGGGCGTCGAGTTCGACGCCGAAGAGGAACTGGCGGCCGCGCGCAAGGTGGCGGAGAAAAAGAAAGAGGAAGATGTGATTGTCGATCCGCCCGAGGATCCGGGCGCGCCGCCTACTCCTGGGCAGCCACCGAATCCGGGGGGGGGCGGGATGAAGGAAGCAGCCGATGCCGCGGAAGATAAGGTGCGGGAAGCGGTTAACGCCGGCAAGGAATTGCTCGAAGCCTCGAACGCCGCTCTATCGAAGGCGGTTGTGGCATTGTCCGAAAAATCACCGGAGCCGCTGCACCTGCATGTCGCGGTGGACGCGCGCCAAGGACCGGTGACAAAAGAGATTGTGATTAAGAAACCAGACGGCACCGAGCTGCGTGCCCAATCAACGGAGAAGACCAATGCCTAATATGCGGCTAGCAACACCTACGCGCAACGCGGTCTGCGACAAGGTTCGCGATCTCATCGACGGCGGGGTCGCGGCGGGGACGATCAAATTTTATACCGCCGCCCAACCGGCCAGCGCGGACACGGCGATCGGCGCGCAAGTTTTGCTCGGCACGTTAACTTTTGCCGACCCCTCCGGTCCGGCCGCGGCCGCCGGCACGACGAACTACAGCGCCATCACCGAAGATTCATCGGCTGACGCGACCGGCACGGCGGCGTGGGCGCGCATCGCGGATTCCGCGGGCAATACTATTTTTGATTGCGACGTGACCGCGACCGGCGGTGGCGGAACGATTGAAATCAATACGACAAGCATCGTTGCCGGCGGGCCGATTCGGATCACCAGTTTCAGCTCGACGATGCCGGCGGGTTGATAGATGCTTCTGCTAACCTCAGTTACCGATAAGCTCCAGATCGTCACCGGCTCCGCCGTAGCCGTCGATGTTCACGCGAGCTACGTTGACATCACGCTGGCGACGGGGAACTTCGCGTCGGCTGCTCCTCAGAACACGCTGATCACCACCGCTGCAACCACGGACGTGGTGTCGTCTCCGGGCGCCGGGATCGCTCGTAACATACAGACACTCTCCGTCCGCAACAAGAGCGCGACCTCCCCGCAAGATATCACCGTTAAGCATATTGGGGGCGCGACGACGGTAGAGCTGATCAAGGTCACGCTGCGGGCTGGGTACCAACTTTGCTACATCGACGGGGAAGGGTGGGAGCTGTTGGACGCCAACGGCAACGTGCTGCAATCCACCAATACGCGGCCAGTACAGTCGGTCTATGACGCTCAAGTGGATTTCGGCTTCGTGGGCGATCTCGTAACTGTATTTGACGGCGCGTGTAGCGTCGCTTCCCCATCTAAGATCACCTCGGCGACCGCCGCGTTTGATGTGAACGCGTTGGTTGGGCAGCGGATAACGCTGGCTGGCGCCGGCGCGGCGGGCGCGGTGTACGTGGGCGCGATCACGGCGATAGATTCCGCCGGCCAAGTCAACGTATCTCCGAACATCTCCACCACGGTCGCCGCTAAGGGGCTCGGCTTCGGCACGGATAACACGGCGGCGATCGCGGCAATGGTTGCCGCCGTCAACAACGCGGCGTTCCCAGGCGCGCGGGTATTCTTCGGGCGCAGCTTCTCAAACGCCTATGGGTTCCCGACGCGGGTAGTGTTCAACAAGCCGGTGCAGGTGGAGGGGATCGGCGGCGGTCATACCGCCGACACCGGCGACTATACCAGAATCGGTGGGACGCGGCTCGCCTGGTGGGGTGATTCGATTGATAGCGGCGTGGCTTACTCAGCGTTCTTCGAGTGTTCACCGGTTGGCGTTCAATCACTCAAGCGTGTGGCGTTCCGTAGTTGCTGGCTGGATTGCCGCAACGGCGATCAGAACGAGTATCTATTCGGGTTGAAGTTGCACTCGTGCCACGGCTTCATGCTCGATGACTTCTTCATTATGGACGCGTTGGCTGTTGGATTGATCACCAACGTCGATGCTGATCCGACCGAGGCGAAGGATACTACGCGGTTCTCAATCAAAAATTTCTGTGTACGAGAACTCGATAATCCCACCCCAGCAATGACTGCTCCGATCTTGATGACGAGTTCCGTCACCTTGACCACGGCGCCCCAGAATCTCACGGTTGCGGCGAATACACTCCCGGCGGCGGGCTATCTGTGGACGGTTTGTAATAATGGCTATCCGGTTTTGGTGAAGTACACGGGCGGAGGCGGTACTACGACTCTGACCGGTTGTGTTGTTTCGGCGGAGGAAGCGGTCAACGCGCCTCTAACACTAAGCGGCGGTAACGTTGTACAGGCAGTCCCGGGCAATGCGGCGTGTGTATTATTTGACGGCGCCACAACCGCAAATACTTGTTGCGGTGCCATAGAGATGATCCAACTGTCTCACGGTACAACGTGGGGGCCGGCGGCGATGGAATATAGGAATGCTGATTCTATCGATTGTCAACAGCCTATGATTAACGGTGGGAATGCTACCAACGACGGCGCGATCAATCGCATTCGTAAACCAGGAGTCAGATTATGCGGGTCAAGTAGTAGCGATACTTTAGCGGCGCGCAACAATGTGTTTAAGGGGGGATCAGCAGGTGTCGGTGGTGTCAATGTTATGGGTCTGAACAGCGTCGGTACGCGTATATCGGCAATGCCGGGCCCGAATTATTGGAGTCTGTACCAGATGGGTAACGGCGAGCCGATACCGGTCGTTGAAGGCAACGCCTTTTTCGACTGGCAGCCGAACGGGGGTTTTGGTTATGGGCAACGCGGGTCAGCCTCTATTGCGGACCAAGTTGTAGCGGCGGCGACGCTGACGCTCCTTACTGGATCTTTGATTCTAGTTCCTCCGCAAGGCTTCCAAGTCGGCACGAAGTTCCGGTGGAAGCTGAGAGGCTCTAAGACCGCTGCCGGTACTGCGGTAAGAAACTTCTTTATCAAAATCGGCATCAATGGAACAACTGCGGATGGTACGGTGGCGACCTTCTTGTCGTTGGGCGCCGTTACGGCAGCAGTTGACATCGGTGATTGGGAAGTAGAGTTCACTGTGCGGACTCTTGGCGCCGCTGCTACAGCAGTCGCTCATCTGGTAATGCAGCATCAGCTCGCGGCGACGGGGTTGTCGGCTAATAATCCAGATGTGAACGTGGGTACGATGGCGGCGTTTAATTCCACGACGCCAAAGTTATTCGTCAGCTTGTGTCTTACGACCGGCGCTTCGGAGGTGATCACAATGCAGAGCTGCGGCGTCGAGTGCATCAACCCGGCGAACCCGTAGAGGTTTACGATGGCAAATAAATTCGTCGGCGATAACGCGTTTAGCGGCAAAGGCTGGTTCTCATCGCTGCTGATTGGCGCGGGCTGGTTCGACCAGGAATTGATTGATGTCTCCGGCGGTGCGGTTGTCACCGGCACCGGTACCGCCACACTACCGGCGCTTACTGATGCGGCGTCCGCCGCTCATGGCGTCCTGGGTAATGCGGCCGGGACGCTCTCGCAGATCACGGCGGCCGGCGCCGCCATTCATGGCGTTTCCGGTGTTGAGGCGGGGGCGCTTCCGGCGATTACCGCCGCGGGCGTCGCTAACGACGGGTCGGTAACAGGAGCGGCGTCAGCAACGCTGCCGGCGATAGAGGCGTCTGGACTCGCGGAAAGCGAGCAGCCGCCGGTTATATCGGGCGGGCAGGTCCGCGCCCGCGTTATACGGCGCGTTATACCGAAACCGCGCACGCATGTGCTGGGGTATGCGGTGGGCGTACTGCCGGCACTATCGGCGCGGGCAGCGGCAACGCATGCGGTAAGTGCCAATGGTTACGCTGTGTTGCCGACGCTTTTGGGCGCGGCGGTTGCGGCGCAGGGTGTGTCCGGCGCGGGTGCGGGGGTGTTGGGGCCGATAAGGGCGTCGGGCCGCGTGAAACATGACTGGATCAGTGATGATGATGTGTTGCTTCTTTTGGCGGCCTGATCCTTCACCCCCGGCCCTCACCCCGGCCCTCTCCCGGAGGGAGAGGGGGAGTTGGTTCGCTGATGCGACTTTTATGATATGACAGACGCTGAACGGGAAAAACGTTTTCGCCAGGAGCGGACGGCGGTGCTCAGGCAACGCACCGCGATCCAGCGCGACGCGCGCGCGGAGATCATCCGGCAGCTCCGTTCCACGATGGACCAGGTTAAGGCGGTTCTCGCGGGCGCGCCGAGCGATTATCAGTTGTGGTCGTTGCCGCAATTGCAACGATCGATGGAGCTGGCGCTCTCCGAGATGGATCAGGCAATTTCCAGCGCGCTGGGGTCGGCCGCCTCGCGCAGTTGGGAGGCCGGGCAGGAGCTCGTCGATGGGCCGATCGAGGCGGGCGGGATCCGGATCAGCGCGGTGCTGCCGGAGATCGATATCCGCCAACTGCAGGCGATGCGGACATTTATGACCGGCCGGATAAGAGACATCAGCACAACGATCGCGAATAGAATCAATGCGCAGCTCGGTCTGGTGATTATCGGCGCGCAGTCGCCCTCCGATGCGGTGGCCGCGATCAAGGATCTGCTCGAAACCGGCGGGCGCTCGCGCGCGATCACGATTACACGCACGGAGCTTGGCCGCGCTTTTTCCACCGCGGCGAACGAGCGCATGGTCGCCGCGGCCGAGCATTTGCCGGGGCTACGAAAGCAATGGCGGCGCAGCGGCAAAATCCATAGCCGGCTGCACCACGATTCGATTGATGGGCAAATACAGCCAATGGATGAACCGTTTGTGCTCGGCAACGGTGTGCGGATCATGTATCCGCGCGACCCGGCCGCGCCGGCCGCCGAAACAATTAATTGCGGATGCGAATCCCTCGATTACATGGAAAATTGGGACGTGACGAATCCGGGCAAGATGCCGTTTACCGATCAGGAGTTGGCGCTGAGCGCGACGAAGCGGGCGCTTGAACAAGCCGCGTAAACCCCCTGTTTTCCGCCGTTTTTTTGCGCTGATTCAGGTGATTTTCAGCCAAAATCAGCGCTTTACCGTAACTCATTGATCCCTATAAATTTTATTTTTGCCTACCTTGCATTGAAACATGCAAGTACATATCAGGGTAGCGGGTAGATCGATATCGTGGCTCCTGGCGCATTTTTTAGGCCCCGGAAATTTACCTCCTTTTTTTGAAAAAAACACTTGCAATATACGATGCAAGTACTATAATTATGGTTATGTAGTACCGCGCCCCGCGGATCGTGGCACCAGCAATACCTAGGAGTAAATTGTATGAAACAGGTAATAAATGGCAAAACTTACAATACCGAAAACATGACCGTATTGGTATCGGTCAGCCGCTATAACAATGGCACTTTTGCGGGCAGCGACAGCATCCGCGTGACCAAAAGCGGCGCTTATTGTTTTGTTGCAACATCCAACGGGCAAGACCTATACAGGGAGGCATTTATCGAGGCGAT
>Ga0184634_10000412_pt1 | contig 10885 bp, 10 predicted proteins | sample PLM31_200_b1_FD_133016 | JGI IMG/M metagenome (GOLD analysis project Ga0184634, IMG submission 133016) | Groundwater sediment microbial communities from an aquifer in East River, Colorado, USA - PLM3-1_200_b1 | ecosystem: Environmental > Terrestrial > Soil > Riparian zone | place: USA: East... | reverse complement strand
TCGGCTGCGGCCGGCAAAGCGGCTAACAGAAGCAAGAGCACGAAGCGGCAGTTCATTGGGTTTCCCTCATCGCAATAACCGGATTGCTCTGATCGTGCGCTGCGCCGTGCAGCCGCGCGATGCGCAAAGCTGCAGGCGGGTGGGAGTCGTAAAACGCGGAATGCAGCGGGTCGGGCGTGAGCGTGGAGGCATTGTCCTTATAGAGTTTCGCCAGTGCCTGCACTAGATCGGAAGCGCAAGCATACTGCGCGGCGTATTGGTCCGCCTCAAATTCATGCATCCGTGAGTAGGCGCTCAGCAACGGTTGCAGCAGGAAAGTGAAAATCGGCGTAATGATGAAAAACAGCAGCAGCGCCATGCCGGTGGAAGGCGTGGTGACGTTGAGGCCTTGGTAAAACCAGGGCTTGTGTATCAGCACGCTCAAAAGCCACAGAAACGCCAGGCTCACGGCAAAAGTCCAGAGCATGCGCTTGATGACGTGATAAAGCTTGTAATGGCCCAGTTCGTGCGCCAGAACCGCCTCGATTTCAACGGGCTCCAAGCGGGAAAGCAGCGTGTCAAAAAACACGATGCGCTTGCTTTTGCCGAAACCGGTGAAATAGGCGTTGCCGTGATTGCTGCGCTTCGAGCCGTCCATCACAAACAGCCCTTGTGACTTGAAGCCGCATTTGGCGAGCAGTTGTTCCACCCGCGTTTTCAATTCCGGGTTTTCCATCGGCGAGAATTTGTTGAACACCGGTGCGATGTAGGTGGGATAAATCGCCAGAATCAGCAGGTTGAAAGCCACCCACGCAAGCCACACGTAGAACCACCAGTTATTCCCCATTTTCGCCATCAGCCACAGCACGCAGAACAAAAGCGGCACTCCGAACATTGTGGCGAGCAGCGCTTGTTTCAGCAGGTCCACGACAAACAGGACAGGGGTCATCTGGTTAAAACCGAAGCGCGCCTCGATGACAAAAGTGCGGTAAACATTCATCGGGATTTCTACGATGCTGACAATCAGTGCCACGCTGATGATTAGCGCCAAGCCGAATGCCAGGCCATCTCCCAGCCATCCGGCCCACCAATCGCTGAGTATCTGAAGTCCGCCGCCGAGAGTAAACGCAAGCAGCAATAGTGCATCGATGACTGCGTGCGCCATGTGTAGCCTGGTTTTGGCGCTGCTGTAATCAGCGGCTTTCTGGTGCGCTGGCAGATTGATCTGCGCCGCAAACTCTTGTGGCACATTATCGCGGTGCATGCGGATGTGGTGGATATGGCGGACTGACAGCCAAAGCCGCATCGCGGTGGTCAGCGCCAGGGCGGCCAGAAAAACGACGGTAAAGGTGTGCATGCGTTCAGTTCAAGTGACGGGAGGCGTGCCCTTATGACACAATAAGCGATTACAAATTCAAAAACGCATTATGGCACAAGACGCAAACCATCTCATCTGGATTGACATGGAAATGAGCGGGCTCAATCCGGAGACTGACAAAATCCTGGAAGTCGCGCTGGTCGTGACGGATAGCAACTTGAACACCGTTGCGGAAGCGCCGGTGCTGATTGTGCGCCAGCCCGCCGCTTTGCTGGAGGCGATGGATGAATGGAACAAATCCACGCACGCCAAAACGGGGTTGATAGATAAGGTTAAGGCTTCAAACCTGAGCGAAGCCGAAGTCGAGGCGCGGCTGATCGCCTTCTTAAGCCAGCACGTGCCGGCCAAGGCGTCCCCCATGTGCGGCAATTCGATCTGCCAGGACCGGCGTTTCCTGGCGCGCTACATGGCGCAACTGGAGGCGTATTTTCATTACCGCAACCTCGATGTCAGCACCTTGAAAGAACTGGTGAAGCGCTGGAAGCCTGAGCTTGCGGGCGGAAGTCCCAAGCAAGGCAAGCATGAAGCGCTCGCGGATATTTACGAATCCATCGAGGAAATGAAATATTATCGCGAGCATTTTATCAAGCGTTAATTTTCTCGCGTCTTCAATCCGACTCGACCCCCTCCTCATGGAACAACAGCAAAATCCGCACCGCCACAGCGGCATTACCATGTTGGTCATCGCATGGCTGCTGGTTTTCGGGATGGTGTACTGGTATTTCGGCGACTGGGAGCAGCGCCAGTTTAATCCCAATCCGCAAGCGCTCGTGCAGCAGCAAAGCGGTGAGCTGGTGTTGCAGCGTAACCGTGACGGGCATTATATCGCGGACGGAAAAATTAACGGCGCCAAGGTCACTTTCCTGCTGGATACTGGGGCGACCCAGGTCGCGCTCCCGTCGCAACTTGCGCGACGGCTTGGACTAAAACTTGGCGCTGCGCTAACGCTCCACACGGCGAACGGCAATGTAGTTGGTTATCAGACGCGGCTTGCCAACGTGAGCCTTGGGCCGATTGAATTGCACGATGTCAGCGCGGTGGTGAGCGACGGCATGGATAGCCAAACCGTGTTGCTCGGCATGAGTTTCCTCAGACGCCTGGAATTTACTCAGCGCAACGAGCATTTGATTTTGAGGCAGTCCGCATCAAGCACGGCTCGTTAGTCGCAGTTGTTTAGGGAGAAAGTCAATTTGCAGGAAGTGGCTGTCATCGGCCTAAGCGGCGATGGGGAGCGCATGGCGCACCGCATGCGCGCGAGCGGGCTGAACCTCGCCGCGCATGATCCTGACTCTGCGACTTGCATCCGGTTTGCCGAAGCATGCGCAATTCAAGCTTGCCGCACCCTGGAGGAGCTGACCTCTTCCGTGTCCAACCCGCGCAGGGTTTGGCTGATGCAGGGCGCGGATTCCTGTTTCGAGCAGCTTGAGCCGCTGCTTGAAACGGGGGACATTGTCGTGGATTGCGCCGTAACTCATTACCAAACTGCAGTGCGTCGCGCCAAGCTACTGGCTGAACGGGGCATCAGACTGATTGATGCCGGAGTATCTGGCAGCGGGGAGCACTATGCGCTGATGCTGGGAGGGGAAGCGCAGGCAATCGAACAGCTGAAACCTTGTTTGCAGGCAATCTCGCCAGGGCGCTGGCTGCATTGCGGGCCAAGCGGTTCCGGCCATTTCGTGGAGCAGGTGCATCAGCACATCGAGCAGAGCGTGGCGCAAACCTTGACACAAAGCTTGGCGGCCGTAAAAAAAAGCGGGAGTTTCGCCGTGGACCTGCCCGCAATGGCGCAAATCTGGCAGCGTGGCAGTGCGGTTCATGCCGGCATGCAGGAACTGGTCTTGGGCTTTCTTAACGAAACAGATGTTCTGTCGCGGATTACATCGAACAACCCGAAAGAGTTGGCAACTTTATATCAGCAGCTGACTCCGGCACTCAATCTGGCGCTCGCCTTGCACTACGCAGGTCAGGGTTCCAACCTGTTCCAGCAGCAGATTGCCGTGATGCTGGGCGCCGCTGCGCAGCACAAGCCAGACTGAAGACGGTGCCCCGCAATTACTCCAGGTTGATCTCACCGTCGAACTTGACGTCGAGCTTGAGCTGGCCGATGTGCAAGTTCATGCTCACCGGTAAGGTTTCATTGCCGGAGATCATCCCTTGCGCCCGCGCTTTGCTTACTGCCTGCTCGATTTCGTGCTGCGATTTCACGCCGACCATTTTCAGGAATTTACGGATGCTTAAATTAAAGGTTTCTTCGTTCATGATGGCCCTTGTGTTTTGGAAACGGTATTACAAGACTATCACTTATCGGTTGAGTTTGTAGTAATTGATTAAGCCGTTGGTTGAAGCATCGTGCGAGTCGGTTTTGCCGCTCGCGGAGAGTTCGGAGCGGATACGCGCCGCCAGCCGTTTGCCGACCTCCACTCCCCATTGATCAAAGGAGTTGACGTTCCAGATCACCCCCTCGACAAACACCTTGTGTTCGTAAAGCGCAATCAGCGAGCCCAGGGTTTTCGGGTCCAGTTTTTTGAACAAAATGGAATTGCTGGGTTGGTTTCCGGGAAACGTCTCGTGTTTCGCCCGTTGTTCTGATTTTTCTGCGGATACGCCTTGAGCGCCTAGCTCGGCTTTTATTTCGCTTTCGGTTCCGCCTTGCATCAGTGCCTCGCTCTGCGCGAAGAAGTGCGCGAGCAGCACCGCATGGTGCTCGTTCATGGGATTATGCGTCTCGCAAGGAGCAAGAAAATCCGCCGGGATGAGCCGCGTGCCCTGATATATCAGTTGATAGAAGGTATGTTGCCCGTTGGTTCCCGCTTCCCCCCAGATGATGGGAGCGGTAGCATAGTCCACGGGCTCGCCTGCGCGGTTCACCCGCTTGCCGTTGCTTTCCATTTCCAATTGTTGCAGGTAGACAGGTAAATAACGCAAATATTGGTCGTAAGGCAGCACGGCATAAGTCTCTGCGCCGAAAAAGTTGTTGTACCAGATGCCAAGCAGCGCGAGGATCACCGGCATATTTCTGGCAAACGGGGCGCTTGAGAAATGTTCATCCATCAGACTAGCGCCGCCAAGCAACTCATTAAAATTATCCATGCCTATGCTGATTGCCACCGGCAGGCCGATTGCCGACCACACCGAGTAACGCCCGCCCACCCAGTCCCACATTTCGAATATGTGGTTTGCGGGAATGCCGAATTTCGTGGCCTCCTGTGGATTTGCGGATACGGCAGCGAAATGCTTGGATGTCGCTTCGCTAGGTAAGCGCGCATGCAGCCATTGCCGCGCTGAATTGGCGTTGAGCAGCGTTTCCGGGGTGGCAAAACTTTTTGAAGCGACGATGAACAGCGTGGATTCCGGGTTGAGCGGCTTGAGCGTTTCGGCAAGATGCGTACTGTCTACATTGGAAACAAAGTGCAGCCTGAGATGCGGGCTGCCATAGGGCTTCAGCGCCTCACTTGCCATCAGCGGGCCAAGATGCGAGCCGCCGATGCCGATATTGACCACATCGGTAAAAGAATTGCCGCTGTGCCCCTTGGCATTGCCGCTGCGTACCGCGTCGGAAAATCTGCGCATATGGTCGAGGTTTCTTTGCACCTCTCGCATGATATTATTCCCGTCCAGGTTCAGCGGCTTCTGCGAGGGATTGCGCAGAGCGGTATGCAAAGCGGCACGGTTTTCGCTGGTGTTGATTGTTTCCCCGTGGAACATTTTTTCCGTCCAGCGTTTGACTCCGGCCTGCTCGGCAAGCGCGAGCAGGAGGAGCATCGTCTCTTCGGTAATCAGGTTTTTCGAATAATCCAGCAGTATGCCGTTTAGGTGCAGCGAGAATCTTTCAAAGCGTTGCGGATCATTTTCAAACAACTCCCGCATATGGCGCTGCGCCATGATTTTCTGGTGTGCTTCTAAGGCTTTCCAGGCGGGAGATCGGGTAAGCGCGGACATAGTTTGTGCTGGCGCCGGTTAAAGGGTTCTGCATAAAACCGGTTCCGCGCCATTTTACGTGCTTTTGGACTTTTTACCTACAAGGAACCTCTGATTAAATCCCGCGCGGTTGCGACGACAATAAAAAGCCCCCGTTTTGGTTCGGGGGCTTTGCAGGCTTGGGGTGAAACTTAAGCTTGCGCTTGAGCTGCTTTTTTCTTGCCGTGGCTGGCTTGGCTGGTCGCGGCGGCAACGCTGGCTTCGGTCAAATCCGCGACTTGCTTGGCAGCCTTGGAAATACTGCCGTAGGCGGAATTGGCAGCAGCCATTGCTGATTTAACAGCGGCAACTGCGACGTCGGAGCCTGCCGGTGCTGATTTCACGGCTTTGTCCAGGGCGGCGACCATCGCTTTGTTGAACTCGGCGAAGCGCTCTTCGAACAGCTTGGTGATTTCAGTTTGGGTTTGGCTCGCCACTTCATACAGGCTGCGCGAAAAGCCCAGGGCTTTTTCAAGCATCGGCTCGGCGATGACGGATTGCAGGGCCATGACTTCCTGCGCGTCCTTCGCTGCGATCAGCGCCTTTGCGTTGGTAGTGTTTTCCGCCAGGATGCTTTTGGCGGCGGCCAATTGCAGATCAATCAAACGCTCAGCAGCTTGCAGGGTGGCAGCGGTGATTCCCACTGCAGTTTCGAGGTTGCCTTTGTTGGCAGCAACCAGTTGTTCAGGTACGTTAAACATGGTTTTCTCCTAAATTAAGTAATCAAAGCAATCAAAGGGTGAAGCTTCTGCAGCGATGCCTTCGATCGGCATATGCTGCATTGCATCAATTACCCATTTTACTGATTCAATAGGTTATGTCAACATATTTCTATAAACGATTTTGTGCTGCAACAATAAAGTTGGGCTAAGATATAACAAAACAAATATTTATCAAAGGGTTAGCTATGGAAAACGTGCTTAAAGCTCTAGGGAATGCCTTGTTGAGCCTGTTTCACCCGAAAATTCTGGGGCTTACCCTACTGCCGGTTTTGCTAGCTTTCTTTCTTTGGGGCGGGCTCACGTGGTGGTTCTGGCAGGATTGGGTGACAGGGGTAAATCATCTGCTCGCCCAAACCCCGGTGGATGAATATCTGCTGCGCCACGAAATTCATGGGCTTGCGGCTTCTGTGACTACAGTGCTGCTGATCTTGCTGTTGTTTCCGGTGATTTTGGTGACCGCGTTATTGGTCACTTCCGTGCTGGCGATGCCGGTAATGGTTAAGCATGTAGGCACGCGTGATTTCCCGCGGCTTGAGCAGAAACGCGGCGGCACGGTTCTCGGCAGTCTCTGCAATGCTTTGGTGGCGACCGTGATATTTATCCTGCTGTGGATGGTGACGCTGCCGCTTTGGCTGTTCGGCCTGCCTGCTGTGGCGCTGCCCGTGCTGCTATCGGCTTATTTGAGCCAGCGCCTGTTTCGCTACGACGCGCTGGCAGAGCACGCGAGCCCCGAGGAGTTCAAGCGGATACTGGAACGCGCGGGCGCGCGGCTGTATGTGCTGGGCGCGGTACTGGCTTTCATCCAGTTTGTGCCGCTGCTCAACCTGTTTTCGCCAGTCTACATCGGCCTTGCCTACATCCATTTTTGCTTGGGGGAATTGCAGCGAATCCGAAGTGAACAAGCATAAGCATGGCGGGAACCAAAAACCAAGTAAGCGACTACTTCGACCGTTCACTGCAAGAATTTTCTGGTCAATCAGCCATCCAGCTTGACCGGAACCGGAAGGCTGCAAGTCTACATGCGCTCGAATACCGCGGCGATGCCTTGGCCGCCGCCGATGCACATGGTGACCAAGCCATAGCGCCCGCCACTGCGCTGCAATTCATACATGGCCTTGATGGTGAGAATGCAACCAGTGGCGCCGATGGGATGGCCCAAAGCAATCGCGCCGCCGTTGGGATTGACTTTCTGCGGGTTCATCCCGAGTTCCTTGCTTACACCCATCGCCTGGGCCGCAAAAGCCTCGTTGGACTCGATGACATCCATCTGCTCCAGCTTCAACCCGGCTTTTTCCAATGCTTTGCGCACCGCGGGTACCGGCCCCATGCCCATGATTTTCGGATCCACTCCGGAATGAGCGTAAGCAAGCATCCGCATCATGGGTTTGAGCCCTTTTTTTACAGCGGCGTCTTTTTCCATCAGCACCACGGCCGCTGCGGCGTCGTTGATGCCCGAGGCATTGGCAGCAGTGACCGTACCGTTTTCCTTCTGGAAAATCGCCTTAAGCTTGGCCATGCCTTCCATGCTGGCGTCGCTGCGCACATGCTCATCGGTATCGAACATGACCGGGCCTTTTTTGGTCTTGAGTTCGGTGGGAAGAATTTGCTCCTTGAAGTAACCCTTGCTGATCGCGTTGGCGGCACGCTTGTGGCTTTCAACGGCAAACGCATCTTGCTCGGAACGGGAAAGCTTGCAGCGCGAGGCCACATTTTCGGCGGTGACGCCCATGTGTATGGAATCGAAAGGATCGGTCAGCGCGCCAACCATCATGTCTATCACGCCGCTGTCATTCATGCGCTGTCCCCAGCGCAGGCTTGGCATCAGATATCCGCCGCGGCTCATGCTTTCTGCGCCGCCCGCCACTGCCGCGTCTATGTCACCAAGCAAAATGTGTTGAGAAGCGCTGACGATGGCTTGCAGGCCGCTGCCGCACAAGCGGTTCAAGGTCAAAGCCGGGGTCTCTTGGGGTAGGCCGCCTTTAATACACGCCACGCGGGCGAGATACATGTCCTTGGCCTCGGTATGTATGACGTTGCCGAACACGCAATGGCCGATTTCTTTGGAATCCACCTTGGCGCGGCTCACCGCTTCTCTCACGACACGGGCTGCCAGCTCGCTCGGCGCAAAATCCTTGAGGCTGCCGCCGTAATCGCCGATGGCCGTGCGCACGCCGCTTAATACGACAACTTCACGCGAATTGTTCATCTTCAATACCTCTTATTCATTGAAATAAAATACCAGGCAGATTTATAAACGGATTTATGGTGCGCCGCACAATCCCAGTTTACGCCGCTAGCCGAATACTGTCGAGGTGGAGCATGGACTAATGACGGGTAGGCTCAATGCGTGTGATAACCTCGGCGGCGAATACTTGCTCTGCTTCCACCCGGTCGAATAAGTAAAGGCGGTTGCAGAACTCGCAATGCACTTCCACCGCGCCGCGTTCTTCGAGCACGGCGCGCACTTCGCCGTAGCCCAGGATGCGCAGCATGGCAGTAACGTTTTCGCGCGTACACGAGCAGCGGAAACTCACCGGTTTCACTCTGAATATGCGGATATCTTCCTCGTGATATAAGCGGTGGATGATCTGTTGCGCCGAGAGTTGCAGCAGTTCGTCGCGCGCGATGCTGGAAGCAAGTAATACCGCGCGGTTCCAGGCGTCACGGTCTTTACTTTCAGACGCCGGCAGGCGCTGCAAAAGCAGGCCCGAGGCTTGCGCATCGTCCACTGCGAGCCACAAGCGTGTTTCCAGCTGTTCGGACCCCGCCATGTAATGCTCCAGCACCTGTGCCACCGTGTCGCCCTCGAGATTGACGATGCCCTGATAGCTGTGTTTACCCTCAAGTGGGTTGATGGTGATGACGAAGCGCCCGGCGCCGAGCAGTTTCTTAAGCGGCATGTCGAAGAGGGCGCCCTCCCATTTTGCGGTAGCGCGCAAAGTGAGTTCAGACGTGCATTCCACCACCAGCAGCTGCACCGGCCCGTCGCCTTGCATTTGCATGGTCATGGATCCGGAAAATTTGAGCGTGGAGGCAAGCAACGTAGCCGCTGCCATGAGCTCTCCCAGTACAGTGCGCAATGTCGGCGGATATTCATGACGTTCCAGCACCGCGCGCCAGGTTGCCCCAAGATGCACGATTTCACCCCTGACCGGTGCATGCTCAAATACAAAACGCTGCAGCGTGTCATGAAGTGTCATGGCGTGGTTTTTTAAGCAATAAAGTTACTGCGCTGCAACCGGGCGCTGATACAGGAAGTAATCTTCGTTGCGGTCTCCCGGGCGGCTGCCTTCCCAGATTTTTTCCCAGCCACCGCCGACGGAAGGCTGAGCCTGAGTCCTGCTTTGGATCAACTGCAGGTCGCAGTCTACTGTGCCGCTGATATCCGAGCGTTGGGTGATGATGCCTGCATAATACTCAAGCATTGCGCGCTGCGTTTCACCCAGCCCGCGGCTGGAGATGCATTGATATTGCGACGGCAGCGATTGCTGCAGGGAGGTGATCACCCAGCGGTAATTCTTGCTCACATCCAGCCATGGTAGCCAAAGCGTCATGGCCAGCATCCACACCATGGTCATGCCGCCCGCCCAGTTGATGATGGCGCGGCGGTTGGAGCGGCCGATACGGCTTATCAGCGCGAACCAACCCCCAGTGAATGCTACCGCCACTAAAAAATGGAACATATTGAACGGCAGGCTGTATCCCGGCAGATAATCATTAAGTCGGGCCGCAAGGCCGCTCGGATAGCCGATCATTAAGGTAAACCAGCCCAGCCACAGGCCGCATGCCAACAACCCGAAAGTCATGATGCCGAACCAGTCGAGTGCGCTCGATGCGCCGCGCCGCAGGGTTTCAAGTGCAGGAGTGGCGAGCAGCGCAAGCGGGAGCAGAAAAGGAAGCGCGTCCAGATCATGCGCGTCGGTGTCGAGGCTCAGTGCCGCAAACAACACTGCGAACAGGATGAGTGGCAACTGGATTTCGGGTCTGGCGAGGCCTTTGCGGCCACCACTCCACAGAGTCCACAGTGCAAGCGGCAGCGCCGGCCAGGCAAACCACGGTATGGTTTTCAAAAAGTACAGAGCCGCAGTTTCATTTCCGGCCGGAGCGAATCCAAACAAACGTCCGATGTCTTTCACCCAGAGCCATTGCGCGAAGAGTTCCGGCGAGCGGTGGTACAGCGCAACAGGCCAGATCATGAGCCAGGGAGCTGCCGCGATGAGGGCCAGCATCAGGCATAAAGCATAATTGCGGTTACGCCAGGGTTTAAACAACGCGGGCAGCAGTAGGCAGGTCAAGGTCATCACTATGGGAGTGAGGGTGCCACGGCTCATGAAGCCGATGCCGATACCGGTTCCGGTAAGCAACCCGGCCAGCAGCGGGCGGTTCTGATTCAAGGCCAGGCCGTAAAGACACAGCGCAAAACCGGTAAGCAAGCCCAGATCGGAGATAAGCTGATGTGAGCGCACCAGCAAGCCCACGCTGCCTATCAGAATCAACACCGTCATGGAGCCTTTTCCTCTGCCGTACAGGGCTCGTCCGCACAGGCCCATGAAAATAAGAGTAAGCGCCATATAAAAACCGCTGGCGAGACGCGCTGCGTCATGCAATGGCAGCAGCGCAGAAAAAAACCAGGCAAACAACGCCGCGCTTAAATAGAACAGCGGCGGCTTATCCATACTAGGCTCGCCGGCCAGGGTTGGAACCACCCAGTCGCCGGTATTTAAGATGTGCAGCACCAGACCGAAGCTCCCCGCTTCATCCGGTTTCCAAGGTTCGTGGCCGGTCAGTCCGGGCAAAATCCATGCAAGGCAAAACAGGCAGGTTGCGGCAATGTGCGAGTACTTGATTG
>Ga0184634_10000411_pt1 | contig 10915 bp, 7 predicted proteins | sample PLM31_200_b1_FD_133016 | JGI IMG/M metagenome (GOLD analysis project Ga0184634, IMG submission 133016) | Groundwater sediment microbial communities from an aquifer in East River, Colorado, USA - PLM3-1_200_b1 | ecosystem: Environmental > Terrestrial > Soil > Riparian zone | place: USA: East... | reverse complement strand
GTGGCGAAGCTCCCCGGGCCGGACCAGGTGAAGCTCAGCGTCGAGCCCGCGCCGTCGGTGGCGCTGACCGAGAGCGTGGTCGTCTGTCCCGGGCGCACCACCGCGGGATCGGCGGTGATCGATTGGATCACCACCGTGCCCGGGCCGTTGCAGACGTAGTTGGTGAAGCTCGTCTCCGAGGCATCGAGCACGCCGTTAGCGATGGTGTCGAGCCAGGAGACCACCTTCAACCCGCCGCCTGCGCAGTTGGCTCCGACCGGCTCGCTGGTGATACTCAGAAGAGAATTAGCGCCGTTGCTTCCGTTCGTGCCGTTGGTGCCATTGGCGCCGTTGCAGATGAAGCCGGTGGAGGTGACCTCTGCGGGATCGAGAATGCCGCTGGCGTTGGTATCCGGGCCGGAGGTCACTCTCTTGCCACCCGCGGCGCAGTTCGCCCCTGCGGGCTCATCGGCGATGCTTACCAGCGCGGGGACACCGTTTGTGCCGTTCACACCATTCGCACCGGCTGCGCCGTTACACACGTACTGCACGAGGTCCACTTCGCCCGGGTCGTCAAGGATGCCGTTCAGGTTGTCATCGATGCCGCTCTTTACGGTGATGCCTCCGTTGGAGCAGGCGCTTGCCGGCGCAGGCTCGGCGGCCACCGCCGCGATCACCGAGGGGTGACCCGGGCCCGTGCCGCCGCCGCTGTCACCGCCTCCACCTCCGCCGCAGGCGGAAAGAATGAGGCCGGCCAAAAGCGTCAACAGCAGTTTCGCAAGTTTCGCATCCATGACGTTTCCCCTGTTATCGTTATGAGGCCGATTCTGGGCGTGGCGCCGCGGGCGGGGAATTCCCCGAACGACAGATGGCGCATTGGCCGGAAGTCGTAGCCGGTCGGCCTATTCACGGGCGCGAGCGCAGAAGGCGGGCACCTCAGCTTTCCCGCTTCGTTTTCACCGTGCCGGACGCTCGATCGCGCGGTGACGCCCGGGCGAGAGCGAGCAGTTGCAGCAGCTCGGTCACGCTGTGAAACGCGCAGCTCCGGTCCGGCTCCGCACTTTCCACCACGCCCGCCACACTCTCGGGGTCCTCCCGATCGCGACGGTAGATGCGCACGACGCAGCTTTCGCCGGCCAGGGGTGTTCCCGCTCCGTTGTTCGGAGAACACTCCAGTCAGCGAGGGGATACAGATAGGATACGGATCGCGGGAAAAACGCCGGGCATGAAAATCCGCGGGGCCGAGGCGGAGTTTGACGCGAGGCCCAGGTTTCTCCCGGCGGATGAGCCCGACGCCGCCCAGGTGCGCGCGCAGGTGGCTCGGAGCATAGAGCTGGCGAGTTTCTTGCGCCCCTCGGTGTCCTCGGCCGCCGGCCCCACTCGTTGTGCTCCGAGAACCCCGCGTCGATGCGCAGCGTTGCCGGACCGCTTAGGGTGTCAGTGCCAATGCGGCATCAGGGCGCATAGACCTCCATCTTGGCGATCGGCGTTCCGCCGCCCATGGTTCCGCCGATCGCGTAGATCTTGCCGTTCAGCACGACTGCTGCGTGGTTGTAGCGTCCCCGCAGCATCTTCGGCAGGTTCGTCCAGGCGTTGCCGGCGACACTGTACGACTCGACGTCGCGCAACACGTCCGAGCCGGCCGTGGTGCCGCCGAGCACCACCATCGCGCCGTTGAGGTTGACGGCGCTCGCCTGTTGACGCGGCACGTTCAGCGTGTCCAGACCGACCGTGGTCCAGACATCGGTGGGCAGGCCATAGCGGTAGGTTCCGTTGAAAATCTTGTCCGTAAGGAACGCGCGGTAGCCGCCGGCAAGGTAAAACTGGTCGCCGATCACGCTGATCGCAAACCTCCGGTGATCAGTCGTTGCGAGCGACGTCCCGACGAACCACTGATTCGGGACTTGGCTCACCTCATACCCCCAAACGTTGAGCTGCGAGTTGTCCGAAGAAATCGCCAAGACGAACGTCCTATTGTTGACGGTATCCACCCAGACATCGACATCGAAGGAATCGGTGAACGGAGTGGTTGCACCGGTGGTCCAAGTGTTCGTGTTGTGATCGAAGACCCGCACAGTCAAGGAGTTCTTCGGGTCAGAATTCGCTGCGATGAGAAAGGTCTTCGTTCCAACGGTCTTCGCCTTGTAAGAGTTGAGCCCGACAGGCGCCGACACCCCCGCCCTCCAGCTATTGCTCCCAGGGTTGTAGATCTCCACGCTGCTCAAGCCGGCGTTCGAAGCGTTCACTCCGCCGAAAACGTAGATCTCGCCGCCGAACACAGAGGCTGTGTGCATTTGCCGCGCAGTGGCCATGGAAGCGACCTCGACCCAGGGCGACGGGTTGATCGCCGCAAGGTCGGTGGGAACGAGCGAGGTCCCGACGATCTCGAGCTTGTTGTGGATCGTGGTCGAAGTGAAAAATCCGCCGCCGCTCGACGAATAGGAGATATCGCGCGCGTAGCCGATCGGCCCGACACCGTCCTTGTAGAACTCGTTCTCCGAAAAGGTCGTCGAGGAGTCGCTGCAGATCGTGATCCCGAGGATCGTCTCGCACCCGCCGTTCGACGTTGAGTGCCCGGAGCGCACGGCCGAGAGCGTGTTGTACTCGCCTGTGAACGTCGTGGAGGTTGCGGTCACCGTTTCGCTCGCGCCGAAGGCGAAGAAGAACCCCGTCGCCGAGCCGCTGGTCGTGGCGCCGTTATAGACGGTTTGCAGCGTCGCGCCATCGGTCGAGCCGACAACCGAGCCGTTCTGGGTTCCGACATGCGTCCAGCGCGGCGCGAAATTCTTTCCGCCCACGGTGGAGGTGCCGGTCACGATGAGCGGATGCACGGTGGCACCGCCGATAACCGTGGACGCTCCGAGAGTCACGCGGAACATCCCGAAGTCGGTCGTCGTCGTGAGCGTGCTCGGCTGCGCGAAGGTCGTGGTTTCCGTGTTGACCGCGAATTCCCAGTAGGTCCCCTGCTGCAGAGCCGCGTTGATCGGAATGCCCGAGGGAGACGGTGGCGGAGGCGGGGGTGGGGGCGGGGGCGGTGGGACGTCGCCTCCGCCACCGGAAGAGGCCGGCGGCGGGGGGCTGCCGCCACCGCCGCCCCCGCAGGCGCTGAGCATCAGGAAGGCGAGAAGCAGCGGAAGCAGTTTCAAGCGTTTGGCGTTCATGGCGTTTCCCCTGTTATCGGTTACGAGGCCGATTCTGAGCGCGCCGCCGCGGGCCGGGAATTCGCCGCAAGGCAGATGCCGAATTAGACGAAAGTCATAGCCGACCGGCCAATGCAGGCGCGCGGGAGCCGAGCCCGTCGACGGCACCGACCGCGAAGCGGTCGAGCGTGCGGCGAAAGCGATCCTCTCGCGCCACGGTCGCGTCGATATCCTCGTCAACTGCGCCGGCGTCAATATCCCGAAACGGTTCTTCAAGGATCTCGAGGCGAGCGAGTGGGAGCGCGTGGTCGAGATCAATCTCAACGGCGCGCTCTACTGTGCGCTCGCCGTGCTGCCCTCGATGCGCGAGCGGCGCGACGGCCTCGTCATCAACATCGGTTCATGGTTTGCCCGCTATCCGGGCTACGTTGGAGGCGCGGCCTACAACGCGAGCAAGCAGGCGCTCGCCGCGATGACCCACGAGATCAATCTGGGAGAAGGCCTGCACGGCATCCGCAACTGCGTCATCCATCCCGGAGAGACGGAGACGCCGATGCAGCGGGCGCGGCCCAAACCGCCTTCGCCGGAGGATCAGGCGACGATGCTCAAGAAGGAAGACCTCGGGCAGGCCGCGGACCTCGGACAGGGTCGCTCCGGGCATTTGCGCTTACGACCAGCATCACGATGACCGTTGCACAATTCTCTCTCGATCTACTGCTCAAATGCCCCATGATCAAATTTCGCGATTCCATCGCCATTGCCATCGAGTGGTCTTGTGTTTCCAAGTATGTCTGCCGGAACTGATGCAGACAGGTCCTCGCCGACATCAATTGATGGACTACTCGGTGACAGGGAATAGTCCATTGGTGGCGACACGTATGCCGGATTGCTGGAGATCGTATTGGCGCCAGCCGTGAGATTTGTGTAGTTGGTGCCATTCGCCCAAAGGTTGCTCCCGCCAAGTTGGAGCTGATTCGTATTGCACGTGGTTGAGCAGCCGACCCCACTGCCACTGTTGTTAGTGATGATGGCGTTTTTGATGATTACCGATGTTCCTGCAGTGGGTGCCGAAACCAGCACCCCATCTGATCCGTTGTTGTCAATTGTGCTGTTATAGACCTCAAGCACAGATGGGGTAGTCAAGTGAATGCCTTGCAGGCTATTTGAATAGATAAGCAAATTTGTCAGGCGAGATGAAACGCCAACCGTGGTGGAGACCCCCTTGTTGTTCATCAGAAATGCCGAGGAGCGTATGTCGCCATAGCTTGATAGCTCAACGCCGACTCGATTTCTGGCGAACACCGTGTTTGACACATTGAGCGCTCCCTCACTCCTGATTCCGGCGGCGTTTGCATGGAGCACATAGGCGGAACTGACATTCGCCGTACCTCCCGAGCCCACCACGATCCCATGCCACGATCCGAAACCAGCGCTGACAAAGATCACGGGATTGGCAGCCGTTCCCGCGACCGATAGGGTTCCGTTTACGATAATCTCGACCTTGGCGGTGTTCGCGCCGCTGCCTTGTGCGTCCGATGATGCGCTGCAAACAATAGTTCCCGGTTGAATTGACAGCGTTGATCCACTAGGTACGATTATGTCGCCCTGCAGATAGTAAGGACTCCCTGCGAGGCCCCATGTTGTGCTACCGATGATCATGCCGCCGGCTAGCGGGGTAACAGCCCCACTACTTCCGCACGTCGAATCAACCTTTGTCATGTCGACAATTACAGGAGTGCATTTCAGCAATACATTGGTTACGTTCGCCGATCCCACGGTTCCCGAACCGTTGAAGGCGGTGCATGTCTGGCCTGACGGCTGACTGAGGACGATCACGTTGTACGCCGATCCACCGGCAAGGGAGGTGCCGAAGGTAAAACTCTCATTGGCGGAGACGGTGAGGTCGTCGGTGCCGTTGTTCTGCAACACCACACTGCCGACCAGGCCCGAGACCGTGCCGCCGACCGTGTAGGTGGCCACGGGCGGTGCCGCCGCCGTGGTGAAGCTCGAGGTAAAGACATTGGCCAGGGCATTGCCGGCGCCGTCATTGACATTGGTGCTCACCGTCAGCGTGTAGAGGGTGCTGTAGGACAGCGCGCTTGTGGGGGTGAAGGTGGCGCTGCTGCCGGAACACGTGATACTGCCGGTCACGGCGCCGCCCGAGGAGGAGAGCGTCACATTGGCTAATGTGACGGTCGAACAGTTTATCGCTTCGGAGAAGTTCACCGACACCGTGGTGCTGATCGCGATATCGGTGGCGCCGTTGGCCGGCGTGACGGTCACCGTGGGCGGGGTCGTGTCGGGTGTCGAGCCGCCGCCACCTTCTCCCCCTCCGCCACAGGCGCTGAGCAGGAGGAGGCCGAGAACCAGCGGAAGCAGTTTCAAGCGTTTTGCGGTCACGGCGTTACCTTTGTTATGGGTTATGAGGCCGATTCTGAGCGCGATGCCGCAGGCCGGGAATTCGCCGCAAGGCCGATGCCGAATTAGACGAAAGTCATAGCCGACCGGCCAATGCGGCGGCGCGGCCGCCGGCGTATGCTTATTGCGCCATGAACATCCTGCTGATCGACGATCACGCGCTTTTCAGGGAGGGCCTGAAGTTCCTGCTGCGCAGCCTCGATGCCGCGCTCGAGGTGGACGAGGCGGGCGATTGCGCCAAAGCGCTCGAGCACGCGGCCGAGCGCAGCTACGACCTGGTCCTGCTCGACCTCAAGATGCCGGGCGTCGCCGGCCTGGACGCGCTCGCGGCACTGCGCGAGGCGCTTCCCGCCGCGCCTCTGGTGGTTCTGTCCGGCGAAGACAATCCGGGGGTGGTGCGCGCCGCGATCGAGCGCGGCGCCATGGGCTTTATCCCCAAGTCCTCGACGCCCGAGGTACTGATCCAAGCCCTGCGGCTTGTGCTCGCCCACGGGGTGTACCTGCCTCCAGCGGTACTCGACGCGGCCGGCCCGGCCTCAACTGCTGCGTCGGTCGCGTCCCAGGTGAGCGCGGATCAGACGACGCTGCCCGGCCTGACGCCGCGTCAGATGGAGGTCCTGCGCTGCGTCATCCAGGGGAAGCCGAACAAGATCATCGCCCGCGAGCTGGACGTCTCCGAGGGCACCGTCAAGGCGCACCTCTCCTCGGTGCTCCACGCGCTGGGCACTCGCAACCGCACCGAGGCGGTATACGTCGCCGCGAAACTGGGGCTGCGGCTTGTCTGAGGCGGTGTCCTCCAGCACCGCGCGTGCCCTGGGCAGCGCGCCGCTCGCGATGCACGGCTAACGCCGCAGCACCGCGAGCATCGTCTCCATCAGCTTCTCGGCGGACACCGGCTTGTGCAGCAGCCGCAGCCCGCTTGCCTGCGCCTCGCGCAGGCGCTCAGGCGCGGTATCGCCGCTCACCAGCAGCGCCGGCACCTCCCCCAGGCGCGCGCGCAGCCGGCGCACCGTGTCGATGCCGTTTTCGTGCTGGCGTAGCCTGAAATCGGCGACGATCACGTCCACTTCGAGCCCCTGCTCATCGAGCAAGCGCTCGGCTTCGGCATAGCCGCCGCACACGGCGACCCGGCACCCCAGATGCTCGAGCAGCGTGCGCATGCCGGTGCGCACCTCGGGTTCATCGTCGATCACCAGCACCTGGGCGCCGTCGAGCCCGCGCGATGTCGCCGCGACCGGCGCGGCCGGAGCGGGCACCGGTCGCTCCTCCAGCGTGAGCGGCATTGTGACGGTGAAGGTCGAGCCGCGCCCCGGCTCGCTCTCCAGCTCCACCTCCAGCCCGAGCAGCTGCGCCAGCCGCCGCACGATCGCCAGGCCCAGCCCCAGCCCCTGCGAGCGGTCGCGCTCGGGATTGCCGATCTGGTAGAACTCCTCGAAGATGCGCTCGCGCTCGACCGCAGGGATGCCCGCGCCGGTGTCGCGCACCGTGATGCGCACCGTGCGTTCATCCGAATCGACGGCAAGGGTGACCCCGCCCGCGGCGGTGTACTTGAAGGCGTTGTCCACCAGATTGCGCACCAGGCTCTCAAGCAGCACCGGGTCGGTCATGACCTGGACGTCGGCGGCCGCAAACTGGAACTCCAGCCCCCGCTCGCGCGCCACGGGGCGGTAGTCGGCCTCGATGCGCTCGATCAGCGCCTTGAGGCCCGTGCACTGCGGCTCGGGCTGCACCGCCCCGGCGTCGAGCTTGGAGATGTCGAGCAGCGAGTTCACCAGCGCCGAGAGCGCGGCGAGCGCCTTGTCGATGTGGCCCGCGATCTCGCCGGTGGCGCCGTTTGGCGCCTGCAGCTTCAGCGCCGCGCTGTAGAGCGACAGCGTATGCAGCGGCTGGCGCAGGTCATGGCTCGAGGCGGCGAGGAAGCGCGACTTGGCGCGGTTCGCCTCCTCGGCACGATCGCGCGCAAGCGACACCTCCTGGCGTTCCAGCTCCAGCGCTTCGATGAGCTGTAGGTTTTCGAAGCGCATGTTGAATGACTCTACGATCAGGCCGTTGAGATGTGCCGCGTAATAGAAGATGAGTCCTAGAAGCACTATACTTCCTCCCACGAGGATCCAATGCAGGAACTCTCCCTCGAGGAGCATGCGGACGAGGAGGGGCGAGATGGTAGGAAGGACAAAGGCATACACCGATGGGATTGAGGCTGTAGTACCGCTGGCCATGGTGCTCATCGCCACCATGAATAGACCAAGCATTAGAAACGTCTGATAACCGGAGAAGTCTGGCTGAAACATCACGATTCCAGCGCTGCCCCAGGCACAACCGGCTAAAAATAGCGCGATTACGAGTCGGAGTTCCCACTTGCCAGCTTGCTCAGGGGGCGTTGCTGCGCGCGTGTACCGGAAATAGAGAAATAGCGCGTAGCTCTGCGCTGAGTATAGTGCCATTAGCCATATAGCGAGGGTTTCGGCCGGAACCTCTCTGAACATCCCGATAGCAAAAAGTAGCCCACCTATCACCGTCGCGACCCAGATTCTGGGCATCTGTTTATAGACGGACCTGATTTGCTCCGCGCGAACCGACACCGCCCGGTCAGTGGACTGCGATGCGGCGGAAGAGCGGGGGCCGGCCTGCGAGGAACCAGCCGCTTCAGGTGCGCCCATGGGGTGATCGGTCTATTCCAGCCTGAAAAATTAACTACGGGTTGGCACGCGGGTAAGAAAGGTGCAAACCCAGGCGATACGGTGCTTCCGCTCAGCGGGCATGGCGCGACGCTCCAGAAAACGAACAGCGTAAGCATACGCCGGCGGTCGCGTCCCTGCGTCGGCCGGTCGGCTACGACTTTCGTCTAGGTCGGCATCTGCCTTGCGGGGGATTCCCGGCCTTCGGCATCGCGCTCAAATGGCGACGTGGTACGGATGCGGATCCCCGACCCGTACGGGTATGATCGCGCACCGTTGCCGTCCTCGCTTCGTCGCCGGCCCCCCGCTATCCGTCGGTCCTTACCTTCCTGCGCTGGAACTCGACCACGCCCGTTCGACGCATCAGCCAGTCGCCCAATGCAGGCCACAGCTCACTCAATGCAAGTAAGAGTCTCACCGGACGGGAGTTGACGATCACATCGACTCGCCTCTTCTCAATGGCGCGGACCACGGCCCCTGCAACCTGTGAGGGGGTGCAGGAGCCGATCGTCCATGGGGGCGTTACGCCGAATTTCGCAAACATGCCCACCTCGGTGACATAGCCCGGGAAAATGGTAGAAAAGTGGACGCCCGTTCCCGCCAGCTCCAGGCGAAGCGCACGGGTCCACGCCGCCAGTCCGGCCTTGGTGCCGCAATACGTCGCATCAAAGGGCGCTGCGCTCTTGCCGCCAAGAGAGGAAATATTCACGATGTGTCCCTCCTTGCGGTCCAGCATACGGGGAAGGATGAGATGGGTCAGCTCCAGCGGGGCAACCAAGTTTACCTCCACCGTTTCGCGAAGCCTCGCCCAGGGGGTGCCAAGGAAGGCACCTTCGGTCTCGAGCCCGGCGTTGTTGATGAGGATATCGATGTCGCCGAACTCGTGCAGAACCGTACGAACGAGCTCATGCCGCTCTGATTCCTGTGCAAGATCAGCCGGCACGACCATCGTTCGAACACCGAACCCCTGCAGGGATTTGGCCACATTGCGCAAGCCCTCTTCCGACCGCGCCGTGAGGGCAATGTTGGCCCCCCGCTTCGCCAGGGCCTCGGCAATGCACGGACCGACTCCGCGAGAGCCGCCGGTCAAGAGCACACGCTTACCGTTCAGCGGGGTCATCGATGGATAGGCACAGCCGCCCAGTAAAGTCTACTCAGCGCACCAACTGGTTCATCTCGAACATCGGCAAAAGGATCGCGACCACTACGAAACCCACGACTAGCCCCATGGCAAGGATCAGCAGCGGTTCGAGCAGTGCCGTGAGCCCGCGGATCCAGTTCTCCAGCTCCCGCGACTGCGCTTCGGCCGCGCGCGCGAGCATGGTGTCCAGGCGCCCGGTCGCCTCGCCGCTCGCGATCAAGTGGATGACGAGCGGCGGGAACAGCTTCGCCGCGCCGAGCGAGGGCGCGAGCGCCCCGCCCTCGCGCACGCGCCGCACCGTCTCGTCCACGGCGGCGCGCATCGGCAAATTGGTGAGCACCGCCGCGGCGGCCTGGAGCGAGGCGAGCAGCGGCACGCCGCTCGCCGTGAGGATACCCAGCGTGTCGGCGAATCGCGCCGCGTTGACGCCGCGGATCAGGCGCCCCACGAGCGGCAGCCGCAGCAGCCACCCGTGCCAGCGCGCCCGCCGCGCCTCGTCGCGCAGCAGGAACTGTCCGGCGACGAACGCCCCGACGAGCGCCGCGAGCGCGTACGCGCCGCTCGCGCGCACGAAATCGCTCATCGCGATGAGGATGCGCGTCACCAGAGGCAGCGCCTGGCCGAGGTTGGTGAAAACGCGGGTCACCTGCGGCACGACGTAGACGAGCAAGAGCCCGACCACCGCGAGCGCCACCACCGTCACCAGCGCCGGATAGATGAACGCGATGATGACCTTGTCGCGCAGGCTCTCGCGGCTCTCGGTGTAATCGGCGAGGCGCTCGAGCACGTCGCCCAGGCGCCCCGAGTGCTCCCCCGCCTCGACCATGGCGAGATAGATCCTCGGGAACGAGTCGGGATAGTCGGCGAGGCTGCGCGAGAGCGACAGGCCCTCGAGCACGCGCGCGCGCACCGCGGCGAGGAGACTGCGGGCGCGCGCCGAATCGCTCTGCTCGATGAGCACGTTGAGGCACTCTTCGATGGTGAGGCCGGCGCGGACCAGCGTGGCGAACTGGCGCGTCACGAGCGCGAGTCCGCCGCGCGAGAGCCGGGGGCGCGAGAAGCGCTCGCGGATCCCCGGTGCCGCCGCCGAGCTTATGCCTTCGACCGCGAGCGGCGCGAGGCCCCGCTCGCGCAGGAGCGATCTCGCGTGGCGCTCGGTGTCCGCCTCGATGACGCCGCGCGTCTCGCGTCCGGTCGGTTCCAGCGCGCTGTACTCGAAGCCCGACATGCGCGGCCTGGGGTGCCTGCCCGCGCCCTAATCGCGGGAGACGCGCAGCACTTCCTCGAGGCTGGTCGCGCCTGCGTGCACCCAGCGTATTCCGTCCTCGCGCAGGCCCTTCATTCCGTTCGCGCGCGCGTGCGCCAACAGCTCGGCCTCGGAGGCGCGATCGTGGATCAGGCGACGCGACTCATCGTCGACCAGAAGCAGCTCGAAAATTCCGGTGCGGCCCTGGTAGCCGGTAAAGCTGCACGCGTCGCAGCCGGTGGCGCTGAACAATTCGGTCACCGCCTTGCCGCCGTTCGCGCCCTGCAGCAGCGCTCGCTCGGCGGCGTCGGGC
>Ga0184634_10000410_pt1 | contig 10939 bp, 10 predicted proteins | sample PLM31_200_b1_FD_133016 | JGI IMG/M metagenome (GOLD analysis project Ga0184634, IMG submission 133016) | Groundwater sediment microbial communities from an aquifer in East River, Colorado, USA - PLM3-1_200_b1 | ecosystem: Environmental > Terrestrial > Soil > Riparian zone | place: USA: East... | reverse complement strand
GTTCATCCAAAAGTGGCCATACAGAATGGAATTTTTGTGTCAACTCGGCCAGAGCGCTCATGCTCAAAGAGCATAGCACCCATAGGGTCAAAGTTGCAACGTTTATTTATTTACAGTGCCTAATGGCCCGGTGAACCCGTGATCGTGCTCGTGACTCGTATCTCGTGCTCGCCGGGAGGAGGTGGGGGCAAACACGATCACGAACAACGATTAGGCTAGCCATTGTTTTTGGAAAGCTTTTCCTCGACGCTCCGGACTTTTTGCTCCATGGTCTGATCCCGGTCGGTGCGCGTTCCCAGTTTGATTGAGGACGAGATCCGGGGGACGCCCATACCGTGAACCACTTCGTGGCATTCCCGGATCGCTTGAAACACCCGGTCCCATTCCCCCTCCACATTTGTGCCGTAGGCATGGAGGTGCGTCTTGAGCCCGGCCTTTGCGAAAATTTTCTGGCATGCCGCGACGTGCTCCGATACAGAAACGCCCACGCCCATCGGGACTAAACAGAAATCCACGATAACCTTCATAACCGACCTACCTTTTTAAGCTCATCCCATCGACCCTGATCCGTCGATAAGGGGCGCTTGCTGCGTTGTCGCTTCGGGCTCGCATCCTCACGTACTGCTCTCGTACGCTCCGGTGCGATCCCTTGCTCCGCCTTGCACCCGCCGCCTTCTCGGCGGCCAGGGTTTCCAAGGTGTTACCACCTTACCAACGGATTATGGATCGATCTTGTGCCGCTTTGATCGAGACGTTCTCATGAGCGCTAGAAAGCCGTTTTTCATCCGGCCGGGGAGAGCCCTCGATCACAAATCGCGGCTTTGTTCGTCCCCGGGCGGTTCCAATCGAACGCTGATGACCGGCGCTAAAATTTTCAAGAGGGCCACCGGCAGGGCGCTGGTAAAGCGGTAATGAGCCGCTTCCGGGCCATCGACAAAAGCGGAGATCACCCCAAAGTAGCGGTCGCCGATGTAAAAGACCAGGGCGGCGGTGCGGTTCGTGGCGCGCGAGCTCAGCACCGAGCCGCGGCGGTCGAAGGTCTCGAAACGATTGTCGCCCGATCCGGTCTTTCCCCCGACCGCGACCGGAGTCCCGTCGGCGCGAGTGAACGCGCCCTTCAGTCTGCGCGCCGTTCCCAGTTCTACGACCTCCCCGAGCATGGCCTTGAGAGCGCGGGCCACTGCCGGTTCAAGAACCTGCTGTCCGGATTGAGGATCGGGTTCCAGTAGAGTTTCATACGGCATCCCGCGGGCGAAGCGCAGCTTGGTCAGGCCCAGAAGCGGCTCCCGAATTCCATCGTTCACGATGATGCCCATGATCTCTGCGAGCGCCGCAGGTCGATCCGAGGAATTCCCGATGGCGGTAGCGTAGGAAGGAACCATAGTGCTGAAAGGGAAACCCAATCGCTTCCAATAGGGTGCCATGAGGGAAAAGGCATCCTTTTCCACTCGAATGCGCAGGCGCCGATCTTGGGCGTGACGGTTGCGGGTCTGGAAAAGCCAGGCGGAGCTGGATTGCCGAACAGCCGCACTTCGCCCCCAGAATTCCATCCAGGAAACGGCCGGCTGGTGCGCCAATTCCACAGCGGACCACAGCTCCAGAGGATGGACCCCAAGGAGATAGCTGTAATCGGCCAAATTCAATCGTGAACTTCCATAGCTTCGGTAGAGCCGCGCCACCTCATCCGGCGCTACGGTCCTCAGGTGCTGTTTGAGCCAGGCGCTAAGCGCCTGCTCGTCAGCGCCATCTTTCCAGGCTAAGAAAACGATGGCCAGGTGACGCGGCGACCGGGTGCGCTCTCTGAGAATTCGGTTCACTATGGCCTCGGGGGCCAAGCCGCGATAGGACCGATAGGCCTTGAGAAGAATGGCCCGGGACTCATCATCCGCGATCTCTTTCAGCAGGCGCTGACGCTCGGGATGATTCACCTCGGAAATGACCGCTTCCGGATCGTAAGGCAAACGGGCCTGGTGGAATTTGACCAGGTCCCGCATCAGACGAATGAAAACCAGATTACTGGAGCGCTGAAAAGCCTCACGCAGAGAGAACACCCTGCCGTCATCCTGGGAATCGAAGTTTCCAAAAGACTGGAGCCCTCCGCCGGTAAAGAAAACCTCCCGGGGATTGGCTGAATAACGCCGCTCCAGCGCGAGTCTCAAGAAGGCATTCAGGCTCATGTTTTTTTCTTTCCGCAACGCATCCACCGCCCACTGCGTGAGCGGATCGCGCGCCTCCCGGCTCTTCTGGGAAAGATCCTCGAGATTCAAAGCGAAAAATTCACGATAGAGGAGCGCCAACACTTCGAGGTAGTGGGCCATGGTGCGAAGCTTGGCCGTGCTGCCGAGTTCCAATTTGATGCCACGGTTAAAATCCAGAGGTTGAGCCAGGCTGTCGGCATGGACGCGTACGGCGTTTCCGCCCGGCGTGCGTTCCACCAGGAGAAGGGAGTAGACCACCTTCCGGGGATCGCCGTTTTCGAGGAGTCTTTCTCCGCCGAGGCCGTTGGCCTTCACAAAAGCCGGATCGGTCAACGAACGGAAAATCTCCATGACCTTGTGCTGCAAGGGCACATCGATGGTGCTCTCCACCTCCAGGTGTAAGCGGTCCAGATCATAAGAGTTGGCGATGCCTAGAATCTCCATCAGCGTGGTTCGGACGGAGTTGGCCGCCTTGTCCGCGCTGGAAGGATAACCGGGCGGCGGGGGGACGGACGAACGAAATCCGATGGACGTCTCTTCCAGGGCCTGCGCATAGCCTTCATCGATCACACCGGCTTTCGCCAGGAGCCTTGTATACTGGTTCACCCTCTTTTCGAGCGCGTCACGGTCTTCGAGAAGAAAATAGGCGGGCGCGGGCAGAGAGACCAGCAAGGCCAATATCTGCTTGAAGGCCTGGAGTTTTTTCAGCTCCTCACCGGGCGAATTCGGGGCGGCGGTCAAGATGTGCAGGGCATCCTTGAGCCGAAGCCCGAACCAGACATAAAGCCCTTCGCCCAGTCCAAAGATCTCCCCATGGCCCGGAGCGGCGGCGAGGGGCATAGAGTTGAAATAATCGACGATAATCTGGTTTCTCCACGAGCGCGTGTTCACTCCCTCCCGGTAGGCCTTGAGGCTCGCCCCCGTTACCTGCCGCAATTTCTCGAGCGGAGAATCGGTGCGGCCTTTGGGGGAGTGGCGAAATTTCTCCAATTGCACCGCCAGCGTGCTCCCTCCCTGGACGGAGGATGGCAGCCCCAGTTTGCTTCCGACGTAAAGAAAAGCCGCCTTGAGAAGGCGGTCCCACTCGATGGCGGGATTGCTGCGCGACCCCGGCAATTCCTCGAGGCTCCTGTTTTCGAGGAAGAGAAGCGTTCTCAGCACGAGGGGAGGGATCTCTTCCACGTCATGAAGGAGATGCTCGGCGCGGGAAAATCTGTAGAGGGGCAACCCTTGCATCCCGCGGATTTCCAGCCCCACTTCCGTGGGCTCGCGGTACGGAGGCGATATCCCCCATTCTATCAGCTGCAGGAGCTCCGGCGAGAGACGGGCCTGCTCCACCACGCGGTAGCCGCGCTCTTCCAATCGGGACTGGAAAGCAGCGATTTTCGGGTAACCGAGCCGCCCGTCCAGAGGGCCGCTGCGTGGGAAAGCGATCGCGGGACTCCGGCCGGGACCCGTGTCGTAAGAAAGCCTTTCATTGTGGCGAGAAAATAGCCTCGCTTGCAGAGTCGAGGTGCGAATTTCATAAAAGAGGACGGCTAAGAGAGCCAGTCCCAGAAAAACCCATTTCAGCCGGAGTCGTGACAGAATTCGATTGAAAGAAAGACGAAGATGCGGGAAGGAAAAATAATCTCTGAAACGGAGAAATAAACGAAAAGAGGGTTTGGCGCTCATCTACTATAAAATAGCAGAACCTGTACAAAATTGAAGGGGAGGCGCAAACGCGGCGGATTTTATTCGGCATATCAGGTCTGCCAAATACAGCCCCGCAACGGGTGGCGAGGGCCTTTTTTCAACCGTTTAACGAAAGGCTTGATGCCACGCGGAAGCCGTAATCCGCGTATCGAAAAGTGGGAATCAAAGAGCTTCTGGCGGAACAGCGGCTGAATTTGATCCGGTGGCGCCAGGAGCCGCCGCGCGAAGCTCGTCTCTGTCCTGCGGCAGGCCCCTGGGGATTTTTTTCAGGGGAGCACCCGTAGTAACTGGGATCGTAAAAATCGCTGCACCATTCGTGCACGGCCTCGCTCATATCGTAGAGGCCAAATCCATTGGGGTCATTTTGTCCCACCGGCTGCGGTCCGCCAGTCCTCGGATCATAACCCGGATAAGGTCTCTCCTCTGGTGACTCGTCTCCCCAGGGATGTTTTTTCCCTTCCAATCCGCCCCGGGCGGCCCGTTCCCACTCCGCCTCGGTGGGGAGGCGGAATGACGTTCCGGCCACGAGACTCAACCACTCGCAGTAGCCGACCGCGTCGTGCCAGCTGATGCCGACGACGGGCTGATCCGGCTCCGAGAAAATCTCTTCCCGCCATAAGGGAGGCTCGGGGGCAGAGGCCGCTTCCATGAAGATAAGGTACTCGCTTCGGGTAATCGGGAATTTTCCGATCCTGAAGCGATCTACCCATACGGCATGGACCGGTTTTTCGTTATCAGGTCCGTCTTCGCTTCCCATCAGAAATAAGCCTTCGGGGATAAAAACCATTTCCGGGATCAATTTTTTTCCTCGAGGCGCATGGTAAGAGAATGAAAAGACCGAAGGGAAATGTCAATGGTGGAAGGACAGACAGGGATTCAGGCGGCGAACCGGGGTAGGCTTTTCATTCTCCCGAGCGCCATCCTCTGGAGTCTCGCCGGGGTGTTCATCAAATCGTGTTCCCCGCATGCGCGGGGATGAACCAGGTAGCGCTGAAGGAAGTCCGGCCGAAGGGGAGGAAAAAAGGGGACATTCTACTTTTACGGGGAAGATACCCGCGTACAACAAGGGTTCGACCCTGAGGCTTCGACATGCTCGGGGTCATGGTGAACGGAGTCGAACCATGAGGCTTCGTCGTGAGCGCTCAGCCGAACGGCTCACCCCGAAGGGCAATGTGACCCGGGACGGGTTTGGGAGCGCGTTTTGGCGGATCGTCTGTCATGCGGCAGGTTCTATGAAGGGGTTGATGGCTGATTGGAAAGGGACTAAAGTAGTGACATTACTACATAGATGGGAGGGTAACGGATGCGTTTAGGATTGCGCGAGGCGAATCAGCAGTTTTCAAAGGCGATCAAGGCCGTTAAGGAGGGCAAGGAGGTCATTTTAACGGAGCGGGGGAAGCCCATTGCGGTTATCAAGCCGCTGAAGCCGAAGGAGAACCAAGAAGCCATCATTCGGCGATTAGAGGCGGACGGGATCTTGCGGCCGGCTTTGAAGCGGGGGCCTATGCCGACGCCGACCTGGAAGCCGATTCGCATAAAGGGTAAGCCGATCTCGCAGACTATCAGTGAGGAGCGCGACGAGCGGTGACATTTGCGTACTTCGATACGAGCGCTCTGGTAAAGCGGTACATCGGCGAGCGTGGATCGTTCCAGGTTAGAGCTTTACTGCGGCGCCATGACTTCTTGTCTTCGGCGATAACCCCGGTCGAAGTCATGTTCGCATTATGCCGGCGTAGACAGGACGGCGATTTGTCGGAGGAGAGGTTCACGGCGCTTTTGCATAGGGTTCAGCGGGACCGCATACAATGGGAGTTGGTCGAAGCCGGCGCGACGGTTCTTAGCCGGGCTGAAGAGATCCTTCATGGAAGCGCGCGGCTAAAAGCCCTGGATGCTATCCACGTAGCATCCCTGCTGACATTTCAAGCCACTGCGGGAATCCGAATTCCATTCGTCACGGGCGATGGCAGGCAACGCGACGCCGCAAAGCAAATGAACTTGGATCTAGTTTGGGTCGGCTAGGACAAGGAGGTTCTATGGGGCTATTTGATACAATCAGGGCGACGCTTACCTGTCCTGTTTGCGGTTCAGCAAGAGAACGGCAGATTCAGACGAAGAAGGGACCTCGTGCGATGTTGAACCTGGAAATTGGCGACACGGTCGAGCCTTTCTTTTACGGCGATTACTGGCTCGAAGAAGAGTGGGACTGTGATGATTGCCGGAAGCAAACCCCGGAAGAAGGCCGATGGCATAAGGTTTTTATCCATTGCATCAATGGCTTGATTGTAGAAGTCGCGCCAGAAAGACCGCCTCTCGGAAAATTGCCCGATTGGGATCTCGTCCACAAACTCTCTCGGGACCGCCTGCGTTATCGCCAAGCTCTAAGGATTGTTAGGGGTTCCGTTCTTCGCTTCAAAGAAAGAATGGCCGACGGCGAAGCGAAGCGGCACCCGTTTCTAGATATCGGCCCAAAAACCATATTTCTCTCTCCAACATTTGCGCTTTCACCTTGAACCCAAAGTGCCGCCGCACATGCCTGCCTACAACGAGGGCAATGTAATTCGGGGAGGGTTTGGGAGCACGTTTCGGCGGATTGTCTGTCATCAAAATTGCCGGACACCAGAGACCTACGATCTCCATTTTGTTTGTCCGTACACGGCCATTTTCAATCCTTTTGTTCCGGAGGGAACTGAAAGAGGATGAAGGCCTCCGTCAGGTTTTGTTTGCTGCTTGGGACAGATCAGCCGATCTCTACCAGCTTCTTTCTTCTGGTCTGGCCCAGGAGGATTTTGATGGAGGTTTTCGGGACGGAGAAGGATTCGGATAAGAGCTCGATCAATGCCTGGTTCGCTTTGCCTTCGCGCGCCGGGACTGGGATCGATGCGGTGTATTCTCCCTCGGCGATCCGCTTCAGCTCCCGCCTTTTGGAGTGCGGCTTTACGGTGACCCGGATTTTCAAAGCCGTCTGTTTAACCGGTAAATATCCGAAATAGACGCCACCGGCTGGCCGTATCACTTCCAGCCCATTGGACCAGAGCGACCAGATGGCCTTTCGGATCCAGAACGCGCATCATCTTTTCCTCGCCCTGAGGTTGGGGAAGCATGAGGAGCGGCTCTTGTTGACCGCTTCTCAACTTGGATAACGCCCGGATTTCGAGCGAGACCTGGGGCAGATGCTGAAGGGCCTGGTTCAAAGTAAGAAGGGGAACACTACCATTTTCTTTTAGCTCCCTGAGCTTGCTCGGGGTGACCGCCTGCTCCAGGCTCAAGTTGCCGCACGAGAGCCGTCTCAGGCTTTTGAGATGAGCGCCCGAGCCGAGAAACGTTCCCATGTCGGCCGCCAGCGTGCGGATATAGGTTCCTTTGGAACAGGCGAGCTCGAATCCCACCTCCTCGTCGTTGATCTTCCAGAGTCGCAGCCGGTCGATCTTGATCGCGCGCGCGGGCCGGTCAACGCTTTGTCCCCGGCGCGCCAGCCGGTACAGGCGGACTCCGTCCTTTTTCAAAGCGGAGAACATCGGTGGGGTTTGCAGGAGCGATCCGGTGAAGGCCTGGGTGAGACGATCGAGCTCTTGGTCTCCCAGGGGAGGGACCGGGCGCCTCTCCAGCGCCTTGCCGGTCACGTCTTGCGTATCCGTTTCGAGACCCAAGGCGATGACACCGGTGTAACTCTTGGGAGCCGCGAGAAAGATCTCGGCCACTTTGGTCCCGTCGTTGATGGCCAACGGCAATAGACCGGAAGCGAAAGGGTCGAGGGTCCCCAAATGTCCGACTTTTTTTGCCCGGAGGATCTCTTTCACCGCTTCGACCACCCTGGCCGAGGAGGGCCCCTCCGGTTTGTCGATTAAAAGGAGCCCGCTTTCCATAAGTGGAGAGCCTGTCGAAACCATGACTAGTCGGAAGGGTCTTTGACCTGTTTCAACAAGTCCTCGATGCGCCGGGCATGGTCCGGAGTCTCGTCATAGACAAACTCGATGGCTGGGGCGAAGCGCAGGCGGAGCTCGCGGGCGATCCGGGTCCGGATAAAGCCGGTGGCGCTCTTCAGACCGGAAAGGATTTCGGTTTTTTCCCCTTGGGCCCCGAGGGGGCTCACGTAAATCCGGGCGGTTTTCAGGTCCCGGCTGACCTCGGCGCTGGTCAGGGTGACGTTTCCGATCCGGGGATCGTTCACCTCCTTGGTCAACAACTCCGAGACCAGCTTGAGGAGAGTTCCGGCCACTCGATCTGAGCGTTGGAATTTCATTTTTCAGGCTGTTGAAAAAGGCCCATCTGCCATCAGCCGGCCTGGAAGTCTCTCTCAGGTCCGGTGCAATGCGCGCTTACCACGCTTCAAACGAAGAAACGCTCGACTCCCTCAATCGATGCATCGGCCCTTCGAGATACCCCCAGGCCGGCGATTCGTTAGTTGCGCCCGTCAGCAGTAAAAAAGCTCCGTCTCGGAGTCTGCCAATTGCGCAAGATTCAGACCGTCGATAAAATCGGTGACCTGTCGCAGGGTGCCTTCAACGACCTCCCGGCTGCTGCCGGTGACACTGAAGCCAAGAACTCCGCTTTGCCAGAGATCTTGGTCACCGCACTCGGTTACGGAGATATTGAATTGATGGGAGACTCGCGCCTGGATTCTCCGGAGCACCCCGCGTTTTCCTTTTAGCGAATGATTCTCCGGCAGGATGAGCCTGAGCTTCAAGACCCCCACGACTAGGCGGGCGTCGCTCCACTGGTGTTCGGCTATCGCTTCTCTCCCGCCGAGATTTGAACGGCTTCTCGCTCTCTGGGAGCGGGACTGATTCTTCGGATGACCGGCACGCGTTCGTAGGCCTCGACGACGTCGCCCTTTTTGATATCTTGAAACCCCTCAATGGCGAGGCCGCACTCGTAGCTGGCGGCTACCTCGCGGGCGTCGTCCTTGAAGCGCTTGAGGCTCGAGAGCTTTCCCTCATGGACGACCTTCTGGTCCCGGAGCAACCGGATAAAGCCCGAGCGCGGAATTTTGCCGTCGTTCACGTAACATCCGGCGATAGTGCCGAGGCCGTGGATATTGAAAGTCTGGCGCACCTCGGCATGGCCGTGAATCTGCTCTTTGAAAGTCGGCTCGAGCAGACCCTCCATGGCGGATTTGATATCCGCCAGGACATCATAGATGACCGTGTAGAGGCGGACGTCCACTCCTTCTCTTTGCGCCAGGCTCGCTGCCTTGACCTCGGGACGCAGGTTGAAGCCGATCACGATGGCGTTGGAGGCGGCGGCCAGGAGCACGTCGCTCTCCGTGATCCCTCCTACGGAGCCGTGAATGACCTTGAGCTTCACTTCATCGTTGGACAGGCGACCCATCGCCTCGATGAGCGCTTCTGCCGAGCCGTGCACGTCGGCCTTGAGAACGACTCTCAATTCTTTCACATTTCCAGTCTTGATCTGGTTATAGAGGTCTTCCAAAGAAACTTTGCTCGTTTTGACCAGTTCAGACTCTCTCTGCTTGCTCTGCCGGTGTTCTGCGATTTGTCGCGCCTTGGCCTCATCGGTGAGAACCACGAAGGAATCTCCGGCTTGCGGTACCCCTTGAAGCCCCAGGATCTCCACCGGTATGGAGGGGCCGGCTTCTTCGATCTTGTGGGCCAGGTCGTCCATCATCGCCCGAACCCGGCCCTGAAAGACCCCGCAGATGAACGGATCGCCGACGCGCAGCGTCCCTTCCTGCACCAGGAGGGTCGCCACCGGTCCACGGGTCCGGTCCAGCTTGGCCTCAATGATGGTCCCCCGCGCCACTTTTTTCGGGTTGGCCTTCAGTTCGAGGACCTCGGCTTGGAGCTGGAGCATTTCCAAGAGTTCCGGGATTCCTTGCTTGGTGCGGGCGGATACCGGAACGAAGATCGTATTTCCTCCCCACTCTTCGGGCGCGAGCCCGTGCGCCGACACGTCTTTTTTGACCCGCTCCAGGTTGGCTTCGGGTCTATCCATTTTGTTGACGGCTACGATTACCGGGACCTCGGCTGCTCGGGCGTGGTCGATGGCCTCGATGGTCTGCGGCATGACGCCGTCGTCGGCTGCCACCACCAGGACGACGATGTCGGTCACCTGTGCGCCACGCGCCCGCATCGCTGTGAAGGCCTCATGTCCGGGCGTATCCAGAAAGGTCACCCTCTTGCCATTCACTTGGACATGATACGCCCCGATGTGCTGGGTGATGCCGCCGGCCTCTCTCGCTGCCACGTTGGCGCTGCGAATAGCGTCGAGGAGAGAAGTCTTTCCATGATCCACGTGACCCATGATCGTGACCACCGGTGGCCGGAGTTCCAGAGCGTCCGGGTTCTCTTCGGTCTCATTCTCGACTTCCAACGCGCTTTCGGCGTCGAAGGCCACGTTTTCCACCTGATAATCGAACTCCGAGGCGACGTAAGCCGCGGTATCCGCCTCAAGTATCTGGTTGATCGTTGCCATCATTCCCAGATCCATAAGTTTCTTGATGACTTCTCCTGCTTTGACCCCGATGGTCCTGGCCAGCTCGCCGACGCTGATGACTTCGGATATCCTAATGACCCGCTTGCTGGCTTTGGGTACCGTGATCTCGGTTTTCCTCTGCTCTTTCCCCGGTATGGCCCTCTTTTTCTTGGGCATTCGTAGGGAGCGGAGTTCCTGCTCCCGGAGCTCCAGAATATCTTGCTTCTTGATGACCCGCTTTTTCTTTTTGGCGCCCTTGGCCGCTTTTTCTCCCGCCTCTCCCGTAGCGGCGCCCTCTTTTTCAGCCGCCGGCGTCTCGACCTTCGCCGGCCGTTCCGCCGGGCGAAGCATGGGAGTGGGTTTGGGTTCGACCCGGGTCACCGGTCTCAGGTCGATGCGGCCTAGGACCCGAGCGCCTTTGAATGGTTCCTGGAGAGACGGCGGCGGTTGCTGTTGCACGGGTTCCCGAGCGACCCCTGATGGCGGCGCAGGGGGCGCCGGAGGGGGAGGTATCCTAGGGGCCGGCTCAGCAGCTTTTGCTTCTAATGGCGCCGGTGCTTCGGCTGGAGCGTGAGACGGCGGTCTCTTTTCGACTACAGGGGGAGGTGGTGGAG
>Ga0184634_10000409_pt1 | contig 10940 bp, 12 predicted proteins | sample PLM31_200_b1_FD_133016 | JGI IMG/M metagenome (GOLD analysis project Ga0184634, IMG submission 133016) | Groundwater sediment microbial communities from an aquifer in East River, Colorado, USA - PLM3-1_200_b1 | ecosystem: Environmental > Terrestrial > Soil > Riparian zone | place: USA: East... | reverse complement strand
GTGGGCGCCACCGAAACCGTTTTTTGGCTCGACGACACATCCACGTCTTGTGGAAATTCTCGTCTTCGGTGCAGGTGCGATGGGCAGTTTCTTCGGGGGATTGCTCTCTCGACGACACGATGTCCTGCTGATTGGGAGAGAGGAACACGTCGATGCGATCCGCGCACACGGACTTCGCATCAGCGGGAAGACATCCCTCATCGCGAAACCGAAGACGGCGACAAGCGTGCCTTTGAACGCGCGGCCGGATTTCGTGTTCGTCACGACGAAAGCGTACGACACCGCGAATGCGATGCTCGCACTCCAGCGTCTCGCCGATCGCGCGACGTTCGTGACGCTCCAAAACGGCCTCGGCAATGCGGAGACGATCGCGAAGACCGCGCGCCGCGTCGTCGCCGGGACCACGACGATCGGCGTCACGTTCGTGGGTCCGGGTGAGGTCCGACATGCGGGAATCGGGGAGACGGTCCTTGGAGCTTGGGCCCACGTCGATGAGGCCGATCTCGTTCGTCTGCGCGATCTCCTCGCGGATGCGGATATCGTCGCGAAGGTGACGAGCGACGTTCGCACGGAACTGTGGTCGAAGCTCGTCGTGAATGCTTCGATCAATCCACTCGCCGCCATTGCGGCCGTGCCGAATGGCCGTCTCGTGCGGGACAAGCGACTCCTCGCGGTCCTGGACGGCGTGTGCCGAGAAGCGGTCGCTGTCGCAAAGGCCGAGGGAGCCCACGTGGACGGCGAGGAGCTGCGGCATCGGACCCAGCTCGTCGCGAAGCGGACCGCCGCGAACCGAGGCAGCATGCTCCAGGATCTGGATCGTCACCGCCAGACCGAGATCGACGCGATTACCGGACCGATCGTTCGCGCAGCCGCCCGGCATCGGATTCTAGTCCCACTCAATTCGGCGCTGTACGCTGTGGTCCGTGCCCGCGAGTCCGCAACTTGATTCCATACGCGAACGTCTGCGACTAAAGCTTATAAGCGACTATTTAACTCCCAGGACCGACGAGCACGCCGCGGACCCTGTCGGGACTGCCCGCGAGATCGGAGGAGAGATCTGTGGCTAAAATAAAAATCGAGAACGTGGTCGCTTCGACCTCCCTCGGGGAGCAGCTCGACCTCCAGGCGATCGCCCTCGCCCTCGGAGGCGCCGAGTACGAGCCGGAGCAGTTCCCCGGCCTGATCTATCGCCTGAAGGAGCCGAAGACCGCGACCCTTCTCTTCCGCAGCGGCAAGGTCGTCTGCACCGGGGCGAAGAGCCTCGAGCACGTCAAGCAGGCGATCGAGATCGTCGCGAAGCAAATCCAGGCCGCGGGCATCCCGATCAAGACGAACCCGGAGATCGAAGTCCAGAACATCGTCGCCTCCTCGGACCTCGGAACCGAGATCAACCTCAACGCGATCGCAATCTCGCTCGGTCTTGAGAAGGTCGAGTACGAGCCGGAGCAGTTCCCCGGGCTCGTGTATCGGATCGACGTGCCGAAAGTCGTCGTCCTGTTGTTCGGCAGCGGGAAGCTCGTGTGCACGGGGGCCCGCAAGCCCCAGGATGTCGAGCAGGCGGTCGAGAAGATCACGGAGGAGCTGAAGGCCGCTGGCCTCCTTCGTTAAGGCGACCCTGGAATTGTGGACCGAGACCGACATCGACGCCCCAGTCGAACGCGTGTGGCGCGTGTTGATGGACTTCGACGCGCTCCCGGAGTGGAACCCGTTCATCCGTCACTTCCGCGGCAAGCCGGAGGTCGGCGCTCGCCTCGATGTGGAGATCGGAGCGTCCGGGACGCCGGGGGACGCAGTTCCACCCGAAGGTCACGACCGTCGTCCCGAACCGCGAATTCCGCTGGATGGGGCGCGTGGGCTTCCGGGGACTCTTCGATGGGGAACACATCTTCGAACTCAAACCTCTGAATTCCATGGGAACCCGGTTCACGCAACGGGAGCGGTTCCGGCGTCTGTTCGTCCCCTTCCTCGCCCGCCGTCTGGAAAGGACGTCCGGCGAGGGTTCGACGCCATGAACCGCGGCGTCTGGAACCGGGCGATCGGGCCTACCACCCATCGTGACGGAACTGGGAAAGCCTAAGAGACTGCGGCCGTTCGGCGGTCCGTGCCGATCTTCGACAACCACATCCACCTCCGCCCCGAATTCCGTGGCATCGAGGCGGCGAGGGACTTCGAACGCGCAGGCGGCACCGCCCTCCTCCTGACCCATTCGCCCTATGAGGATATCCCGGTTCGTCGTGCGTCTGACTACGACAAGGCGTACGGGAAGACGCTCGCGATGGCGGACGCCGTCCGAGGAGCGACGCACCTCCAGGTGTTCGTGGCCCTCGGGCCCTATCCTGTGGAATTCCTCGCGCTGCGGGAAGCGCTCGGACTGGAGGGGGCCATCGAGGCGATGCGGTCGGGAATCGACAGGGCCGCCCAGCTCATCGCCGACCGGAAGGCGGTCGCGTTCGGCGAGGTCGGCCGGCCGCACTTCCCGGTGTCCGGAGATGTCCTCGTGGCGTGCAATCGTCTCCTCCAGTACACGATGGAACGGGCGAAGGAGCTCGAGTGCGCCGTCATCCTTCACACGGAGGACCCGACGCCGGCCACATTCGCGGAGTTCTCTCGAATCGCGTCGAAAGCGGGACTTCCACCGGAACGCGTCGTCAAGCACCACTCCACACCGCTCACGAAGCCCGAGGAGACGCACGGAATCGTGCCTTCGATCCTAGCGAAGGAGATCCTCGTGACGGAAGCGATGAAAGGACGGCCGCGGTTCCTTCTCGAGACGGACTACATCGATGATCCGAGACGGCCGGGAGCCGTCCTCGGTCCCGCGACGGTGCCGAAGAAAACCCGGGCGTGGCTTGCGAGCGGCCTTCTCTCGGAAGAGGATTGTGGAATTATTCACAAAGACCTGCCGGAGAAAACGTACGGGATCCAGCTTCACGCCTGACGCCGGGTCATCCGGCGGAACCCGTCCACGGCAACGCCGATCCCGACGAGCGTGAAGACAAAACTCAGAATGTACAGGGATGCGGCGAGACTGGTAGCTTGGGTCGCGTTGGTCGCGAGAGAGCGAACGCGGGAACAGGTTGCGAACAGCAGCAGGCGCGCGGCGAACAAATCGCGGGCGACCCGTCACGGTAACGGGAGTCAGGTACGCCGTCCACGATAGCGCATCAACGAATTCCGGGATATGAGCTCTGCGGGCTTCAGTGCCGGACGTGAAAGCCGCGGACCTCCCCTTTCGGATCGTGCCAGGTGACCTCGACCGCGTCCACCCGCGCGTACGGCTGGGACGTCTTGTTCCACTCGATGCAGGCTTCGATCCCGGGTCGATCGCCCTCGAAGACGGCCTCGACGCTACCGTCGGGCAAATTGCGAACATACCCGTGAAGACCGAGCGTCTCCGCTCTCTCCGCACAATTCGTGCGGAAGTAGACGCCCTGGACTCGACCGCGGAAAATCACGACCGCTCGAGTTTCCATCCCCGCGAATATCGGGGCGGTGTGAAAGAACTTTCTTATACGGTCGCCCTCTATCGCTCCACTCCTCACGGCGGGTTCCTTCATGAAGCGGAAGACGGTCCAAGACCTCCGCGTCTCCGACTTCATGTCGACGGACCTCGTCACCGTGGCCCCGGACGATACGATCGGGAACGCCCTCGGCAAGATGAAGACGAACGAGGTGCACGAACTTCCCGTCCTAGAACGGAAGAAGCTCGCCGGGGTCGTGACGTTGGGGGAACTCATGCGGCGGAAGAATCTGCCGCCGACCACGAAGGTCTCGACAGTCATGCAGGTACCGCCTGAGATCACGTCGGACGTGCCGTTGCCGGAGGCCGCGGAGAAGTTAATCACCACGGGGTTCCGCGCGATCCCGGTCGCGAAAGGGAAGGCGCTCGTCGGGTTCATCTCGCGGTCGGATCTCGTCCGAGCGCTCGGCGAGATGCGGGCTCTGGAGGGTATCCTCGCGCGCGACTTCATGACCCCGAACCCGCAATGCGTCGGGGAGAACGACGCGGTCGAGCGTGCGATCCAGATGATGCGGTCCCTCGGGGAGCGTTCGGTCCCGGTCGTCGACAAGCATCGCCACCTGAAAGGCGTCGTCGGGCTGAAGGACGTCGTGAACCTGTTCGCACGGCCGAAAGTCCGAGAGCAGTACGGGGATCGAGCGGGCGAAGAGGAGAAGGTCGCCATCGAAGTGCAGGGCGTTATGCGGTACCCACCGATCACGGTGGGGCCCGACGCGGACGTGCACCGGGCGGCGGAGCTGATGGCGAAGAACCACATCTCCTCGATCATCGTCACGGAGAACGAGGAGCCGATCGGGATCATCACGACCCAAGACCTCATGCAGTTCCTCGCGGGCCTGCGCGAACGGGAGCAACTGTTCGTCGAGATCAGCGGCCTCGAGGACGAGCCGCCGGAGGCGTACGACGAAATCTATGACGTCATCCAGAAGGAGATGCGGCGCATGGCGGAGTTCGTCGAGCCGAGGACGCTCACGATTCACTTCCAGAAGTACAGCCCGGAAGGAGATCGCTTCAAGTATTCGCTCCGCGCGCGGTTCACGACGGCCCACCGCGTCTATCATGCGCACCACTTCGACTGGGACCTGCACTCCGCGCTCAAGGGCCTCCTGGAAACCCTCCACAAGCGGATCTTGAAGGAGAAAGAGCGCCGGATCACGGAGCGAAAGCGCCATCACTCAGCGTAGGTCCCAGAACGGTCGATGGGCCCGCTTCGTCGCATCAATCGCGCCTCGGCCCCGCCCTTCTCCGTCGAGCACCTCGGAGAGGGCCAGGTCGACCGGGCGACCGCTCAGGCGACCGATGACTCCCGCGACCACTTCGCTCAGCGCGTCGAGATGGTAACCGCCCTCGAGGGCCACGACGAAGCGGTTGCCGCAGAGCGTTCGACCGAGCTCCGCCGACCGGCCAACGAGTTCGACGTATCCGGGAGAAGAGAGCGTGAGCGACGTGAGCGGGTCCCGGTAGTGCGCGTCGATCCCCAGGCTCACGAGAATCGTGTCGGGCCGGAACTGCTCGAGGACCGGCTTCACGATCTCCTCGTAGGCGGCCCGGTATGACGCGTCTCCGCAGCCCGCCGAGAACGGGATGTTCACGGTGAATCCCCGGCCCTCCCCGGTCCCGACGTCCTCCGCGGGACCCGTGCCCGGGTAGATGCCATACTGGTGAGTGGACACGTAAAGGACCTCAGGCTCCTCCGCGAAGATGTCGCGCGTACCGTTCCCGTGATGAGCGTCGAAGTCGAGGATGGCGACGCGCCGCCCCTTCGCGAGCTGATCGGCGGCCGCGACGGCGACGTTGTTCAGGTAGCAGAAGCCGCCGCCATAGTCCGGGCCCGCGTGATGACCCGGGGGACGTACGAGGGCGACCATGGGACGACCGTCCCGCACCGTGGCCTCCGTGGCCAGAAGGACCGCGCCGACGGCGAGGAGGGCGATCTCGAACGTCTCTCGATGGACGGCGGTCTCCGGGTCCAGGAACCCTTCCTCGAGCTTCTGGAACAGGTCGACGTACGATTCTCGGTGGACCCGCCGGACGTCCGCGATCGTTGCGGCCTTCGGCCGCACCACGTCGTCGAAGAGCTTCTCTCGTTCCAGGCGCTCAACGATCGACCGGAGTCGGTCGGCGCGCTCCACGTGGAAGGGCGACGGGACATGGTCGAGAAACCGCGGATCGTAAACGATCACGAGGTCCGGAAGACGGAGGCCGAGTTTAAGGCATCGTCGCCGCCGTCGGAGCCCGCAGACCCTCGGCTTCCCAAGGATGCGGAGGCACGCAAAGTCTTTAGCCGGTTTCTGGAGTCCGGAGGGCGTGCTGGAAGCTCGACGCGTCTTGCACGGGAATCGCCTCCGCCTTCGGCCCCTTGTCTCGACGGACCTTCGCCGATGCGTGAAGTGGTTCTCGGACCCGCAGATCATCCGGTTCCTCGGTCGAAGCTCCCCCGTCACGATGGCCGAGGAGGAACGGTGGTTCCGGGACTACGAACGCCGGACGGACGAGCAGATCTTCGCGATCGATGTGGACGGCGCCCACATCGGGAACATCGGCCTGCACAAAATCGATCGCGTCCATCGAAAAGCGGAGGTCGGCATCGTGATCGGGGAGTCGAGCTTCTGGTCGAAGGGGTTCGGGACGGAGGCGATGCGAATCGCCCTCCGGTACGCGTTCGGGGCACTCGGCCTAAACAAGGTGTCCCTCGACGTGCTCGAATACAACGATCGAGCGATCCAGACGTACGAGAGGCTCGGCTTCAGCCGGGAGGGCGTTCACCGGGAGGACGTCTATAAGGACGGCCGCTTCATCGACGTGATTCGGATGAGCATTCTTGGGCGCGAGCTAACCGACGCACCGTGACCCGTCTCAAAGAACGAGGAGGTCCCGCGGCGCGGTGCTCATGAACCGCGGGCGACTCTTCGTGATCAACACGTCGTCCTCAATCCGGACGCCACCAAAACGCGGCACGTACACGCCCGGTTCGTCCGTGAAGACCATGTTCGGCCGCAGGACGAGGTCGCTCGACGCGTTCAGCGCCCCGCCGTCGTGGACCGCGAGACCGATCGAGTGCCCGAGGCCGTGGATGAATCGCCCCTTGTACTTCGTCCGGTCGATCACAGATCTCGCAGCGGCGTCGACGGACTTCCCCTTGACCCCAGGCTTCATCTTCGCGAAGGCGGCGGCTTGGGCGAGCGCGACCGTTTCGTACATCCGGCGCTGCTCTGCGGAGGCTCGGCCCACTACAACCGTCCTCGTGATGTCGGAGCAGTACATCTTGTACACCGCCCCGAAATCGATCACAATCATGTCGCCACGCTCGATCTTGCGCGCGCCGGCCGTGTAGTGGGGCTCCGCGCCGTTCGGGCCCGAACCGACGATCGTGCGGAAGGAGGGCGCCGTGGCCCCGTTCTTCTGCATCCGGTACACGAGCTCCGAGGCGACTTCCGCTTCCGTCACGCCCGAGCGGATGAACGGCAGCGTCTCCACGAAGGCCCGGGAGGCGATGTCGCACGCTCGTTGAAGGAGTCCGATCTCCGCCTGATCCTTCACAAGGCGAGTTTTCATGACCGCGTCGGACACATCGACGAACTTCGCGGACCTTGGAGCGAGCTTCCGGAGGCGTTGGAATGCGGCGTACGTGAGCTCCGCCGCGTTCACACCAATCTTCCGCTTCCCGTTCAGAAGGGTTCGCATCCGCTTCGCGGCTTCCTCCCGCGTCCGGAACACGTGGAGCGGCAGGCCGCTCTTCTTCGCGGTGTCCTCTTCCAAGGCAGACGTCGTGATGTGGCAGGCGCCGTCCGGCGTGAGCCATGCGCCGCATCCCTCGAACAGGCCGTCCGTTAGACCCGTCGCATAGAAGAAGGACATGTCGATGTGCGGGTCCACGGAATTCAGGAAGACGATCAGGTCAAGTCCGTCGTTCGCGTTCCGAAAAATCCGCTTCACGCGGTCTTCCAAGGGATTCCCTCGCGAGTAACCGGCCGAGCTGACTTAAAGGTTCGGCGCCGGGAAGGGTTTTATCCGCGAGATCGCGTGCGCTGTCCGATGGCGAAGCGTCGGCACCGCGGGATGGAGCGACGGATCGCCGTGGAACGGATGGCCACCCTGTTCCGTCTCGCAGAGACGGAGGCCCTCCACCGTCGGGCGGTTCGGGCCCGTCGGTACGTGGAGCTGGCACGCCGGATCGGGATGCGGTACAACGTTCACGTCCCGGCCCCGTTCAAGCGGACGTTCTGCAAGAAGTGCTTCGCGTTCCTCCTGCCGTCCGTGACCGCCCGGATCCGGGTCGGCCGCGGTCGCGTCATCGTCACCTGCAACGGCTGCGGCGCCGTGCAAAGGTATCCATACCGCCGCGAACAAGCCGCCCGCCGAGCCTCTCGCGCGCGGGCTCAATAAGACGTCGTCATGTCAATTTTTCCGGCCTTTCGCGCGTAATACTCGCCCGTCTTGAAAATCAGCAGACTGAGCCCGAAGAAGGCGACGGAAGACACGACGAGCAAGAGCATGATCGTGAAGTCGCTGTACCCGGTGAGTGTCGTGTCGACCCCGAGGCTCGGGGCAATCAGGCGCCGGGTGATGTCGAACCAGTACGTGAGAGGGATCGCCTGCCCGATCGCCTGCCCCCATGGCGGCAGGATGGATAGCGGGAAGAGGACGCCACAGAACACGTAGAAGAGGCCCGGGATTCCTTCGGCCAGCCCGTGGGTGTGCTTCGCTGTCAGGAAGGAGATGCCCCCGAGGCATATCCCGATCGCGAGCAAGACCGCCAGCCCGAGGAGCATGCTGGCGACGAATAGGGGCACCGCGTCGAGCGTCATGTGAATCTGAATACCCAGGAATGCGACGCCGAAGACGAGCGTGATGAAAACCGCGAAAGCCGCCACGACGATTTTGGAGACGGCCCGTCCCACGACGTACACGTAGTACGAGATCGGCGAGATGTACACATAGCGGATCGTCTGGTACCATTCCCGGTCCGACTGAATTACCTGGAACGTACCGAACAACACGGATCCGACAAAGATGAAGAAGGAGTTCCCGACGTACATGTACGAGAAGGCCGCGAGATCCTGAGTATTCCCGATGAATGCGAAGACCTGGTACATGAGGACCAGAATGAACGCTCCCGCCACAGGCTTGACGACCGAGTAGAGCATGAAGAGCCACGGCTCCGTCCAGTTCGAATCCATCTCCCAGCCGAGCCACGCGGCGACCTTGAAGGTCCGCCAGAACGTGTTCACTGATGCCGTGATGTCAGCTTCCCCTCTCGCTTCGCGAGCGTCTCTAGGTACGCGAGGCTGTACCTTGCGAGGATCAGGAACAGGACGGCCATTAAGAGGAGGATGTACAGCTCTGTCTTCACATCGAAGATCCACAGCTGGCCTCCAAACGCGGTCTCGCTGAGGGTGAGCTGCCGCAGGGCGTCGAGGCCGAACGTCGCGGGCACGAACGACCCGATGATGGCGACGATCGGCCCCCACCCCGGGACGCGGAACAGCCCGCCGACCGGGAAGTAGAACCCGCTCGAGAAGAAGATCGGCTCCTCCATCAAGGCGGAGAGGTTCCACGCCTCTCGCCCCCAGAGCAGGTAGAGCGAGGCGAACATCATCCCGAGGCCATACAGGGCCACCAGCGCGGTGAAGAACACCGCGAGGAGCATGAGGGGGTCCGCGACTCGGAAGACGACCCCGAAGACCAGGATCCCCGCGACGAGGGTCGAGACGGCCCGCATCGAGGTCATGACCATCCCGCCGACCGCCATCCCGCCCAGGAGGGCCATCCGGTTCATCGGCGCCATCATGTACAGCTGGAGGTTTCCGATCTCCTTCTCCCAGTAGAGCTGGCTCGCCATGGACCAGAGTACGTTCAGCCAGAAGGCAACCATTGTTCCGCCAAGGACGACGGATGCGATCAGCGCGTTCGTATTCGCCTGGATGAGGGCGATCTGGGTGGGGTCGGTCGTCGTCGAGAGGGCCCGAGCTCCGAACGCTTGGTAGATGAACACATAGGCGGCGATGCCAAGGAGCGGCAGGAGGGCCTCGAAGAAGATCCACGAGGGTTCGCGGTTCGCCCCGATGATCCGAGGATAGGAGCGGCCGACGACGGCGCGGAGGTTCAGTCCGACCCGGTAGCGAAAGTCGGTGCGGCGTGCAGTCGGCGCACTCAGTCGAATCCCCTCCCGACCATGCTGATGAAGACGTCCTCCAGAGTCGGTTCCGACTTCTGGAGGGAGTGGACCTTCGCGCCCTGCAACGTGATCGTGCTCAGGATCTCCGCGACAGGACCTTCATCCTCAAGGATGAACGTAAGGTAGGAGCGGTTGTTCCCGATGTCGTTCTTGTGGGAGAAGTTCTTCACGCCATGCATCGCCGTGAACGACGTCGTGTCCCGGATCGTGTCGACCTCAAGGCGGAAGGTCGTCTCCGTCCGGATCATCCGCTTCAGGTTCTCCGGAGTGTCGCAGGCCAGGATCTTCCCCTTGTCGATGATCGCGATCCGGTCGCACATCTGGTCCGCTTCGGCCATGTAGTGCGACGTGAGGAGGACCGTCTTCCCCTTCTGGCCCCGCACCCAGTTCATCACGTACTCGCGGATCACGCGGGCCGCGTTCACATCGAGCCCGAGAGTTGGCTCGTCAAGGAACAGAATGTCCGGATCCGTCACGAACCCGCGGATCATGTTCATCTTCTGCCGCTGGCCGGTGGACAGCATCCGAACCTTCGCATCCCGCTTGTCCCACAGGCCGAACAGGTGCATGAGCTCGTCGATCCGGGCCTTCGAGACCTTGCTCGGGACGCCGTAGAACTGGGAGAACATCCAGACGTTCTCCCGGGCGGTCAGGAGGCCGTAGCCGGATGTCTCCCCTCCGGAGACCATGTTGATCCGCTGGCGGATCGGGAACGGGTCTTTCGCGACGTCATGCCCCGCGACGAGCGCTTCGCCCGAGGTCGGAAGCAGAAGGGTCGCGAGGATCTTGATCAGTGTCGTCTTGCCCGCCCCGTTGGGCCCAAGCATGCCGAACAGCTCGCCCTCCCGGATCCGGATCGACACCCCGTCGAGGGCGGTCACTGGGCCGAGATGGTCTTCGTTCTCGGTCGTCGCGCGCTTGCGGCGAATCCGGCGTTTCCTCTTCCCCGCGAACACGCGGGTCAGGTTGCGGGTCTCGACGGCATAGGACATTCGGGATGAGTCCACTCGCTCTCGGACCGGGCGGGGGCGTCGGCGGACCTACACGGCTCGCCGCTGCCGGTATCGGGTGACGTATCCGGCAATCCGGTTGCGCATCAGGTTGCTCCGCACATCGGTGAGCTCGGAGACCATCTTCTTGTTGTGCTCGAAGTCCTCCGTGAACTCGTTCGGATAGAGCTTCGTCAGCTCGATCGCGACCCTCTTGATGTACGTCGGCCGAATATTGCCCAACGATTCACTC
>Ga0184634_10000408_pt1 | contig 10944 bp, 7 predicted proteins | sample PLM31_200_b1_FD_133016 | JGI IMG/M metagenome (GOLD analysis project Ga0184634, IMG submission 133016) | Groundwater sediment microbial communities from an aquifer in East River, Colorado, USA - PLM3-1_200_b1 | ecosystem: Environmental > Terrestrial > Soil > Riparian zone | place: USA: East... | reverse complement strand
GCGGAATGAAAGGCATCCACGGGGAGACCTTTGCTCTTGGCGTCGTAGACACCCGCTCGATCCGGAGGAACCATCGCGGCGATTGGGAATTTTCCCACCGCGAGCCAGTCCACGAGTTGGTGGGAGTCCCGCGTGGCGGTAAGATCGGCCTCCGTGAGCAAACGCCGGATATAGTCCGGACCCAACTTCGGCTGATGGTAAAAAAACATGAGCGCTCCGCTCACCGCTCCTCCCATCACGGGATCGTAAGAGACGATCTTCCCCCTCCACTTCGGGTTCAAAAAGTCCCAGTAGGAGCTGAATTCTTTGGGGTCGACCATCTTGGTGTTATAAGAAAAGTACGACTGCGCCCCGGCGCTAAAGGCAAGAACGTATTGGCTTTCGTCGTCGTGATAGACATGCTTACCGCTCCACCACTTCGACTCGTCCGCAACCTCCGGAAGAATCAACACAGACTTCAGAGGATCCAGAACCTTCCCTTCGTAGAATACGTTGTAGGCGGTCCCCGAGCCTCCCAGATAAATGTCCGCCAGAAACTTGTCGGCCCGGCGTTCCCCCATCACTTTCTGGGCGATCTGGCTTCCCCGTCCGAGAACCGATGTTACTTTGATCTCGGGATATTTCTTCTCGAACTCGCGATAGATCTGTTCAGAGCCCTCGGTTGCGTACAGGACCACCTCCCCCTCTTTTTTCGCCGCCTGAAGCGTCTTCTCCCATTCCGCCTCCCAGCCCCGCTTGGCTTCACCGGCCAGCACACGGTTCTGCGGCCCCAAGGACCCGAGCAACAACAGGGCAAAGATCAGACCGGATTTCGGCACATCTCTCATAAACTCCTCCTTACACGGCGCGGACGGCGTTGCTACGCGGAATCTAACGCCGCGATGGAGAAATTAAATAGGATTCTGTTGGCGGCGTCAACCCGAAAGTCGTTGTTCGTGTTCGTGGCTCGTGCTCGCAAAGAGAATGGAACCCAATTCCCTTTTCTCGAATTTCATCGGTCACAAGCACGAGAAACGAGCACGAGCACGGAATTTAAGACCCCTAAGTTGACAACCCCTCGGCCATGAGATATCGAATGGAGCTGCGACTATTCTAGAGAAGCTCCGGAGGACAATCCCATGGCAAAGCCCGCAGAAAGCATTGAGGAAGGTGCGACCCCCTATGAAAGCTGGGCGCTTTCCCAGGGGATACCTCTCCACAAGGGATACTACGTCGAGGATATCAAAACGCTGGAGCTGGGATGGTGGGAAGAGCGGCAGTGCAACGCCGCCTTCTTGGTATTGGCGGGGCAGGAAGGCGTCAGCGAAGCGCGGGTAAGCGAAATTCCTCCCGGCAAGACGCTCCCTCCGCTCAAATTCTCCTTCGATGAGATCGTCTACGTGGCTGACGGGAGGGGACTGACGACCGTCTGGGCGGACAATAAACCCAAGAAGACCTTCGAGTGGCAGAAGCACAGCCTCTTTCTTTTGCCGCGACACTGTTCCCATCAGTTGAGCAACGCCCAGGGAAACAAGCCGGCGCGACTTCTCCATTACAACTATCTGCCCTTGTCGATGACCACCCTGCCGGACGCCAAATTTTTCTTCAACAACCCGTATGCCGATTCCCGTCGCCTGTACGGCGACGGCGAATTTTACTCGGAGGCCAAGGCGGTGCGCGAGACCGACACCCGCAGCCAGTGGCACGCCCAGAGGGGGCGCCAAAGAAACATCTGGTTCGGCAATCTATTTCCGGATATGAGGAGCTGGGACAAGCTGGAGGTTCACGCCGGCAGAGGGGCCGGAGGGCACTTGCTCCTGCTCAAGTTTCCGGCCTCCGCGATGAAGGGTCACATGTCCGTCTTTCCGATGCAGACCTATAAGAAGGCCCATCGCCACGGACCCGGCGTGGTCATCGTCATTCCCGCGGGAGAGGGCTACTCGATCATGTGGCAGGAAGGCAAGGAGCAAGTGGTCATCCCCTGGCACGAAGGAAGCGTCTTCGTCCCTCCGAACCGTTGGTTCCACCAACACTTCAATATCGGCGCCATCCCGGCGAGGTATCTCGCCTTTCATTCCCCGGAAGGTCTCGTGGGCTACAGCGAAAGAGTGGCGGACCAGCAACAGGACCAAATCGAGTATACGGATGAAGCCGCTTGGATCAGGGAAAAGTTCGAGAGCGAGCTTGGGAAGCGGGGTCTCAAATCCGCCATGCCTCAGGGCGCTTACCGGGATAAGAACTTCGAATGGGGATACGAAGGAGAATAGTCGGGCTATTTAGCCTTTCCCCCTTTAAGTAGCACGCTGTTCCAAACCTCGAACAACTTCGGCGTCACCTCCTGCTCGAAGACCGGATCCGTATAGCTCGTCTCTTTTCCCAGAACGGCCTCAGGGAAGGGATAAAATTCCTTGAGTCCGAGATCTTTGTGAATCGGCGTATAAAACTTCGCCGCGTACTGCGCCACCTGGCCTTCCTTGCTGAGCAGCCAGTTCACGAAAATTTTGGCGGCATAAGGGTTCGGCGAGCCCTTCAGGATAACCATATCGTCTACGCCGGCGGGCGCGGGTTCCGGGCAATGATAGCCGACCGGCGCCCCGCTAAGGACACTCTGGTAGACCCTTCTCGCATTAGAAGGAAAAACGGCGTCGAACTCGCCGGCCGCAGCCAGCCCGACCAACGCCCCCATGCCCTCTTTTCGGACCTGGGGCCGGACCTCGGTCATGAGCCGAGTCATATAATCAGTCGCCCATTTCTCTCCCTTAGCCCGCCATAGATTGATCGCCCAGAGCTGCGGCCGGTTGCCCACAGCCAGATTGCCGTTTTTCCATCTCGGATTTGTGAGAAGATCTTCCCATTTTCTCGGCAATTCCTCCCTCCGGACCTTCTTGGTGTTGTAAGTCATGCACCAATGATGGATGGCAATGCCCGCCCAGTATCCATCCGGCCCCTTCGCCCCCTCCGGGACATTCTTCCAGTTGGGAAGCACGCGGAGATCCTCCAGGGCATTCACCTTCTGGTACTCCTGTATGAATCCTCCGACGCTGTTCACCACATCGGCAAGGACCCGGCCGCTTCGGTAAGCCACGAGCGTCTTCACAGAGCGATCCTCCTGGTCGGAGCCAAAATTCTCGGTGGCGATAAACGGATATCTCTCGTTGAAGGGGGCGAAAAGGGACTTGATCTCGTCCGGGGTGATCGGAGTCGATCTCAGGGTGAGTTTTCCCTCTTTTTTCGCCCTCTCCGTCCATTCCTTCGGAACCTGGAGCTCTTTGTCGACGCCGATGAGAACACCCGGGTCGAGCTTGAGCTTGGTCAGCATTTCCGTCGTGGCCTTTGGGACCGCCGCGGAAAAGGCGATTTGTGGGAGGGCCGACCAGACAAGCAGGACGGCCCAAAAAATCATCGACTCAGCAATTGTCTTGAACATGGTCTTCTCCTTCTCTACCGAATCAGGACTTCCTCTTTGACTTTGAACTCCCCGAGCTTCACCGGAGCGTAGCTCAGCCTCGGACCCTCGGAGGTATAAGACTGCAAGCTGTGCCGTAGCCAGCGACGATCATCCCTCTCCGGAAAGTCTTTTCTCCAGTGCGCCCCCCGGCTTTCCTCTCTGGCCAAGGCCGACTGGATCACCGCCTCTCCCAGGAGCAACATGTTTCCGAAACCCAAATATTCCGCCAGTTGTTGGCCGAACTGGATGTTATGATCCCAGAGTATCGCCTTGTCGTAACGCGACCGGAGATCACGCACGACCTCCAGCGCCTCTTGCAATCGGGCACGATCCCTCACAGTCCCGACACGCTCCGACATCGTTCTTCTCAAGCGGCCGCGCAAAACGTGGTAGGGCTCGCCGTCGCGCCGGGAAACGATCGTTTTGAGACGCGCGGCTTCGTTTTGCAGCGCGTTCTCGAATACAGTGGTGTTTTCGCCCCCCTTGTAACCATCATCGCAGGCCGCGACTCCTGCTCTCTTGCCGAACACGACCGCGGCCAGAAGCGTGTTGCCGAGCCTCCAGTCGGCGCCGTGAAAACCCGGACAGGCGCACTCGCCGGCCGCATAGAGCCCGCCGACACTCGTTCTCCCGTGAGTATCCGTCGCGATCCCGCCAAGCGTGGCGAAGACTCCCGGCGCCACGGGAACCCGGTCATGGACGATATCCAAGTTTAACGCGTTCAGGCAATCCCTCCTTGTGCGGGGAAGTTTTTGGTTGATCACCTCCTCGCCCAGGTGTCTGAAGTCCGCCCAGACGTACTTATCCTCGACGCCCTTCCCCGCATCGATCTCGAGCTGGATAAATCGCTTCAGATAAAATGTCTCAGCTCCCTCCATCAGCTCCGGCTCGTATTTTTTGAAGAACCGCTCGTTGTCTTTGTTGTAAAGTTGAAGGCCTTTGCGAAACGCCCCTTCGGTAATGGTCGTGTGCGAGCCGTAGATAATGAAATGGTGGAAGCGAACGAATTCCATGTCCTTCAGCGCGACCCCGGCTCTAAAGGCCAAAGCCTGACCATCGCCCGTCATGGAGCCGTCATGCGCGGTCGTTTCATAGAGATACCCGAACCCGCCCGTGCACAGGATCGTGCTGGGGGCGGCATAGCCCTCAAGCTCTCCGGTGAGCAAATTCAAGGCGATCGCTCCGAGACAGCGGCCCGAATCCACTACCAGAGCGGTCAGAACTCTGTTGTCGAGAATCCGCGCCTGCCGCTCGGCAAGAATCCCGTAGGTCTTGCGCATGAAATTGAGGCCGGTGTTGCTTCCCGATTTGACGCTTCGGGACGTACCCGCGTGATCGTAGGCCACCAGGGATTCGTGATCGTCCCTGTCCAGGAGTCCAAGAAACTCGCTTTTAATGATCTCCGGCCCCTCGCGGCAGGCCGTCTCCAAGGCGTCCCCGTCGGAGAGAAAGTGGCCGTCGTTCCAAACATCCTCGGCGTGCCGCCGCCAGTCGTCCCCCGGGCGAAGGGCAACGTTGATTCCTCCCTCGGGCCGGCGTGAGTGGGTCATAAAGGGGGGAACTTTGGACAGCATCACCACTTTTTTTCCCCGCCGAGCCGCTTCCAAGGCCGCCATCTGCCCGGCGAGCCCGCCACCGATGACCAATACGTCGAAGTGAGAGATGTTCATGGTGATCCGGCTATCCCAACAGACGATCCTCGACGGGAACGCCCGCGTCCAAAATCTCCGGCGCCCCGTCGCGCACCACGATCTGGTGCTCTAATTTCACGGCCAGCGGACTCCCTTCCTCGCCGAAATAGGACTCGACTGCGAGGACCTGATTCGCCATGAGATGATCGTCCAACGATCCTCTCTCTTTATCCACTTGAGGATAGCCATTGGGGGTCATGCCGGTCGAGTGGGCGATATTGTAGCGATAGAGCGGAACTCGATATTTTTCCGGCACCTCCGGGACTCTTTCCTTGATCTCGGCAAAAGCGGCCCCACCGCGAAAGAGGCCGGTCGCGGCATTCAGATAATCATAAGCTCGCCGGTAGAGATCGCGCTGGGCTCCACTGGGCCGGTCTCCGACAAGAAAAGTGCGGGACACGTCGCCCCAAAGACCGGCGCCGCCAATCCCGTGCAGGTCCGCGCCGACAAATTCGCCCGCGCCGAGCCTCCGTTCCGTCGGCCAACGGCCCCAGGGATTCATGTTTTCCCCCGAGCAGACATTGAGCTGGCCGATGTCGTCACCGCCCGACTCGTACCAGGCGGCGCCGATCACGGCGTAGAGCTCTTTTTCGGTGACGCCCGGCCGGATCGCCTGGCGGAATTTCGTCATAGTCCGGCCGTACTGCTTTCCGATCTGCCGGTAGATGGCCACCTCCGCGTCCGACTTGATGGATCGCGCCCGCTCGATCACCGGCATAGCGTCGGCGATCTTGACCCCGGCGGCCGCCAGGGCCAGAAAGATTCCCGCTCCGGTCGCGTCCAGTCCCAGCGGTTCTCCGGCGACTCCATGCTCCGCCATCAGCTCCATGAGGCGATGGGCGAAGCGCCCGACGTTCTCCGCATTTTTTGGAACCCACGTGGAGGTGACGTTGTAGGACAGAAGCTCGGTGTTGGAGTGGTTGGATCTCACGTAACCAAAATCACGCGACCGGGCGAACGCCAGCGGTTCACCCTCTACGGGAACGAAGACCTTTCCTCCCGGGACAGTCAGATTCAGCGCGTAGCGAACGTTGACGCCGTCCCCCAGGTAAAGGGCTCCCACCTCTTGCCGCTTCATCTGGTCCTGCAAGCGGATGAGACGCTCCCGCTTGATCGGATCTGTCCCCACCTCTTTCACTTCAACCTATTCCCATGAGGTCCCGCTGAGGCTTTGTCCTATCTCCCTCTCCCCCCACGCAACACGAGACCGTTCCAGAACTCAATGAGCTTCGGGTTCACATCGCGCTCCAGTATGGGGTCGCGATAGCTGATTTCTTTTCCCAGGATATCGTCCGGAAAAAGCAGTAACTCTCTGCGCTGCAAGTCCTTATGGACCGGCACATAGAATTTTGCCGCGTAGTAGGCGATCTGCCCTTCTTTACTGAGCAGCCAGTTGACGAGGACCCGGGCCGCATAGGGGTTGGCCGCCCCTCTCAATATCATCAAATCTTCCGGAGCGACCGGAGCAGGTTCGGGACAAGTGAAACCTACCGGCGCCCCGATCTCCACCTTTTGCTGGGCGCGCGCATCCAGGGCCGGGAACACAGCGTGAAACTCACCGGCGGCAAGCAGGTCAACAAGCGCATTCAAGCCTTCCTTTCGGATCTGTGGTTTGACTTCCGTAATGAGCCGGGTCATGTAGTCCTTGGTCCAGCTCTCGCCCTTGCTTTTCCACAGATTCAGGGCCCAAAGTTGCGGCCGGTTACCTAAGGCCAGATTGCCGCCCCGCCACCGAGGATTGCTGAGGAAATCTTCCCATTTCTTTGGCAAGTCCTCTTTTTTTACAAACTTGGTGTTGTAAGCCACGCACCAGTAGTGAACGTTCATGCCCACATAAAACCCGTCCGGGTCCTTTGCGACTTCCGGAACGTTCTTCAAGTTAGGAATACCGCGCAGGCTATCCAGGGCGTTGCTTTCCCGGTAGGCATGAATGTATCCTCCGACGCTCGCCAAAACATCGCTGAGGACCCTGCCTGCCCTGTGGGCGACCAGGGTCTTTACCGTTCTGTCTTCCTGGTCCGTTCCAGAGTATTCCGCCTCTATATAAGGGTACCGCTCCTTGAAAGGGCCCAGAAGCCATTTGGTCTCCTCCGGAGTGGAAGGGGTGGACCGGAATTTGACCTTCCCCTCCTTCCTCGCCTTCTCCATCCAATCCTTGGGCACCTCGAGTTCTTTATCGATGTCCGCCAAAACCGAAGGCTCCAGTTTGAACTTTTTGAGCATCTCTATACTGGACTTGGGAAGAGGAACGGAAGCGGCCCGGCTTTGCCCGGGCGCAAAAAGAAAGGAGACTGCGAAGGTCCCAAAAAGAAACCCGTAAATTGTTTTACTCATAATCCCTCCGACGGCTGAGAAAAATTTGAACGGCATGAACCCGGCTCCGGTCCGGTGGCCTAACCGGAACTTGGGTCATGACCGAGCGGCGGACGCGGGTTGCCCTGCCGGGCCGCAAATTGATGGGCGCAAAAGGGACAATGGCACGGCGCGTCCGGTCGGCCGAAATAGTCGGAACCCTCAAGATAGAATTCCCGCTTGCAACTGGGGCAGACGACGTAGCTGATCTTCTCCATTTATAAGCTCCTTCCTAACGGCGCCTGCTTTCGCCGCTTTGAGGCAGGTAATCTTCGAGCTTGATCCGCTTCATGACCTCGTCGGGGATAAACGAGCGCTGCTCGTACACGGCCGGCGCGGCCGGCTTGGTGCAGTCCACTCCGGCGCGCGTTCCCAGACCCATCCCGCTCGTCGTCGGATCCAGAGAGGGCGCGTAAAGGTTGGGCACCACGATCAGGTCCTTGGCCCAGTCCGAACGCGTATCGATCGCCCACAACACCTCGTCCGGATCGAAAATGTTGACATCCTCGTCGAAGACGAACACGTGCTTGACCCCCTCGGACAATGCGAATGCGGCCATGATCGCCGCCCGGGGTTGGGAATCGTGCGTCTTCCGAATTTGGATATACATGTGATGGGGCGCCGCCTTGGGCCGGTAGACGCACTGGATCCCGGGCACGACCTGTTGGACCGCATGGTAGACGGACCCCTCGCGCCTGAGCGCTCCGATCTGATCGTCGGCGTAGCCGGTGACGATGGATACCCAATAGGGGTTCTTCCTCCGCGTGACGCAGGTGACGTTCATGACCGGGTTCAGCCGCTGCGCGCCGAAATAGCCCGTATACTCGCCGAAGGGCCCTTCCGGCCTGAGATCGCCGCGCGGCACCCTTCCTTCAATGATGAACTCGGCATCGGCCGGCACCAGAAAATCGTCGCCGAGGGTCTCCGAGGCCACCAGGCGAAGCGGCTCGCCGATACATCCGCCGGCCGCCGCCCAATGACTCTCCGGGTAGGAAATTCTCGCCTCCGCGCCCATAGAAACGGCCGGGTGGTGGCCTAACCAATAAGCCACTCGGGTATCCTCCCCGCGCTCTTCCCACTTCCTGATATTCCACCGGTTGTGACTCGCCTTGTTGGCGAATACCCGAATCTCGCGGGCGCCGTAGATCCATCCCCGCTGGAGCGCGCAGTTGTCGACGCCGCTATCGGGATCGTAGGTCGTGAAGAAACCCGCGGAAAGGTAGGCGCCCGGATCCCAGGCGGCGTGCACGATGGCCGGCAGCTCGCGGACATCAATGGAATCGCCGGTCTGGACGATCTCTTTGACGGGCGCTTCCTCGCGCCGCACCACCACCGGCGGGATCCGTTTGGCGCGCCGCTCGTACAAATCGCGTCCCACCTGCTCGAAAGAGGAGCCCGCGGCAAAAGCGCAACGGAGGCGCGACGCGAAAAGATTCAGGATCACCGGAAACGGCGACAGGGAGCCTGAGCTCATCCGTAGGCGGTGAAAGACAAGGACGGGGGCCTCACGCAATTCTTTCTGCGCCTTGATTGCAAGAGCGGACGCTTCCCATTTTGCGCTCACCTCGCGTTCGACGTGAACCACCAGATCAGGGTGCGCCTTTTCATACGCTTCCAGGAAACTATGGAGGTCCTTCCCGGCTGAACTCGGCGAAAGCTCTTCGACGATCTGTTTTTGCTTGGCCATTCGTTTCATCCTTTCGTGAGATGCCGCCGGTACCCCATGAATCCGCTACCCGCTTATATCGGCCCGCCCCGATTCCTGTCAAGGTCAAAGAAAACCTTGGTTGACAGCCGCAGCCGGATAGATTATTTTCCTCCCAGCGCTCATGTTGACATTGCTTCCCCACTACAATAAATACGTCCCCGAGTTTAACGGGAGCTTCTTCTCGCCTGTGCCCGAATATGATGACGGAGGAAAAAATGGGTAAGAAAGTCCGCGGTTTCCTTGCCCTTGGGTTGTTTTTAGGGTTGATGACCACCCCTCAAGATGCCGTCTCCGCCACGCTTCCCAAATCCACTCAGGAATTGCTCAAAAAATTCAAACTCCAACCCTCGGCCCTTGGCAACGTGGACAAGGATCTCGAAGTCCCGAAGGAATGGGCGGAAAAGGCCCGGAAGGAGGGAAAGGTCCGCTGGCGCTCCACCCCGGCCACGCCCGAAGACTTGAAACTCCTCCTCGGCCCTTTCAAAGAGCGCTATCCGTATATTGAGGTGGACTTCTCCGGCACCAATCAAGAGGATCGCTCCGTAAAGACCCTGATGGCCTACAGGGCGGGAAGAGTCCTGACCGATATCCTCAGCAGTTTTGGCGGATTCTTCGAGGCATACAAGCACGCCCACGCCTTGGAAAATCTCGGCGATATTCCGAACGTCAAGAAACTTCCGGAAGAGGCGCGGGACGCGCAAGGGCTATGGACGGGGATCAACCAGAATTACTGGTGCATGTCCTACAACACGAAGTTCATCAACAAGACGGAGCTGCCGCGGAAGTGGGAAGACCTTCTGGGGATGGCCAAATTGAAGGATGGAAAGTTGGCTTTGGGCAACCGCCCTCAGGTCTGGGCGCTGAACGTCTGGAAGATCAAAGGCGAAAAGTGGACTACGGATTTCCTCACGAAACTCTTCGCCGAGTTGAAACCCCAACTCCGTCGCGAGGGATTGAATCAGATCGCAAACCTGGTGGGCATCGGGGAAGTGAACGCAGCCGTTCCTTCCAATTACAAGCGGCCTTACCAGCTTTCTCTGGACGGGGCCCCGATCGCGTTTACCTGCCCGGAGCCCGTGCCCGCGTCGGTGGAGGACATGGCGATTTTGAAAGGCTCTCCCAGCCCGTACGCAGCGAAAATCTTTGTCAATTGGATCGTCAGCAAGTAGGGGCAACTGGCCCAATACGCCTTTGAATACGCCGCGCCGCTCGATAAAGATCTGCGCCCCAAGCTCCTCCCCTTTGCGGACCAGATCGTGGGCCGACAGGAGAGCTTCAGGGACCATGACCTCGAGGCGACTCTAGGGCCCAAGCTGTTCGAAGTCTGGAACGGTCTCTGGCTCAAGTCCTCAAAGCCGAGCGGAGGACGGTAGACGCCATGTGGCACCACGCGCTTTTTCTGCTGGTTTTCTTTCTCGTGATCACTCCCCTCGGCTTTCTCGTGCTGGGGAGCTTCAGCACGGCCAGTTTGCCGACGGATTTTTCCCTCGCCACCATGGGCGTGGTGAACTACGTCAAGGTCTACACCGATCCCGGCACCTATGAGCTTCTGAACAATACCCTGATCTACGTCGGAGGGAGCATCACCTTTGGCATCTCTCTCTCCATAGTTCTCGCCTGGCTCGTGGAACGAACCAATGTCCCATGTAAAATTCTGATCTACAGCGGGATCCTCACCACCATCGCCATGCCAGGCATGTTGCAGTCCATGGCCTGGGTGCTCCTCTTCAGCCCACGCATCGGTTTCGTCAATAGCGTGTTGAAGG
>Ga0184634_10000407_pt1 | contig 10945 bp, 10 predicted proteins | sample PLM31_200_b1_FD_133016 | JGI IMG/M metagenome (GOLD analysis project Ga0184634, IMG submission 133016) | Groundwater sediment microbial communities from an aquifer in East River, Colorado, USA - PLM3-1_200_b1 | ecosystem: Environmental > Terrestrial > Soil > Riparian zone | place: USA: East... | reverse complement strand
GGGATCCTCCACATCGATGTTGGTCTGGAAAACCTGCAGCACCCGCTCTTCCCGGGTCTGCACGTTCCGCGGAGTAAATTCCGCCCGGCGATGGAGACGCCGGACCGCGCCGGCAAAAGTCCGGCCGGGAAAAGAATCGACCCGAACCTTTACCTTGAGCCCGGGTTGGACCTGCCCCAGGCGATCCTCGGAAAGATAGGCGCGCACCCACAGCTGGCCGGTGCGGATGAGCGTGGCCACAGGCTTGCCCGGCTCCACCAGATCTCCCGGCTGGAGGTCCAGCACCTCCACGAGGGCATCCACCGGCGAGCGGACCACGGTCTCCTCGAGCCGGGTCTTGAGAAGCTGGACCCGGGCTCGGGCCATCTCCGCGCCCGCCCTCGCCTGCGCGATCTCCTCCTTGCGATAGCCGCCGCGAAGCTGCCTGAGCTTCGCCTCAGCCTCGGCCAATCGCTGCCGGGCCCGCGCGATCTCTTCTTTACGCGTGCCCGCGAGAAGGAGGTCGTAACGCTCCTTCGCCGATTTCATTTTCTGCTCGAACTCTTCCGCCTTCGCCATGGCGTCGTCGTACTCCTGCTGCGCGACCAGCTGGCGGCCTACCAGATCCTTCATACGCTGCTGGAACCTCTGTGCGTTCTCGTGCTGCGCCTTGGCGGCGAGCCACTCCGCCCTCGCTTGCTCCATCTCCTGCGGGCGCGGTCCCGCGAGGAGCTGATCCAGTTCGGCCTCGAATTGCTTCGCCGAAGCCTCCACCTGATCGATCTCTTCTGTCCGATAACCCGCCATCAATTCGGACAGACGGGCCTCGGCCTGCCTCAGCATCGCCTGGGCCTCGGCAAAAGAGGCGTTGATTTCGTTCGGCTCCAAGACCACCAGGGGATCGTTCGCTTTGACCATCTGGCCCTCCCGCGCGACCACCCGCAGCACGCGCCCGCCCATTTTCGATCCCACATGGATATCGTCCGCCTCCACGATGCCGGAGACGACGAACTCCGCCAAATCCCGATAGAACGTGAGGAAAGCCTGGCCGGCCCCCAACCCCACGGCCGCCACCGCGATAATCCAGATGAGTATGGTTCTCTTCTTCACGGCACTCCTCGACCTCGCCTCATCTTATAGGGTCGGGCTAAGGGGAACAAACAACGCGCGCGGGCGCCCCAAGCGAGAAAAAACGGGTGAAGAAACTAGAAATCGCGAAATTCCTTTTCCGTTCTATCCTGGACTTCCAACTGAATCGTCGTGTGCTCGATCCGGAAGCGCTCCTTGAGGACCCGCTCCATTCCGTCCAGGACCTGTTCGGAATTTTCCTCCGCGTGAACCACGGCGTGGGCGCTCAAGGTCGAAAGTCCCGAAGTCACCGCCCAGACATGAAGATCGTGAACCTTCACCACCCCGCAAACCTGCATCATGGCCGTCCGCACCTCCTCGAGATCGATCCCTTCGGGCACCGATTGCATGAGAATGTTGATCGACTCCCTCATCAGGGCCCAGGAGGAATAAAGGATCAAGAGGCCGATGAAAACGCTGATGAAAGGGTCCGCCAGGGCCCAGCCGGTGAAAATCATGATGACGCCGGCGGCGATCGCGCCCAGGGAGCCCAATGCGTCGCTCAGGACGTGCAGAAAAGCCCCGCGGATACTGAGGCTGGTTCGAGTGAAACCGTAAAGAATCGCCCCGACGCCGAGGTTGACCAGCAGGCCGATCGAAGCCACCACGAGCATTCCCTTGCCGTAGACTGGAGGCGGATCGAAAAGGCGGCCGTAGGCGGCATGAAAAATAGCGCCGACGATCAGCCACAAGCTCAACCCGTTGACCAGCGCGGCCAGGATCTCCAGGCGATGGTAACCGAAGGTCCATCGCGCGGTCACCGGGCGCGCCGCCATTCGCAGGGCAAACAGGCTCAGGCCGAGCGCGGCCATATCGGAAAACATATGGCCGGCGTCCGAGAGAAGAGCCAAACTGTTGGTCCAGAGCCCCCCGGCGACCTCGGCTACAAAATAGATCGAGGTCATGACCAAGGCCAAGGTCACCCGGCGCGTTTCTGCGGTTCGTGCGGTCATTTTTTCTTGATCAAAAAATAAAGCTGGCCGGCGCTTTTCATGTGGCCGGCATCGATCCCGGCCCGTTCCCCGCTGCCGAAGTAGAGATCGACGCGCTTCGAGCCCCGAATCGCGCTGCCGGTATCCTGGTTCACCACAAAGCGGGAAAAAGGCCGCCAGCCCACCGCGTTGCCGGCTTTATCGGAGAGCGGCCTCCGGGAGGCAACGAAGGCCAGCGCCCCTTTGGGAAACAGGCGCGAATCCGTCGCGATGGAGCGCCCCGGAGTGAGAGGAACTTCCAGGCTGCCCAGGGGACCCTCTTTGACAAAACGGAAAAAGATGTAGGTCTCATTGGCGGCAAAGAGGGTGTCGCGTTCCTCCGGGCTCTCTCTCAGGTACCGGCGCAGGCGCGCCATGGAAAGCTCCGCCTCCGAAATCTTCCCGCGCTCCAGAAGAACCTTGCCGATGCTCCGATAGGGCCGGCCGTTGGAGGCGGCGTAGTTGATGTTCAGGCGGCGGCCGTCCTCCAGTTGAAGAATCCCGGAGCCCTGGATGTGCAGAAAAAAAAGCTCGACCGGATCCTTCACCCAGGCCACCTCATATCCCTTGCCTTTGAGCAGTCCGAGGCCGTCGATCTCATGGCGGGAATAATAGGGAACGAAGCGGTCCTCTTCCAATCGCCCCACGATTTTTTCGACCGACGGCTGGGACCCCAGGGTAACCTGCTCAGCCTCGATCATATCGGCCGGTTTGCGATAGAGGGGAAACCGGTACTCGGAGCTTTCGGTCAGGCTGCCGGCGATGAGCGGCTGATAGTAACCGGTGAAGAGGACGTTGCGGCCGTCGTTCCCATCCGAGGGAAAGAGGTCGAAGCGGGAATGGATCGCTCGCGCCAGGGATTCCGGGCTCTTCCACAGACCCTTGAGCTCCAGAAAAGACAAAAGCGATTCGCGGACTTCTCCGGAGGTGAACTTCCTCGGCCATTCGCCGACGACACGGTCGGCGGGAAGCCGCTGGAGAAACTCAAGGCTTCGGTGAATAGCGCGTTCGAGGGAGTCCCGGTCGAGATCGTCCTTGAAGAGAAGAGGGCCTCCCTCTCCGGCGCCACTGCTGCCGGCCCAGAGAAAAAAGAAGAGCCCAACCCAGACGCGCTTGAAAGATCCCATCCTTAGCCAAACTCACACGGTTCGTGCTCTCTTATGTAGCACACGTTCGCTTTTCTGGCGAGCCAAAATGAGGGAATGATGGCCTCGGGGACTGCCCCTCACCGGAGCCGATGGACCTGTATCCTTGTTGAGCCGGTCTGAAAGTCTCTCTCAGGTCCGATGCCATACGCGCGTACTACGCTTCAAACGAAGAAACGCTCGATGCCCCTCAATCGACGCATCGGCCCTTCGAGATACCTCCAGACCGGCTATAGCACTCTTCTGGTCGGACATCACTCTTCTTCGGCGCAATTCCCCTCGGCCAAGAAAAAAATGTGGAGAGGAGTAGCGGCGCGCCGGCGGGGGAGATCTTGAAGGACCGATCCACCGGACGTGGAGTTTCAATGCACCACGACTCTATTGGATCGGGCCGGAAAGAGCTTCCCCGCCGGCGACGGGAACGGAAAAATTATTATTGTGGCTGGAAGCGGATCCTGATGATGCGATCGTCTCCGGCCCCGGGACGGCCGCGCCCGTCCCGGTTGCTGGTGAGAACGTAGACACCGTCCGTCCCCTCGACGACGTCGCGCAGCCGCCCCCATTGCCGCTCCCACAAGGGCTCAAAGCGAGCGACCTTGCGCGGGTCGGCCGCGTCGAAGACGACGCGATAGAGAGATTCGCCGCGCAGACCGCCGAAAACGAGCGAGCCAGCCCACGGGCCGCGCGTGACGAAGGCGGCCCCGGTAGGGGCCCAAGTTTCACGGTCGCCGCTCTGGAGAACTGGAGAGACCATTCCAGCGCGGCTCTGATCTCCGGTGATGGTCGGCCAGCCGTAGTTCGCTCCGCGCTCGATGAGATTGACCTCGTCCCGGCAGCAGCCCTTGAGGCCGCCGCTCGGCCCATGTTCGGTGGCATAGAGTCTGCGAGTCTCCGGCTGCCATGCCAATCCCTGCGGATTGCGATGGCCGTAGGAATAAACCGGAGAGCCGCCGAAAGGATTATCCGCCGGAACCGTGCCGTCGGCATTGAGTCGCAAGATTTTACCGTTGAGCGATGAAAGATCCTGGGCGAGAGAAGGGTTCTGCGCGTCGCCGACCGACCAGTAAAGTTTTCCATCGGGACCGAATTTTACCCGGCCTCCATCATGGTTCCCGCTGCCCGCGACGCCATCGAGCAGGACCTTGTCCAGGCTGCCCCTGTTTTTGGCGGGATCCTCCCTGAGCCGCGCCAGCCGGTTGGTCAAGCGGCCGTCTTTTCCGCGATAGGTATAGGCCGCATAGACGAACCGATTCCGGGAAAAGTCGGGGTCCAGCGCCAGACCGAGAAGGCCGGATTCGCTCTGCTCGACCACTTCGAGACGCATCCATGGCTCCGCTTCGAGACGGCCATTTTTCACCACCCGAATGCGGCCCGCGCGCTCGCTCACAAAAATTCGCCCGTCCGGAGCGAACGCGATGGCCCACGGAGTCTCGAGCCCTTCGACGACGCTCTCCGGTGTCGCGCCTGGCGGCGTGCCCGCCCATGCCGGCTCGAAGAAGGCGCCACCCCGGACGGAGATCCCACAAAGGAGAACGGCGCAAGCTAAAACGGTTCCCGGAATTTTCATGGACATTCCTCCGGATACCGGCGGGACGCCTTCAATTCAAATCCCGGGCGCCTTCCCACGCCGGCGCGAAACCGGGACGGCCGCTCCCGGATTCCGGAATCAAGAAGCTCAGCAAAGAGGCGAACACCAAGAGACTCGCCGTAATCACGAAGGCGATGGAATAAGTTCCTAACTCGTCGTACGCCCACCCGCCGAGATAGGCGCTGGCGGCGGCGCCGATCTGATGGACGAAATAAATCCAGCCAAAGAGCGTCCCGGTGGAGAGACGACCGTAAAGATCGGCGATCAAGGCCGAGGTCATCGCCGCGCTGCCGACCCAGGCCAAGCCGGCAAGCCCGCCGAGGAGGTAGAGCTGGAGCGGCGTTTCAGCGAACAGAAGCAATAGAAACCCGGCCGCGCGCACGAGATAGATCAGGGCGAGCATATTTTTCCGCCCCAGATAATCCGAGGCAACGCCCAGGGTGATGGAGCCCAGGATCCCCACCAGCCCCAGGATCCCCAGCACCGACGAGGCTTCCATCGATGAGAAACCATGGTCAACGAGCATGGGCACGCCGTGAGTAGAAAGAAGATTCATGCTGAAGCCGCAGGTAAAATAACCGACCGCGAGGAGCCAGAAAGATTTCGTGCGGCAGGCGTCCGCCAACCCAACGCGTTCAACCGGTTTTCCGCCGCCTCTCATCGGAGCGGCTGGACTCGCCTCCACCAGATCGCCGTCGGGCCGGAGCCCGATTTCCTCCGGCCGATCGCGGACGATCCAGAGCGCCGCCGGGAAGATCACGAGGAAAACCGCCACGGCCAGGAACGCGTAGGCGTTCCGCCAGCCAAAAAAATCGATCAGGAGCGCGCTGACCGGCGTCATCAAGCCGATGCCTCCCATCGCGCCGGCGGAGAGAAGGCTTAAAACCGCGCCTCTTCGTTTCACGAACCACTGATTGAGAAGGGCCTGAAAAGTCACCTGCCCGGTCGCGCCAAAGCCGATCGCCGCTACCAACCCGTACCAGAAAAAAAACTCTCCGGAGGTCTCCGCCCGTCCCGTGCCGTAGAGCGCCGGCGCCAGTAGTGCCGCTCCTCCCATGAGGACGCGCCGGCCGCCCCAGGCATCGGCCAGTTTGCCGACGATCGGCGAGCTTAGTGCGAAGACGAGCATGCTCACGGCAACGCCGGCGGAGAGCGTGGTGCGAGAGAGGCCGGTTCCCGAGGCCATGGGAAGGAGAAAAGGGCCGAAAGCGGAACGCGCCCCCATGGAAAGGATGAGACTAAAAAACGCGACGGCCGCTATATACCAACCATAATAGATCCCGGTTCGGGTGGACAAAAAGTGAGGTGCCGGGCGCATGGAAGGAATAATGAAGAGTAGCGACCGGGGAATGGGATGTCAACGGAGGAAAAGGTGTGAGGATGTGTGTTCTTCGGGAGAAAACCTTTTCTCGCGCAGGACAGACGACGAAGCCGAGGACTTACCTTCATCGGAGCTCCGCAACTCCGGTGACTCCTCAGCTTTTCCGTCGCATCGCCGGCCGGAGGCTCTTTCCGGCCCGATGCAATAGAGTCGTGTCACATTGAAACTCCTCGCTCAGTGCATCGGGCCTTCAAGATCCCCCTGCCGGCTCTTAACGAGTCCGCCCAGCTCTTTCTTCATCGGCCGAGGGGGAATTGCTCCTCATCGGCTCTTTTTTGGTCCGTATGTTCCGAAGGGAGGAAACCTGGAGGTTTGAGGCACCAGGACGAAAAGGTTGGAGCCCTTCGACAGGCTCAGGGTGGTGAGCAAAGTCGAACCACAGGCCCCGACGATGGAAAAGCCCACTGAAAGGGGACGGGTGGTCCATAATCCGTTGGTAAACTTGCAACACCTTAGAAACCCTGGCCGTCGAGAAGGCGGCGGGTGCAAGGCGGAGCGAGGGATCGCACCGGAGCGTACGAGCGCAGTACGTGAGGATGTGAGCCCGAAGCGACAACGCAGCAAGCGCCCCTTATCGACGGATCAGGGGCGTGGCCCTCGAGGCACTGCACCATTGCCTCAGACCGGAAGATTTTCTCCCAAGGAACCGGACCCGGTTGCATCTTATCCGGTAACCCAATAAATTTGCCTCGATTATTTTTGAGGAGGTGGGATCGTGTCCTATCGCATCATCGGCCGGTCGATACCCCGGAGCGATGTCGCCGGAAAAGTCACCGGCGACGCGCGCTATACCATGGACGTCTTGCTCCCGGGCACGCTCTGGGGCAGGGCCTTGCGGAGTCCTTACCCCCATGCGCGCATCGTGAATATCGATGCCTCGCGCGCGGAGAGGGCGCCGGGCGTGCGCGCGGTCGTCACGGGAAAGGACGTCAAAGGCATTCTCTACGGGCGGCGCTACCGCGACCTGCCCGTGCTGGCGCAAGATCGCGTCCGTTTTATCGGAGAGCGCGTGGCGGCGGTAGCCGCCGACGACCGGGAGGCGGCCGAGGAGGCGCTGGCGCTTATCCGTGTGGACTACGAGGAACTCCCCGCCGTCTTTGACCCTCTCGAGGCTGCGCGGGAAGGCGCGCCGGTCATTCACCCGGATGTCAACAGCTATCCGGGACTCCCGAAGCCCCTCGCCGCCCCTTCGAACGTCTTCGTAAGAGACGTCTGGGAGCGCGGGAATTTGGCCGCGGGATTCGCCCAGTCCGATCTCGTCGTTGAGAATACCTTCTCGGTCCCGCGCGTCCATCAGGCCTTTCTGGAACCCCACTGCTGCCTGGTGCGGATCGATGACCAAGGCACGATCGAGATCTGGTCTCCGAACAAGGCGCCCCACGGGCTCAAGGAAAGCATGGCCGCCGCGCTTGCCGTTCCTCCGGAGCGCATCCGGGTAAAGCCGGTCTCCATCGGCGGCGACTTCGGCGGGAAGGGATGCCCGATCGACGAGCCCCTCTGCTACTTTCTGGCGCTTCGGAGCGGCCGGCCGGTGAAGATGGTCATGGACTATCAGGAAGAGTTCACGGCCGGGGCGCCGCGGCACGCCGGGGTGATTCATTTAAAAACCGGCGTGAAGCGGGACGGGACGATCGTCGCCCATCAAATGGAAGCCGTCCTCGACAGCGGGGCCTATGGAGGCATCCGGCCTTCAGCGCCGGTCGGAGGCCCGTCCCATACCTGCGGGTGCTATAAAATCCAGAATTCCCGTCTTGAAGTCATGCGGGTCTACACCAACAACATCCCCGGCGGCCAGATGCGCGCGCCGGGTGAGCCGCAGGGATTCTTCGCCGGCGAATCGCATATCGACTGCGTGGCCCGAAAGCTCGGCATGGACCCGCTCGATTTCCGTCTCAAGAATCTCATCGAAGAGGGAGACTCCACACTGACCGGCGCCCGCTACAAAGGAATCAAAGCGAAAGAGACTCTCCGGGCGGCGGCGAAGGCGGCGAGGTACAAGGCCCCGAAGGGGAAAAACATCGGGCGCGGCATCGCGATGGGCTATCGCGCCCCGGGCGGCGGGGCCGCCTCTCTGACCGTGGAACTCAAGCCCGACGGCTCGGTCGTCCTTCATACATCAGTCTACGAGCAGGGCACGGGGACCTACACCACGCTCAGACAAATCGTGGCCGAAGAATTGTCGTTGAGTCCTGACGAGATTCAGATCGATATCGTCGACACCGACTCCGGCGTGCCTTTCGACTCGGGCATCGGCGGGAGCCGCGGGACCCGCGTGATCACTGGGGTAGCGTTTCAGGCCGCCGGTAAAGCGAGGGAGGAGCTGTTCGAGCTTGCGGAGCGGGCGCTCGGGTGGCCGCGCGCGGAAATTTCCCTCGCGGGAAAAAATGTCGTCCGTAAAAAAACCCGAGAGCGTAAACCGTGGAAAGAACTTCTTTCACGGCTGGGCCGCTCGATCCGTCAACAGGCCGTCAACCGGGACGATGAGCATTCCCCCGTCACCTCCTTTACCGCCCAGGTCGCGACGGTTTCCGTGGAGCCGGAAACGGGCCAGGTCAAGCTCCTCGGCCTCACCACCGCTCACGACACGGGCACCGTCGTGAACCCGACCGGTTTTCAGGGGCAGATCGACGGTGGCGTGATTCAAGGCCTCGGCTACGGTTTGATGGAGCAGATCGTCGTCGAAGACGGCCGCGTTCAAACCACGCACTTCGGGGACTACAAGATTCCCACCGCCAAGGACATCCCGGAGCTACAGACCGCTCTGGTGAAGGCCGATGGAGGCGTGGGACCTTACAAGACGAAGGGGATCGGCGAGAACCCGATTTCGCCGGTAGCCGCGGCGATCGCGAACGCCGTGGAAGACGCCGTCGGGGCGCGGATCCGCGACCTGCCGGTCACGGCGGAGAAGGTTCACGAAGCCCTGAAGAAATGTCGTAGCAACGTCAATGGAACAAACTGAACAAACTGGGGGAACAAACTGGTGTCACCTATTAGCAGGCAGGTCACCTTTCACTCTTGACGTCCTCGTTCCCACCTACGATCATCCCAACGACGCCGCCGCTCTGGGAATCCTGGGAGATCTCTTTCCCGGCCGCAAGGTCATCGGCATCCCCTGCGAGGCCCTCGTGGCCGGCCTCGGCGCGATCCACTGCGTCACCCAACAGGAGCCCGCCATACCCACCCTTTAGCCGAACATCGACGCCTTCCCGGATTCAAAATTCTCGCCTGCGTTTTTTCCTTGCCCATTCCCCCAAAGATCGCCTAAAATCGCTCGGCGTTTAGGGGATTTTGCCTTTAAACTCACTGGGAGGAGCTGAGGTAGTCGCAAGTTGTGACCACCTTTTTGACTCAAATGAAAAAAGACGAAGCAGAACTTGATCAGCTTCTAGCGGCCGAGGATCACGCTCAGCTGAGGAAATATGCGTCCTATCTGATGGAGCCTGACCATGAACGGACTATTATACTAAATGCCCATTTGGTTGCTGAACATTTGTTAGAAGGAATTATCTCTACAGCTTTAGTGAACGCAGATGTGTGGATGGCTGAGGCAGATTTCCGGTCAAAGTTGGGCCTTACTAGAGCGCTGGGACTACTTAACGAGCATCAAATAGCCTGCTGCATGGTGTTAAATAAAGCACGAAACAACATAGCTCATAGTTTGGAACCTGTATCCGAAAAATGGAAAGTTGAAATGACTAGGTTGGCTTATGGCAAGGGTTCGGGAATCAAATGGCGAGGGAATGTCCCCAAAAATCTCAATGAAACACTTAGAGTACTTTTAGCACTGATATCTACAGCTTGGCTAAGAGCTCGGTTTCGTGTGCATGTACTTAAGTTTAGAGAAGAGAATATTGAGCGTTGGAAGGACTTGATGACAAAAAAGGCGATTGCAAATTTGGATGTGTTTTTGGGAAAGGAAGGCCCCGCTGGAGAGGACAAGCTATCTTTTGAGGTAGATCTGGAACTTGCACGCGAGATTAAAGGGAAAGGTCGAAAACAAAATTCTGGTAAATAAGGGGTCAAAGGGCTCAGGGTGAGACTGAAGCTGAAGGGGTCACGCTTTTAGCTCTTTACGGTTGATTCGGGAAAAGTTAGGTTCACAAGAAGAATGTTTTTATTTTGGTCAACCGCGAACAACCCGGAGCGGAAAAGTCGCCTTCAGCGCGAGATCGAGGCACCGACCGCCAGATCGACCAACTCGTCTATGAACTCTATGACCTGACGGAGGAGGAGAGTGTACGTAGTGACGGTGGAATACATTACGGGGCTTAGTCCTCCCTCAAAAGGGGACCCTATGGTATGATGATTCAAACATAGGCAAAGGAGAAAGGAGGTTAATAACGTGAAGGATTGGCGAGAGCGCATATCCATCGATCCCAAGATCTGTCACGGAAAGCCGTGCATTCGCGGCAGTCGGATCATGGTTTCGGTAATTCTCGATAATTTAGCCGAAGGTGAGACGCCAGAGCAGCTTGTCCGGGACTATCCGCCCTTGAAGATGGAGGACGTCAAAGCGGCCATTGCATACGCAGCCGAGTTGGCGAGGGAAGAAGAACTGGTTCCTCTGAGAGCGTCTGGAAAGTGAAAATTAAGCTGGACGAGAATCTAGGCCGGCCCCATGTCGCGCTTCTCAAACGCCACAGATATGAGGCAGATCGATTGTTTGACGAAGATTTATCAGGAATCGAAGATGCTGAACTCTGGCGCCACATATGCCGAGAACGGAGGTTTTTGATTACACTTGACCTTGGAT
>Ga0184634_10000406_pt1 | contig 10955 bp, 10 predicted proteins | sample PLM31_200_b1_FD_133016 | JGI IMG/M metagenome (GOLD analysis project Ga0184634, IMG submission 133016) | Groundwater sediment microbial communities from an aquifer in East River, Colorado, USA - PLM3-1_200_b1 | ecosystem: Environmental > Terrestrial > Soil > Riparian zone | place: USA: East... | reverse complement strand
TGCCCGGGGGTGTCTCCATACTTACCGATGCCATCGGCTTGACTGTGCTCCTTGCGGCACCTATACCGATCCTCACCAAGCTGGCGGTTACAGGAACCTTCTGGGTCCTGAGCAATCTCGTCACCGTCTTGATCCTGGATCCCATTCTCTGCTGCTACTTTCCTACTCCGCGTCGGCGTCCCAAAGGAGGAGAAGGACACTGGCTTGATCCCCCGCTCCGCCGCGTAGGACATCTCTCGACGATTTCTCCAGGTCGATGGCTGGTGCTGGGGGCCTTTGGCGTAATCCTGGTCTGGAGCCTCTACTGGAATCAGTTCCTGACTGTGGGGGATTCCCGACCCGGCTCGCCGCTCCTCTGGCCCCAATCGAACTACAATGTGAGCGTGCGGCACATCAATGAGAAGTTCCAGGGCACGGATCATCTCTATGTCATCGTCGCGGGCAAGGAAGAAAAGGCGGCGAAGTCGCCCAGGGTATTGAGGACCATGGAGGCGTTCCAGCGCTACCTCGAACGCTCTCCCTACGTCGGAGGGACCGACTCTCTGGTAGGCCTGACCCGACAGATCAACACGGTCCTGCACAACAACGACCCGCGCTGGGGACTGCTGCCACGCTCGGCCGACGAGGTAGGAGGGATCCTGATGATCGCCGAGCACGGCAGCGAGCCGGGGGATTTCGACCGCTGGGCGAACTACGACTTTCAGCATGCCAATATCACGGTCTTTCTCTACGATCATAAGGGGGACACGATTCGAGAGACGATCCATCGCGCTCAGGAGTTCATCGCTCGCCACCCGATGGAAGAGGCTGAGTTCAAGCTTGCCGGTGGGCTCGTCGGTGTGCTGGCTGCGGCTAATGAGGTCATCGAGCGCTCCGACAAGCTCACCCTGGGACTCATGCTCCTGGCCCAACTTATCTTCTGCGCCGTCGGCTTCCGCTCCATGGTGGCGGGCCTCCTCTTCGTCGGTGTCGTCCTCATCTCTAACACCTTTGGCATGGCCCTCATGGCCTACTGGAATGTCGGCCTCAACGTGAACACACTGCCGGTCATAAGCCTGGGAATCGGTTTTGGTGAGGACTACGGGATCTACATCGTTTCCAGATCCATCGAGGAATACCTCCGGCAAGGGCGAAGGGATCTTCGGGCGGCGCTGATCGAGGGGGTGGCTACGGCGGGAAAGGCGGTTTTGTACACCGCGTTTCTGATCTCCGCCGGAATTGCCTTCTGGGCCCTCTCTCCGGTCCGCTTTCAGGCGGAGATGGGCTATCAACTGCTCATCATCCTCACCATGAACATGCTCGGCGGACTTCTCCTCCTGCCTGCCCTGATCTGTCTCCTGCGACCTCGCTTTGTGGTGAGCGACAAAGGGACGATGCCGGACGGCCTGCGACCCTAAACTGCGTCTTTCGGATTGAGGAGGATGACCGTGGGGATGCTGGGACGCCTGAGTAAGCCGAAAAGAGTGACCATGCCCTGCAAGAGTCGCATGAATGGATGATAACTTTCCCCTGGCATCAGAACCAAACTGGCACCTCCGCTAGCCGTGTACTCCCTGATCTTCTTTCTCAAGCTACCTGTATAAACCTCCACCGCTACATCGACCCTCCGCTTCTGCAATGCCTTGCGTGCCGGAGAGATTTTCTCCTCGGCCAATCCTTTTTGCATCTCCCAGGAGTACCGATCGTTGACCCGTCTCTCCACCAGCATGACCTTTCTTGCGGATTCTGCGGTTACCCAATGATCGCGCCAGTAGAGCCGTGACTCCACTGGATACGGGATAAGGAAAAGCACCCGCACTCCCGGTTGGGTGATCTTCTCGAGGTAGGGGACAATCTCCTCGATTGGGTCACCTCCCTTCACAGCGACCAGAATCTCTCCCGCCATGATTTTATCTCCTTTGTTCTGATGAGCCCTATTTGAAAGCAAGCGCGGTGCCAGCCAGGCAAAATCTGGGGCACTCAAGTAAGCTACTGAACTGGCGGGAGAATCTTTGAAACAAAGATCTATGGTCCGCTCCAGGAGAGTAGGGGGCGTATCCTTTCAGATACGCCTAAGTATGCAAAATGGCCTACTCAATTTGCAGCGTCTTTATCAGCCTCGACAGATAAGTCCTCTGAAGGCCCAGGAGCTTTGCCGCGGCCGCGCGGTTGCCCTGCGCCTGGGCGAGGACCCTGCTGATCAACTGCCGTCGGTAGGCATCTACGTCCTCCCGGTAGGACAGGTCGCCGGACTGCCTCCTGGATCTTTGAGTGACCAGGCGGGGAGAGAGATCTTGCGGAGTGATCTTTGGGCCCGGGCCCAGGACGATGGCGCGCTCGATCACATTGGCCAGCTCGCGCACATTTCCCGGCCAGTCGTAGGCCAAAAGGCTGGTCTGGGCTTCGTGGGCGATCTCGGTAAACTCTTTTTTCGCCTCCTGGGCAAACCGCCGCATGAAAAAGTAAGCCAGGACAGGGATCTCTTCCTTCCTCTCTCTTAAGGGCGGGAGGGTGATCGGGACGACGTTGAGACGGTAGTAGAGGTCTTCGCGGAAACTGCCCCCCTTGACTGCTGCCTCCAGATCCCGACTCGTAGCCGCGACGATCCTGACATCCACGCTGATCGTCTGTGTCCCTCCGACGCGCTCGAACTCCCGCTCCTGGAGAAATCTCAGGAGCTTGGCCTGCACCTCGGCGGGGATATCTCCGATCTCGTCCAGAAAGACTGTCCCGCCATGGGCCAGCTCCATCTTTCCTCTCTTCAGTTGATGGGCGCCGGTAAAGGCCCCCCGCTCATGGCCAAAGAGCTCGCTCTCCAGGAGCTCTTTGGAGAGGGCGACGCAGTTGATGGCGATGAAGGGCTCGCTCTTTCTCTCGCCCCAGTCGTGGATGGCGCGGGCAAAGATCTCCTTGCCCGTCCCGCTCTCCCCTAAGAGCAGGACCGTGGACTTGCTGCTCGCCGCCTTCCTGGCCAGCTCCACAACCCCACTCATCCTGGCGCTCTTGCCCACGACCAGGTGATAGCGCTCGTCTACCTGCTCGGAGAGGATCTCCACCTCCCTCTTGAGCCGCTCCCGCTCCATCGCCTTCTGGACGATGAGCGCGATGTGATCCGGTTCAAAGGGCTTGGGGATAAAATCATAGGCCCCTTCCTTCATCGCCCGAACTGCCCTTTCGATGGTGCCGTAGGCGGTGATCATCACGACGGTGACCTCATGCCCTCTGCGGCGAATCTCCTTGAGGGTCTCGATTCCGTTCCTATCGGGGATCTCGATATCCAGAAGGACCATCTGCGGGCTCTGTCGCTCCACGAGCTCCAGCCCCTCCCTGCTGTTTGACGCCATCAGGACTCGGTAGCCGAGAGACTCCAGGCGATCTCCCAGGACCTCTTGGATGTCCGGGTCATCATCCACGACCAGGATAGTTCCGCCCATCGCTTTCATGGCTCTTAGAGTGTGATCTGATAGACCTTTTCGATCTTGGCCTTGAGCTCCTCCCACTCAAAGGGCTTCAGGATGTAGTCATTGGCCCCCCTGGTTACCGCCTCCAGGGCTATTTCTCTGGTGGAAGAGGAGGTGACGATGATAATGGGAATTTTCCGGTCCCGCTTGCGGATCTCCTCCAGGGCCTCCATCCCACCCATCTCCGGCATCCTGATGTCCAGGAAGATGCCATCGAATCTCTCCCGGGAGAGTTTCTCCAGGGCCTCCAGTCCGGTCCCGGCGCTGGTCACTACGAATCCATAGGCCTCCAGGCGATCCTGAAGCACCTCCACGATGTCCTCCTCATCGTCCACGATCAGGACTCTATGCCCCACGACGGATTTCTTCAACGGGCCCGCGCTCCTGCCGGCGAGGGCTGATGGGTGGGCAGGGTAAAGGAGAAGGTGCTCCCTTTGCCCACTTCGCTCTCCACCCAGATCTTCCCCCCATGCATCTCCACCAGGCTCTTGGCGATAGCCAGCCCCAGACCTGTCCCCCTGGTTTTTGGCCCGCCCGCCTGGACGAGCTGATAGAAGGCGTCAAAGATCCGCCCGGTTTCTTCGGGAGGGATGCCGGGGCCGGCATCGGTCACCGAGACCCGCACCCATTGAGAGTCGTTCTTGTGGACGGCCACATAGGCCTGACCCTGCGGTGGCGTGAACTTGAGCGCATTGCCGATGAGGTTCGTCAGCACCTGCGTGACCTTATCCCGATCCGCCCAGACGGTGAGGGCGTTGTCCGACAGTGCCACCTCCAGCTCAAGACGGATGAGCTTCTCTTCAGCCACGGGCCTGAGGGTTTCCGTAACCTCCTGGACCAGGCTGACCAGGGGGAGGCTGGCCGGCTTCAGCTCGACCCTGCCGGCCTCGATCACCGAGAGGTCCAGAAGATCGGTGATGAGCCGCGCCAGGCGGTCGGTGTTGGTCTTCATGCGCCTGATGTAGCGAACCTGCTTGTCGTTGAGCAGGCCGGTGAGGCCATCGAGCATGTTATCCACCGAGCCCTTGATGGCGGTGAGCGGCGTCCTGAGCTCGTGGGAGACATTGGAGACAAAGTACGATTTCATCTTATCCAGCTCTTTGAGCCTCTCGTTGGCGATCAAAAGTTCTTGAGTCCGCTCCGCGACCTTGCGCTCCAGGCCCGCGTAGGCCTCGCGCAGGGCCGCGGTCATTTTATTGAATTCTTCCGCGAGCACCTCGAGCTCATTTCCGCTCTTTATCTCCAGGCGGTGGGCCAGATCCCCGCTGCCAATGCGCTCCACGCCCCGGCGCAGGGTCTCGAGCGGGCGGACGAATCGGCGGCCGACAAAGAGGCTCGCCCCCAAGGCCGCGCCGAAGCCGATCAAGAGCAGGCTGGAGGTGCGAAACATAGAGGCGTAGAGCGGCTCATAGGCCTCCGCGAGAGGGCGCTCCACGATCACCGCCCAATCGAGGCTGGGGAGGAAGGCATAGGAGCTCAACACCTTCCCGCCTTTGAGGTCGCGGGTCACCATCGTCTTTGGCCTGGTCAAATAAGGGGCGGGTCGCAGGGCGGCCTGGACCTGATCGAGATCAGCGGCATTGCGCCGCTGTAAGACCAGCCGGATATCGGGGTGGGCGATGATGTCCCCCGAGCGCGCCACGATGTAGGCATAGCCGGCCTTCCCCACTTTGATGTCCCGGATGATCTCCCAGATATATCTCAGGTTCACCTCAGCCTGAAGGACGCCCATGATGCTGCCGGCAAAGCGCTCGACCGGGACGGCCACGGTCATGTAGGGTTCGGAATCCCGGATAAAATAGACCGGGCCGAAAAAGGTCACGCCCTGTCCTGCCTGGAGGAAGCTCGCTGACTTGGAATGGTGTTGTTGGGCGTCGGAGGGAACGGTGTTAAACCGTGAGAGATAGGCCCGCACGGCGCCGTTATGATCCAGCGCCCTCACCTCGGTGATGGCCGGGACGGTGTAGAGGAGCTTCATCAGCTCGAACTTGTATGCGGGTGAAAAGCCCCGGTTGGCGATGTCGCGGCTGAGGGTGGCCGTCTTCATGTGGCCTTCTATCTCCAGAATAAACTGTGCGATCTTCAGGGCAGCCCCGGTGGCGACTTCGGCCTGCACCAGCGCGATCTGCTCCTGGCTCTCATAATAGCGGAAATAGATCTCCAGGAGGCCGCTGGCGATCATCCCGCCGCCGATCAACGTGATAAAGATGAAAAAGTACTGGCGCACCAGCCGGCCCCGCCGCCGGCGCAGCGCGGGAACGAGGGGTGTCAGCGACGATTTATCCATCAGTGAAATACTTTATCCGCGAGGATGAGGAGCTCAGGGGGGAGCGCCAGGCCGATCTCCTGCGCGGTCTTTCGGTTGATCGCCAGGTCGAACTTGGTCGGAGTCTCGACCGGCAAGTCCTGCGGCTTGGCGCCCTTGAGGATCTGGTCCACGTACCAGGCCCCTTGATGGCCCATGCGGTAGATATCAGGCGCGTAGGTCCATAGAGCCCCCTGCTCGGCGACCTGGGCGGTGGTGCAGCCCATCAAGGGGAGTCTCCTCTCCCGGGCCAGGGTCGCCATTCTCGGGAAAGGGGCATTGAATAAAAAGCTGCAGACCACAAAGACCCCATCCGTAGTCGTCCGGGAAAGAGAGGCCACGGCCCGCTCCGCCTCCGCGGCCGACTTCACCGGCTTCTCAACCAGCGCCAGCCCGAGGGCCGGCGCCGCCTGACGCAGCACCTCAAGGCTCTTCGTATGGTGGAGGCCGCCCAAGGCGTTGTAGAGCGCGGCCACCCGTCGCAGCTTCGGCACCAGCTGTTTAAAAAGATCGAGGCGCTTTACCTGCAGCTCAAAACCCGGATAAGACATGAGCCCCGTGAGATTGGTCTGGGGATGCGCCAGCGACTTTATGAACCCCGATCCCACGGGATCGATGGCGTGCACGAAGACAATGGGGACTCCCGGCATGGCCTCCTTGACCAGCGCCGTGGTCGTCTCGCCAAAGGCGACGATGACATCCGGCCTCTTTCCCCTGAGCCCCTGGGCCATAGGACGCAGCTCTTCGTAGCTCTTCTTGATGGCCATCTCCAGGATCAGATTCCTCCCCTCGATGTATCCCGCCTCGCTCAGTCCGTCGAGGAGACCTTTGAGCGTGGGGTAGTCCGGGCTTCCAACCAGAAAGACCGCTACGCGGTGGACCCTGCTCTGCTGCACCGCGGCGAGCGCCGGGGTGAGAGAGACGATGCCCCAGATGAGAGCGAGGCCTAACCCCAGATTCATTTTCCTCCCCGAAAATACCAACTCCTTGCCCCCTTTTTGGGTTCCCATTGTGGCCTTGGGAGGCCATGATGTCAACGATTTTCTCCGCTGAGGGCGGGCAGTGATTGACAACCGGACGGCCCCTCTGGCAAGAATGTCCTGGGAAAAGCTCTTTTCAGAATGGAGGCCTTTCATGGAATACCGCAAAAAAGAGGCCAAGGAGTGGGCGCGTCAGGTATTTCGGGGCGTCTGCAACGTCATTATCCCGACGTTCACCTTTGATCTGAGGGGCCTGAACGAAAAGGCGATTCGTCACGATGTCCGGCGCTCGACCGAGCTCGGGTTCTGGGGCTCGCTGCTGGTCTCCGAAACCGCAACGACCATGGACGAGATGAAGCGATTCATGGAGGTCGCAGTGGACGGGGCTAAAGGAAAGCTGCGCACCGTATTGCACGGCAGCTTCAATACCCTGGAGGATTGCCTGGAGGCCTGCCGGCACGCTGAGGAGGTGGGGGTAGATGCCCTTCTCCTCTCGTACCCGCCAACCTTCTATCCGAAGTCGGAGCAGGAAGTTTACGACTACACACGGCGGGCCTGCGACGGCACCAACCTCGCCGTTATCCTCTTTTCCGCCCATCACTGGAACTTCAGCCGCCTCTCTCACAGCGACATCTCGGCCGGGTTGATCGCCGAAATGGCGCAGATCCCAAACGTGGTAGCCGTGAAATGCGAGGGGGGCCGTCCGGCCATCGGATACACTCTCGAAGTGCAGAAGCTCTGCGGTGACAAGATCCTGGTCTCGGACCCCATGGAGTTCAATTCCCCTGTTTGGGTGGAGCTGTTCGGCATGCCCTGGATGGGGACGAGCTGCTTTGAGTACTTCGGTGACACCATCCCCAAGTACTTCAAGCTGCTTCATGAAGGAGAGTGGAAGAAGGCGATGGAGATTTACTGGCGCATCCATCCGGCGCGCCAGGCGCGCATGGCTGACATGCAGTCCTACGCGGGCGCAAACTTCATCCATCGTTTTAACTGGAAGTACATGGGGTGGCTCAACGGCATGAACGGCGGCCCGCTCCGAATGCCAGTGATGAAGCTCAACGACGGCGCGATGAGGCGGCTGCGCGAGGCCCTCAAGCGTTCGGGGATCGAGACCACGCCGGAGGAGGACGCGCAGTTTCTTGTCGGAAGAAATCCGACCTAAGACGATGGCGCTCTTACTCAATCACGAAGAGGTGGCCTCGGCGGTCACGATGGCCGAGGCGGTGGCGGTCTTGGAGGAAGGCTTTCGCGTCCAGGCGCGGGGCGAGTTCACGCTGCCGCCGCGCCTCACCACGCCCGCCGGCAAGGGGTGGCTGCGCATGATGCCGGCGGTGTTGAGCGGGATGGGGGTGATGGGCTTCAAGGCGATGAATCTCTGCCCCGGTGTCGGCGCACGCTATGTCGTCTTGCTTTACCGCGTAGAGGACGGAGCGCTCCTGGCGATCATGGACGCCGAGTCGATTACCACCCAGCGGACCGGGGCGGTGAGCGCCGTGGCAACCAAGTTGATGGCCCGCCGGGGCGTCGCCACCGTCGGGGTGCTCGGCTCAGGAGTGGAGGCCAGGGCCCAGCTTGAGGCCATGGCTGCCGTAAGACCGCTCCGCTCCGCTAAGATCTTTAGCCCCACCCGCGAGCGCCGGCTGAAGTTTGCCGAGGAGATGTCCCGGGCGCTCGGGTTCCAAGTCACGCCGGTGGGATCGGAGCGCGAGGCCGTTCAGGAGACTGACCTTGTGGTTCTCGCGGTGAAATCAAAAAGCCCGGTTTTCTCCGGCGCGTGGCTGGCGCCCGGAATGCACGTCAATGCCATCGGCTCCGTGCGCGCGGACCATCGCGAGATCGATCCTTTGACCTTCCGGCAGAGCGATCTGGTGGTCGTTGACTCCCGCGACGAGGCCATGGAATCGGGAGACGGACAGGCGGCCAAGGCGGATGGCCTGAGCGGCGGCAGCTTTCACGAGTTGTGGGAGCTTGTGAATGGCTCCGTCCCCGGGCGCAAGGATGACCAAGCCATGACCCTTTTTAAGTCCGTCGGCACCGCGCTGCAGGATCTCGCCCTGGCGCAGAAGATTTACCAGGTCGCGGTCGCCAAGAGATTGGGTCAAAACCTAGGCGACTTCCCGGTGGTCAGCGTCAAGACTTAGCCCCGTAGGGATACAGCATGAGTCTCTATTTGGTTCAGAAGCTCTTCTATCACTTGAACGTCGATCCGAAGGTAAGAAGCCGCTTTCAGAAAGACGCGGAGGCGCTCTGCGCCGAATACCGACTTGCCCCCGAGGAGATCGCAACGATCAAGGAGGCAGATCTCGCCGCGCTCTACCGCATGGGCGTGCATCCGCTCCTATTGCGGCCCTTTGCCACACTGAAAGGGATCGGGATGGCGGACTATCGCCGGGCCCTCGCCGGCGCGGATAAGGAACGCCGATGAGCATCGTGGCCGCCCTCGCCGCCAGCCACGCGCCGGGGATTACCGGCTGGCCTGAAAGCGCCCCGCCGGACCAGGCGGGGCGCTTTCTCAAGGCCTTTGAAGGACTCGGAGAGCGTCTTTCAGCCTCCCGGCCCGATGTCCTTATCGTCCTCACGCCGGAGCACTGGGTAAACTTCTTCCTTAATAATATGCCGGCCTTCTGCGTGGGCATCGGCGATTCGTTCGCCGGACCGGCTGAGGAGCCGGCCTGGCTTAAGGTCCCCCGGGTCACGATCCCCGGCGCCCCGAAGCAGGCCCGGGCGCTCTTCCGAGAGATGAGCCGGGAGATTGACCTGGCCTTCTCCGAAGAGCTTGCCCTGGATCACGGGGCGATGGTCCCGCTGCACTTTCTCGCGCCGCAGATGGATCTCCCGGTGATCCCGATCTTTATCAACTGCCTGACCCATCCCCTGCCGCCGCTCCAGCGCTGCCATCGCATGGGCCAGGTGCTCGGCGAGTTGGTCCGGGCCTGGCCCGAGAGAGTCGCCCTGATCGCCACCGGCGGGCTCTCCCACTGGCCGGGGATGCCCCAGGCCGGAAAGATCAACGTCGAGTTCGATCTCCGCTTCCTCCAGGCGATCACCGAGGGGAGGAGCGAAGAGTTCGCGCGCTATGCCGACGAAGCGATCGAGGCCGAGGCCGGGCCGGGCGCGCACGAGATCCGCACCTGGCTGGCTGTAGCCGCCGCGGTCAGGGGGATGAAAGGAGAGGTCTTCGCCTACGAGGCCGTTCAGGCATGGGCTACGGGCTGCGCGATCGCGGCATTTTCAGGAGCGGGCTAACCCACTCGAGAGACTCACCCCACGCAGACTCCAAGATCCTTCGCGCTCCTTTGCCGGAGAATTTCATTTCAATGCGGCGAGCAACCAGGCTCTCGCCCCGGCGATGCAGGGGGGGTCGGCTATCTGATCATGCGCGCCGGGGCAAGCGCCGACACCCCGGTCCTTTTTGCCGGCGTCATCCTGCTCGCGGCAGTCGGGGGGCGTCTTCTCACGACTTCTCACCGCCGCGCAGCGCAAGGTGGCGCCGTGGCTTGGACTGGGTTTACGAGTGATGGGTCCTAAGGTTCCTTGCTTTGGTATCCCGCGAGCCCTTCGATTACCAGAAGTGGCGAAAGGAGTACTTCTCTCGCTATAGCCTCGACGACCTGCTCGATGACGTTCGTGACCATCACAGCCAAAAAGGTTGAGGGTGAAATTGACGGCAGGCTAAGATGTTGATTAATTCTTTGCACGAGCACGAACCACAGCTCACGGCGCTTCTTGATACGAAATAACGGCTGGGTCATCCGGTCCCTCACATCTTCGATTCGTTTTACATTAGCTCGGACTGGTTTTCCCTCGGACAGGGTTTTGCCTTAGTTCGGAGATTAAGGGTTGTGAAAGAGATCAGCATGCGGGAAGGGGCTAACCATAAACGAAAGATCTGCTCCCTTGGACTGTTAAAAGCCAACAGCAGACTTGACCCCTTTCCTGCCCCAACTAAGGCATACGGCTTTCCGATCATCTTCACCTCAAGGCATGCGAGTGCTCCCTCTTGGCCTTCAGATACAATCCCCGCTGGAGGTCTCTGATCTTCTCGGGTGTTTGTAGCCTCACGGCAATCACCCCTCCTTCCCTCTTTAAGAGACTCGATGAAAGTAGGGCGCCTTCCCTCTGCCAGCATTACCCGGCCTCCTTGGTACTTCGTGCCCCTCCGACTTCTCGCCCGTAAGGCTCAGTTTTCGGTTGCCCTTATACCAAACCCTTGCGGCCATCACCCGC